>Ga0247667_1000357_pt1 | contig 11219 bp, 12 predicted proteins | sample CNK08_metaG_FD_183027 | JGI IMG/M metagenome (GOLD analysis project Ga0247667, IMG submission 183027) | Soil microbial communities from Purdue University Martell Research Forest, Indiana, United States - CNK08 | ecosystem: Environmental > Terrestrial > Soil > Temperate forest > Bulk soil... | reverse complement strand
CCCCACACGACTTGATAGGACCACTGGACTGTACCGCGCGGCAGTAGCACCGGTATCTCGAGCACGCCGAGTGCGCCGCCCGTGCTCCCAACGTTATCCCATGCGCCGCGTTGCCAACTGTACAGCGGCGTCGCCTCGACGACTCGGGCCCGCGATATGTCGACCTGTACCAACCGTTGCGGTTGGGTCGCGACGGTCGGGCCATACGTAATATCGACGGCGGGTGCGAGATAGACCGGCGCGTTGAATTGCGCCGAGCTGGCAAACGACGCCATATCGACGACCTCGATAACGCCGTCGGTCGCGCCTATGCCGTTGTCCGCTTGTAGTCGACCCTTGACGGTCAACGACGCCTCGGCGATCGTCGGCGACTCTAGTTCGAGCGTACCGTCGGCGGCGCGTATCCCGCCGTTGGCCGATAGGTCGCCGCTAACGGTTAGCGTACCGTTTGCAAACAGCGCGCCCGTGACTTGCGCTGTGCTCGCCGATAGCCCAGCGCTAAACGTATTTAGTTGCGTGAAAGTGTTCGCCGCGTTTTTGAGCGCCGCGTTATTCGCCGTCCCCTGAAACATGCGCGTGCGGTCGGCGAGCACTTGGGTAAGCGCCTCGACGACGGTCGCCGAGTCGTCCATTGAATCAGTCAGCTCGGGTACGGTTATCTGCTCAACCCATTGCGGCGTTTCTATCAGTACCTTTGGCATATATCGCTAGCCTCCAACCGGGATGCGACCGCCGTCGGGCGGGCTCCCCCATGGTTCCGGGTTGCCCCAAAATCGCCCTTGCGGAAAACCCCATAGTCGCGCGCCCGTCGGCATTAGAACCAACAAACCCAAACAGTGCGCCGCTATCCATTCACGCGGAATCGTCTTTAGATCGTCGGCGTCGGCGATCGTCACCGTATCGGTAAAGTAGAGCAGCAACCAATGCGACCACTCAAGCACGTTAGGCGACCGCGTCGTGTCGCGTACGACCGAACCGTCGGGCGCCATCTGAAACGTCGCGCCCGACCGGTACGCGAGCAGGAGTGGAAACGCGTTAGGCGCGTAGTGGTGATACAGCTGAGCGAGCAGTGCGTATGGCCCGCCGCGGCGCTTGTGGTCTTCCCACCACCTAACGAGCCGCCCGGCGTACGTCGCGTCGAGCTCGACGAGCCCTCGACGTATGCGCCGCTCGCGCCCGATCAATCCAAGCGACTCGGCGCTGTACACGTTCGGAAACCGGATCTTTATGCCTGCTATCAGAGCGTCGCCCGCCGCGTCGAGCTGTACGCTTAGCGAGAACATAATGCGCAACCCGACCGGGCCTTTGAGCCACGGCGGCAGTACGCGTTCTAGCGTGTCGCGGAAAGTTACGAGCGGCGCCTCGGCGTCGGGCGTACCCGCTTTGACTATTAGGTTAGAGCGGTTCATGGGCGGTACGCCTCGGGCGGCGGTACGAGGTGCACTATCGAGCCCGGCGACCCGACGTACCGGGCAAGCTCCTCTTCCGCGAGCACAACATCAGCCGACGGTGTGTGTAGCTCAACGTGAAAAATCTCGGGTAGCGTGATCCCGATCGCCGTGCGTATGGCGTCGACATAAATCGCGCCCGGCGTGGTTTCAATGATGTTGCCGCCGACGGGTTGCTTGCCAAAGAACACCCGTAGCGACTCGTCGATAAGCGCTGTGATCTGCGCCGCGTTATGGCCGCTCGTGTTGTAGACCCATGCTTGGTACACAACAAAAACACTAACGCCGACCGCGCTGTGTACTCGCGCTGTGATGGCTTGCGGCGCGGCGTTCTGTTGTACTGCCTCGTCGGCGGCGACGAGGTCAGCGTCTGACACGGTACCCGACGCCGTTGCGCAGTACAGGTCGACATGTCCAAACCCATCGGCGACGATTGAAACGCGGGTTATGCCGAGGTTGCGCCCGTCGAGCGTCGCGTTGCGCAGCGCGTACGAGTACGCATCCCAAGGGCCCATGGGCGATAGCGCCCCTAGTCGCTCCTGACAACGCAGTCTTAGCGTCGTGTCGGGCTCGGCGTCCTCGCCGTATATCGCCGCTGGGTTCTTGACGGTCACACCTAACAGCGTTGTCGACACGATTTGCGTGATCGTTTCTGGTAGCGCACTCGACGCCGCGCCCGACTCGGTTGCGGCGATGGCTACCAGCTTTGCGGGCTCGCCCGGGTTGAGAGTAAACGCCGCCGTGTTGCGGTACGTACGACCCGTCGTCGGCGACTGGACAATTAGGTCGCCCGGGTCGAGCTCGTACAGCCCGCCGCCGCCGTTGGTCACTTGCAGGTCGCCGCTTGCAAACGTCGCGTCGAGCCGCTGTACGCCGTACACGTGGTACGAAACGAGGCTCAACCATTCACCGCTCGATAACTCGAGAAAACCCGAGCGCGCTATCGAGGACATGAGATCTGTGTACGCCGCAAAAACGACCGACACGCTAGCGATCATTGTGCGTACGACCGCGCCCGGCTTCCAAGTCGTCGTATCGACGCCGAGCGCGGCGAGCACGTTATAAATCGACTCGGTAACCTGTGCTTGGGTTAGCGGTTTTGTCAGGTCGTCGAGCGTTAGCCTAGCCATGCGCGCCGATGCTTTCTTGTAGTAACAGCCCATCGGCGGTTACAAAAAACGTCAACCTAAACTCTTCCGCTGAGTCGACCGCCGTCGCGTTGATACGCACTGACAGCTGCCTTGCGACGGCGACCCAGCGTATCAACACCTCGGCGTCGCTTATGCGATCGTCTTTGAGCGCCTCGACGCGGCATTGTGACTGCAACCGTGTGAGAGCCTCGTTAGTCACACCACGATTGCAGTGCCCGCGCAGGTCGAGCCCGTACGACTGGTCGTCGACGACGCCGCCGCGCGGTGTGATGAAACGCCTAACAATCGCCTCGCCGATAGCAACCGTCGACATAGGGTCGACCGTGTCGAGGTCGGGCGTAACGTCGAGCACACACGATAGATCGGTACCGTACCCGAGTGCGTCGGGCGCGACCCGGTCGACGACGGGTACGAGCGCGGTTTGCTCGGCGATCAGATCCTGCAACAGGGTCATGTGTCGAGCTCCGTTGCGACGGGCGGCGCGGGCGGCGCGGGCGGCGCGATGCTTACAATTGAACTACCCTCGACGATCTTACCGAGCAGTACGTTTGCCGGCGTCGGCGACCCGGGTACAGCGACGGGCCCAAACGTAAACGTGTATACGCCGGCGCCTAGACCCGCACCCGCTAGCGTGATGGTTTGCGGCGCTGGTAGCAGCACGGGCGCGCACGCAACGACGTCGCCCTTACGCGCCGCGGGCTCGCCCTCGGTACCGCCGACGACGAGCCCGAGCGGCGCGACGCCGGGCGCGTACGACACGACGAGCGGGCGCGACCTGTAGCCCTCGGCGAACACAACCAACACGAGCTCGCCGAGCCCGATGCGTATGCGCACGCCCGATACGCCGGGCCATAGCGTGATGGCGCGCAAGTCGGGTAGCCCGAGCTCGACGTCGACCGCTTGCAGGTCGACGCGGTCGTCGGTCGCCTGTGACACGACGCGGTACCTGTACGCCCCGTACAACCGATCGTCGGTCGCTCGGCGGGCTATGGCAGTGAACAGCCCAGCGAGCCGCCCGGGCGCTTGCGCAGCGCCGCCTAACCACACGTTGACCCGTAGCTTGTCCTCGCCGCCCGCGACTATTTCGAGCTCGCGTACCGTGCCCGGCGAGTCGAGCCCTTGCGCGAGCGTCGAGCCGACCCGTACGACGCCCGGGTCGTCGGCGGTTAGCGTCGCCGTGTTGGCCGCTGGGTCGTACGACAGGACCGTGTACGAGCCCGGGTCGGGCGTGTGAGCAGGTCGGGCGCCGACTCGAGTTACGCCGTCGTAATCGACGTACCACGCAACGCCGCCGACGACCGCGTCGAGCGCCGTCGAGCCCGAGCCCGCCTCGCGTACCCAGTCGACGCCGACCCGCTCGACGCGCGGTACAAACTCGCCGAGTGTCTCGCCGAGCTCGCGCGCTAGGTCGGCGGCGACGAGCGACGCCTTTACGCCCGCGTCGTTGTGGTACCCGCGCCGCTCGACGTCGCGCGACCATGCCGCCGCGCCGCCGACTATCCTCGCCTTGCGCTGCTCGGCGTATGTGCCGTCCTGCCCGGCGAGCGGTGTACCGACGAGCGTTAGCCCGCCGATACGCACGGTCGTCGGCACGCCGAGCGGCGCCGCGTCGGGTAGCGCGACCTCGGCGGTCCACGGTCCGACGTACCCGACCGTAACGCGTACGAGCGAGGTCGGGCGCCCGTTGACCGATGCATACACTGCGGGCTCGCTCATGGGTTGCCCTCGTCGAGTGCGGCGTTGGTCATCTGTACCTCGTCGTTGAGGCGACCTATCTCGACCTCGTTAGGGTCGACCGGCGTCGCCGCCGAGCCGTCGGGTTTAGCGATCGCCTGTTTGTGTCGACGCCATTCAATACAACTAACAACAATCTCCCATACGCCGTCCTCGACTTGCGACGGCGCGGTTACGTCCTCGATTACGAGGTGCGTTATCCCAACCTCGTTTAGCACCGGGTGGTCAACGTCGAGGGCGCGTGACACTTTACCCATCGGCGGGCGTAGCAGGATCGGGCGTATCTCGTTCCACTGTTGCCAGTGCGTTAGGTTGTACAGTCTAAACGTCAGCGTGAAGTGCGAGAGCCCGATACCTCGGTAAATCAGGATCGCGCCCGACATGGCGTAGCCTGCCTGTTCATCCCATTTACGAGGCGAGCCCGCGCCCGCGACTTCTAACAACCCGGGCGTCGCATACCCGCCGAGGTAGCAACGGTCGACCGGGTCTTGTATGGGATTCCAGCTCATACGACGGGCGCGCCCATTTGTACGGCGACTGTTTGCAGGATGTTTTCAAGCTCGCGTTTGATGGCTTGCGCGATCGTCTTTGGGTCGGCGCCTTTGCCGTCGTCGCCCTTACCCGAGCCGCCCGACCCGACGTTTACGACGAGCTCGGCGATCGTGATCGTTGCGCCCGCGCCCGACCGCCCTCGACCCGACCCGGGCGCGATACCCGCCGTCGGGTCGACCGCTCGCATGGGCGGCGCGGTCGGCGGCTCGACGAGGTCGGCGACGCTACGTCGAGCAGCGGGCGCGCCCTTGTTTACGCCCGCCGACACGCCCTCGGGTATCGCAACGCCCAAGCCCTCAAAGACTTTTGACGGCGATCGTATCTTGAGTATCCCCGCAAACGCGTCAACGGCGCTTTGTCCGAAGTCAACCAACGTGTTGAGGTACTCGGTCGCGCCGCCTTTGAGCCCGCTCATGATGCCGTCGACGATCGCCGTACCGAGCTTGCTCCAGTCAATCCCATCCCATAGCGTTAGGATTGAGTCGTACACGCCTATCAAGGCGCCAAACAATGCCTGTATCGCAAACGGTATCGCCGTGATTATTCCTTTGGCGAGCGTCTTGATAAGTGTCCAGGCGAGCTTGAGTGCCCACACGGCGAGCTTGAATTGTAGCTTGACCAGAAACGCGCCCGCGTGCGCCATGCCGACGAGCCACTCTTTCACGACGTTATGAAATACCGTCCCTATGTTGTCGCCGCCCTTTTTGATGGCGAGCCTAAACTTCAACCATTTGAGCTCGATATTCAGAAACGCGATGATTAGCTTTTGTACGAGTATCTTACCGGCCTTAGCTATCCATTCAAACGCGTTGATTATCGGTTGGGCCATGCCGCCGAAGATACGTTTGAGCGCCTTGCCGCTATTGGTCGCCTGACTAAACAGGTCGTTGAAACCTTTACGCGCGGCGAGTAGCGGCTCGATATCCACACTGGCAAACAGGGCGCCGTACGACTCGGCGAGCTTGCGGGCTTGAACCTCGCTCGACAACATCTTTTGTTTGACGACGCCGCCGATCTGACTGTTGACCCGGTCGGCGAGTTTCTTGACGTTGCCGCCCGTTAGCGCCAAGCCCGCCGCCCATGCCGCCGTTTGGTTTGCCTGCTCCTCGCCAAAGCCCGACGCGGCTTTTGAAACGGCGTCGAGGGCGGGCGCTAAGTTTTTGCCGCGTACGCCCATGCGTTCAAGCTTTGCGGCGTACCCGGCGACTTGGTCGCGCCCGATGGATACGCTCGCCGACACTTGGTCGACGGCGCTTTGCAGGTCTTTGGCTTTGTCGGCGGCGAGCCCGTAAGTCATCGCATAGACCGTGCGCAGCTTGGTCGCCGACTCCAGCTGTAGCAGCTCGTTACGTCGAGCCTCGCGCGACGCTATGGCAAACTCGCCGAGGCGCTTAGCGGCGGTCAGTACCGCGACGCCGACGGCGACGATCGCCGCGACGAGGGCGACGAGCGCGATCTTGGTCGAGCCCGCCATACGCAGGATCTTACCCATGCCGTCGAGCACAGTACTAACCGGGCCCGGCGTACCCGACGCCGCCTTTTGCAGGCTGGTTAGCGTCTCAGTGAATTGTTGTATCTTAGTCGGCGGCGGGCCCGGGTCGGCGAGGGCTTTACCCGCGCCCTTGCTCGCCGCGGCGACTTTCTTAAATGACCCGCCCGTTCGAATGAAGTTCGATTGTGCCCCGGCGAGCCGCTCTTTTACCCGCTCCATTGCTTTACCGACGCGAGCTATCTCGACCTCGTTAGGCTTGGCTGCGCTCTTTAGGTTGCGCATCGCCTTTTGCAATTCTGACAACGCCTTAGTGTCGGACGTGATCTGGTCTTCTAACTCTTTGAGCGCGCTCGACGCCGACTCAGCGGCGGGCGTTACATTGTCGACGAGGTCGATACCGACTTGAAATGTGTCGTCTGTCGCCATGCGTTACCCGCTGAGTGCCTTGATTAGTATGCGTCGGATGTTTGTTAGCTCGCGCGCTATGTCGACGACGACCAACGCCCCTACGTAAAACCGAGCCGCCGCCGTCGTCGACTCGGGCTCGGTCACTCCAAACAGTTCAAGTAGACACGCCGCCGCTACGCCGTCGTCGCGTCGCGCCTCAATACGTAGGGGTTCTATTTTGCTTTGAGCTCGCTCGCTCTAAAGCCGGCGAGCTCGACGCACACGCTAGCGATACGAGTGAGCGCGGCGGGTTGTAGACGTAGGATCTTTTCGAGCTCGGGTTTGCTCGGGTACACAAGCGACGCGCGCACAAACTCTTCCGTAACGTCGCTCGTAAACTCGCCGTTGTCTTGGAACTTCCTGAACGCCGCAATGTGAGGGCGACGCACAACGACCGCGCCCTCGTCAGTCCGTACGATGCGTACCGCGCGCGCGCCAAACTCGCGCTGCGCTGCCTCGTACGCCTCGTCGTCGGCGAGGGCTTTGCGCTCGCGTTCGAGTAGCTCGGCGTCGGTTGGTTCCTGGCGCTTTGCGGCGGCGTCAGCAAGCGCTGCTCGGCGCGCGCGGATTTCGTCGAGCTGGTCGAGGTACGCTTGGTCGGTTGGGTTGGTTGGGTCGGTCATACGGGAACTAACAGCTCCGTCGAGTCAAACAGGGTTAGGCCATTGCGACGGATGGCCATGCAGTCAATTTCGAGCTCCTCTTTTAGAGGGTCGGCGCTTTCCTCGTCGCTCGCCGACACGCCGACGATCACACAACCCGTGATCTCAACGTCGACGTTAGGCTCGGCGGGCTCGCTGTAGATCACTGAGATCACAAACTCGGTGTTGCCGTACGAGCGTTGGTCGGGCGACCGGGCGGCGAGCTGTATCAAGAGGATCTGTATCGAGCCCTTCCAACCCGTTAGCTTGACCGGTTCGGTCGAGTATTTTCCTGACGATCTGCCCCTTGGAGCCTGATGTTTTCCCATGCCGTACGCCTTAACGCGCTCTCTTTTATCGGCATATGAAATACCAGAAAATCCAGTAAAAACGTCTCCGTCGATAGTTACGCGGATTGATCCCCAGCTGAGCTGATTCTGATTCACGCGAATTGGATCTGGCACGTCCGACCTCCCTTACGCGGCGACCGCAAGCGCCGGGTTGAAAAACCCGACTTCAATGTTGATAAACTCTGGGTAGGCGAGCGGTACAACCCGCGCGGTACCCGACAGTGTTTTAGTCGCGAGTATGTTGTCGGTACGCGACAGAATGAATTGCACGTCGCTCGCCTTGGGCTTGGCGAGCAAACCCGAGCGCATAGCCGCGACCGCGCCGCCCTCGATTTCGAGCGCGTCGGCTTCCAGGATAAACCCGGTCGTTTTGTCGACGCGGATAGGTCGGTTGAGCCGCCTAATGAAATAGTTGCGTAAGATCGCCTCGGTTAGGTTCAATACGCGGCGATGCGGGATTAGTTGGAAGTCGCTACCCTCGACGCTAAAGATACGCGGGCGATTGACGTACACGCCCGGGTACCCATCCCAAGTGCGCAGTACGGTTAGGCGCGCGTCGTCGAGCCCGGGATTAGCTGACTCGTCGTGCTCGTCGACGTTGCCGTTAGTGTCGCGGATAGCGACGCCGGGCAGGCTCCCGAGGTTGACGTCGGCAATATCTATTTCCTCGCTAACAGCCTGCGCCGCCGCGATCGCAAAGACTGTCGAGCGGCGGTACTTGCGCCCGCTAACACCCGAGGTGACCTTGCACGCCGCGCCGCACACCGTACCGAGGGTCGTCGCCTTGTCCGCAAACTCGGTCGACATGGCGGCTTGGTACGTCGCGGGCGACTCGTCGATATCGGGTACGCGGGCGCCGCCTATCCAGGACCTATACTTGCCGCTCGTACGCCAGCCCTTGACCGTCGTGTCGACGACGTCAAACGCATCGGCGTCGAGCTCGCCGACGACGATTAGCTGCTCCCATAGGATCGTGCTGGTACCGAGCGGCGCGATCGCCGCGGCGAGCTCGGTACCCGACCATTGCGAGGCGGTCGCCCGGGCGGTAAACGCGTCGCCCTCGACGATTGTACCGGTCGCGCCGATGGTAAAAACCACGCCGCCCGCGTTGATAATGCCGTCGACGCCGAGCGCTGTTTGCGCGCCATACGACCGACCGTTGTCATATGACAGCTGGTACTTGGCAACGTCGACGCCGCCGAGCGTTACGTCGTTCAAAAACCGGACCTTGTACTCGTAGTTGTCGACGGGCGCGGGCGTTGCGCCGACCGTGACTGTGTACGTACCCGGGCCCGTTTTGACCGGCGTCGACACTGCCGCGACGGTGGTCGCCTCGGCGCGACTAATGACAACCGGTCGCCCGGTTACGTTGATATAATACGCCGCTGCCTCAACGACCTCGCCGCCTCCAAAGGTTTCGATAAGCGCCGTCGTACGGGCAAACGTTGCCGGCGTATTGAGCGGGCCCGTTGTCGACGAGCCGACAAAGGCCGTTAGTGACCCGGCGCTAGCAGGCAATACGCCCAACGCGCCATCAATCTCTGTGATGGTTACTTGCGGTTGTGTCATGTCCTCGCCTTGCTAAGTGTCGGTTGCTTTGATTTCTATCTGCTCGGTTACGTCGAGCTCGGTAACGTCAATCACGGCCTTTGCATCGGGCGCGACGTCGACGTACGACGGGTCGCCGCTCCAGTCCTCGTCGACGACGGCGGCTTGTAGCTCGACGACGATGCTTAGCGCCGCGCCGTGTCGACGCTCGAGCCGCGTCGTATCCCATTGCTCGCCGCGTATCGTAAATACGCCGTGCGCAAACTTGTAAACCGACCTGTACCAACTGTCGCGCAAGTACCTAACGATCTTGTATTGCGTTAGTTCGTTCTCAGGGTCGGCGGGATCTTGCCCGTTGATAAGTATCGTAAACAGCTCGCCGAGTGTCGCGAGCGGGCGCGGCTCGCCGCCCGGGTTGCGCGGCGGCAGTGTCTGCCCGACGAGCCCGTTGGGCCCGCCCGGTACCCACGCAATACGGTTGCCGATCGGGTGTTGCGCGGGTATGCGCCAACCAAACAGGTTTGACGCGGGTACGCCCTCGGCGACAAAGTCGGCCTTTACGAGGCGGTACAGCGCGACCCATGCGAGCTCGCCCTTCATGTTACTTTCCACTCAGTAAACGCAGTGTCGAGCGCGGCATGTATTGCCGCCGCAACGGGCGCAGTCATACCCGTGTGCTTGTCGATTATGATAGGTCGAGCCGTACCGCCTTTGACCCAGCCCCTATGGTGTCGCGCCTCGATACCATGCAGCGCAATGATCACAGTCGAGCCCGACGACCCGACCTCCAACGCATCCGATGCGTTTACGAGTACAGGTCGAGTACCGCGTTTACGCGGCGCCCAACGCTCGCCGTCGGGCGCGGTCTGCGCATTCATTGTTTTGAGCAACGCCTCGCGCACAGCGATCGCGACGCGCGGCGCCGCCTCGACTGTCATCGCGGCGGGTAGGCTTGCGATCTTGGCAGACAACGCGCCCGATATGGAAAACTTAGGCGGCGCGTTCATGACTGTTGGTCCTCGCTACGCCCGCGCCGAGCCTGCTCGACAGTCCATCGGTACGGCGACGCCTCGCTGTGCACTTGCGGGAAGCCGCGCGTAACGGCGTCGCCGTCGAGGTCGGCGCGTAGCGGTAACTCGTAGAGCCCGGTCTCGCTGTTGGCTGCCTGCTCGACCTCGCTAAACGCCGTGTCGTACTGCTTTTGGTACGTCTCGGCCTGTTGGTCGGTCGACGCGATACCGCGTTTGAGCCAGCACTCAAACGTGACTATTGCAACGCACCACTCGCGCACGACGAGCGGGTATGGCGAGGGTCGGAACGGCGCGGCGTATCGCTTCGCAAGTCGCGAGTCGAGCCGCGCCGACACAAGCAGCAACCGCTGTGCAATCCAACCGGGCGACGAGGCCTCGACCTCGTCGACGTACGGGCGCGGCATAAGCGTCGACGCGATAAACTCGTCGAGCTCGACGTATGTTTCTGTACCAGCCATGCCGCGCCCCTAGTTGTTAGGTTGCCGAGAACTTGAACAACAGATACGGGTGTCCGTTTAGGACGACGTTACGACCCTCGCTCGTCCACTGAAACAGCCTGATGCGCGCCAGTTGGCTGTCCGATTGAGGCCCGTAATATAAAATATTGAACGGCTCTCGGTTGACGTAGCCGAAGGCCCCGAGATCGCTGGTCAAGATATCCTCGGTACCGATGTACCAATCAGTGTCCGACCCTCCAAAGACCGCGGCGAGCTCGGTTACCTCGACCGGCTGCCCGAGCCCGAAGTTGCGGATCACCGCCTCGACGTCGCCCGAGCCCGCGCCCGAGCCCGCTAACTGCGCAATGAACTTCGCGTTAGTTAGTTG
>Ga0247667_1000354_pt1 | contig 11266 bp, 10 predicted proteins | sample CNK08_metaG_FD_183027 | JGI IMG/M metagenome (GOLD analysis project Ga0247667, IMG submission 183027) | Soil microbial communities from Purdue University Martell Research Forest, Indiana, United States - CNK08 | ecosystem: Environmental > Terrestrial > Soil > Temperate forest > Bulk soil... | reverse complement strand
GATTGCGTAGGTCAACGGATGTAAACCAAAAACTCTGCGGATGTACCAGGGCCAAAACACGAGAGTAGACGCCGCGCTTGGAATTACTGTTCCCCAGGCGACTCCGACAATTCCCATTCGTCGGACTAGCAGTATGCTTAGCGCGAGATTGCAAACCCCCTCCGCCATTAGCATCGGAACGATGGGCTTGTGCTTACTAAGCCCCAGTAGGATTCCCCCGGTCACCGAGTTCGCTGCCCACAGGACTAGCGTCAACGAAAGGATGCGGATCACCATCCCGGAAAGCTCCGCATACTCCGGGCCCATCCATAGGCCGATGAAGGTGCTTCCGCGAATCATGAGGGTAAGGGCAACGGGAAGCACGACCATCGTTCCAGCCCGACTGCCGAACAGCACAATCTTCTCCATCAGTGCGTAGTCTTTCTTCGCCTCCGTAGAGCTCGCCAGCGGCGTCATCGTCTGAGAGATGGCGGCCACGAGCGTCCGCGTGTATTCCGCGAGATTGCCCCCGATCGCGTAGAACGTCACCGCTGAAACCGGCAGGAATGCTCCAATCACAACATTGTCGCTGGCGTAAATCAGGCTGGCGCTCACATGCATGAGAAAGGAGAATACGCTGAAAGAGAAGATCAATTTTGTCCCAGCACGGTCTGCGAAAGTGGGTTTGATTTGGAGCTCCGGGTACAAATGGCGCGCCATGCTGACGTTGGCCGCCAGTCGTCCAAGTGTAAAGCCTAGTTGAATTAAAGCTAATGTGACGATTCCATAACCGAGATGCAGAAACAAGACAATTGTGAAAGCCCGGAGCAGACTGATTGCGATTTCGATTCCATTGGAGATGTCGAATCGCTGCAAGCCGACCAAAATTCCACCGAAGACGCCGTTCACGAGCGACGCCGCTATGCTCAAGCCTGTAATGACCAGCACGATGCGAGACGCGGCCAAATACTGAGGGGGGATGTTAAGCCTCCCCACGACTAGAGTGGCGAAGACCACCGAGGCCAAAAAGGCAATCAGCCCTGCGGATGAAAAGATGAGCATCGCGGACGACGCCACGTTGCTGGCATTCTTATGGTCTGCTTGCGAATGAAACTTGGCGACGAATCGAGTAACCGCCCCTCGAACCCCCAAGTCCAGCAGCCCTAGGTAACCGGTTAGGGATAAAATAAGGGTCCAGACGCCATACTCGTTGTTTCCCAGATGGTGTACAACAAAGGGCGACAGAAAGAAATTCACGCCCATGGCAAGTACATAGGCGCCCCAGTTCGAGGCTACGTTTCTTATTACCCTTGGTTTGGAGCTGACGGGTATTGTGCTCTGGGGATTCAAAGGCAATTCTGGCATACCCCTCCTGCACGGTTCGACCTCTTGTTGGCACGTTATTAGCCATTCGCAGATTTCTCTAACTATTTGACAATATGGAAGTTAAATCGACCCTAAATCTTTGTGCCTTGACGCAGGTCAACCTTTGGGAGTCTCAATCTGTCCAAACTACTGCCATTATAGGGAAAACACAGGTCTGGCCTTGAGCGCAGTTCATCAGAGGACCGCGCTGGACCGTGAGCGTATCTCTAGAAAGCCTTGTATTATCAATGCCTTAGAACAATATCCGGGTCAGGAGAATTGGCGACGCTGTTGCTCTACTCTTGTTACTTGGCTATGCGCGTGCGAAGTTTTGGGCCTTTGGGATGAATGTGTTCCTGATTCGGCCATGTCTATAACAGATAGGACTGCACCGAATGAGTGAATCGGGAGACGTCGGCAAAGAGAAGATGAAAAATCAATTGGCAAATCTACCTGGATATGACGGGAACCGCCCGCTTCCATCCATCGAAGACCAGCGCCAATTTTGGGATTGGCATTGGCAGAACTGGGAAGATCGGAAGGTACTGAATGACTGGACGGAACGGCGCGCCCAAGAAATATTAGAACTAATCCGCGGACTTCCTTTAGCCCGGCCCCGGATGCTCGATTTCGGATGTGGGCGCGGCTGGTTTACCGAGCGCTTAGCGGATTTGGGCGAGGCCCACGGTATCGATCTTTCGCCTGAAGGCATTGCCGCCGCTCAGGCTCGTAGACCAGATATAACCTATCTGGCTGGCAATGCTTACGAAACCGATCTTCCCAAGTCTTACTTTGACGTCGTTATTTCACAAGAGGTCATCGCCCACGTTGAGAACCAGGCGAAGTATGTACAACGCGCTTGTGATCTCTTGAAGCCTGGTGGTTACTTCATTATCACCACGGGAAATAAATTTGTGATGGATCGCTTGGGGGATGTCGGCTGGAATGTTCAGCCACCCCAGCACATTGCCGTCCAGCTCAGCCGAGCGCAATTGAAAGATATGCTCTCTCCATCATTCCGCGTACTTAAGATATCTACGATTATTCCGCACGGGAAGCTCGGCATTCTACGTCTGGTGAACTCGCACAAGCTCAACTCTGCGCTACAGAAAGTCATCTCGAAGTCGAAGCTTGACCGCATGAAGGAAAGGGCCGGATTCGGCTGGCAGATGATTTTTTTGGCTCAAAAAAAGGGCTAGAGGCCTTTCCGGTGCTTCAGCCATTTTGGAGACAGTTGTTTCAATGACAACTTATTCGGCATCCCAGCGAAAGATTGGCGTCTTCAGCCACGGCGGAACGAAGAACCTCGGCGACGAAGCACTGCTTGCCGCCGTTGTGCAAAATATTCGCCTGCGTATCCCCAACGTCCATATCGTTGGTTTCACCATCAATCCGAATGACACTCACGAGCGACACAAGATTGACTGTTTTCCCATCCGTCGGACGGGGAAATTGCCAGATGCGGCGCCCGCAGCAGGTAATGCCGGAGAGAAAAGCACTGTCAACCCTGCCCCGCCTGTTCGTTCAACGGAGCGCGGCGGCGGCATTCGGAGCCTGTTCAAGTCAATTCCCGGACTTCGTCCTTTCGTTTTGGCTCTCCGGCGTCTTGCCTCTCTTACCGCCGATGTTCTCAGCGAACCTAAATTCTTGTTTGACTCGTATCGGCGACTCAAAGGCGTGGAGCTACTGCTCGTTGCGGGTTCCCAGCAGCTGAATGATGGATACGGCGGTTCGTGGGGTTTTCCCTACACACTATTCAAGTGGACGTTGCTTTCTCGGCTTACGGGAACGAAGGTCGCCATCCTCAGTGTTGGCGCTGGTCCGATTGACCGATCCCTGAGTAAGTTTTTCTTTAAGCGCGCGCTTAACCGAGTCAGTTACCGCTCCTACCGCGATTCGATTTCCAGCCAGATGATGGAAGGGATGGGCATCAAAGGCAGCCACCCCGTCATGCCGGACCTGGTGTACAGCCTTCAGCTACCGGCTCCACGCCCCGTGCCGTCGAGCGGCACTCGGATCGTCGTCGGCACCAACCCGGTTCCCTTCTTTGACGGCCGGTACTGGCCCACTCCCGATCCCGCTCGCTACGACGAATATGTCGGAAAACTCGCAAAGTTTGCCAAATGGCTGGACGAGAGCGGTCGCTCTGTCTTGTTTTTTCCTACCCAAGTCCGCGCTGATACCCTTACCATCAGCGATATTCGTCAGGCCATGAATGGATCCGGCCACTCCCAAAATATCTTGCATGGACAACAGATCGACACCATTGAAGATTTAGTCTCCGAAATTTCCCGGGCTGATATGGTCGTTGCCAACCGTTATCATGGCATCTTGATTTCCCTCATGATGAACAAACCCGTGCTGGCCGTTGCCTATCATGAGAAAAGTCGCGCGCTGATGACTCAAGCCGGCCAGGGCGACTTCGTATTGAATATTGCTGATTTCAAGACGGACGAACTCATCGAACGATTGACTTCCTTAGAAGCCAATGCCCCGCAGATCAAGAAGCAAATTGCCGAACACATCGCACCTTTGCGCAACGCTCTCGATGAGCAGTACGACACAGTTCTGGGCTTGATCGGCGTCCAGCCCTCTGCTCCGTGCGCCAATTGATTCAGGACCCATGCGATTTACAGAGACCAAAGTAAAAGGCGCATTCTTAGTTGATCTGGAGAGACGCGAGGACAATCGCGGATTCTTTGCGCGCTCCTGGTGTGCTCGAGAATTTCAGGCGAACGGTTTAAACGCCACGGTCGCCCAAGTTAATGTGGCCCTCACGGCCGTGAAGGCCACATTACGCGGGATGCACCTTCAAGCTCTTCCGCATGCCGAGTCAAAGACGGTACGTTGCACCCGCGGCTCAGTGTTCGACGTCGTTCTCGACCTGCGCGCAAATTCTCCGAGTTTCAAACGGTGGGACGCTTTCGAGCTGAATGAAATAAACCACTGCATGCTTTATATTCCCGAAGGCTGCGCGCACGGTTATCAGTCGCTTGTGGACGCTAGCGAGATTGAATATCTGACATCCGCATTCTATTCACCAGAATCGGCCTACGGTGTTCGCTTCAACGATCCTGCATTTGGTATTAACTGGCCGTTGTCGGTCGATCTGATTTCTGACGCAGATCGCGCCTGGCCGGATTATAAGGGATAGATACCTGGCGCGGCTAATGCGCCTCGGAGAAATCATGTTTATCGTGGATACAGCGCTGGAGCAGCTCGAAAAGCAGGGAAAGCCCATTCGAGTCGGCATCGTGGGTGCAGGTTATATGGGCCGTGGCATCGCCACGCAACTCCTCCGTCCGGCCTTCGGAATCCGTCTCGCGGCTATTTCTAACCGCACTCTCTCGAAGGCCGAACAAGCACTGCGAGACGGTGGACTGACGAAGTTCACTAGGATTACCTCCATCTCAGATCTCGATGCATCGGTCTCCCGAGGCGAGATTTGCGTTACGGATAATCCGCTACTTTTGTGTGATGCAGGGAACATCGACGTCATTGTTGATGCAACCAGTGATCTGGAAACTGGGGCACGCGTCGTTCTTCGCGCTCTTGAGCACGGCAAACATGTCGTCCTGCTAAATGCCGTCCTGGATGCCACGGTCGGACCGATTCTCAAGACCTATGCTGACCGCAACAACGTCGTCATCACCTACACCGATGGCGACGAACCAGGTGTGGCCGTCAACCTCTTTCGCTATGTGAAAACCATGGGATTTCGGCCCGTGGCTGCAGGCAATCTTAAGGGCTTGCTAGATCCCTATCGCACGCCGGAAACGCAGAAACCCTTTGCAGAAAAAGTCAGACAGTCTGCGTCGATGATCACATCCTTCGCGGATGGAACAAAGCTCTCGATGGAGTGCACGATTTTGGCCAACTCCACCGGGCTCGGCGTCGGTAAACGTGGCATGTACGGTCCCAAGTGCGCTCACGTGAAGGATGCTCTGACTCTTTTCCCGCCCGAACAGCTTTTGGACGGCGGAATTGTGGATTTTCTCATTGGCGCGGAACCCCATACAGGCGTATTCGTAATCGGCTATAGCAAAGATACAGTCAACGCCGAGTATATGAATTTCTTCAAGATGGGCGATGGCCCTTTTTATGTGTTTTACACGCCCTTCCATCTGCCCCAGGTGCAAATAATTCCCACCATTGCCCGTGCGGCATTGTTTCACGATGCCACGACGTCCCCAATCGGAAAGCCTGTATGTGACGTTCTGACCATGGCGAAACGCGATTTGAAGGCCGGTCAGACCTTGGATGGCATAGGCGGATTCACTTGCTATGGTGTGATTGACAATTCGTATGCCGCTCAAGAGGGAAATGCTTTGCCCATGGGTCTCTCTGAAAATTGTACTCTGAAGCGCGACATCCCCAAAGATCAAATGATCACCTATGCCGACGTTGAAATCCCTGCCGGTAGGCTTTCCGACAAGCTCCGCGCTGAGCAGAACCAATACTTCTATTCCGCTATTAACGCGTAAAGGCGCACGCATTTCATGAACACGATATCCATGACCGAATCAACCGAACGTCCCACGGCGCAACAAGTTGTTGAGAACGACCTCGAGTACATTTGTACCAATCTGGCCGAAGAACTCCCCAAGATCGCCGGCCGCCGACTGCTGATTACTGGCGGGGCGGGCTTCCTCGGGCACTACCTCGTTCAGTCGGCGCTCTATTGGAACCGTACGCGTTCCGGTCCGGCGATTGATGTCACGGTCTATGACAGCTATATCCGCGGCCTGCCGGACTGGCTCAAACAGTTGCAGAGCAATCCGCACCTCCATCTCCAACAGCACGACCTCGCTAAACCGCTTCCCCCAAGTATGGGCGAATTCGAATACATTATTCACGCAGCTTCTATTGCTTCGCCGACCTACTACCGTAAAGATCCGATCGGCACGATGGACGCGAATGTCAACGGTCTGCGCAACCTTCTCGATTACGCTCGTGCGCGAAAGGCCGCTGCCAGGCCATTCGAAGGTTTCTTGTTCTACTCCAGCAGTGAAATCTACGGAGACCCTTCTCCTGACTCGATTCCGACGCCGGAAACTTATCGTGGCCTGGTCTCGTGTACCGGTCCTCGGGCTTGCTATGACGAGGCAAAACGCTATGGCGAGACTCTTTGTGTGAACTTTGCTCAGCAAGCCGGCGTTCCGGTGAAATCGGCCCGGCCGTTCAACAATTACGGACCTGGCCTGAAGATTACTGATCGTCGTGTGCTTCCCGATTTTGCACGCGACGTCCTTAACGGCAGAGACATCGTTTTGCTTTCCGATGGGTCGCCGAAGCGTACCTTTTGCTATGTCGCCGACGCCATCTGCGGCTATTACAAAATCCTCGTAAAGGGACGGCCCGGCGAAGCCTACAACGTCGGGGTCGAAACGCCCGAAATCTCGATGCTCGAACTTGCAGAAATGGTCGTATCTCTCGGCCGCGAACTTTTTGGGTACCATGGCAGCGTCATTCGCCAGGCCAGCAGCGATAAGGACTATCTGTTGGACAATCCCAATCGGCGTTGCCCCATCATTGCCAAAGCCCGCCAGGAGCTTGGCTATAACCCGCAGATTCAGGTGAACGAAGGCCTTCGTCGTTCCCTTCTGTGGTACGCGGGCAATCGCATTGCGGAAGACGCCTGATGAAACTCTCCGTCATTGGTACAGGTTACGTTGGACTGGTTAGCGGCGTTTGCCTTGCAGAAAGAGGTCATGAAGTTGTCTGCGTTGATTCCGATCCTGTCAAAATCGGCCTGATTTCCAACGGCATTCCACCCATCTACGAGCGCGATCTGGAGCCGCTCCTTCGCAAACACATTGGCGCGAAATTAAAGGCCACCACCGACTTGCGCCGCGCTGTCTTGGATTCGGATTTATCGCTAATTGCAGTAGGCACGCCGTTTTCCGGCAGCGAGATCGATCTGCGTTTCATTCGCGAGGTTGCGCGGCAAATCGGCGATGCGCTCCGCGAGAAAAATGCGTATCACGTCGTCGTCGTGAAAAGCACCGTTGTCCCAGGTACCACGGATGACATCGTCCTTCCGATTCTCGAGCAAGCTTCCGGTAAGAAAGCCGGCAAGGATTTTGGCGTTGGTATGAACCCGGAGTTCCTCACCGAGGGCGAAGCCGTCTCCGATTTCATGCACCCCGACCGGATTGTTCTCGGCGGCATCGATGAGCGCACGATTGCCCGGTTGGAAGAGGTCTATGCAGGCTTCGATAAGGTCGAAAAGCTTCGCACCAACTCGAAGACTGCCGAAATGATCAAGTATGCTTCGAATTCTTTGTTGGCCACCGCAATCTCATTTGCGAATGAAATCGCGAACCTCGGCGCGGCCCTTACCGGGATTGATGTGGTGGACGTGTTACGCGGCGTTCACCTAAGCAATTATCTGACGGTGACCCTTCCCGACGGCTCGCGTAAACGCCCAGGCATAGTTTCTTTTCTCGCCGCAGGTTGCGGTTTTGGAGGCAGTTGTTTGCCCAAGGATGTAAAGGCGCTTGTCGCGCACGGCCGAAAAACTGGCGTCCCGATGACTCTTCTCGATGCTGTAGTTCAAGTCAATGATCAACAACCTCAGAAGATTATCGCACTGCTAAAGAAGCATCACCCGTCTCTGAGCGGAGTTCGTATCGCTGTTCTGGGCCTCTCTTTTCGCCCCGATACCAACGATATGCGCGAGTCTCCTGCTATTCCAATTCTTCGTTCTTTGGCGGCTCAAGGAGCATCGCTTAAGGCTTACGATCCGGCCGCCCGGGAGGAAGCCCGCAAGATTTTCCACGGTGACTCTGTTCACGTTTGCGAAAACCTCGGGGAGGCCTTATCGGACGCTCAAGCCGTGGTGCTTGTGACTCGTTGGGAGGAATTTCGGTCCGTTCCGGATTTGCTTCGCTCCCGCGTACCGCAACCGCTTTTCATTGACGGTCGCCGCATGCTCCACAAGGAGACCTTTGCTCGTTACGAGGGAATTGGACTTTAGAACTGGCGATCGTCCATGCGCTTCAAGCTAGAAGGGAGATAGTCCATGAAAGTCGTTCTCTTTTGTGGTGGACTTGGTTTGCGTCTGCGAGACTATTCTGAAAACATTCCGAAACCTATGGCCACCATTGGGTATCGTCCGATTCTGTGGCACGTCATGAAATACTACGCGCACTACGGTCACAAAGACTTTATCCTTTGTCTTGGCCATCGCGCGGATACCATCAAAGACTACTTCGTGAAATATGATGAATATGTCTCCAACGATTTTGTCCTCTCCGCTGGCGGAAAGAATATCGACCTGATAAATCGGGATATTCATGACTGGCGCATCACCTTCGCCGACACCGGCATCACGTCCAACGTGGGGCAACGCCTCAAAGCGGTCGAGAAGTATTTGGAAGGGGAAGAAGCGTTTCTCGCGAATTACAGTGACGGCCTTTCTGATTTGCCTCTTCCGGGTCACATCGAACATTTTCGCAAGCATGACAAGGTCGCCAGTTTTCTTTGCGTGCGCCCCAACCTCAGCTATCATCTCGTCGCCGTAAATGGAGGTGGTCTGGTTACCGACATTGAGGACGTCAACAAAAGCTCCTTGCGCATTAATGGTGGATATTTCGTCTTCAAAAGAGAGATTTTCAAGTATTTGAAAGATGGTGAAGAACTCGTTCATGAGCCCTTTCAACGTCTCATCGCGGAACAACAGTTGGTCGCCCATCAATACGATGGGTTCTGGGCCAGCATGGACACCTTCAAGGACAAACAGCACCTCGATGACCTCTATGCCAAAGGGAATGCCCCTTGGCAAGTTTGGAATGGCCATTGAGCGTTCACAAATGTTGAAACTCGGTTTTCAGAAGCCATCCCGGAAGCGCTATCGCATTCTTTGCCTCGGCGCTCATTCGGACGATATCGAGATCGGATGCGGAGGCACGATTCTCGAACTTCTGCGCACGGGGCACAATCTTGAATTTCATTGGATCGTCTTTAGCTCCGGTAAGGATCGCGAACGCGAAGCTCGTCGAAGTGCGTCTCTCTTTTTAAAGAACGCCGCGAAACAGGAGATAGTTGTCCTCGATTTCCGCAACAGTTTCTTTCCTTCCGAGTTCGTCAAAATTAAAGAGTATTTCGAGGCCTTGAAAATTGCTTCTTCTCCCGACCTCATCCTTACGCATGCTCGAGACGACCTTCACCAGGATCACCGGGTCATCAATCAGCTGACCTGGAACACATGGCGAAACCATTTCATCTTGGAATACGAAATTCCCAAGTATGATGGCGACTTGGGCCGCCCCAACTTTTTTGTTCCTTTCGACAGGAAAATCGCTGACTTGAAGATCAAGCATCTTATGTCCTGTTTCTTAACCCAGAGCAACAAACACTGGTTCACTAACGACACATTTCACGGTTTGATGCGCATCCGCGGTTTAGAAGCAAACTCTCCTGGCAATTTTGCCGAGGCGTATTACGCTAGAAAGGTTGTTCTTGATGTATAGAATTGCTGTCTCTCGCTTGCTCACAGGAGCGCATCGATGACCGGCGGAGCAAGCAGGCCGCGAGTTAGCATTGGCATGCCCGTTTACAATCGAGATAAGTACGTCGGAACTTCGATTGAGTCGCACCTCAATCAGACCTATGCCGACTTCGAGCTCATTCTAACGGACAATTGTTCGACGGATCGCAGCGAAGAGATTTGCCGCTCTTACGCCGAAAAAGATCCGCGCGTAAAGTATTTCCGCAATCCCCGCAATTTAGGCGCCGCCGGCAACTATCGACGCTGCTGGGAGTTGTCCACGGGCGAGTACTTCAGGTGGAATCCCTCGGACGATTTCATCAGCCCCAACCTACTGGCCCGCGCTGTGGAGATCCTGGATAGAGACCGTTCCATTTTCGTCGCCTATCCCCGTACGAAACTGGTTGATGCTGACGGTAAGTTCCTCAGCGACTTTGACGAAAATCTACATTTGATGGACGACCGGCCAAGCGAGCGTTGGAAAAGTGTGCAGCGCAACCTGCGTCTCGGGAATCTTCACTACGGTCTTTGCCACGCGGATAAGCTACGGAAAACTGGGTTGCTCCGCAACTACAGCGGCGGAGACTTCCCCCTAATCTCGGAGATGGCCCTTTACGGGAAGTTTTACGAGATCGAAGATGCCTTCTTCTTTCGCAGAATGCATGAGGAAGCTTCAAGTGCTATGAAAAACAGCGCCGACGTCATGGCCTTTTACGATCCTAAGAAGCGGGAGAAGATCTTGCTCTATAACTTTGTTCACCTGGGCGCCAATCTGAAGTCTATCACCCGGGCCCCCATCCCCTTCTCCGAGAAGTTGAAGACTTATGCATTCGAGATGCGTCGCCTCATTTGGAGCCGGCAAACATTCGCTCGCGAACTAACCGGTGCAGTTAGCCAAGCCGCACGCAAGATCACTAATCCCTGACGGGATTCTCGATCTGCGTTGCTTACTCATCCCCCTGGCTGTGACGGCAAAATGAAGGAACATCGATGCAAGACTTTTCCATAGTTTCCCTTTCTCATCCCATCGAAAGAAATCGATATACCGACTAAGTCATTTGTTAACAGTGTTTTACAAATTTGCTCGGTTTGGTAGCAAGACTGCCCTCTCTCTTACCGTGAATATTGCTCTCATGTTTATAAGTACCATTCCGGAGCCGGGTAGACTGGCCCTCTTTGGCTTTTCCTTAATTGTCGGAGCTTTAGTCCTGCGCAAGATTCTGACTCGCTTTCAGCCTGTTCTCGATTCTTCACGCAAGGCCGACGCCCAGGCGAAGTAGTCTAAGGCATCTTAAGAGCGTACCTCGGGGTACGAGTCTGGATTGGCACTCGTTTTCGCGTAATTAAGCGATCTCGGGCCGTTCCCGTCGGGCTTAGTCCGGCTCCGCCCTGTCTATTCGACCGAAGCGGAAGTCTGCAGGTCCTGTAGCG
>Ga0247667_1000350_pt1 | contig 11353 bp, 8 predicted proteins | sample CNK08_metaG_FD_183027 | JGI IMG/M metagenome (GOLD analysis project Ga0247667, IMG submission 183027) | Soil microbial communities from Purdue University Martell Research Forest, Indiana, United States - CNK08 | ecosystem: Environmental > Terrestrial > Soil > Temperate forest > Bulk soil | place... | reverse complement strand
GTCCATCAACGAACGTCTCCGCGCTCTTCCTGGAGGCGTCGCTAGCCGCATCGCGCCAGCCCGTATGACTTCTTCGCTCTCGGGCCGTGAAGGCTACTGTGAACGCGACGTCTTGAGGATTACTCTTGGCGGGATGAGATATAAGAACAGAGACTTGCGTGCGAGTTCCGTCTGCTGCTTCCGGGGCTTCCGTGTAGGTTGTGAGATAAAACAGCGAGGAGTCTTTTTCGAAAGAGCGGTATCCCGAACGGAAATACTGCTCCAAGACACTAAAGGCTTTTTCAGCGAAGGGACCTTGCCCGCGCCAATGGCCCCGGCGGGACTCCCGAGGGAACTGAATTTCGTCAGGGAGTGCAGGTGCAGATCCGCCCATTAAGATAGTGGGATGCTCGAGTTTCGCAACATATAAAGAGTTTCCGCTGGGCGAATCGAGAAACTCTATGGTCTCGCCCGAGTGGAGATAGTTAAGACGTCCTTTCGGACTTACCGTGCCCACACCGCGTATATAGATGTCCTTTTGGCCGGGGAAATCATAGGTATAGGAAACGCGGTACAACGGATTTGAATTTACTGTTAGCTTGAGAACGGGGCCGAGAGTTACGGGGCTTCCAGGTGAAGACTGGCTACTGCCTGACGAGGCCTGACCGCCAGCCATCCGTGAGGTCTGGAGGGCGATAGATGTTGCGAGTAAAGGAATCAGAAGCGGGGTTAATACTTTAGACATAATGACTGATAACCTTGGTTCACTTCCTGCCCTCAAGCAACTTCCGAAAGCTTAAAGCCGAGAATCACTATCGCGGTAGCTTTGTCGACGCATCACTGGTTAATGGTTACAGCCCGAGAGAGTATAAGAGGACTCTCAATTACCTCCTGCACCACTCTCCTACCGCTCTTACCTCTTTAGAAGTAGTGATATCGACGCCGATTTCGTTTCGCCGCTAGCGCAACCTCCCATGTGTCACGGCCTCTCGCCTGAGTTCCCGGGCCGTGCTTTGCACTTCCATGACACTGCATTTCGTCTTCGAGGAGCAACGGCAGCCAGTTGTACTCGGGTATGGGCATGGAACCAGATGACTGAAGCAAGGCATTCGGCCCGAGCCGAATGCCCAACCGTTGAGCTACCGGAGAAATCGCGGCGCCTGATCTCATGTCACAGACGAATAATCGCCTGCAATTTTTTGAACAACGATCTTCCCTGATCCCGAGAAGATCTTAACTCTAATCGTGGTGAGTCGATACGGCGCCTGCGTGAACGTGGCCTGCGTCAGCTGTTGAATTGATGAATGCTTCGGGGTCGGACCAGTTCGAGAGATCGCGAAGCTGGTGGCCATCCCAACTGCTCAGGTGAATCAAGTTATTTTGCGCAAGGCTAGCTAGTTCCTCGCGAACACGTCGCTCGGGCAGGTGAAAAAACGCGGCGAGTTGCGGAATGCGAAAACAAACCGAGCGATCTTGAATTCTGGTGAGGCGCAAAACTTCTCTTCTAAGATCTCCGACGGGATTCATAGTTTCAACTCCCAACCAATGGCCGTGATGGCCATCGAAGGCGGATGCTACCGCAGTGGAGAGTGGTTGTCGAGTGACGCCGGTCACGCGCCAGAGCGACGAATAACCAAAGGCGGCACTGATCGATGCGAACGAAACTCCGTGCAGGAGGGCTAGTTCACGATGTGATAGCTCAAGCAAGCGGCATTTCCGTTCGGCGCAGCGTTAGTGGTAATTCGGAATCCAACGCCGGGCGTCCTGCCGCTAATTTGATATATACGGCCCAGAGTCGCGTTGCAGTTGATGCCCAAGATGGTACCGAGAGAGGCATCTTCCTGCACGAATATCTGGCTCTGCTGCGTGACGACGGTCGTATAGATATTGATGGAAGTTGATTCTGCCGGAAAGGCGACAGAACCGGCGGCTGCGTTTCCGCACTGGGCTTGGAAGCTTGCGCAGTTTGCCGCGGTAAAGTACGCCGGTGTCGAAACGCCGCCATCAAATGTGAAGCTGTCTTGCGGGTTCGTGGACTGACAGAGCGAAGCGGACTCTTCCTTGTCTTGCCAGCACACAGAGCTGCCGTTTCTCATTCGAAGAGTGCCGCTGGATGGGAGATTTACGCCGGAAGGCGTTGCGCCCATATCAATCTGGAGGACGCGATTGTTGTGAGTTCCAAATACGGCGGCTTGGCGCGCGCCGCTCATCGTAAATTCGCCGGCGGTCGCCCCAGTCGCGCCGTCACCCACATCAATCACAAATAGCGCGTTCTTCATGTCAATATCGATGGCCCCGGCGTATTGGCGCCTGTAAAAACATCCCAAGATCCACTCATTCCCGCTTTCAATGAAGCCTTGTTCGCAGCCGGTCATCCGCGTCGTGCCCGAATTTCCATCGCCGAGAGAGGAAGCCCAGAGCATGGAGCCGGTATAGTCCTGCGTCGAGATGATTTCAACTAGAGAGCCGTCTCCGTTATAGGCCAGGCCCGCGCCCGAATACGCATCGCCGCAAAAGCTGAAGTAGCCAGTTGGAATAAGTGGGCAGCCAACGTGCGTTACGGATGTGAGACCGAGCTGCGCACTGCCGGAGACGGAAAAATCCTGGCCGGGCGACAAGAAAGAATAAGTATAGGTCGTGGGCATGATGCAACCTGCGGCGGGAGGGCCGCAAATGGGGAACGAACCGTTGACCGCATTCGAGGGATCAACGGTGACGTTGGCGATTTGAACGATTGCGCCGACGCGGTTGGACTGTTCCGCGTAACGATCGGCGTTGGTCGGGTCCGTTGTGGATACGGTGACGACGTTCGATTTGCGGCTGATGGAAAAGATGGGTGCGGGGTTCGAAGTGGAAGCCGGCGAGATCGCCGTCAATGACGAGATCTGGGGATTCTGTGCTGCGCCGAGCGGCGCAAGTAACGCGCACAGGAACACGAGGAGGGCGGTGCGTTCCATTTGTCGTTGCATGAAATCCTCTACTGCCGGGAATCCCGGGGGTGAATTGCAGTGCTATAGAAACGTAAAGATGGATGCACCGCGTGAAGTTTCGTTGAATGATTTGTGAATTCCGCGAATGCGCAATGTGGAAGCGGGGGCCCCGGTTGCAAGCGTGGTGCCCCTCGCGCCGTTCTCGCTAGTTCAAGGTGAGTGTGATCGTTCCGCTATGAGTGATTCCTCCGCTGACGCCGGTGACCAGAACTGAATACGTTCCTGGCACGACGCCTGCAGTGGAAATCGTGAGCGCGGCAGAGCCGGAGCCGCCGGTGATAACGTTGCCGGGGCTGAAGCTGACGCCCGCTCCCGGGGGCAAATTGCTCACAGACAGGTTCACATTACCTGTGAAGCCGCCAGACGGAGTAATGCTAACGCCGAAGCTTGCATCGGTACCGGAGGCTACGGACTGTGATGTGGGTGTAATGCTCCCGCTAAAATCGCCTGCCGAGGAGTTCACGTTTAACTGAATCGTGGTGCTCTTGATGTCGCTACCACTCTGGCCGGAGAGGGTCAGCGTGTAGCTACCAGTCGGGGTGGAAGCAGACGTTGTGACAACCAGGGATGAAGTCCCGGCGCCGCCCATTAAGGTGACCGGCGTCAAGCGGAAAGAAGTATTCGCTGGCAAACCACTCAAACTTAGAGTTGTTGCACCTGTGTAACCATTGAGCGATGTAACGTTCACAGTGTAGTTGGCTCTCTGCCCTGTGATCACGGTATTAATCGTTGGCGAAATAAATCCGCTGAAGTCCGCGCTGTTGTTCACGTTTAGCTCGCGCTTGCCGCTGTGCGAAATGGTTCCACTGGTTCCCGAAATCGTTAGCACAGAAAGTCCGCTGGGCGCATTCGCCGGCGGTGCCACGGAAAGAACCGAAATACCCGAGCCGGCGGCAATGACCGGAGGATTAAACGTCACGATTGAGCCCGCCGGCGCGCCTGCGGCGCTGAGCGTGACGTCGCCAGTAAAGCCGTTGATCGGTGAAACCGACACGACGAACCCAGCCATCTGGCCTGCGGCAATTAGCTGGCCACCGGGAGTGATGTCGCCGGCAAAATCGGCGGCGGCAGGATTGACCACGAGCGTAATCGGCGTGGAATGTGTGACGCCATTCGCAGCTGTTCCGGTCAGTGTGAGCGAGTAGGCGCCAGGCGCAGTTGCGGCTGTCGTATTGACCGAGAGCAACGTTGAGCCATTGGCAGCCGCGACGGCCGGGGGCGTGAAGACGGAGGTCGCGCCGCTAGGCAAGCCGGTGAGCGACAGCGTGACGTCATATTCCGACCCATACAAGGGATTTACCGAAACGGTGTAACTGGTGTTGGCTCCGGCGTTGACCGTTTGCGAAGTTGGCGAGGAGAAGCCGGAGAAGTCTGGAGTAGTGCGGGTCGAAAGAAAGAAACCCTGTGGGTCGGCCGTCAACATATCGAGGAAACCGTCAGCGTCGAAGTCAGCCACCGCTGCGAACGTTTTCGGTGCCGTTGCCGGGTTGACGGTGAATGTTCCATCGCCGCGTCCCAAGAGAACTGAGTGCGCGAAGAAAAGATCCAGGTGGCCATCTTCGTTTGCGTCAGCCGCCAATAGAGTTTGGCCCGCCGCTTCAAGATTTCCAATCGTCAGTGGAGCGAGGAACGTTCCATCGCCACCTCCCGAGAGCAGGTCAATGGCGGCAGCGCATGGCCCATTTTGCGAGACGCAGTTCTGGTAGTAGAACGCCACATCCAGTTTTCCGTCCTCGTCGAAGTCCGCTGCAACAACCGCGCTTTGATTGTTCAAGAAACCGGGGAACGTGTCGATCGTTGTTGGCGTTCCAAAAGTGCCATCGCCGATGCCCAACGCCAATGCGGCGACTTCATCGCCAGCCGTCGTCGTATAGGTGAGGACCAAGTCCAAATTACCGTCAGAATTGAAGTCCCCCAGAACCGGCGTTCCAGAAATTGCGACTTCTGAGGGCGAAACGGCATTCGATCCTGCCGCAGTAAATGAGCCGTCGTTGTGACCGCTCCAGAAACAGATGGAGCCAGCCGGGTTGCCGCAAGGGGCAAGCAAATCGAGATCTCCGTCAGCATTCATGTCAGCCGCCAGCAAAAACTGGGGTAAACCGTTCGCAAAAGAAATCGAAGTTGAAATCACCGGCGAACCAAATGTGCCGTCGCCAATTCCCGGGAATACAACGATTGCGGAGCCATGGCCGGAGGTGGCGCCGACCACGGTCAAATACTCCGCGATATCCAATTTGCCGTCACCATTGAAATCGCCCGCAACCAGGCTGACCGCCGTCGTCGTCACGCTGCCGATCAGGCCGAGGGGCGTGGAGATGTTTGGCTGGATAGGCGGATGCAGCAAGAGCGGTGCTGAAAATGAGCCGTCGTTGTTGCCAAGCAGCACCGAGATCGTGCCGTCGCCGTTCAGTGTGGCGACATCTTGCTTGCCATCGCCGTTCAAATCGACTATTGCAAATTGCCGGATGCCCGTCGCGGCCGCGCCGTTCGCGCCATGGCCAATCGGCGCGTTGTAGGCGACAGACGTCGTCGGCGCACTCACTTCGAAAAAGACCGGATTCGAGGTTCCTCCGCCAGGAGCGGGGTTCAGCACGGTGATCGTTGCTGTTCCGGCCGCGGCGATGTCCGATGCAGAAATCGTCGCGCTCAGCTGTGAATTACTGACGAACGTCGTTGCGCGCGAACTGCCGTTCCACTCCACAGTCGCTCCGGAAACGAAGCCGGTACCGTTTACAGTGAGAGTAAACGCCGCGCCGCCAGTAACTGCGGAGGTCGGTACGAGTCTCTGCTCGACGTAAGGAACTGAATTGTTGGTTGCGGTCGCTCGAGACGAGAGCGCACTTGCCAAGAAAAGAATCACGAGAGCAAACCGGCTCGTTCTCATGCGGGGGACTCCTTTTGAATGGCGGACGATTTTTGCGGTCACTGGGTAGAATTCTTGACGGGAACATCGCCGCATGAGTGCGCGGGAATTCTCCGAGGACGCGTGAGGGTAATTCAGATCGTGCGCACTTCGAATTAAAGCTGGTTCAATACTCGTTGAAACTCTTCGCGATTGTTTATCAGAAGGGCAAAATCGGAGAGGATTTTTCCAAATTGAAAAACGTTTCGGAATTTGGTCGCTTGTATGAATGTTTCGTGAGAATTACGAAACCGTTTTCCTATCCCGCGGTCCAGTCAGCCTGCGAACTCCGATAAGCCAGTACGCATCGCTCTCCTGAAAATAAAACTCTCATTCGCACGACCGTAACAATTTCGGCGAATTATAGAGAGAAGAGCAAAAATGGACATCACATACCTCGGTCACGCTGGTTTCTACGTCGAAGCGGAACAATTCGTGCTGGTTATGGACCCTTGGCTCTCTCCTGAGGGTGCTTTCGATTCCGCCTGGTTCCAATTTCCCTGCAATCACCACCTGGCGTCGTGGCTTTGCGAAGCTTTGCGGCAGACAAAGAAGGAGCGTTTCGTTTACGTAAGTCACGAGCATCGCGACCACTTCGACCCCGATTTTCTTTCAAAGCTGCCCCTTCAAGACGTTACCTTCCTCGTCCCCCGCTTCGATCGCCCGGCCCTCCGCGAGGAACTTACCAAGTTTCGTCCAAAAGCGATTGTGCTCGTCGACCACGGTCAGCAGATAAGCGTTCCCGGTGGCGCAGTTCGCCTTTTCCTCGACGACGGCGGCATCAATCGTGATTCCGCGATTTTGGTGAAGTCCCGCGGCGAATCTTTCCTGAACATGAATGATTGCAAGCTGTACGACGAAGTCGCGGATATAGCACAAGCCGAAGGCCCAATCTCCGTTTTCACCTGCCAATTCTCGGGCGCCACTTGGCACCCAACCTGCTACGAATACGATCCAGCCGAATACTCACGCATCTCTTCTCATAAATTGAAAAGCAAGTTCGAGATGGTTGCGCGGGCAATCTCTGCGGTACAGCCAAAATGTTTCATTCCTTCCGCCGGTCCCGCCTGTTTTCTCGACCCCATGCTCTTTCACATCAACTTCCAACCGGTCAACATTTTTCCGCGCACCGCGCAATTCTTCACGTTTCTCCGCGAACGCCTGAATGGAATTCCAACAGCGATGGTGGATATGATGCCCGGCGACGTTTGGCGTTCGATTAGCCAGCAATTCCGGCCGCTCGGAACGCAGCGGGTTGACGAGGCAAACTTCGCTTCCTACTTGCGTTCCTACGCCGCTCGTTACGAACAATACTTCGCCGATAGGCAGCCCAAGCCAGCAGAAGCAGACATCCGCGAAACAGTTGATCTGCTGCAGACCGCGCTGCAAACGAAGTTGGAGCCGCTGGCGCTGAACGCACGCATTCAGGTGCCGCTCTATTTCGGTCTTTCCGACGTCGACGGCAAACTCCTGCGAATTGACTTCCCTGCCAAGCGTGTTGACCCCGTTTCGCAAATCCAGGACGCGGACTACTACTCGCTAACAACACCCTCCTGGCAAATTCAGCGCGTGCTCGACGGAAAAATTACCTGGGAGGAATTTGCGCTGACGTTCCGCGTCAAGTTGAATCGCAAGCCAGACGTCTACCAAACGCTCATCCAAGGCTTCCTGCTCATGGAGCCGGAGGACATGAACACCTTCTGCTCCAAGTTGCTGGAAATCGAGCAGCGCCAAAAACGAATCACGATCGAAGCCGGCGGCACTCGTTACTCTATTGACCGCTACTGTCCGCATCAGGGCGCGGACCTGACACAAGGTTGGCTTTCCGAGGGCCGCTACTGGGTCTGCCCCCGCCATCGTTGGCACTTCACCCTCGATAAAGAAGGGCAATGCATGACCAACAAGGGGAGCGTCCACGCCATCTGTCTGGACCACGATTAGCGTCCGGCGGGAGACGATCGGCGCGTTCTTACCAATCAGAGTATTTCGTTCCATCGAGCGCGGTCGCATCAGACGTCGAGTGCACATCGAAGACGTTGTCGCCACTCCAACTCGTGGAATCTGGCTCATCCTGGACCGACTGGAATCTCCATTCCGCTCGTCCGGTCATGGGGTCGATGGGAATCTTTCTTAAGAAACGGACCTTTTCATTCCCGCTGCTGCCATATTCGACGCCATTGACCAGCGTCTCTAAATCGGGCGGATATCCTTCGCTTCCGACCTTCACTCGCACCAGATTTCGGTCCGCGATGTCTTTGTAACGGTCGATGGCAGTACGCATTTCGCGCAGGTTGCGCCGCAGCTCTTCTTCTTTCGGCGCTATGACCGTCTTTCGCGCAATGGGCAGCGCGGCAGAAGCCAAGATAATTAAGATGGAGCAAGCGATGATCAACTCGATCAACGTTAATCCCGCTTCGCTGCTGCGCCTCCGTAAAGGCCGGTTCGATGCCGATGTAATCCGTAGCGTCACAGATTATGCGCCCGCGGCCGACCCAGCCGGCAGTCCCGCGGGACCGCGAGGAATCGCTTTTTGAATTGCCTCGTCGCTGATCGGTTTGCCGGTGAAGTGATACAGAATCTCGAACTTTTTTCCCCAAAGAAATCCCAGCGTCCGAAAGAACCGTGACGGATTATTGAAACGCAGGATATCGGTCGAGAGCTCGGTGATGCAGCGCCTCCACAATTCGTCTTCGCCTTCGTCCTTGAATCGCCGGTCCAAATAAGTGCCAGAACCCTCGACGACGTTCCAGCCCCAAGTATGCGCGAACGTGTACCACGCAACCTGACTGCACATCACGTAGCGCGCTTTTTCAGTCCGCTCAGGCGTCGCCTCGACTACGTCGCACCGCCCCTTGGCCGGATTCACCACAAAAATTCCGTTCGTATCGTGCGTGAAGACTTCAAACGGTTTCAACCGATTCATCACGACCTGGCCGAATCGCTTCTTTAAGAAGACGAGTAATCCTTCAATCGCTATGCGAACCTTTTCGTTGTCGACGGATTGCGGCGTCGGGTCAATCGGCAGGCTCTCGATATCGCGCATGTATCGGGCCACAGCGCTGGCCGTATCAAATGTCCGCTTTGTCGAATCCCAGACATCGCCGGGATACAAAAAGTTCACGTTCGGCAGCCCCATCGACATTACTCGAGCGGGCGAGATCATGAATTTGTTCATCCACGCGTTTTCTTGGTTGCAGAAGTAGCCGAAACTGGCCATCGGCACCGTAAATTCCGGCTGAAACGTGAAGACCCGGTATTTCAATTCCCGGATCTTCTGCTGCACCGCATCGGTATCGTCCGCGTGGTTGCCAATCCATTGCGCGAACGAGAATTGCGTCATGAGAATTGTCGGCCTGCCAACAAGGCGCTTGATGTACTGGATCTGCGCGTCGGTGCAGATACAATCGTTCAAATTCAGGATGCACTCGCCTTCGCTTTTTACACACAAGAACGAGTCCATCGTTCCGACCGAACCGCACAAAATCCGCACGCCGGGTCTCAAATCGACCCAGCCGTATTGCGGCAGCTCCTGAATTTTGTCGAAACCCATCTTTTTCAGCGCTTCTACAACGCGCGGCGAGCTGTGGCGTTGGTACAGAACTGTGATGCGCTTCCGGTCGGTCTCCGGAACGGACTTGAGCGTCGGGAAGTTGAAATGGTCCGGGTGTTCGTGGGAAATCCAGATGTACTCGACTCGCTCGATCGGAACCTGCCATGAAGGGCTGTAGAGCGCACAGCAATTATTGACGACTTTCCCCTTGGTCCAGGGATCGCACCAAATGCTCGTACCCGCGGTCTCAAGAAAGAAACCAGCGTGATTGACAAATGTGAGTTTCACGGTAGTTACGCCTCGACTGCGATCACTGCCTCGGAACCTGTCGAAGGCAAACGATACTTGCCGCCGAAGACTCCAATGTTTCGGATATATGAATGAATGGTTGATTCGGTGGCGGGACTCACACGCCATGTGAACGGTGAATTTCAGCCCTCTCTTATATCCGCGTTACGACTCCGTAACAACCGTTCAATAGCATCCCGCTCAAAATACATGTTCACGCAAAACGCTTCCATAGACGCGCTGCCACCGGCTAGCGCAACCTCGCCGCGCAGAACCTTGTCTATTGAGTTTCACCAGACGGTTCCCGCCGCGGTCCGACATCGCATGACGTACGCCTTCCGGATGTTTGCCGCCATCTATGGCCATTTGGTCGTAGACACAAGAAGGAGGACCGTCGACTGTTTGTTCACCTACGGAGACCCCCAAGGACAAGGCCGTGCCGACGACGTGATCCCGATTCCGGCAATTTACCACTGCAAATCGTCAGACCAACAACCAGTCGTGGTCGCAGCGCCGATGCTGGCGGAGTATGCCGGTGAGACAATTCCGGTTTTCTTCGGAACCGACCCTGAGACCGGAAACCCGGATTGGCTCGGCGAAATCTTCTTGTGGCTGTCCGGCGAACTGGAGCAAAACGCAAAGCAGCGCGACGCCGTTGGTCGAGTACCCTTCTCAGAAACGCCATTCGGCAAGCACGGTCTCTCACCTCGACGGCCGCACGCGGCGCATCTGATGGCTTGGTTGGAAAGCGTGCTTCGGCAAAGCCGCGTATCCACCCTGCCAAAAGCGCCTTCTCCACTCCTCGGCGCAGAACACATCCTGCTACCGTCACACGACATCGATTTTCATTTCGACGGCCGTCGCTCGGCCTTCGTCCGCCTGACGAAGAACCTCGCAATCGCTGCGGGCGTTTACAAGAATTCAACCGATTTCTCAGACAATCTCAAAAAGATCCCGAGGTTGCTCGCGGGCGAGCGCCCCGGAGATTATCTCCTTCCCCTAGTCGATGCCCTTCAGTCTGCTGGATTCCAATCGACTCTCTTCCCCGTGGTTCGTCAAGGCCATCGACGCGACCCTAACTATTCGCTGGAATCTATCGCGCCGAATCTTTCGAAGGCCGTGGCTAGCGGGTTATCCCTAGGCCTTCACGGCTCGTATCAAAGCGTAATGGAAGACCGCAGTCTCGCGTCCGAAGCCGCGACGCTCGGCGAACGGATGGGAAAATGGCCGCGTGCCAACCGCCAGCACTGGCTCCGTTTTGAATCGCAGCAGGCGCTATTTCGAGAAGTCGCGAGCGCGGGCATGCTCGCGGATTCTTCCTTGGGTTTTCCCCAATCGGTAGGCTTCCGCAATGGCGCCAACTTCGCATTTCCTCCCTATGACTTTGCGCGAGAGTGTCCTCATCGCTTCCTCGAAATCCCCTTGGTATTGATGGATGGCGGCCTGGAGGCCGAGGCGCGCAATTTGCGGCACGACGCTCATGGGATTGCCGAAGAGATATTGAAAGCCAGCAGCAGAATCGGATGGGGAGGCATTTCGATTCTGTGGCACAACCCGATGGAGGCGCTTTCGGTGCCCCGCGAAATAAACGAAGTATTTTGGCGCCTCGCCGCCAAGCGTTGTGCCTCGAATGAAGCGTGGCTG
>Ga0247667_1000348_pt1 | contig 11385 bp, 10 predicted proteins | sample CNK08_metaG_FD_183027 | JGI IMG/M metagenome (GOLD analysis project Ga0247667, IMG submission 183027) | Soil microbial communities from Purdue University Martell Research Forest, Indiana, United States - CNK08 | ecosystem: Environmental > Terrestrial > Soil > Temperate forest > Bulk soil... | reverse complement strand
ATACACGTCATCTGCGTGGGCCTGCCGATAGCCGTCACAACGCGAAAATACTACTCAAAGGCTTAGGCTTAAACTGTGACGGGCTGCCTTTTTAATGGAACAAATTGATCGCGAACAAGCATTCAAAAAGGGATATCGCGCACTTGTAGACGCGCATAAAAGCACTTAACGCGCCTCACCAAGACATCAAATACATCGACCGTTTTGATCCCGTCGGCGATGCGTATGCTGCGAATGTGCGATTTATTCAAGGCGGATCGCTCTGTCTCATACTAGCTTTGGAGGGGAGTTCGAACAGGAGACACCATGCAGGACAGCACAAACTTGAAGGTTCTTTTTATCGCGGGTTTTGGTCCCGTCGTTCGTGACACGGGAAAAAGCCACAAGCTCTACCGCGATGTCCTCGGCATTCCCTTCAAAGAGGAACCCGATGGTTATCTCCACACCGAGGCTATTCAGGGCGCGAAGAGCTTTGCTCTATGGCCGCTTTCTCAGGCGGCGCAGTCTTGTTTTGGCAAAGACTCCTGGCCGAAGGACATTCCTGCGCCTCACGCTTGGCTTGAGTTCGATGTCGAGAGCGTCGAAGAAGCAACTGAGATTCTCAAATCACGTGGCTATCGAACTATCGAATGCTTGTGAAGAACAAGAAAGAACCGTGGGGACAAATCGTCAGCCGTTTCATTTCGCCGGAAGGAATACTGGTGGGTATTACATTTACTCCATTGTGGCGGGAACAGAAGTAGGCGCGATCAACAAAACCACAAAATAGAATCGAAGCGCAAAAGAATACCGGGTGTCGGTAAACCGGAAATTGGGATTCACCTTCTCGTTCGCCAAAGATCTAAGTCTGCAACGGTGTCAAACACCGTTTTCGTAAAGTGTGCGCAACGGGTCAGACAACCGTTGCGGAGCGCCAAATGTATTCGAGCTGAATAATCGTAGAACGTCGTCTTTCCGCAAAAGCCTTTTCCGATTGCTAAGCGTCGGCTCGAATCTTCGGTGAGCACAAAAGTATCCAGAATCTGGAATTTAGCGAAGAGTTTCTTTCGTCAGTTGTCAGTTAATGATGGGCCGTGACGATAAGACAATTGTTTAATTCAAGGTGCCGCCATCTTGGGGTGAAGCGCTTTCGCTCCCTCCGTGAACTCATAACCGCTCAGAAATAACCATTCGGTAAGTCATTGAAAAACAATCGCAAGCTGAATTTCTGGAGTGGAGTGCTGCGTGCATCTTCCACGCTTATTGCTGGAGCGAGTGGTGGAAAAAGATGCGTGGCATGTAAGCGAAACAATTCTATAGCTCTGAAGGAGAGAAGCAATGCGCAAACTGATCTGTATGGCGCTGACTGGGATACTTTGTATATTGTTCGGCAGTGCGGCCCGGGCTCAGCGACTGGACGGCTCCCTTCGCGTAACAGTCACCGACAAAACCGGGGCGACGGTGGAAGACGCTCGCGTTACGGTTACAAGCGAGGCGACCAATGTGTCGGCCACCGCAACCGCTTCCAGCGCGGGAACCTATGTTTTTCCAAACCTTTTGGTGGGCACGTATCGAGTCACTGTTGAAAAGGACGGCTTCAAAAAGTCCGTTTCGAGAGGTGTGACGGTCGAGTCCAACCAAGTTGCCGAGACCGCGGCCTTACTCGAGGTTGGGGACGTCTCCGTTGTCGTGGAGGTCCAAGCGGGAGCAGAGCTGGTCAAGACGGAGTCCTCAGAGCTGGGGGCCACCTTTAGCGGCCAGGCCGTTCACGATCTGCCATTGAATACCTTGGGAGGCGACGTGAAAGAGTTTGCCGTGTTCGCTCCGGGCACGACCACTCAACAGGGAGGTGTGCTGGGATCGGGAGGATCGATTGGCGGAACGCGTCCGCGCTTCAACGGCTTCTCGATTGACGGCGTGGACGACAACAAGGTGGACACCAATGGTCCCACGCAACCAGTCATTCAGGAATCCGTGGCGGAATTCACGCTTATCACCAATCAATTCAGCGCGGAGTACGGCCACTCGGCCGGGGGACAGTTCAACATCGTCACCAAGTCCGGCACAAATAATTGGCATGGCGCCGGTTGGGCATACAACCGCAACCGGGATTTTGATGCGGCAACAAACCAGGAAATAGCCGCTGCCGCCAGCCAGCCGACTCCTCTCGCCGATGTAAAAAATCGCTTTGACTACAACCGCTTTGGTGCGAGCGCGGGTGGCCCGATTCGAAAGGATAAGTTTTTCATTTACGGAGCCTATGAATTCCAGAACGAGGGTCTGGGCGCGCAGGGCGCGACAGTGATCACGCCAACGGCGACCGGGATGTCGCAGTTGATGGCACTCAACCCTGACTCGGCGGTCGTGGCCGTCTTGAATCAATTCCCGATAGCTCCAGTGAACGACAAGGGTACAGTACCTGTGAGCTTGAACGGCGGCCCCACACAGAACATTCCAATCGGCACATTCGCTGGAGTTGCTCCGAGTTGGGCCCGAGAACACGATTTTACAATCAACGGCGATTTGAACCTGGGGAAGCACCAGATCCGCGCGCGCGTTCTCTATGATCGGCAACGTTTGCCGCAGGTGAACCCTATCCAGCCGCAGAACCAGTTTACCGGTTTGCAGACCGACGACGCCCGGAAGTACATTCTCACAGACGCCTGGACGATTAGCAGCCGGGTAATTAACGACTTTCGTCTGTCCTTTTCCAGGTTGAACGGGCCGAACCTTGTGGACCCCACCCAATTTGCGAATTTTCCGAACGTGGAAATCGATCCTTTTGGGAGCAATCTCGGACCCTACAGTCTCGCCCCGGCGGGATATGTTCAGAACGTTTATCAAGCCGCAGAGAACGTGAGTTACATTCGGGGAAAGCACACGTTTAAGGTTGGAGTCGAAGGGCGGAACTACATCACGGAAACAACCTCTTTGCCGCGGGCGCGCGGGGAATGGGATTATGCTTCGCTTAACTCGCTTGTCAATGACTTAGTCCCCGATGGAGGAAATGGAGCGCTACGTGGCGCGGGAACAGCAAGTTCAGCGAACAACAACCCGGCCGTATACTGGTTCGTTCAGGATGACTGGAAAGTTACTCCGCGGCTCACCTTGAATCTTGGATTGCGGTACGAATGGTCAGGTGTGCCGCGCGACGAAGGAAAGCAAGCCCTGAACGCGATCGCGAATGATCCGGCAGTTGGTTTGATCTTCCGTAAGCCAAAATCCGACACCAATAATTTTGGGCCACACTTGGGATTCGCCTGGGATCCCACGGGCCACGCTAAATGGTCCATCAGGGGGGGCGGCCAAATCGCCTACGACGTAATTCCCCTCAACTTCGCGATCAACAGCTTGCCACCAGAGCTGCAAACAGAACAAAACCCGACTCTCACTTGCGCGCTGCCGGCGGCGCCCGCTTGGTGCACCTCTAGCGGCGGCAAGCCAGGCCCCGGTTTTCTTGCGGGTGGCGGCCTTCTGCAGGTCAACGTGCCACCCACGACGACCGCGGATGCAAGGGCAGCCACGCAGGCGTTGATCCTGGACATGGTGGATCCGAAAGTCATCACGTGGTCGCTCGGCGTTCAGCACGAGTTGCTTAAAGATAGCAGCATCGAAGTGCGCTACGTGGGAACGCGAAGCCTCGAATTGCCGGTGCAGATGCGCCTGAACTCCGCTTCCGCGTTTGACCCGAACATTCCCGGAGGGGGTATTACACCGCTTCCGACCTACTTGACCGCTTCCGCGGTTCCCGCGACCGTGGCGTCTCCAGCCAGCACCCTTGCCAATTTTAACAACTTCCTGGCGAACGGCCTGTTCCAGCCGTTGGCGACTGAAGGCTTTTTCGGGAATCTTACCGAAAACCCGTCGGTAGGGACGGGGATTTACCACGCGGGGTCAGTGGACTTCGTGCACCAGTTTGCGAAAGGGTTGTATTTCCGGGCGAATTACACGTTCTCCAAGAATATCGACAATTCCACGAACGAGTTGTTCAGCAGCCGCGTGAACCCCCGGCGAGCGCAAGACGGATTTAACTTTGCTGCGGAACGTGGCCGTTCCGCTTTGGACTTGCCCCAGAAGTTTGCCGTCACTTGGGTCTACGACTTCCCGAACGTTCATTCCGAAAACCGATTCGTCCGCGGCTTGGCGCACAACTGGGAGTGGAGCGGCACCTACCTGGCACAATCGGGCCAGCCAGTCACTCCGCTCTCGAATGTGGACGCCAACGCCAACGGCGATGGCGCAGGCGACCGGACTATCATTAACCCGGCGGGCGTGGGCCTGACCGGCACGACAGTTCAAGTGGTTTGCAATGACGGCGCTGGCGGAGCCACTAGAATTATGACTGCGACGAGCGCAGCATGCGCTTCAAGCAATGTGGTTGGCTATGTTGCGGCAAACTCGAACGCTCGTTTTGTGCAAGCGGGTCTGGGCGCTTTGGCAAACGCCGGCAGGAACACCGTGAACACTCCTGGATTCAACGTCTGGAACATGTCGCTGTTCAAAACCATGAAGTTCACGGAACGCACATCGGTGCAGTTCCGCTTCCAGACCTTCGACATCTTTAACCACCAGAATTACAGCCTCGGCTTGCCGACCAACAATGGCACGATCGACCAAAACACCAATACGAACCCCTTGAACACGAGCTACATTTTCGTAACCTCGCCGCAGTTCTTGAACAAATTCATCTTCAACGGTGGCAGCCGTACGCTGGAACTGGGGCTCAGGCTCTTTTGGTAGCCTCTTCGACTGTTTCGAAGAGCGAGGGAGTCCATGCTGGATTCCCTCGATTTCTCTTTCGTCTCAGAAACAAGTGGCAGGACGACGGTATTGCTGAACTAAGGGCCGTCTATATCGGTGAGTACCACGCGCGGCAGCTACTGAGGAGGGTGGATCCATGTTAACAGCGATGACGTCCAAATCGGCTTTAGGCGCTCCCAGACAACAACTGTGCGAAACGAAAGCGGCGGAACGATATCTGCGTTTTGGCCAGTTTCAGGTTGATGTGCAACACGAGGAGCTGTTTAAGGAAGGATCGCGAGTCCACGTCCCCGCCAAAGTGTTCCAAGTGTTGTTGGCACTCGTTGAACGGCCCGGCCAAACTGTGACCCGCGAGGCGTTGCGCGCGCGGCTGTGGCCAGAAGGCAAGTTTGTAGATTACGACGCCAACGTAAATACTACCGTAAATAAATTGCGGCTGGCCCTGGGAGATTCGCCGGAAAAACCGATGTACGTGGAGACGATACCGCGAAAAGGATATTGCTTCCTGGGTTCCGTCGAGTGTGGCAACGAACTATTGAAGACCTCCGGCGTGTTGACGATTGCGGCGGCTGACGCCATGGACGGGCTGGCAGCGCAACAAGAGCCAACGTCGATTATCGCTAGAAAAATAGTCAGGGGGAGATTTACGGCGCTTTTTACGAACGGCTGGGGCGCGGCGATTCTTTTGTGTGGAGTCTTGATCGGAGTGGGGATTGCGCTACTGATGCATCGTCCGCGATGAAAGACGCCGCAGCGTATTCTTTGACAGAGTGGACTGCGGCTCTCCTAGGCGCGCAGCGATAACCTTGGGGCACGAGTCCCCGGCGTAGAGGAATACCTGCTCGGCATCGCTTAACTCCGAATAATTGCGAACAAAGATACCGACGGCCAAGGGAACCTGTGTGTGAGCATCCTGTGCCAGAGGGTAAATGAAAGCCGCCGCTTCCTGTGTGCCATGAATCAAAAGCACGTGAGTCACATCCTGTCTTTGTTTGACTGAATCTAGTTTTCGTACGTTGGCCCCTTAAACGCCCAAGGACAGCAAATCCAGATACAATCTGGTGTGTGGAAGTTGCTTGGCGAAAACCCTCGACAATCGCATGGGCTTACTTGTGGTCCATCTCGTTTTGGATGGGTCTTGCCTTCCTAGCTGCAGGGGAGGATAAGGTTCGCTTGCGGGAGAGAGGGCTCCACACGTCTTACTGGACCGCACTGCTTGTCGAAGGCGCATTTCTACTGTCGACAGCGCTCATGACGCCTCCGGTTTTCGCGATAGTTCACCGCTATCCGATCGCCAAACCGATTCGAGTTGGTCGCGTAACTGGGTATGTCCTCGGCGGCATCCTTTTCACTATCGCCTGCGTGGGCCTTCGTTGGGTTCTCCTCCCGCCGTGGAATTCTCCTGCTCAGAGGTTCGAACAACGCTCCTTGCACGGACTGGTTACAGGTTTTTACGTTTTTGCCGAGCTAATCTGGAACTACATGATTGTTCTGGCGGCCGCGCATGCATACGAGTACTTTAAGCGGGCGAGGGACCAGGAACTTCAATTACAGCAGGCGCTTGCCACCAGCGAGCTCCAAGCCTTGAAGAGTCAGCTTCATCCGCATTTCTTATTCAATACGCTCCAGGGAATCTCAGCTCTGATTGACACCGAGAAAGAGCGCGCCAAAACGATGGTTCTTAAAGTCTCCAACTTGCTTCGGACTGCTTTGCAGTGTGCGAGCTCCGATGTCATTACCCTCGATGAAGAATTGAAGTTTGTCGACGATTACCTCGGCGTGGAGAAAATGCGTTTGGAAGACCGACTTGAAGTGCGTTGGCAAATTGACCCCGCCGCGCGGCAATTGCTCGTGCCACAACTGATCATGCAACCTCTCGTGGAAAATGCAATTTTCCACGGCGTGGCTTGTTGCCGGGGAGGAGGATGGATCGAAATTTCGTCCCGACGGGCGGGAGGCATGCTGGAGATAGCAATTCGCAATAGCGTTGGAGGAAAGCGCCAAGCAGGGATGGGGCTAGGTCTCCAGAATGTGAGAGCACGATTGAAGCACCTTTACGAGGACGAGGCGACTCTCTGCTTCGATCAGGGCAGCGATGGCGTTGCGATCGCGACTCTTGTGTTGCCGGCGATCGGTCAACAGAAGGAAGCGATGAAAGAAATGTTGGCCTCGAATTTACACGCCTAGTGGAGGGAAGGACTGTGCGGGTATTGATTGTCGACGACGAACCACTTTCCAGAAGTTCCCTCCAGAATGCCTTGAAAGCACGAAACGACATTCAGGCCCTCGATTGCGCGAACGACGCTGTTGAAGCCCTGGAATTACTACAAAGGAAGCCTTATGACGTTCTTTTGCTCGACATTCAAATGCCGGAATTATCGGGAATCGAACTGGCTGGCCAGTTAAACAAGTGGCGGCAACCGATACCATCGATTGTGTTTGTCACTGCGCACCATCAGCACGCGGTTGCTGCATTTGAAAAGCATGCCGTTGATTATGTTCTGAAACCTTTTTCACAAAATCGAATTCATGAAGCGCTAGATATCGCTTTCCGCAGAACGGAAAGCGAGCGGGCTGCACAGTTTGTGAAAATACTGCCTCAACTGGAAGAACTGTTGTCGAAGTCAGCGAAAATCGCCATCAAGACGAAAGGAAGGATCCTTTTTGTTGATCCGGCCGACGTGGTGATTATCGAAGCTCAAGGCAATTACGTATTGTTACAGCGGGCTTCAGGATCGTACCTGCTCCGAGAATCGATTTCCACGATGGCGGAAAAGCTAAAAGCCTACGGATTTATAAGAATACACCGCTCCGTGCTGGTGAACGGTTCCTTCGTTGAACAAATTCAGCCTTGGCCCACGGGAGAGTACGTGCTTCACATCAAGGGGGGCAAGGAATATACAGTCTCACGCACATACAGGGGCAATTTGAAGTCCTTGGCAAAATTCTGGATTGGCGCCGACACTTTCGTCACGGGCTAGCCGCGCGCCAGCGTTACAGTGACAATGGCCGACTGGATATGGCCGGGCTGGATATCGAAAACGACGCCGAACGCGCTCTGCGCAGCCTGGATTATTTCGGTATCGCCGCCGGCGTTCCATCCGACCACTTTCCCGTAGGGACGAGGAAAACGGTGAATGGCTCCGGAGGCCCGGTCTGCAAGAGAATAACCGGCGAGTTGGGAACATCTGCGCCCCAATTCCCTTTTTCTGTTACTGGGGTGTAAAACATCAAGTGGGCCAGGTTGTGACCACCGTCGTCAGTAAGATACGCTTCTTTTGACATCATGTAGGACATCGCGCCAGGCTCCAAGGTCGTGGGCAGGTCCTTTTTAACGTAGGCGGCTTTTTCCCATTCTTGGATCTGCGCAATGGTTTTTCCGGCCAATACAAGTTCCGTCCTCTTGATGACGATAGGCAGAACTGAGCGTACCGCCGGAGGGTTGTAGCAGATCGGACTCCGATTCTTTGGATTCCAAAATTCCAGATTATCAGTCGGTGCCGTCCATCCGCGCTCTACTGCGCACACGAAACCATTCTTTCCTTCGACCGCAGTTTCGTAGCCATGTCTTCCCAGAACAAAGATCGTAGCGTCGCGAGAGATCGCATCCGGAGCCGCGCTGCGCGCCAAGCGAATTTCAGCATCGCGGTCTGGCGTTAGGTACTGATCCACTGGCGCCATGGTGGGATAAGGTGTCTTGCGGTCTTGCGCGCGCATCTGAAGTAGCGCCGCAAAAGCAAAAATCACGGCAACCACTAGAGAAGCACCGGCAGAAAGTGTATTTCGGTCCATCAGTTCCTCGCAGCATGCCGCGAACGAAAAAAAAGACGCCGAGATGCCAGAGTTGCGAGATACGTTAGTACGTCCTTGTCGAGAGAGACTAACCTTATCTCGGTCTCAGAATGCTCGCTTCCATCAGGGGCTGCAAGGATGATGTGATGAGTCGTGGGAGTCCGGGTCGAAGCTACGCAGAATGAGCACGAAATGTTGGGGTTAAAATAGCCTTGCGGTTGAACGCGAGAACAGCGAGGTTTTCTAACCGGTTCAAAGAACCCTTGCACCGACGAATTCGCGATCTTTGCAACCAGATTGCAACCGAAGAGAATCTTTTCCGATGGGTCCGACTTCACACTCGCAGCGGTATTGACGTCGGTGAACGCGTTTCGCTGCTTCCTCGCTGGGGGAAATTGGGCGGACTCTATGCATGCGGAGCCACATTTCGGTACACCCTGCCACCACCAAATATTTTTCTAACTCGTTTATTTTCAAAAACAAGATTGAAAAGGAAGGACCTCCAAGAGATAGCCCCGCTGGCTTGGGCGCAGGCACAGCTCGGGGCGGCTCGAACAAGGGTATCTAGCTTAGTTTCAAAGACTTAACCAAATCAAACTTCACATTAGGCTTCACCCTATATAAAGGATGGCCGGAGCAAAGGTCGAGCGATGGTTTCGGCGGTACCAATAGCAGCCCGCCTGCGTCCGCGGTAGGCGGTCCTGTTAAGGATTCGACCGCCAAAGGGATCGTCTCCGTCCGCAGATTCCCACTTCCTACAACGGGACTTGAAAAATCCACTTCTACGGCACTAACGGAAGCTGCAACGTGGGGATGGCGCCCGGCATTCACTTTCCTGCAAGCCAAGCTGTGACCGGAAACGCAATCATGGACAAGAACACCGCCAGAACTGCGTACATGAAATGCCATCCCCACTTCCAAGCGCGGAGTCCATCTGGGTCGTCAGGACGACGGCCCGAAAATAGGCGCATCCTGCCCTCTCCGTCCAAACCTAGATGCCGCAAGCTGCGATAGCACTGCGACATCGCAATCCACGCCCATGCAAAAGATAGACAAAAAAGGGTCTGAATCACCGATTCGGCCACAGTCGAGCGATGCACCCATGCGAACCACAAAGTGAGTGATATCACTAGGAGCGCCATCAGAAAAGCTAGCGCGTACCAGCCTTTTAGAAGGGTTCCGATGACAACTTGAAATTGCCCGTTAGGCTGCCTGTTCATGACACCAGTCTAGTGAACAAGGTGGCGTGTAGATTCATAAAACCCAATTCGTGCCGCCCAAGTGCAATCACGACGACAAGGCTGAGCCGCGGGAGATGTCAGTGGACGTATAGTCGAGTTACCGGAGAACCTGTTCACAAGCAATTCGTCGGCGGGCCGCTACACGCCAAACTGCCGTAGATGATGGTCTAGATGCTTATACATCAATCGGGCCCACTCCTCCGGCGTTAGGGGTCCAAAGAAGGTATGCGCATGCGTGGTGCAGCCTTGCGGTCCGCCTTCGGAAAAACGGTCGATCAATGCGCACAAGCGCTGGCGTTCCTTTCCCAGGTCCCGGTCGTTTGCCACCACCAGGCTCTTCGCCGTCGGGGCATTCCGTCCCATCGGGGCGTCGTCCTTGAGCACCTTTGACTTCACCAGCGGCCCCACAATTCGCCCAACAAACATTCGCGGTGCAAAGCTGTCACCGACGGCCCACTCCATGGCTGTCGCGCAATGCGCCATCGCCTGCGCCGCGTTCATCTTGCCCCATTGCCGCTGGCTGCCGGGCCCAAGTCGCGCAATCCGTGTTTTAATCTCGGTCGACGTCGCGGCATCAAACAAACTCTTCATATCGGGCTGCTTCCTTTCCAGCGCATCCTAAAATCAAAAGGACGGCATAGCTTCTCATGCAAAAGACCCTATTGTCTGCTCAGGTTCAGCCAACTCCTGGGTAGTCGCGTAATCGTACATGTGAATTTTTGCTGATCGGCACATGGGCGATTAGTGCGTTTACCAGGCATTAGTGCCTTTCTGCAATTGTCCGCGATCTTTTTTCCCAATCGTGGGCTACATCTAATTCCCAAAGCTCATGGAAACATAGAAATAATGCGGAGCGACTGGCGGGGCCGGAAATTTGTCTTGTTCCAGCGTGTGCCGCACACACGCAAATATGTTGGTTTCGTGATCTACGTAAAGCCGCAAAACACGACCATCTTTCCCGATTGCGGCAACGAATGAAAACGACGATGTGTCGGAGTGTTCAGTCGACCTCAGACAAGACTGATAGACCGGTGAGTATTTTTTCTTGTAATACGGTGCCAGATCAAGATGAATATATGCCTGTTCGGAGCGTTCCTGTTGTTGAGCCCCTGCTAGAACGCAAGCCTCTTTGAATGAACCAGCGAGTTCGCTTGCTCTGCTGGAAATCGCGAGCAGAGAAATGAAGACTAGGGCATAGAGCTTCTTCATCACATATTCCTCCCTCTTCCTCAGTCGACCACAGCGCGACCTGTTTTCAATCTAGGTCAGTAGTACAGGTGTGTTGATTAAGTTAAGAGAAGAGTCGCCAAAGGCAACTATAGAGCGACAAGTTGAAATAGCTCGGTGCCGTAACCCGTTACGTAGGGAAGGCCAACAGTGCTACCCGCGGCTGCCGCGCTGGATGCAAAAAATGCTTTGTCAGCAAATCGCATGCTCATGGTTTGGATATTCTACGACCACTTGTCCGATTTCGGCTGTTAATCCGGCGGTAGCCTGAATCAACCCAAGTTCCGCAGAAGGATGCCAAGCCGTTACACTACCCGCATGGGAAAGAAATTGAGAGTCGCGTTTGCACTGACCGCTGTTGCTCTCTTCGCTGGTGGAAGCTGGT
>Ga0247667_1000346_pt1 | contig 11537 bp, 7 predicted proteins | sample CNK08_metaG_FD_183027 | JGI IMG/M metagenome (GOLD analysis project Ga0247667, IMG submission 183027) | Soil microbial communities from Purdue University Martell Research Forest, Indiana, United States - CNK08 | ecosystem: Environmental > Terrestrial > Soil > Temperate forest > Bulk soil | place... | reverse complement strand
ATGCCGCCGTACGAGTTGGTCATGCGCGAAGAGTAGATCACCTGAAACCCTTTCGAGGAATCGTTGAGAGGACCATAATCGAAAACGGCGGTCATGGTGTCCCAGTTTTGACGGCCATCGCGCCATTTGTAGATGCCGCCGTTGGCCACGACGCTGCGCGGGTGCGGCAGTCCCGTGAACCAGTGCACCGTATCAATTTGATGGACGAGCCATTGATCGGGAATGCCGGAAGAGAACGGCCAAAAGAGGCGGAACTCGAGATATTTGCGCGCGTCGAACGGCTCGTAGGGATGGTTGATCAGATAGCGCTTCCAGTCTGTGTCCGCTTCGTGGAGTTGCGGCACGAGTTTTGCGCGGCGCCAGCGGCCGGGTTGGTTGACGTTCCAGGTCATTTCGACTGCGACGATATCGCCGAATTTTCCCGAGTTGATAAATTCGTAGGCTCGTTGGTAGACGGAAGAGCTGCGGCGCTGCGTGCCAACAGCAAAAACACGATCGCTCCCTTTGACCGCGTCGCGGATCGCCTTGGCGTCGGCCATCGTGTGTGCAAGAGGCTTTTCGACGTATGCATCGCGGCCGGCATGAATCGCTTCGACACCGTGGAATGCATGCTGGAAATCGGCGGTGGCGACAATGACGGCCTGTACGTTTTTGTTGCCGTAAAGTTCGTCGTTATTGCGAGCAAGGGCGATTTGCTTGCCGGAAAGTTTGTTGATGTAGGCGGCGCCTTCGTCGCGGCGGCGATTCCAGATGTCAGAAAGGGCGACAAACTCGAAGTTGAGTTGCGAGGAAGATTTGAGGAAGGAAGGGATGAGCGAGCTGCGGCAGCGGTCGGAAAAGCCAACGATGCCAACGCCAACGCGGTCATTCGCGCCCAGGACGCGCGCGTAGCTTGATGCGGAGAGAGCTGTGGCAGCGACACCAGCTCCGGTGAATCTCAGAAAATCGCGGCGCGAAGAATTATTTGAGGGCATAGAGCCTCCCGAGGAATCTAAATAGCAAAAGGCAAGTACGCTGCGCATACTCCTGCGCGCAGGCGAATCTCTCCAGGCTGTGCAATCCTACGTCAGGAAGGAAGAAAACGGATATTGAGAGTTGCTAAACGAAATCTTTTATAGAGTTGAGTTGACTCGCGCAGCTTGAGGTCATAAGTAACTGGTGTGGTGGCGTGGTTCAGAAGACGTCAGCCTTTGACCAGTGACGCGTGAAGGAAGTTGGCAATAGATTCGGTCAACTTGCGAGGGGCCGGCATGTCCGCCATGGCAAGCGCGAGACTGCGCGTCAGGCGATGCCCGGACACGCGGAATTTCTGGAAAAATTGTGACCGGCCGCGAATAGCGTGCTCGGGAAGAATGGACGAACCGAAACCGGATTCGACGAGGCGCTTGATCGCCTCGGTGTCGTCCGCCTCCATGACAACGCGCGGGGCGACGCCGAGCTGCTCGAAAAACCGGTCGATGACCAGCCGAACGTTGCTGCGCCTGGGATAGAGCAGAAACGGTGCATTGGCAAGTTCAGAAGCACGAATAGAACCGACGTGGCCCGAGGTGCCGTTGGACTTGCCGGAAGCTGGACGAACGATGAGGAGCTCTTCGTCAAAGAGGGGAATGAGTTTTAGATGAGCATCGGAAACTGGCAACGAGATTAACGCTAAGTCGAAACGCCGATCGAGGAGGCCCGAGACCATTTCTTCGGTGACCCCGACAGTGACACGGATGTCGGCGAGGGGAAATTGTTTGCGAAGAAGACGAAGCGGGCCGCCGAGCTGGTAAATGAGGGTCGTTACGCCCGTCGCGAAATGAAAAGGACGGACGTCTTTGCCGAGATCGTTTACGAAAGTTTCCTGGATGTGGCCCATAAGGTTGACCACTTGACGAGCCATTTCGGCCAGGCGGACGGCAGCGGGAGTAGGAATCAAACTCTTGCCGCGGCGGACGAAGAGTTCGGTGTTGAGTTCATCGGCGAGGTTATGCAGTTGAAGACTCACGGCGCCGGGAGAGAGATGAATTTTTTCGGCCGCGCGGGTCATGCTGGGCGATTCCATGACCGCGAGAAAAAGCTGGAGCTGGTGAATATCCATGAAAGAATTCTACCCCCGTGAGCGCCGAGCAAAGACGCAGCACTCAATGAATTGAACGGCATTCTACACTGCGGACGCATGGCAGCTGCAAGCGGAACGGAGCGACGCCCGTAAGCTGGACAGAACGAAGGAGTGAGACGGCCGTATGAACGCGAGAGTTTTGCGGCTGAACGCAAAGGATAACGTGCTGGTGGCGCTGAGCGATTTGTGCCAAGGCGAGGAAACCCCGTTCGGAGGGCACAAGTACCGATTGAAAACCGATGTCCCGGCAAAGCACAAATTTGCGACTGCAGAGATTGAGAAAAATGGGGCCGTGGTGATGTTTGGCGTGCTGATCGGGAAAGCGATGGAGCCGATCGCAGTTGGAGAACGGGTGACCACGCGGAATACGCATCATGAGGCAGCCGCGTTTCACGAAAAGACCGAACAATACCAATGGCGCGCGCCGGACGTGACGAAGTGGAAAGACCGCGAATTTTTGGGTTGTCACCGCGAGGATGGCCAGGGTCTTCCGCAGAATATGGTCGAGGCCACCATCATGCTTGAAACTGCACGGACGAATCCCGCCAGTGTTCTCCGTGATGCCGCCAACTTCTATAAGGTGGACACCGATGCTATCGCCCTCAAGGTGAAGCTGGAGTTTACCGCGAAAGAGAAGGCAATATCTTAAAGCGGAGAGTGAAACCGGCTCCTTATGGAGCCGGTTTTTTTTGCATAGTTGAGTCAAGCTGAATCACTCAACCGCAAAAATGTTGGAGAAATCATTGGAACGCCCTAGATGCTTGGAGACGTGTTTAAGCTCGCTAGAGCCGTCCTCTTGAGGGACTCGTTGGCGATATCGGACATACCACGCGCCATACTCCTCGTACAGATAGCCCTTTTGGTAACGGAAATATGCTTTCATGGCAGCTCCCATCTGTGGCTCAAGGCCGCATCCTAATGATTATTGGCAGCCACGGTGGACAGTAAGGAAAATAGCCTAGCGGCGTGCTGAAATTGCGGCCGCGAGCAAGTGTCCATGGTTATCGTCGAAGTTCGCTAGCTCTAAAGGTGGCGACAATCGCCAAGAATCACTTTTTGTCGGCGGTGGCCAATGAAGGAAGCTGTTCGTGATTGGAGACGAGCGTGAGTTTCGCCGATTGGGTTCAAGAACGGCTGGCTAGTCGCTCATAGGAGTAGCAAGCAGGAGATCGCTAATCTGCTTGGAATTCTGGCGCGCGCCCGAAAGACAACCGACCAAAGGACGTGTCGCGTAATAACTACCCGATAACTATAGCTGCACTTATGAGTTATCACAATCGGCCAAAATTAGTAGCACGGCCCCGGAAGCCGCATAAACATTGGGTGTTTTGTCTATGGCGGAGAGGGGGGATTGGAACCGTTGTTGTTGAGAGGGAGGCGAGGGTCGGTGAGCGTTGGTTTGTCTCTTGTTTTCAACGCCGCCTTTCGATTAGACGGAATCGCCAGTGTTTATGCGCGTCCTAATGACCCTCAAATCGCCCGAAATGAGTAGCAAGATTAGTAGCAAATCTATCTACGACGACGGCCTAAATGGGTACCCTACTTTGCGCTGCTTGTTAGTTTGCCGCAACATTCGGGTCGCTGAGGTATTTCGGAGCTATTCCAGCCACCGCCAAGGGCTTGGACCAGTGTCACAGCGCTTACCATGCGGCGGCCGAGAATGTTTACAGCCGTGACTTCGTCCGAGAGAGCGGCGGTCTGAGCGGTTGTCACCTCCAAATAGCTGGTTACGCCGCCCTTATAGCGTGTGTTGGCGAGCTCCAAATATTTCTGCGCTGCGACGACGGCTTTGTCCTGAACCTGAGCTTCGTTCTCGAGAATGCGCAAGGCTGCTACGTTGTCTTCAACCTGTTGAAAGCCGGTCAACACGGTTTGGCGATAGTTGGCGACCGATTGATCGTAAGCAGCGACGGCTTGGTCTGAAGCGGCGCGCCGTCTTCCTACGTCGAAGACAGTAAACAGAGCCGATGGACCAGCCGACCACAAAACGCTTGGACCGGATATCAATGTTGTGATGGCACTGCTCTCAAATCCTCCAGCTGCCCCCAAGCTGATGTTGGGATAGTAGGCGGCCTTTGCCACTCCGATTTCAGCGTTCGCGGCCGCCATTTGGCGTTCCGCTGCTGCAATGTCAGGTCGGCGCTCGAGCAATTCCGAAGGTAAGCCCACGGGAATCGCTGGAGGCGGCATCGTCAGAGGAAGGGGCGCGAGACTGAAAGACGCTGGAGGCTTAGCAATCAACACGGCTACTGCATGCTCGTATTGCGCGCGCGCAACTCCAACATCGATCGCCTGCGCTCGAGTTGTTTCCAGTTGAGTCTCAGCTTGCTGCACTTCCACGTCGGAGGCAATGCCTCCCGCATAGCGGCTCTTGATCAATTCCAACGCATGCTCATACTGCGTCACTGTCGAGTTTAGAAGTTGCTCTTCGGCATCAAGAACGCGAGCTTGGAAATAGTACAGAGCCAGTTGGGCGTGCATGGACAAGTTCACGGCAGCCAGGTCGGCTGCACTCGCTTGTGCCTGGTCGCGATAGGCCTCAACGGTGCGGCGTACCCGCCCCCAGACGTCGATCTGGTAAGACAATTCGAAAGGAATTTGAAAGTCGTTGTAGGTAATTCCGTTGCTGACGGTACTCGCGGGCCGGTGGTTCGAAATTCGGTTTCGTGTTGCACTCGCGACCGCGTTGATCGTGGGAAAAAAATCGGCGCGTTGGTAGCGGAGCTGTGCGCGAGCCTGCGTGTATTGGGCCTCGGCCGCCTTCAAGTTTTGGTTCGAGACGTTGACCTGCGATTCAAGGGCATTCAGTTGAGGGTCCTGAAACATTTCCCACCAATTGCCGCTGAGGCTCTGGTCATTCGGCTGGGCGGGTTTCCAATCGCCAACCTCTTTATAGGTGGCCGGAACCTCAGCGGCCGGGCGCTTATATTTCGGACCAACGGCGCATCCGGCGACTGAGAGCACGCTGGCGAGACCGACGCCGGCCAGAGCGCGCCTCCAAATCTGAATCGCTGCATTCATGCTGGGCCGTGAAGTCACTGGCCACCTCCTGCGCCCCTCTGCAGTGCCGCCTTTGCGATCTGCACTTGTTGTCCCGAGAGAACAGAATCAGGAGGATTTTGAATCACCGATTCATTTTCACTCAGGCCCGATAGAATTTCGATCTGGTTCCCAAAATCATGGCCGGGTGTTACTTGTGTAAGGACGACTTTTCCGTTTTTCACAACCGCAACCTGCAAACCCTCAGATCGAAACAACAGAGTGTCCACGGGCAACAGGTAAGTAGAGGTGAGTCCAGGCAACTTCAAATGGACTTCAGCATATGAGCCGGACAGCAACTTGCCTGTGGGATTGTCCACGTCAACTTCCACCTGCAGGGTGCGGGTTGCGTTGTTGATTGCATTGGCGGTTCGGACCAGTTTCCCCGGGAAGCGTCGTCCAGGAAATTCGGCAAGTGTCAGATCTGCAGCCAGTCCTGGCGCGGCAGCTTGCGAATATTCTTGAGGTACGTAGACATAGACACGCAATTTCCCTGGCTGCGCAATATGGAATAGGTCGGTCTTCGTGCCCGGGGCGCTGCCGGAGTTGATGAGGTCGCCCACATCGACGTTACGCACGGTAACAATGCCGTCAAACGGTGCATAGATCTTCTCGAAGGATTGCAACGTCTCGAGCTGTTTTACATTGGCCTGATTAGCCTGGACGATTGAGTTGTTGGCATTGTAAGTGCCGATGGCGTTGTCGGCATCCTGCTGAGAAACTGCACTGGTTTTCAGCAACTCGCTGTAACGATTCTTGGTGATCTCCGCAAGTCTGAGATTTGCTTCCGCTGTGGCGAGATTGCTGCGCGATTGTTGGAGTTGCTGGTCGACCTCTGGCGTGTCGATCTCGGCTAGAAGCTGGCCCTTTCTCACACGGGCTCCAATGTCGACGTACCACTTCTTCACATAACCGCTGGTGCGGGAGTAAATCGGCGCCGTCATGTAGGGTTCCACGTTGCCCGGCAGCACAAGCTCGCGCGACGGAGCGGTACGCTGCGGAGAAACAACGTTGACCAACGGCACAGCCATAGCCGTAGTCTCCGTGCTTACAGTGTTGCGCGCGCGGACACGCTGGAGAATGCCGGAAGCGACAATCCCCGCGACCGCCAGAAAAACGATCACGCCGGCCAGCAAGCTACGTCTCACGCGATGTTTTCCGTTCGAGGCGCTTTGAATTTGCGGCGGGCTGATTACAACTTGCCCTTTTGTTTCTGACAACATTGTTAGACCTTTCTGCTCCCGAAGAGACCTATTGTTGAATCCCAGTTTCAGCCGGACGATGACGAAGACCATGGACCATGCTGAAGACCGTGGGGACGAAAAACAGCGTAGACACCGTAGCGAAGAGCAACCCGCCAATAACGGCGCGGCCGAGAGGTGCATTTTGTTCGCCACCTTCTCCCAGGCCTATCGCCATAGGGAGCATTCCGATGATCATTGCCAGAGCGGTCATCAGGACCGGTCGGAACCGCGCGAACCCTGCCTGCACGGCGGCTTCGGCCGCAGAGCACCCTGCGGCTAGGCGTTCTTTCGCAAAGCTGACTACCAGGATGCTGTTGGCAGTGGCTACTCCAACGCACATGATCGATCCCGTCAGTGCGGGCACGCTGACCGTCGTGCCGGTTACAAACAAGAACCAAACGATTCCCGCGAGCGTCGCAGGAAGGGCGGTCAGAATAATGAATGGGTCGAGCCAGGATTGAAAATTCACGACAATAAGGAGGTAAACCAAAACGATGGCGAATACGAGCCCGGTCAGCAATCCCAAGAAAGACGACTTCATCGTCTGAATCTGGCCGCGCACTATGATCTGTGAACCCCGGGGAAGATCCTTTTGGCTAGCGCCCAGAATCGAGAAGATATCCCGCGAAACGCCTCCGAGGTCACGGCCCTGGACGGAACCGAATATATCGATGACTGGGGACACGTTGTAATGAGAGACCACACTCAACTCGGAATTGCGGCTGAACGAGGCAAGATTTGCAAGTATGGAAGGCGGTGCTGTACCTGCGCCCGTAACCGGAATGTTCTCGAGGTCCTGGAGTGACTGAACCCTGTACTGCGGAGTTTGCGTCGCGATCTGATAACTCACGTTGTTCTTAGGGTCCAGCCAAAAAGTCGGCGAAGTCTGCGAGCTACCGCTCAGCGTTATCAAGAGATTGTTCGCAACTTCACGCTGGGTGAAACCGATTTCTTGGGCTTTCGTCCGGTCGACATCAATGTGAAGCTTCGGCTGGTCAAAGGTCTGTTGAATGCGGAGATCCGTTGTTCCCGAAACGTACTTGACCCTCGCCAGGAGCTTGTCCGCGAATTGCCGGTTGCCCTGCAGATCATTTCCCACAATTTGAATATCGATTGGAGCAGGCAGCCCAAAGTTCAAAATTTGAGTCACCATATCCGAAGGCAAGAAATAGAAAGTAACGCCGGGAAAATCTCGTGTCAGTTTCAGCCGTAGGTCATGCACGTAACCCGCTGTTGGCCGATGCTTGGGAGAAAGAGCGACCATAATGTCCGCATCTTCCGTCCCGATTGGCGCCGAGCTGCTGTAGGAAAGATTAATTCCGCTGTAAGGCAATCCGATATTGTCGATAATCCCGCCGAACTCGGCAGACGGTATCTGGTTGCGAATCTCGGCTTCCACCCGGTCACATAGGGCGGCCGTCTCTTCAATACGCATACCGGTCGGAGCGCGAAGATGTAGTGTGAATTCGCCACTGTCCACGGATGGAAAGAAGTCTTGTCCCAACCACGGGTAGAGCCCGAAGGACAGTACGCACGCGGCGAGGAATGAGCCGGAAAAAACACGGCGGTGACGTACGCAAGCTTCGAGTAATCCGCGATAGGCAGTCCGAATCCTCTCAAAGCCGCGTTCAAACCAGGCTTGAAACACCACAAAGGGATTCTTGCTCGGCGCATGCGAGCTTTCTCCAGCATGAGCTTTAAGAAGATACTTAGCCATGGTTGGTATGAGAGTCCGCGAAAGCACATAGGAAGCCAGCATCGCGAAGACAACCGCCTCCGCCATTGGCACAAAGAGATAACGGGCGACCCCGGTGAGCAGGAACATGGGCACGAAAACGATGCAAATGCTCAGAGTTGAAACCAGTGCCGGCACCGCGATCTGTTCCGCGCCGAGGAGAATCGCTTCTTCCGTCTCCTTGCCTCTGGTCAGAAATCCGTGAATGTTCTCGATCGTGACCGTCGCATCGTCAACGAGGATGCCGACGGCCAGCGCCAGTCCTCCAAGAGTCATGATGTTGATGGTCTCTCCCAAGGCACTGAGAAGGATGATCGAAGTCAAAATGGAGAGCGGAATCGAAATCGCGATAATCACCGTACTGCGCCAGCTGCCAAGAAACAGGAGAATCATCGCCGCCGTTAGGCATGCCGCGATAAGCGCTTCCCGTAAGACTCCGGAAATCGCGCCACGGACGAAAACCGATTGGTCTGCGAGGAGGCGAATTTGAAGGTCTTGCGGAAGAGTCGTTTTGACTTTTGGCAACAGGTTCTTGATTGCAGTGATGATGTCCAGCGTAGACGCGTTGCCGATTTTCTGGATGGTCATTAAAGTTGACCGCCGGCCGTCAACGCGAACGATATTGGTCTGAGGCGGAAATCCGTCGCGAACGTTAGCAACGTCGCGAATGTAAATCGTCGTGCCTCCTACAGCTTTGATGGGAAGGTTGTTCAGCCCCGCGATCGTCGTGGGACTTCCATTCATGTCCACGTTGTATTCAAACTTCCCGATCTTGGCAGTTCCGGAAGGCAGAATAAGATTCTGAGCGCTGATGGCATTTACTACGTCAAGGGGAGACAGGCCCTTCGATTGGAGCGCCGCAGTGTTTAGATCCACCTGAACCTGGCGCTGCTTGCCGCCATATGGATACGGGACAGCCGTACCCGGTACCGAGGTGAGTTGGGGCCGGATGAAATTCAAACCAAGATCATTTAACTGTTGCTCCGATAGCGTGGGGCCGGAAAGAGCCATTTGAAGAATGGGCACGCTCGAAGCGCTGAAGGTGATGATCAGTGGCGGCGTTGTCCCTGCCGGCAGCTGCTTGAGCTGCGTTTGGGATTGGCCTGCGATCTGCGCAATCGCCATGCTGATATTGACGCCTGGATGAAAGAACACTTTTATGACCGCGATGCCATTCAGCGACTGTGACTCGATATGCTCAATGTCGTTCACCGTCGTCGTTAAGTTGCGCTCCTGAAGAGTGATGATCCGGTTGGACATCTCTGTTGGTGACAGCCCCGTGTAGTTCCAAATTATGCTTACGACGGGGATGTTGATGTTTGGAAAGATGTCCGTTGGAGTGCGAAAAATCGACAGAGTTCCAAGGATCAAAATCAGGATAGCCAGCACCACGAAGGTGTACGGCCGTTTTAGCGCAACTCTAACAATCCACATGATTCGCTGTCTCCAATCTTTCCGTCCGGCGTGGCCGGACTATCAATCAAATTGACCCTTACGGCTTGTGCTTCGGGGTCCGTGCATCGAGGGTCGAGATCAGTTGCTGGGCCGCGGGAGGCACGGAAACTTTCCCGGACAGAACAATGTCCCTCGCAGAAACCCTCTTGCCGTACACGCGGGTGTTGTCGCCATTGTCGGGACGGATTGTGGAACCCTCGAGAGAGACACCGGCAAACAAACCGCGCGCCCTTGAGTAGCTCAAGATTTCGGAACGCAGAGTCGCATCCGTCTCGGCAGACGAATCGCGACCGACCGGGCCAGCGGCAACGGAAGCGTCGCCTCCTAATTTCACTTTGCTGGCGAGAATGCCTCTCGCGCCACTCTCATTCATAACAAGCAAGACAAAATCCGTGGCTTGTCCGCCGATCTGGAAGCCAAAGCTGCCGCCCTCAAGAGCCATCATCGTGGGAGCGCCCCAAGGCCCGCGGAAGTCTTCACCTGTGCGGCAAGACATCGCACCGCGCCCATAGCTTCCACCGACGATAAATGCGGCCTTTAGGACGGACGGAAAGACAACGACGCAATCCGCCTTGTCAAGCAAGCCCTGCGGTATATCGTCAGGAACGTCCAGAATTTCTTTCAAGACCGTTCCAGAATTTCTCAGCCGATCGCTATCCTTAGATTCGTTCGCGGCACTCGCCACGTCAGCGAAGAATGGTGTAACGGCAAATAAGGTGCAGTTCAAATAGGTCAAAAGCTTTCTCATGTGATTTTCCTCAAGTAGTTTTCTTTTCTTGCCTCGGACCTAGAAAATGCAGCTCGGATACCACTTCAGAAGGTGAAGGGGAATTTTGGAAAGTCGTTAAAAACAGGGACTTTAACGGAGGTCCGTCGGAAGTTAAGACACAGAAAGCGAGGAGCGAAGTGTCCAACGTATTGGATGATTGCCGACACTCTGACAAACGTTTTTGGGTGAAGAGCGGCTACCGAACGAAGGGACGAATGTGGACGGGAAGCCGTGCACGCTCAGGCCAGGTCAAGCCCGTGCTTAAGCTCCACACTTAAGGAAGGGTTGCAGACCAGGAATTGAGGAGCTGTCGAAATCGCATCTGACGACGAGGATAGTCACGTCATCGTTGAAACGATCGCCGCAAAAATCTGCTGCGGCGTTGTAGATACTGTTCATGAGGTCTTCGGCGGAGAGCGAAGAACCGCTGCGGACCGTTGTGGAAAGGCGCTCCATACCGAATTCTTCACCCAGCCGGTTCTCTGCTTCAGTCACACCATCCGTATAGAAAACCAATACGTCACCGGGACTAAGGTCTTCCGAGGCCAATTCACAAAGTTCTTCTGGAGATAGTCCGATGGGTGGGCAAGAAGAGTCTATGTGCGTCAGGGTGCCGGTCTTTGCTCGAAACAGAAGTGCTGGATTATGGCCACAGTTCACATATCGAATCGTCCGTCTGTGTGTATCTATTTCCGCGATCAGCAACGTTACATAGCGTTCATCGTCAGAAGCTAAGAGGATTCCCGTATTCAGTCGCTGTACTTGCTCGAGCATGTTCCGATCATGGTTCGCTCCAAAGCGCATTGCTGCCGCCGTTGCAGACATCAGGAGGGCGGCGGGAACACCTTTTCCGGCTACGTCAGCAACAACGATCTGAGTTGTGTGCGCGTCGACGGGAAAATAATCGTAGTAATCGCCACCCACGCCGCGCGCGGCGTGCATCATCCCGGCTATTTCGAGCCCAGGAGTCACCGGTTTGCCTGAAGGAAGAAACAAGCGCTGGACCTGCGCGGCCAGTTCTAGCTCCCTCAGAAGATCGTCGCGTTGCCATTCAACGGTCTTGGCAAGCGCTTCCCTCTGCTCGATATATCGCTGGACGACATAGACAACCAAAGTGAGACACAGCAGGGCTGACAGATCGTGAAAGATGCGGAGTCCTAAGTGGACGTGTCGCGGAGAATCAAAATAGTGGAA
>Ga0247667_1000344_pt1 | contig 11559 bp, 14 predicted proteins | sample CNK08_metaG_FD_183027 | JGI IMG/M metagenome (GOLD analysis project Ga0247667, IMG submission 183027) | Soil microbial communities from Purdue University Martell Research Forest, Indiana, United States - CNK08 | ecosystem: Environmental > Terrestrial > Soil > Temperate forest > Bulk soil... | reverse complement strand
ACAGCTTCGCCCTTTTTGACTTTCAAATCTTTGCGGTCATTACCTGGCTTGTCATCGCCGTTCTCTTCTTCCTCTTCTTCATTCTTAGCTTCTTCTTCCTCTTCTTCCGATTTCACAGTCTTGCCGGGTTTCGGTTGTTTCGGATCAGCAGCTTCTTTGGCAGCTTTGCAAGCAGCACATTTAGAACCACATTCACCCTCGTGCGAGGCATGGCCACATTCCCCACACTTTGAGCCCTCTTTTTTATCATCGTCATCATCAATAACAGCAGACTTCTTTTCAGCAAGAAATCCAGCATTCTTTGCTAGGTTTGCAATCTCTGCGAGAACATCGGCTGAACTAACTTTCTTATTCTTGCGCGTAGCCATGATTTGCTCCTTAATTTGGTTAGAACCACCGAGGGCTTCTTTAAGAGATACGATTTGATAATTTTCAACTTCATTATTGCCCAACACATGAGCATTGACCGAACCGGGAACCGCTACAGCGGAAAGCTCTAATGGATCGAGTTTACCATCTCCGGTAGACATATAGCAAGTTTGCTTGCCATATTTAGTTCCCGGCTGGTGATCGAAGCACATTAATTCTTCATTCTCAGCAGAACGATCATATCCACCAAAAGGCTTATCATCTATCGAGCAGACAATTCCTTCTGGAACTGCGACATGGATCGAGACTTCGCGGAGAACTCCGGCATTTAATTTCTTAATGAAAGAGTCAATAATGACATCAACGCCTTCGACAGCATAAAACCACCCAAGGGTGCCAATCTCCCCACCTGGGGTTTTGACCATTCTTACGTCATATATGCGGGCGGTTTGTGAAGCGGCTTGCAGCGAATGATCAGCCTGACCAAGGAAGCCGACATTTCCAGAACCGTTCGAATTAAAAAGAACCGTACGACCTATCCATCCCTTGAGGGATTTCTTCTGCGAAGCTTCCGTATATATAACGAGATTCCGCGTCGGAGCGGTATCAATCATTATTACGGGAAAAGTATGGATAAGATCGGTATCAATGTCTTCGCGAGTCCATTTACGAATTTTATTTAAATGGGAACTAGGAATCCCCTTACCAGTCTTTGCCTCTTCTGTAAAAACAATAGAATCAATTAAACCGCCGCTTTCACGGAGTTCTTGGATTGCTCCATTTAATTGTTTCTTATTTAAGGGCATAATAGGAAATCCTCGCAAATACTCAATAATTAAACATAGATAAAGGAACAAAATATTTTTTTGTCACAATCCTGAAATTAATCCTCTTCCTCTAGTTCATCTATAGCCCATTGGGTAAGTGCCTCATCTTGGAATGAGTGCCTCTTACCCTTCGGTCGATTATCCTTATCGGGTACGGCAGTTCCATCCTTCTTAGGACCCTTCGAACGAACTCTCCCATTGCCTTGAACCGGCTGTTTCCCCTTAGAAGGTTTTGGATTACCAGATTTCTTAGGGGAATTCGGAATTCCATTTACTTTGGTTCCGCTATTATCGACCGGAGGAGGAATTGCTCCCGGTTTTGCGGCTTTCTTAACCGGACCATCTGGGTGATGGGCCGTCGCTTGAATTGCAGCGGTGTCCTGATCTAGGAATCCATTGTCGCGCTTCAATACTGCATTGTTGGTCACATATTCATCAGTTTCAGCATGCTTCTGGGTCATTTCGGGATCGAGGTCGTCATAAGCAATACTAATCTCGGAGCAACCCCAGTCTTCCTCTATAATACGAAACATGGGGCGGAACATAACATCAATTGCGCTTCGAAGATCATATGCCGTATGACAAGCAACAGTCCAGTGCTGTTGAGAATCATAAGGATTAGATTTTGAATCCAATCCCATAATTGATGGAGCAAATGGAAGAACATAGAACAACTGCTCCTCAATATGCTTTTGAGTCGAGGAGAAGTCTAGAGCGTGTCCCTGAGGACCAACATATTCAATCTTCACATCGGGGGTTGTAACGTATTGATCACTTGGTCGCATCTGAGAGAATTTACCACCCAAATCACCCAAGGCGGCATCAACCTGCTCCTGATTCATTTGTTCATCAGGGGAGAACGTCACGACTACACGAGGCAAATGTTGATGAAGCATTTCTGCGAGATCGCGCTCCATCGTTAGTTTCAAACGAACCATTAAAGGAAGAGAGGCCAACAGAGGTTCACCATATGCATACCATCCATAAGAACGCTGCATACCACACAGAATTTCATCATAAAGATAAATCGTAGGAGTGTGCGGTGTTCCACCAAGAATAAATTCAGAAGGACGATGGAGTAATTGAACGTATCCCTCGGTCGCCAATTTTTCATTACGCAATTTGCGAATAGCATTTGATCTAATTGGTCGAATTACTTCTAGAGTTGTCATACCCTTAGCAGTTTTTGTCCACTCTGGCTTCGTATATGTATTGCCAAGCGTGAACATATCAATCATGCATCGACGAATTGACTCACGAAGATTGACGTTCTGGTTATAAACAAGCAACTCATTGAGATTTTTCAATACTTTTGGATCATCATGGGCAAGACGAAACCCACAAAGAGCAGTATCCATCATTTTCTGGATTTGTCCAGAAATAAGAGAAACTGACACTCGCATTTCATCGAAGAATGCTAAATCATATAATAATGGCTCCCAATACCATCCAAATGCCGCCATTAAAGTCTGTTCTGATTGATTTCCAAAACCAGCAATAGTCGAGATCGGCATGCGAAGCTTCAGTTTGCCACCGACGGTTTTCTTTTGTCCAACGGTTGAATTCTTAACTTGCTCAGATATTTCAAGAAAACGCCTTTTTGTGATATTTTCCATGAATAATCCAAGTTCGCGATCTAATTCGCTCTTTCGAGTATTAATAACCTCAAGAGAATAGCTTAAGCGTTTCTCTTTTGCATTCATATTAATTTTATTTACAGGAGGCATTATTATTTCCTCATTGAGCTTATATTTTCGCGCCAACCATTAATAGATGGTCCTCTACCTCTGGACATAGGCATTTGTGAAATCCAATACGCACACCCTGCCAAGGCATCTGTTGCGTCCTTACTTGCTCCGATACTGTGATCGACCTTTTTAAAATTGATAAGTCTCAATCCCCTAAACTCTCGATATGCAATTGCGACGGTTTCTTCTGATTCCTCCCAGTCTTCCTTCTTTTTTACAGAAAGAGGAGGCGTAATATAAAATCGTTCATCATAGACGAACTCTTTAAGTGTATCATACGCCTTTGTATCTCTATCGACAGAAAGGGTTTGTGCAATTTCCTCTTCACGAAGAGGCTGCCCCCATCTATCCTTAATCACTCTTTTACCTAAAAGTCTCTGCATCGTCTGAATAGAATCCCTAGATTGCCATCCGTCGTAAGATAATGCCCATATTTTATGTCCTCGATCACGGAGAAATAGTATCTCCTCACGAATATCGGCAAAATGTACTTCTTTTCTACCTGATCCAGCAGTTCTTGGCTTGAAATGCTTCAAAAGGGAAACTACCATCGTAGGCATTGATATTTTGAGCCATTTATCCCTAGAAAGTCCACAACTACTGCAAACTTCATATCTTTCGTCCCAGGGAGCATTCGATCCACAGGGGCACTTCTCCTTTATAATAGGATTACCCTGGGAAGCCAATGCAAGCATGCACCTGTCAGCATTAATTGCAAGGTCTACATGAATACAATATAGCTTTCCAGGAATTCCCTGAAAGAATGGATCATATATTCCATCTTCATCAATGGGGGACTTCAATGTTCCAAGTTTAACAGAATTAGTTACACACTTCAAGAAGCGATCTGGATACTTTACCCAAGCGTCTTCTGAGAATGGGGGATTGCACCGATACATTGCATCGGCTAATTCAGGATTCTTTGCATAGTCCTCAGCAAAGTCCTCTTCAGTCTTCGAGGGATTAACTTCCCAGGTTGCATACGGCCCAGAAGTGAATCCCTTCTCTGCATTCTTATTCTCTTCCAATTTGGTCTGAATATAGTCATCTTTATAACGAGGATAAGAAATAATCATTAATTTACCAGATTTTGGGAACCTGGAATTAATAGAAGTTCTTAAAACCTTATAAATAGCATCTGCTGCTCGATCTACCTTAACCCCATCCTTACGCGATTGCGCCTTAATCGTTTTTGAATCTTTAAAAGCCGACGCTTCATCCATAACTGCAAATATAAGGTTCTGACCTTCAGCAGAATCACCGTCAGTAGAAGTAGAAACAAGAGTAATTTCATTGGCAAAATCAATTCTAGACTTCTTAATTTCCGGTTTTTGTTTCATAAACCAGGGTGAAGCCTTGATTAATCCAGTTAATTGCTTAAAATAGACGTAAATTGATTGTTCAGCGGTATATGCGACATTACAAAGTTGAATGCCAGTTCCCTTAGCTAGCTTGTAATAAGAGTATGGATTTCTAAGACAAAGTAGCCAATAAATGCAGCGAAGAGCGCATAACGCCGAAATAAAGTCCTTGCCACCACCTTTACCCCACTGACACACCGCTTCAGTATAGGGATTCGTTGTTGGATCGTAGTCGTCCATAGCTTCGATCACAGAATATTGTATCGGGGAAAGTTTAATTTCCAGACCCATATACTCTGGAGCATAAAGCCAAGTCTTTAATGGTACGAACTTTTCTTTAAATATCTCGTCAATGACTTCATCTTCATCAGGAAGAGCATTTAAATAATCATCAAGAGAGGTCATCAACTTAGAACCACGCGAAGAAACATTATCAATGTCTAAATAGGTCCGCACTTTCTTACGTGCGCCGCCTCCGTCATGATGTCCGTCAATTCCGCCGGGATTACTAGGCATCTAGATACCTCTGTTGCTCCACATCTTCGTATTCACCTTCAATAGCTTCAACTTCGACATTAGAGAATTTATCTTCTCCCGCACGCATAGCTTTTAATTTACGAACAATCTTAGATTGAAGCTCTGGTGCCGCTTCGTGAATCGCCTCAAGAACCAAAAGAGTAGTTCTCTCTGATTCCTCTAATTTGACAGTTACATCCATTGTCTTAGAGTATACACCAAGTAATTTACCCTGCTGTTCGGCCAAATCTGTAATCTTACTTGATAGAGATAAAGAAAGACGAGAGTCACGAGGACCATAAAGAAGCTCCCCATTTTCACCACTTGGTAATTTAACATGAATCGCTTGACCAAAATTGTCTAACTGTATTACCCATTCACTTGCAAAATCCAATTGCTTCTGGAGTACGTCCTGTTGGTTTTTTAATGTCTTAAGTAGTTCTCCAGTACGCGCAACAGTATCCTTAAGATGCTCACCAATGTCTTCCCATTCTCTAGTCGCATGGGATATTATCGCAACATCCTTTTTTGCCTGAGCGACTGAATATTCCATCTCTCTGGAAATAGAAAAATGACTCATGCCCATCATGTGAAGCTTGAGCACCTGTTTAAGTCTAGCCTGTAAGGACAATTCCTTAGCAGGCTTATACTGTGTTCTTGCCATAAGTGATATCCTACAAATTATAAGATAGCACGAAGGGCATAAAACACATTTCTTGTTGCGCGAACATCACCCATTGCAGAATGTGAAAGCTCATTTGGTGGAACACCAAGAAGTTCGATACATTTATATAATCCAGGAGGGGAAGAAAGATGAAAAGCTTGCATCGTTAAAGTCTCTACGTCGATCAAATGATAACTATATCCAGTTACTCCAGCACTCTTAAGAAATGAATGATCAAATGTCGGATTAGCTCCAACTAGATATACATGACCCTTACCAACAAGTTCTTCAGCAATCTTAATCGCATCATTAAGCAAATCAACTTCAATTTTTAAATCATGTTTAGGCCATGATTTCAAAATACGATCAATATAATCCATATTCTTCAAAATATATTCATCTGGAACCTGAGAGTGTTTCACAAATGCTTGATTTTCCACAGAGGTATTCTTATAATCAAAAATCCAACCAATCTCAGTAATCTGATTGGTTCTTCCATCAAGTCCGGTAGTCTCTAGGTCGAGAAATAAATAGGCAACTTTCTTATCCACAATAGTCTCATTTCTGTAATTTATTAATATGACCATCTTCAATAATTGCAAATGGAGATTTATTCTCTTTAGCAACAATCTGCTTATATTTATTACGATTAGTCACAGATGTTTTAAATGAATCAATAATATCTATTTTCTTCACAGGTCCCAGAGATGTCCCAATTGGTGTCAACTCAAGTCTGTCCACATCGATATATTGCGAATGCAAATTATCCGACAAGAATTTTTGAGCAGGAACAATCTCAATTACACCATGAAAAACATGCTCCTCTTCAAAGGTTGTGTTAAGAGGAGCTTCACTTGTCAAATGAAACTTACCTTCTTTGCAGAAATTACACACGATGTAATAACCACTCAATAAATTATCCATTTACTTTAACCTCAATAATGCCAGCAGATTTCACAAGTTTATCACAGTTTGCACAACAGGGAAATGGTGCCCACAGATATAGAGTTGCTCCAGCACACGCAATTCCACGCCTAGCGCAGTCAGCAATAGCATTAGCTTCTGCATGTACGGCCACCTTACATGAAGGTTTCCCATCAACAATTATGGTATCAAGAATAATAATAGAACCTTCGTCTGGGAAAATCTCCAGATGATCACAGTGATGTGATCCCGATAATGCGCCATTATAACCAGTTGCTAATATCCTGTGATCCTTAACAATAACACAACCAACAGATGCGCGAGAGCATGTGGCTCTAGTGCTTACTACGCGAGCGATATCGAAGAAATAAGAATCCCATGATTGTCGATTCATATTAATTCTCCGAGGGGCAAGTGCATTGTCCGTGAACTTCATTTTCTTCTTCTTCAAAAGACTCAACAATAAATTCATCTATTTGACTAATGTGATTTTCGATTTTCTCAATTTTTCGATAAATATAAAATGCTCCAGCACCAAGCAATGCCCCTACAATAAAATTCATACTAAACTCCAAACTGAAATGATGGATTAAATTCTTTGCCCAACTTGACCAAGGTATAAACCGTACTTGGTCTAAAGTCACAACCAGTACGTGTTGTGTCCCCTCTGGTATTTAAGAAATTGGCTATTCCTGCATAAGTCATTTTATCTTTACGCATCTTAATAACTTCACTAATCATCTCTCCGTATGCCTCAGCCTTCTCTCTTTTACTGATAACCCCAGAATTGTGACCTCCGGTATGACGGGCGATCAGACTCAAGTTCTTAGCACACTCTGGGCGATGTGACCCCAATTTAACTCCACGATCCTTCAATGCTGCCAGGGCCAATTTAGTACGGCTAGAAATCGAGCGAGCTTCCTCTTCTGCAACAGCAGACATAATCTGAATAATCATTCGGCTAGCACTAGGAATATCACAGGCTATGAAGTCAATCCCAGACTTATGTAATAAGGAAGTAACATACACAGAACGAGCAAGACGGTCCAGTTTTGCGATTATTAGAGTTGCACAAATTCTCTTGCAATGACTAAGGGCTTTTTGTAAGATCGGACGTTTTTTAAGATTATCACCCTTGCCAGTCTCGACTTCAGTATATGCACGAATCAAAGTAATGTGATTAACATCACAATATCTCTTAACTGCTGACTCCTGAGCCTCAAGACCAAGACCACTATTTCCTTGCTCCCTGGTCGAAACTCGATAATATGCAATATATTTATTCACTGCCTAAATACTCTTTCTAATTTATCATTGGCGTGACGAATCTTATTTTCTATTCTTGCTTCAATATAATTCTTCAACTCTTCAAGAGTTTTCAGATTCATATCTTCGATAAATTTGATAAACTCTTGCTTGTTAATCATTGTAATACTTTCAAAAATTTGGTAGCCCGCCGGAGTTTCGATCTCCGTTCTCCGCCGTGAAAGGGCAGCGTCCTAGCCACTAGACCAGCAGGCCATGAAGGCAACCAGCATAACTGATCGCCAAATTTAGTTAATAGACCGGATTTATTCCAACTTCCTTTTGAAGAAGTTCAAGGCCCTTTAAAACTCCACGTAGAGAAGAAATTGATCCACCAAGTTCTTGAATCTGATAATGCTTGTCTTCCCAATTATCATCTATTGATTCCGAAATATTATTGCAAACCCTGCTCAATTCGCGCAAATGTGGATTAAACATAGAATTAAGATGAGCATTTATTTGATCATCAGAGAAATGCTCTGGGAATTTCATTGTATTATCCTCTGCTGCATAATGTCAGCGGGATTTTTGTGGTGCCGCGATTTGGAATCGAACCAAAGACCTCAGGCTTTTCAGACCCACGCTCTACCTGCTGAGCTACCACGGCCTACATCTATACTATAGACAAAACAGGACTAAAGTACCTTCTTTTCTAAGTTAAGATTTCTTTACTTTGTTCCACCGAAAATATCCGATCAGGTCAATAAAGAAATAGCAAATAAATAGTCCCACCTGATTCCACACATGAGCGTGAATAACCGGCATAATAAGGAAGCAGACCGATACCATAAATATCAGGAAGCAATCTCTGTGACCGCCAGTCAGCCTCCAGCCCGCAAAGAGAGCTATTCCATCACCGATCCACCCGATCTGCTCTGGGGTCATCGTGCGAGCTTTATCAGGAGCTTCTCTGCTTTATACAGAACCCAACAGGAATCGCACATAACTAAAATCAAGGATTCTTTTCCACAGCATATACATTTATTATCGTGGGGAATAAATTCAGTATTCATGTATTTAATATATCATAGCTGTCAATTGTTGTCACAATCCTGAGGAATAATAGGATGACGAGTTTTCCGGTGGTGGGGGATAGGCCCAAATTGTCCAGCAGACCCCCCAGCCCGAATTGTCGGGCGGATACTCGCGCGGCCCGCATTCATTCGTGGCAGGGCGCATTGCCCCCGCCGGTGAGCACGGCATCTCGGGTAGTTCAATGGGCATTGAAGTGGGTCAAATAACGCCCAAGGCACCGTGCTTGCTCCAGGAGAGCGTGACCATGCATCCCGAACCTTGTCCCTCGTTAGTGCTGTTCCCCTCCTTGTGCGTCACGCTACGCAAGCATAGCAAGCGTGCTAACCAGGGTTTTCATCCATCGCCGAGTGAAGAGCGTGAGGGGCGTACGCCCCCGCTCACAAAAAGCCGTCACACTGCTGAAGATAAGCACGCTGTTCAAATTTAAACAATTAAATGCTTGACCAATCCTCACGAATGCGACATAATCAACCCAATGAACAGATAGCTAAGGCAAATGTTCTGACCCTGAGGACCGTCAATAAAGCGCCTCACTGAACCCCGTATTCCAGCGGGGTTCTTTTCTTTATATCCCTAATGCCCTGCAAGGCTATGAATCTCAAGAGTGTGACATAATACTTTGGAAATAGAAAAAAGACGCCTTACGACGCCTTTCCTTAATAAATCCTTTAATGTCTACGGCTTCGCGAGTGCTAAGGCATATCCCCTAGGCGTAAGAATCCTGACGAGGAATAATCCCTCACTGTTCGGATTATCGTATATATGAAACCCTGCGGAGAGTGCTGCTTGCACGGATGAGAATATACGCATGATGTCTTGTTTTCTCCCTTTGGCTATATTATCGGTCGGGAGAAGTCAGACCTTTAGCTGTCCTTATGACTGAGGGTTCTTGGCGGCGAAAAAATAAAGACCCCTCGTTGTGGAGGGGCCTGTGTGAGACTTCAGGAGCGTGACCTAAGATGCCTTAGCTCTGCTGAAACGTGCCGTGCGGTATATAATCAGTGCTTGCTCGGCCATCGTCCTAGCCTCCGAAGGGGAGGGCGTTGATGCCCGCGAGAACCGCTTGCACGAGACCGAAGACTACGAGGGTTCCGATAGCGGCGATAATGATGTTTAGCATGTTGTTTCTCGCTTTCTTATTATAGGTATCGGCAGTTCGAGGGAAGACTTTACTCTACCATTGTCCCGCCGTGCAGACTTCGAGATGCGGTCCGGCCTTACCGCAGGCGCAGAGTCCTCTCCGATCATAATCCCGGCGCACAGCCTCTTCCCTGGCCTTCTGCTCGAAATATCGACCTTGCCAGCCTGTGCGCGCGGGAGCACCCTGCGCTAGCTCCAGGCATCGCGGGCACCCTGGGACGCGCTTACCGAAAGCGCGTTCGGACTGTTCACAGGAATGCGGAGTCATTGTCCTAGCTCCTTAAGGCGACGTGCCTTCTTAGCCTCATGTGCGGCGAGGAGAAAGCTTGCCATCCCCAGCGTTACAACGTAGTAATGGTTCGGATTGGCGAGGAATTCTTGAAGGTCTTTTGAGAAGGTCATGATATTTCTCCCTTTTATAGATTATCGGAAGAACTGCGAAAGACTTTAGTCTTTTTCTCCTGTTCCTTTAATAATTTTTACATGAATTCTTTTTGCATGCCTTAATGCTTCATGCAGGAAATCGGTCCCAACGGCATCGTTTAATCCCTCAAGGATAGCAAGGCGAGCAAATACTTCAGCAAGCGTACGGTTTGCCATGACTAGTGCCTCCTGTGGGACGAACTATGAGAATGTGATCCGCTATGATGAGAATACCCGTGCGCTTGTGTTTCGATGCAAACCGCCAAAACCGCAAACGAAACAATTAGGACGAAAACGAGAACCTTAATCATTAAAATTTCCTTACTTTGTGCAGTTCCATGTAAACGACATTCGGTCTTCCGTTCTTCGCGTAGTCCCAACCTTCGGGAGCAAATTCGTCATTCCATGATTGGCGACCGGAGCGAATAAAACCGAAGCGGCCATAATAACCAGGGAGGAAGCCATCAAAACATTGTAGGTGCGTTCCTCCCAATTTTATCGCGCACCGCAGGAGGTCGGCACCTATTCCACGTCCTGTCGGCTCATTAACAACGAGGTTCCCAATTTCTCCGTCCTTGTCGATATAGAATCCCGCCTTTGCATATTCATATACAAAGACGCGCATTTTCGCATAATGCTCATCATTGTATATCGTAAGGTACTCACGATATTTGCTTTCGCGAAGCAAAGAGCGAAAGGCTTCGTAATCGGTTGTTTGTTTAATCATGATCACTTCCTTTTGACAATCCGTCAATAAAAACTCTTGCCGACATGCGACCTTCTGCGATCGCCTGATTACGAGGGGCGTCAATTTCCCGCAGGATACGACGGAGGCGACGATTATTCCTTTTAGCTAGGGCTTCCGCCCATTCTCCCGGCCTAAACACTTATGCCCACTTTCTTTCTTGCCTGAGAAACCATATCCGAAGGCCTTACCAGGTATTCAGAAGAAAACGAAACTTCTTTGTAAGCCGAACCACGGCCAGGTAGTCCTGTTTTTTCACACATTTTAGCCATTGTCTCTCCTTAATAATTCAGATAAAAGGTCGGTTGTTGAATAATCTTTTAGCGTCTTTTCCTGTGCGTCGCCGAAAACCTCTGCGTTGTCGTAAACCCGTGCGTTGCCGAAAACCTCTGCGTTGCCGTAAACCTGTGCGTCGCCGAAAACCCGTGCGTTGCCGAAAACCTCTGCGTTGCCGAAAACCCATGCGTTGCCGTAAACCCGTGCGTCGCCGAAAACCCGTGCC
>Ga0247667_1000343_pt1 | contig 11571 bp, 22 predicted proteins | sample CNK08_metaG_FD_183027 | JGI IMG/M metagenome (GOLD analysis project Ga0247667, IMG submission 183027) | Soil microbial communities from Purdue University Martell Research Forest, Indiana, United States - CNK08 | ecosystem: Environmental > Terrestrial > Soil > Temperate forest > Bulk soil... | reverse complement strand
CCCGACGACGGGCTTGATATCCCGCCCGCCCTCGATCGCCGGCCGAAGCCCAACGGCGCCGAGGCGAGCATGGCCGACTTCTACGCGAACGGAGGCGCCCATGCGTAGCGCGCCCCTCGGCCCGCTGCGGCCTATCAGCTTCACCGCGTCGGAGATCATCGCCCGGCGCATCGTGCAGCGGCTCTGCCAAGAGCCGCCTTACGGTCTCAGCTGGAAAGAATTTGCCGCGAAGGAAATCGCCCGCGCCATCGCGGCGGCCAGCTCGGGGAGGGACCCATGAGCGCGCACGATCCGCGGCAGCTCGACCTGTTCTGCTGGGCGATGCCCGATGTGGAGACCTTGAAGAGGGAACTGGCTGACACCTCCCGGGTGGTCCGGAACTTGACCGTGATTGGAATGCGGCCGGACCTGAAGCCGGAGGACATCGAGCTGGTGAAGCTTCTGGAACGGTCGGCCCGCGCTGAACTCAAGCTGCGGTGGCGAGCGCTCGACCATGCGCAGGATCCGGCCGGCGCCGCTCGGCGGTTCGCCGCACGTTATCGGCCGGAGGGGCAGTCATGAGCGCCGATGTCATCAACATCAGAACCCGGGAACGGTATGTCGCACGACCGCGGAAAACCATCGGCAGGCGACTGGCCGCGATCCGGCGGCATCGGGAGGCGATGGCGGCCTACCGCGAGTCGTCCCCGGTGGCCATGATCGATCCGATCTTCGCGGCGATCGACGCGCACTGCCAAGCCGCTGCCGCGTATCACGCCGCTGGCGATGTCAGCGACGACGCCAGCGACGCCGCAATGGCCCGTGAGGGCGAGGTGCTCGGCGCCTTGCTCGATAGCCGGGCCGTAACCATGACGGGGCTTCTCGCCCTGCTGGAGCACCTCGGGCAACCGGAATTTCTGATCTACGACGACGATGGGACCGACGAGACGGTCTTGTCGGGTGCAATGGAATGCGTCGATGAGGCCAAGACTTTCCCGCTCAAGCTGGCGGACATGTTGCGCAACGCGGTCGGCATGGTGCCGCGGCCAGGGAGGCAGCAATGAACGTCGTCAAATTCGCGCAGAACATCGTCGACTACGGCGACAACCCGGAATATTTCGTCTCCGGCATCGCCTCGGTCGCGCGAATCTCCAATGGCGTGATCCGCGAAACCTACTACACCGAGGTCCTCGACTCTGAAGGCCGGACCGAGCGGCGCGTGGCGCTTCGGGTCTTGTGGGACGCGGAACAATGGTTCGCGACGCGGCGGGCAATGGCGGTGAGCGATCTTCGCCACGTGCCGGCACCGCCGCGCCAGGAAGGCGATGCGCTGGTGCACTGATGCGCCCGGCGTGAACCTGTGAAGCCCGGCGCGGGGCCGGGCTTTTTGCAGTCTGTAGTTGCGTTAGCAACTGTTGCGTTTGAAACCAATTGCGCCCATATTGTGAGTGCGAGGCCGCGCCGCCGGCCAGCGATGTTTCGAAGCAGTCTGGCACCGCCTGCTTCCAACTTGCGCGCCTCGCGCCCCTTTTCCCGGTGCATGGCGCTAAGACGTTGCCGGTGCTCAAGAATTCCCGCCATGAGAAATTTGCCGAGACCCTGGCCGTCGGCAACGTGAGCGCTCGCGCGGCCTACATCGCGGCCGGCTACAGCAAGACTGGCGCGGATCAGAACGCCAGCGCCCTCATGAGAAATCATAAGGTCGCGGCGCGCATCGCCGAACTCAAGGCGGAAGCCGCCGACCGGTCGAGCGCCAGCGCCGATGATGTGATTCGTGAGATGATCGCGGTCGGCTTCGCGAACATCGGCGACTTCCTCACGGTTGCAGACGGCCAGCCGCGGCTGAACCTGTCCAAGGCGAGCCACGAGCAGATGGCCGGGCTTACCGCGATTTCTTTCGACAGCGAGGGGCGGGTTTCGTCGATCCGGTTGGGTGACAAGAAGGGCGCCCTGGTGAGCTTGGGCTCGCATTTCGGTTTGTTCAAAGATCGCGTGCGAGTCGAGGGCAAGGTGGAGCTAGAGGCGAAAGTCATCTCCGAACTCGACGCGGTGCGTCGGATCAATTTCCTATTGCGCAAGGCCGCGCTGGCCCCGCCGCCAGGCGCGGAGGAGGATGCATCGTGACGCCATTCGACTTCGATACCTGCGCGCGCGCCACGAACGACATCACGATTCTTATGGGGCGCGTGAACGAGCTCATGGAGCGGTGGCCGCCGGCGCAGAACGGGCACGGCTGCTTGGCGCATCCTGAGCAGGTGTTGAGTGACCTTCAAGAGGCACAGCAGGCGATAGGTGCGGCGCTTGCGACGATGGGGCGAACCACGTTTCCGACGCGCGCCGACTATGAGGCTGCGCAGCGCCAGGCGCGCGAGAAGACGCTGCGGCACGGGAGGTCATCGTGAGTTTTCGCGATCCCATTGGCGATGCCGTCCGCACCGAAATCGCCCGCCAGAATGAGGCGGCGGCCACGGCGTTACCGGTGCCGGCTGCACAGGTGCCTGCGAGCTCGCTTCCGCCCGATCTGCTCGAAACGAAACGCGCGCTCGAAGCCGCCATGGTCCCGGGCGGCGAGTACTGGGCGCACGAGAAGAATCAGCAGGCTTACCGTGATCTGGTGCGCGCTGAACAGCAGGGCGCGACCGATGCGGTGGGGCCGCTATTCGAGCCCGACGCCGATTTACCCGTCGCGGCAGACCGCTACGACATCAGCGCGGCGGCTGGAGCTCGGTCAATGAGTGCGCTTGACCGGGACATCATCAACGATTTCCTACCCGTCGCCCACGTGGCGGGCCTCGGTCAGCGCAAGGTCACGCAAGCGATCGGCTGGGCACTCACCGGCGCCGCCGACACGGTGGAACATTTCAAATCGCTGGCGATCGCCGCCGGATGGTCCGACCGCGCGATCGACATTTGCATCGACTGGCATCGGGCCGCCCGCAAGCACTTCACCTAAAGAGAGGATCGCACGCATGTCTCAAACTGCAACCAAACGCGACGCCGCACCGGAAGCGCCGGCCCCGCGCCTCCCACAAATAACTGCGGACCGCATTACTCCAGAGGGTGAGAAACACGGGCACCCGTTTTGGATAATGTGCCCAGTCTCGTTTGATTTGTTTTTCGAACGCGCCTCAGAAATCCTTCCGGACCTCAGCAGGAAGGTGCCGCCCTACACTCGCTTTTTCCTCCTGAACGACGCCGGGACGGAGATGACGACGGGCCTCTTCATGACGGTGCGGTCGAACTTCGTCGACGTCGTCGAGATCGGGCCCCGGGTGAAGCTGCGTGCGGACCTGGGCCGCGCGCCGGCGCAGCAGGGATGGGACTACGCGCACAGCGCCAAGGACGGCTGGCATGTGACCTTTAACGGCATTGCCCGTTATTCGGACCTTCCCGGCGAGGCCGCCGCTCGAAACAGGATGCACCTCGAACAGCAAAACGCAGGCCAACCGCTGCGCCGCTGATGGCGCGGCAGAATATGGAGAAAATGCATGTCACAGTCTTGGAACCTCAACGGCGTTCGCTACACCACCGGCGCCAGCAACGCCGCGGCCACCGACGCAACCTCTGTCGGTTCGCTGCTCGATGTCGTCGACGCGGTCGCGGCCGATCTCATCGCGGCGTATCAGGCGGCGCCGTCGTCGTTCTCGGCGCAAGGGGCCGGCGCGGGCGCGCAAGGCGGGCTGACCGCCCTATCTTCCATCGCGGCACGGTTGAAGGTCACTCAGCAGAAGCTTATCAGCCTGCCGGGCGTTGTCTCGACGTGACCATCGACCGCGAGCGCATCGCGAAGCTGGTCGGCCGCCTTGGCAGCGATGCCGACGGCGAGCGCCTTGCTGCATTGGACGCGCTGGGGAAGGCACTTCCTTCGTGGAATTGGCTCTGCGACATAGTGCGCGGCGCGCTGCCCCAGCCGCGCGAGAAGCTGTTCGACCGACTCGTTCGCGCAGAGCTCAATTACGTGTTGGCCGGGAGCTGGGCCCTATCGGCTGCCGAAGCCGAGGTCGCTCGGCGAGCGCACACTGCGCTCGACGCCGGCGATGCGTCAATCGAGCCAATACAGGAAATCTGCGACCTGGCCGCGTCGTTGCGGCGGAGAGCTAGGAGATGAAACGATTCGCCATCATCACGGCGTTGCTCGTGTGCCTGACTGCGGGCGCGCGAGCACAGGTTCTAAACGACGCGGTCTGCGGCAGCGCCGCGAACGGCTGCGTGCTGCAGGCGTCTCCCGGACTCTTCTATGGCGCCTATGCCGAATGCACGAGTGCCTGCTGGCTGATGGTGTTCAACTCGACCACGGTGCCGGGCAACGGGGCGACGACGGCCGGCAAGGCCTCGGGCAATCTCGTCGAGTGCATCGACATCGCCGCGAACGGCTCGAAAATCCTGCAGTACAATTTCGCGCCGATCGTAATGACGACGGGCATCAGTGTCGCCATCAGCTCGACTGCATGCGCCACGCTGACGTTGAGCGCGGTCGGGTTCGTCCACGGGTGGTTCCAGTGACTCTTACGGCCCAAGAAAAGCTCGACGCACTGTTCGCCGCGGCGGTCGCCGCGCCCGACGAAGATGCGCGGGTCGCGGTCATCGACAGCGTCGCGCCGCTTTTGAACGAGATGGACCTGGGCCATGAAGAGTGGATCGCACTGGCTCGCGACTGGATTCGGCGCGTTGCGCGCGTGCTGGCTGAGCGCGAGTGGGACGCGACGAAAGTCGCGCAGTTCAGAGAATTTCTCGGACCGAGGGAAGTCAATGTTCAATGATCGCTTCCGATTCACGCTCGCCGATGTGGCCACGTTCGATCCGACTGGCGGGCTGCTCACGACCGGCCTGATGCTGGCCGGCGGCGCGGCTGCTGCTGGCGGCACGCTCGCCGGAGGCAACTACGCCGCCCAGGCGGGGCGCATGGCCCAGGCCGCGGAGGCCTACAAGGCGACGCAGTTGCGCCAGAACGCAGGCCTCGCAATTGCCGGCGCGCAGCGGCAGATGTTCGACACCCAGGACCGCACGCGGCTTGCGATCTCGTCGTCGACGGCGCGGGCGGCGGCATCCGGTGTCGATGCCGGGGTCGGCTCGCCGGCAACCAATGTCGGCGAGCTCGCCAAGCGCGGGTCCTATCTCCAGCTCATGGACCTGTGGCGCGGCCAGTCGCAAGCGAGCGGGCTCCTCAACGAGGCGCAGGCGGCAACCTACCAAGGGGATGTCGACGTGCTCGAAGGCGATGAAAAGCAGCGCGCCTCCTACTATGCCGCCGCGGGAACTCTCGCCGGTTCCGCGGGTTCGGCCCTCGGCACTTACGCCAAGCCGCGCTAAGACTGTACCGATGCCAATCGTCGATCAGGGGCGGAGAGGGCAAGCGTCTCAAGTATCGGCGGCCAATCAATCCCGATTAAGTGATTGTTCCTCTGGAACAATTAAGCACAGCAAGAAATTATCCTTCGCTATCTGGGTTCTGTGGGACCAGCCCAGCCAAGTAGCCCATGAAGACGCCCGCTGATTGCGGTGTAACGTCCGTTCCGAATAGAACGTAGTGGTCAGCCATTTCTGTAGCTCCCGATCTTTTGCACAAGCCTCTTTCGGTCCCCGGCGAATCTGCGCTACGCCTAGCGGTTCCCCGGGGCATTAGGGGAGAGAGTTGAGAGTGGTGCGCCCGGTCGGACAACCTATTCCGGCCGTAGCTCCCACGCCACCACCGCGCCCTCAGCCTCGCCCTTGAAGATCCGCAGCCGCGCCGCCGTCCGCGTCACGATCCTGATCGCCTCGCCGTCCACCTCGAGCACCTGGCGGCCCGGCGCGCACGCCAGAAAGGCGGCACCCATGCGGCAGACGCGGGCCCGCGGCGCGACGGGGTCCAGGCCGTACAACGCGACCAGCGACCAGCCGGCGAGCCGGGCGGCGCTGCCCCATCGGTCCTCGAACGCGCGCAGGCTCGCGACGAGCTCGGCCCATTCCTCGGGCGTGCCCCACAGCGGCGCACCGGCAGCGAGCTGCGCCAGGCCGGCCCCGGCCTCGTCGCCGGGGGCGAAGATTTCAGCGAAGAGGTCCGGGGCCGGGAGCGCGGTCATATCAGCTCATCGAGCGTCGAATCGTCTCGCGTTGCCCGCCGCGCCTCTAAATCAGCAAGAGCGCGACCGGCATGCGCGCCGTCGCTGGGCGGCGATTGCCGGGCCTTGATGGCGGCAAGCGCAGCTTCCTTCGCCTCGCGATCGTACCGGTCGAGAATCTGCTGCGCCTCGGTGCGCAGGTCCTCTGGGCTCTTGCCGCCCATGGCGCGCGTTAGGCTCGCCCTCGTCTTTTCCAGCGTCGCCTGCACCTGAGCGATGTTTTCCGGGCTCGCCGGAGGCGGAGGCGGCCCGATCGGCAGCGTCGGCCGCGGCGCGCAATACCCTTCGCGTGGGGTGCATTCCAACCAATCTATGATTTCGGAAACCGATGGGGGATACCGACGTGGCTCGCCATTCACTTTCGTGCGGGCGATTCCGCGTATCGGGTTCACACACCTTTCCACAAGCTCCAGGGGGTGGTGCAGAAAAACCTCATGAACCGACTCAAGATAGTCATCCGGTTTCGGTTGCGTCCATTGGGACGCCAACTTCAATGTCAATTCCGCCGCTTGCTGGTCGGTCGGCGGTGCGCGCCGCGTGGCGGCTGGCGAATCGCTGCTCGGATGACGAACGACGTTGTTCATTTGTGCCCCCTGGGACTGATTTGAAATTGTTGAGCGGAAGCGCGAGCTGCGCCGTGGCGGCCGCGTGCGCGCGCATGATCGGATTGATGAAGTATTTGAAGCTGCCGATGGCGTTCCCCGTGTAGTAGCTCTCGGCCGCAACGCGAACGGCTTCGAGGATGACGTTTCGGGCAACGCCGGCTCTCAGCAGCGCGGCGATCTGTGGAACGACGTTGGCGCGCATCCAGCCCTCAGTGGGCTTCTCAGGCCAACGGTTGACGCCGCTGCGTTTGACGGTCTGCTCTACCTCGGCAGCCACTTCTTCCGGGTCTGCTGCGTCCACTGCCTTCAAAATTATTTTATTCTCGTCGGTGTCTCGCGCGCCCTCGCGCGCGCAAACACCACCACCACCTTCTTTCTTACTTTCTAAGAAAGACGAGGAAGAACGCGCGCGCGCGGGTGAGGCGTCGGAAGCCGTCACCGTTACGTCACCGTGACAGTCACCGTGACGTAACCGTGACCGGTGCCGCTGCTGGCGTTCGTTGTTTTTGATGCGCTCGACTTCGGCCTTCGCTCGCCACTCTTCGAGCTCGCGCCGGTCCGCGAGACTGAGCGCTTGCGCGTCTGCGGCAACCTGGTCGATGAGCTGCTTTGCGACGGCGGCGATCGCGGCCAGCGAGGAGTCCGCTACCGCGAACCGGTCGATGATGGCCTTCGCTTCGTCGGCGGTCATGGCAACCACCGTCGGCCCGCGCGCCCGCGCCTGCGGACTGTGGTAATCTCAAAGCATCGGCCGCCCTGCGAGGGGATGCCGGTGATCATCAACCGGTGATCAGAAACCCCGCGGCGCCCTGGCAGGAACGCGGGGTTTCGTCGTTCCTGGGGAGGCGGCCAGGGCTCGGGCGGCTGTGCCGGCTTGTGTGCGGTCACCGTGCCCGGTTTGTGCCGGTTTGTCCGCCTCGTCCCCGATGTCCGTGGGGTGCGAAAAGCCCTTATTTCATGGGGGTTAAGCGCATCGGGGGTGGCGGAAAATGCCCCTGGCCGGCTGCAGCTACTGTGCGGGTGGCTAAGTCCGTAAGTCATTGTCGCACCTTTGATATCGGAATGACTGCAGCGGGCGCTGTGCCGGTATTTGTGCGGCCGGACAGGGAGGCCGCTGCTTTCTCCCTGTCCACAAACGCGTAGTGCCGTTCGGTAACGGTCACGGAGGAATGGCCGAGCAACGCCGACACCTGGACCATCGTCATGCCGTCGCGCTGCAGCCAGCGGCAGCCGGCGGTGCGGCGCAGATCGTGCCAGACGAGCTGCGCAATGCCCGCCTTCCGTCGCGCGTTTTCCAGGCCCTTCTCTCGTTCGAAAAACCGGGTTCCGGTGTCGGGATTGACCAGCACATAGCCAAGGGGCTGAGGGCGCGAGAGTTGTGCCAGGTTATGTGCGGACCTGAGCGGCAGGGGCACCGGCCGCTCCCGGCGACTTTTGGTCTCGCTGGTGGTCCGGATGATGCTGTCCTGAAAGCGAACCTGAGGCCATGTGAGCGAAAACAGCTCGTTGCGACGTAGCCCAGTATCGATTGCCAGCGCGATCGTCATCGCCAAGTCGGGTGCACAGGCGGCGAGTAATTTTCTCTCCTCGTCCTCGCTCAGATACCGCTCCCGCGGCTCGCCCTTCTTCAGGCCGCGCTTTTGCCGACGCTTGAGAAAGGCCGGCACCGGATTGGTCTCGATCCATTCCAGGTCTACCGCGTGGCTCATGAGCGCGGACAAGCATTGAAGGTCCCGGATGATGGTGGCGGGCTTCACACCGTCCTTGCGGCGCCTGGCCTCGATCTCCATCATCACCTCGCTGGTGATCTCGTGCAGCATCTTCCCGCTCAGATGTTCGCTGAGGACATTCACGAGGGTGACCCCATATCGGGCCGCGCTGCTGGGCTTGATGTTGGGGAGGTGCTCCGCGATGAAACGAGCTTCAGCTTTGACATAGGAGTGGCGGGGCTTTTCTCCCCATGCCGTCGCGTCGAGCTCTTCGACGGACGCCCGATAGCGGCGTTCAGCCGTTGCCTTGTCCGTTGTTTTGAGGCTCCAACGCTGTTCGCGGTTATTTCGTTGGAGACGGCCCCACCACGTTTTGCCCCGTTTATAGATGGACATGGCGTAGCCTCCCGCTTGCGCTCCCTGCAGAGCTTGCGCAACTCGTCGTCATCGAACACCCAATGTCCGCGCGCACCGAAGAGCTGGTGCGCTCCGGGAACCTTTCCGTCCGCTGCCTTGCGCCGCCAGTGGCGCGGCGAATAGCCGTAACGGCGCGCCACCTCGGTCGCGGTGATTCTCGTCTTGTTGGGTGCGTCCGGCTTGTCCATGCCATGGAAACTTGCCCACGGTTGCGGAGGAAGGCAAAGAAGTTCTGGTGAAGAATTTCAATTTCGCGACTAGTCGCGAAACTCAATTTCGCGACTGGCTGCGGCGGACGTAGTAACCATGGCGGACGCGGTCGACCTCGCCATCGGATAGGAGGCGTTTGAGCGCGCTGGAAATCGCGCCTTCTCGCCTGCCAGTGGCAGCTATCAGGGCGGCCTGGGTCATTGCCTTGCCGGGCTTTAGTACGGTCAGGATTTCATCGCGCGCCCACCCGTGAGTAACGGCGCCGGAACCGGTCAGGGCGTAGACGCCTCGCCGAACCCGAACGACCAGGCCTTTAAGATGATCGAGGGCGGCAGAGACGGAAGTCTTTGGTTTGCCGGTGGCGGCGCACATGGCGGCCATTGTCACTTCACCGCCCGCGTCGGTCAGCACCTTAAGGATAGCCTCGCGCGTCAGGACATGCGGTTCGGTGCCCGGCAAAGCGAAAACACCAATCGCCACGCGGACGATGTCGCCGGATTTCAACATTCTCGTAAGAATGGCTGCGACTGCGGGCATAGTTCGGCCCAAGGCCTGGGCCAGTTCTATTTTGCTTTTTGGTCCATGGCGAAGTAGCGCGAGCACACTATCGCGATCGCGATCTGGCGGCGGTTGCTTCACTCGCGGCCAATATCTGCGATCGGCGGCCATCTTGGAGAACCAAGCGCGGATTTGATCGGCCTTGCGTTTAGGATCCCCGTTCCACGAGGTTCGCCGCTCCAAGATATCGAAGAGATCGCCGATATGCTTTCGGCGCCAATCAGCGATCGCAACCACGTCCTGCACCAGCTTGGCGGCTTGTGCAGGTCCTAGCGAACTGTCCCATTGCTGCAGCAGCAGCATCCACCGGTCTTCTGGCGATTGTTTTGCCGGGACAGGCGGGGGTGAATCGCCATAATGGCCGCGCGCTTTGTAGTAGCCTTTGCGCAACGTTTCTGCTGACGACTTGCTGTAAAGCAAAGGCTCGCGATCATGCAGTATCTTGATCGCATTCTTCACCGCCGCTCGGTCGCTTCGCGCCCGCCCCATCTCATTCAAAATAGCGTTGAGAGACAGAACCAGCCTTTGACCGGTTTCGCCGCCCCAGATCGATAGCCGTCCCATAAGCTCACCGTCACCACCGCCAAGGGGGAGAATCGGCGCGGGCGAGCATCGCGACGGTGAGGCGATGCGGCGGTCCGTCGACCGGCCCGCGCCGAAGGTTGCGCGTGAAACTATCTCTTGCGCGGCGCCGGCGCGTCGATGCCGAGCCTGACGAGCCTGCGAATCGCTTCAGTGCGATTCGGTAGGTCCGGCTGCTTGCGCCGCCAGTCGTCGAGCTCGGCAATGAATTCATCCGTCACCCGCATCTGCATCGGGCGATCCTTGGTCCGGCCCGGAGGCCTTCCCCGTTTTTGTGTATTTTTGGTATTGACAGCGAGCATATCCCTGTGTATACCATAATTACAGACGAAGCAAGAGGAGAGCCACCATGACCAAGCTCATTCAAGCCTACCGCGCCGACCGCAGCCTGAAGAACGCCCAGAAGGTCCGCGCTTACGAGCGCAAGCATCCCTTCTGCCGGTTGATGCTCTCTATCGAGGACGGCGATCTCGTCGCAGAAGCCTTCCGGCAAGCCGAAGCCGCCTGATTGCAGCCCTTGCCCGTGTCCCGACGCGGGCAGGATCGGCAACCAGCCGAAGCGAGCCGAGCAGGTGCCTTCAACACCTACCCGGCTCTAACCTGAACCAAGGAGTCGTCGTCCATGGCCCAAGCTGTCCACGCCATTACCACGCCCATCGCGGCAGCGCACACCGCGCTGGTCGCAAAAATCATTGTGGAAAAACCCCACGTTATCCGCTGGTCCGCCGACGCGCGCGACCTCGAAGAGCGCGCCGCCGACGTCCAGGCGATCGGCAACGCGTTCATCGTCTATCTCTCGGCACTGTTGGAGGACACCGCCTCGGTGAGCTCCGGCGGAAACCTTCGGGATGCCGCGGCCGATGCCCTCAACGGCATTACCGACCACGTGACCGATTTGGTCGGATCGATCGCCAACGCGGCCGAATCACTCGCGGCCGAGGAAGCTGGGAGGGCGGCATGAAAATCTTCGCCTGCTTTCCCAGCAAATACCTCAAGGCCGCCGATCTTCACGATCGGACCGTCGAGGCCGTCATGGACCATGTCGCGATGGAGGACATCCGGGATCCCGACGAGGCCAAGCTCCTGCCCATCCTCTATTTCCGGGGTGTTCCCAAGGGGATGGTGCTCAACAAGACGAACGCGAAGGTTATTGCCTCCGGCTACGGGGAGGAGACCGACGCGTGGCACGGGATGCCGATTACCCTGTTCCCCGCGATGGTGGCATACGGCGCCGACACCGTCCCGGCGATCCGGGTGCGCCTGCCCACAGCGCGGGAACGCGTCGCTTCGGTCGCCACCTCTCCGCATCGCGAGGTGCTGACCGAGGCCATGCACGACAATTGGGCCGGAGGCCAAGCGCGCATGATGCGAAATGCCATGCGCCAAGCTCGCGGCCTCGATCCGTTGCCG
>Ga0247667_1000341_pt1 | contig 11597 bp, 11 predicted proteins | sample CNK08_metaG_FD_183027 | JGI IMG/M metagenome (GOLD analysis project Ga0247667, IMG submission 183027) | Soil microbial communities from Purdue University Martell Research Forest, Indiana, United States - CNK08 | ecosystem: Environmental > Terrestrial > Soil > Temperate forest > Bulk soil... | reverse complement strand
TTTCGCCGGGCGGATTCACGTAGGCACGAATCGCGTTCAAGTTATATTTCAGCGCGCCGAGCGAGACTTCCGCCCAAACCGGCCTGCGTTCAAAATCCATTTTGTTGTTGCGTTTGGTCGGCATGCGAGTTCCAGAATATTTAATTTTACGCCATCCAGACACGTCGAACGTGCGCGCCAAAACTGTGGCGCGTGAAAGACAACAGGTGAATATGCACGCAAATCGCCGCTGGGAGGGGGCTTCCGCGAAGTAGCGCCGGATTGAGAATAACGTGAGGCGCTGCTATCAGTTACGGCCATTTTGGGCGGCGAGGCGAGTTTCGAACTTCGCCCTCTCCTGTGGCCAGTCTGCCGCGGTGTGTCTGGAGTGGGCTGGCGGCGCCGAATCATGAATCGAGCAGGCGCGAGCAAAAACATCTCCGACGATGTGAGATGGTCGGGGATGTCTCTATGCGGCGAGTTGTCGTGGATACCTCGGTCGTGGTCGCAGCTCTTCGAACGAGGACAGGGAGCGGGGAACGCGGTGTGGCGACTCGTCGCCGAGCGGCGATTGCAGTTGTTGGCTACACCGCCGCTCTTTTTGGAGTATGAGGACGTCTTGAAGCGTGCTGAACAGCGTCTGGTGCACAGGCTCAGTCTCGAGCAAGTTGATGAGTTCCTCGCCGAGCTTGCCGCGCACGTTGAACCGGTCGAACTTCATTTTATGTGGCGGCCGCAGGTACGAGATCCGGGAGACGAAATGGTGCTTGAAGCGGCGATCAACGGCGACGCAGACGCATTGATAACATACAACGTGCCAGGTTTTGCGGTGGCCGCCGAACGTTTTGGCGTCAAAGTATTGCGCCCGGCGGAAGTTTTGAAGATGGTGAAAAGATGAACAGAACTAGCTATCCGTTGAAGCTACCACATTCGATCAAGCGCGCCGCCGCGCGGCTCGCGAAAGAAGACGGAGTTTCGTTGAATCAGAGCCGTAGCAGAAAAAATCGGAGTGATCGACACTGCCGCGGAGTTCTTCAAAAAGCGGGCCGGTAAAGCGAAAGGCGACGACTTGATGAAATTCCTGCGAAATGCGCCGAACGTGCAGCCGGAACTCGAAGACGAGATGCGCTAGCTTCTGGATGGAGCACGGTCGCAGCGGACTTCGGCGAGATCGCTACATGTCGTCGGGCGCGAATTGGGAGAAGGCGTCGGGCGCAGCTTCTTCGAATCGCGTGAGCCGGCTGCGGAAAACGAATTTCACCTTGTCGGTGGGGCCGTTGCGCTGCTTGGCGATGACAATTTCCGCCTGATCGCGCTCTTCCGGCGAGAGATCCATCTTTCCCCAGTTCGGGCGGTAGATGAACATGACGACGTCGGCGTCCTGTTCGATGGCACCGGACTCGCGCAAATCGGATAGTTGCGGGCCGCGCTCTTCACGTTCCGGCGCGCGCGTCAACTGGCTGAGGACGAGGACGGGAATCTGCAATTCCTTGGCGAGACCTTTCAGGCCGCGCGAGATGCTGGCGACTTCTTCCTGGCGGCTGTTGAAACGGCCGCGTCCCGTGATCAACTGCAGGTAGTCAACAACCAGTAGCGATAATCCTTTTTCGCGCTTAAGACGGCGCGCTTTGGCGCCGATTTCCATCACGCTGGTCGAGCCGGCGTCGTCAATCCATAGCGGGGCGGAGGAAATTGTGCCGAGCGCTTCGGTCATGCGGCGCCAATCTTCGCGGTTGAGATGGCCGGAACGGAATTTGTGCGCGTCAACCTGCGCGACCGACGCGACAAGGCGCTGCAGCAGCGACTCCTTTGACATTTCGAGACTGAAGACGGCCACCGGCCTGCCGCCGCGAATGGCGATATTTTCGGCAAGGTTCAGGGCGAGGGCGGTTTTTCCTTGCGAGGGCCGTGCCGCGAGAATCAGCAATTCCGAGTTTTGCAGGCCGCTTAGCAGCTTGTCGAGCTCGGTGTAGCCGGTGGCAATTCCCGTGATGCTTTTGCCTTCGCGGAAAATCTTTTCGAGGCGTTCGAAATTGTCGCGAACGATGTCTTTAATTGAAATTAATCCAGCCTTCACGCGGTCTTCGGCCAGCGCGAAGATGGAAGACTCGGCGTTGTCCAGGATCATGTCCGCGCCGTCTTCGCCTTCGAGCGCGCGCTGCTGGATGTTGTGCGTGGCGTGGATCAGGTTTCGCAGCAGTGCTTTTTCTTTCACGATGCGCGCGTAATGCTCGACGTTCGAAACGCGGGGCATGCCATCGGCAAGGGCGGAAAGATACGGCGCGCCGCCGGACGCCTCCAGTTCACCGCGGCGATGCAATTCTTCCGTCAGCGTTATCAGGTCAATGGCTTGCTGGCTTTCGCCGAGGGCAATCATTTGAACGTAAACGCGACGATGCTGGTCGAGGAAAAAATCTTCCGGGCGGACATTTTCGATCGCGGTGTTGAGCGCGTGGTTGTCGAGCAAAATTGCGCCCAGGATGGAGCGCTCTGCGTCAAGATTGCTTGGGAGAGGACGTTCGAGCGTTGTGTCGGTAGCCATCGGCAGCTTTAAGCTATTCGCCTTTTCTTCGCTTTATAGCACGCTGCCCCGGCCAATGCAACAGTTTGGTTGGATGGCGAGCTGGGCGCACTCGTTTTTCGAATTTGGATTTTTCGTATTGTGCGTGTGTGCGCGTGCGGCGTCAACGGGAGTGGCTGTGCATGGTTTCGGAAAACGTTGCAAAACTTTTTCGCTGTCGTTTGTGATGGCGGAAGCGCGTAAAATCCCGACGGTCGTCCGTTTCAACCGAGGTTTCCCATGCCTTTGATGAAGAAATATTTTCTTACTCAACCTAGAGTGCTTGGCGGATTGCTGCTCTTTGCGTGCATCTCGGTGTCAGCTCCGAGAATCAACGCACAAGCCGCGCCAGTGGCAGCCGCTACACAAGAGAGACAGGCATCGTACGCGACTGCACGCGATCACGCACGTGCCACCGCCAAGGAATGGCTCGCGCGCGGTGTTCCGGGGTTTAACATTGCGGTCGCCGTCGACGGCAAAATCATCTATTCAGAGGCTTTCGGCTACGCTGATCTTGAACAGAGAGTACCAGCGTGGCAAATTACGAAATTTCGCATCGGAAGCGTTTCGAAACCGCTGACTTCGGCGGCCCTGATGAAACTCGTCGAACAAGGCAAGATTGACCTCGACGCTCCCATTCAAAAGTATGTTCCTTCATTTCCGGAGAAAGGCGCGCTGATCACTCCGCGCATGCTGGCCGGGCACCTCGGTGGAATTCGCCACTACAAAGATGGCGAGCCCGACAGTCAAAAACACTACGACAATGTTGTAGACGGTCTCGAACGGTTCAAGGACGACCCCCTGGTGGTGCCACCGGGAACAAAATTCAGTTATTCCAGCTATGGCTACAATCTGCTAAGCGCGGCGATTGAAGCGGCTTCGGGCGAACGCTTTCTCGATTTCGAGCAAGAGCAAGTGTTCACTCCACTTGGCCTGCTCAATACCGTCGCCGATCAGCCTGCTGAAATCATTCCGCAAAGAGCGCGCTTCTATTCCGGCAACAAGGGAAAACCGACGCAAAATGCCATGTATGTGGACAACAGCTACAAGTGGGCGGGCGGAGGATTTATTTCCACCTCCGAGGACTTGGTGCGTTTCGGCTCCGCGCTGTTGCAACCCGGCTATCTGAAAGCGGAATCCCTCGCGCTGCTTTTCACTCCGCAAAAGACCAAGGACGGTAAGGAGACGCGATACGGGATGGGTTGGTTCATCGGCAAATCAAAATCAGGCAAGCGAATTTTTGAGCACAGCGGCGGCTCGGTCGGCGGAAGTTCGGAGTTTATCCTCTACCCGGATTCGCATCTTGTCGTGGCATTTGTCTGTAATTTCGCCGGCGACTTCGACGGATGGAAGGGCGAAGAAGTGCAGTCCATCGCGGAGGCGTTCGAAAACAAATAGGACGCAGCAAGCTGCGCCCTATTTGAGAATAATCTGAACGGCTGAGAACTTTCTTGCGGTTAGGCTTCTTTTTCGACGATGGCGCGGATGTGAGCGACCACGTCGCGGAAGACTTTGATTGTTACGTCGTGTTCGGCGATGGTCTTGATTGGCTCGGCGAGCTGCACCTGGCGTTTGTCGACCTTGAAACCGTGCGCGGCCAGCGCATCGGAAATGTCGCCGGAGGTCACCGATCCGAACATCTGATCGTTTTCGCCGGTCTTGCGCTTGAAATTCAGCGAAACGCCCGTGAGCAATTCCGCCTGCTTCTTCGCGGCTTCGAGTTCGGTCGCCGTCTTTTTCGCAAGCGAAGTGCGAATGCGTTCGAGCGCCTTCATGTTGCCGGGCGTCGCTTCGATGGCGAGGCTGCGCGGCAGCAAATAGTTGCGCGCGTAGCCCGGCTTGACGGTCACCACGTCGCCGCGGTGGCCCAACTTATCGATATCTTCCTGAAGAATGATCTGCATCCTCGTATCCCTTCGTCTGAATTCTTTTTTCCGCGGTGCTTAGCTCTTGTGAGCTTCCACTGCCTTGGGCGCGGTCGAACCCGCTGCGCTTCCCGCAAACGGCAGCAAAGCGATGTTGCGGGCGCGCTTGATGGCCACGCCGAGCCAGCGCTGATGACGAGCGCAAACGCCGGTCATGCGGCGCGGGAGAATCTTTCCGCGCTCCTGCACGAACTGCGAAAGAATGTCCGCGCGCTTGTAGTCGATGAGGTCCATTTTTTCCACGCAGAACTTGCAAACCTTCTTCTTGCGGAAATACTGGCGCTTGCCGCGGCGAGGTCCGCCGGGACCGCCGCCTGGTCCGCCTTCACGGCGCGGGCCGCCTTCGCGCCCGCCTTCCCGACGCGGGCCGCTGTGACCGCCACCATGTCCCCCGCTCGGTGCGGTGCCTGGCGCTCCACCTTCGGCGCGCGGCGCTGCCACCGGCGCTTCTTGCCCTTGCTTCTGTTCCTCTGCCATCTCGTTCATCCTTTCAACAATTTCCCGAATATCGTTGTTGTCTCAGTCTCAACCGCTTAACTCGCTGCCGCCTGCTGCTCAGGCGCAGGTGCTGCCGGCGCCGCGGGCGTTGCCGCCGGACGACGCGGGCGACGTGCCGCCCGCTTCTCGCGCTTTTCAGTGAGCTTCTTCTGGCGTTTCAAATCTTCATCGAGACGGATCGTCATGTACTTGATGACGGAGTCCTGCACGCGCAGCCGGCGCTCGAGCTCGGTGATGAGTTCGCCGTGCGTCGTGCGAATCTGGTGGTAGTAGTACATGCCCTCGCGGTGCTTGGCGACTTTGTACGCCAGCTTCCGCGTTCCCCAGTGTTCCGCCTTCTCGATCTTGCCGCCCTTTTCCGTGCAGGCGTGTTCGATCGAAGTCACGACCTTCTTAATCTCATCTTCCGGCGTCGCCGGACGCGCGATAAAAATCAAATCGTACAGACGCTCTTCCATGATTGCCTCGTTTCTCTTTCCTAATCCGGCGCCGCTTTCGCAGCAGCCGCGAAACTTTTATTGGCCGGGTTCGTCTTCGTTCGCGCTTTCCGCCCGCCGGTTAAACTTGTTCATCGCTGCGTCGATCCCGTTCGTCAACCACATTTCGACGGCATCGCCAGCCTGCGCTACTTCTTCCGCCGCAACTTCCAGCTCCGCTTTTTTCATCGGCCGCAGGACGTACTCTTTCCTGCTGCCCAGCGGATGATCCGGCCCACAACCCAGACGCAGCCTTGCGAATTTCTGCGTCCCGAGCGAACCGATAACCGACTTCGCACCGTTGTGGCTGCCGGCGCTTCCATCCGGCGCGAGCCGAATAATGCTCCAGGGCAACTGCACTTCATCCCACATCACGAGCAAATCGTCCGGCGTCAGTTCGTACTTCGCGAGCAGCTCTCGAACCGAGACGCCGCTCAGGTTCATGTACGTCTGCGGTTTGGCGAGGAGTACTTCCTGCCCCGCCAGCTTGCCTCGACCGACCAGCGCCTTACCTTCGGGCCGTTCGACGCGAATGCCGCCACGGTTCGCCAGCTCATCCACCGCGAGAAATCCCAGGTTATGCGGCGTCCACTGATACTCCGGGTCTGGATTGCCAAGCCCAACAATGAGCCGCATAAACCTTCCCGCCGGACCATGTAGGCGCACGCTGAAGCGTGGGCCACACGATCCAAGGCATTATTTCTTCTTCTCCGGCTTCTCGGCCTCGGCCCCTTCTTCGCCTTCCACTTCCTTCTTGCCCTTCTTGATGACTTCGGGTTCGGCCGGTGTTGCCGCTTCCGCCGCGACCGCATCTGCAGGCTTTTCTTCTTCGACGCGCAACGCGACGACGTGTGCAATCACGCGCTCGGCTTCGGTAACAAGCTTCATCTTCGCCGTATCGAACTGAATGTCGCTGGCACGAAGTGCCTGGCCGATCATCAGGTTGGTAACATCCAGACGGAACTCCGTTGGAATTTCCGCCGGCAAGCATTCGATTTCCACTTCGCGGGTGACCGTCTCGAACACTCCGCCCTGCACCTTGACACCTTGCGCCTCGCCAAATGTGTGGACAGGCACCTTCACGCGCATGCGGACGTCCATCGCGACGCGCAGCAGATCCACGTGCAGCAGATTTCCGCTTACCGGATCCACCTGCCAATCCTTCACGATTGCGGGCTGCTCTTTCCCGCCGAGCGCCACCTGAAACAGCGTGTTGTGGCCCGTCGCTGAACGCAGAATCTGTCCAACCTGCTTCGCGCTCACCGCGAGCGAAAGCGCTTCGCCCTTTGCGCCGTACAAAATCGCCGGAACTTTTCCAGTCACGCGCAACCGCCGCGCTTCATTCTTCCCGCGCGATTCGCGCGGTGCTGCTTCCACTACAATCTTTTCTGCCATTGCCTTCGTCCCTTCCCTTTATTCCAAACCCAAACTTTTTCTCGACTTCAGATGAACAATTCGCTGATCGACGTTTCTTCGTGAATCGAGCGAATTCCGCGCGACAACAAGTCCGCTACGCTCAGAATTCTCATCTTCCCCATGGCCACGGCCGCTTCCGACAGCGGCACCGAATCCGTCGCTACAACTTCCTTAATCTTCGACTTCGTAATACGGTCGACGGCCGGCCCGGAGAGCACCGGATGCGTGCATGCTGCATAGACATCCAGCGCGCCTTCCTTCAATAGCGCTTCCGCGGTCTTCACGAGCGTTCCTGCCGTATCAATGATGTCGTCCACGATCAGCGCCGTGCGGCCTCGCACGTCTCCGATCAGGTGCATCACCTCGCTCACGTCCACATCCACGCGGCGCTTGTCCACAATCGCCAGCGGCGCGTCCAACTTCTTTGCAAAAAACCGTGCGCGCTCGACGCCGCCCGCATCCGGCGAAACGACCGTCACGTTCGGCAAATTCTTGTGGCGGAAGTAATCCACCAGCACCGGCGACGCGTACAAGTGATCCACGGGCACGTCGAAGTAGCCCTGAATCTGCGGCGCATGCAAATCGAGCGTCAAAGCACGGCTTGCTCCCGCCGTTTCCAACAAATCCGCCACAAGCTTCGCTGAGATCGGGACGCGCGGCTTATCCTTGCGGTCCTGTCTCGCATAGCAGTAGTACGGCAACACCGCCGTGATCCGCCATGCCGACGCGCGCTTGAACGCGTCAATCATCAACAGCAACTCGAGCAGGTGGTTGTCCACCGGAGCGTGGCACGGCTGCACAACGAAAACGTCGGCGCCGCGTACATTCTCCAAAATCTGAAAATAAATTTCTCCGTCGCTGAACCGGCCCAGCACGGACTTGCCCAGCGGCACGTCCAAATGATGGCAGATCGATTCCGCCAGGATCGGATTCGCGGTCCCCGAAAAAATCTTGAATCGCTCGTCGTTCACGGCTGTGCTCTCGTCGCGATTAGCGAAAATTCTGTTGTCCCGACCTGGCGCTCTCTGCCAAAAGCACTCAGCCGAAACGCACACTGGCCCAACAGATTGAAAAGCTACGACTGATCAATCACAAGTTTTTTTCGGCTAGTCGCTGCGGTTAGACCCGGCTCGCTCTGCCAACGGAACGGCCCTCGGTCAGACGAACATACTTCGCACGAGAGAGTGTCTCGCAAACGAACGTCTGGTCGTGAGTAAACCCAACAGCGGCTCGGCGCGCCTTTGCTGGGCTCGGGAAAACTCCAATCACCGCCGAACCGCTACCCGCCAGCAAGGCTTCTGTTGCCCCTCTTCTAAGCAAATCCCGCTTGATCGAATCAAGCCGCGGATGGTGCTGGAAAACGGCGCCCTCGAAATCGTTCAAAAGGCCGGTTCCCTGCTCGCTCCAGGACAAGGCACAGAACTTCCAAAGTTTAGAGTTTTCCGCCGTTTTTGTCAATTCGGGTGCATTCAGCCAGCGATAGGCGTCCGGCGTGGGCACATGAATATCCGATGGCGAAACAATCAAAACCGTCATCGTCTTGATGTCCGGCAGCGGGTAAATCTCGTCTCCGCGCCCGATCCCGAGCGCACGGCCACCTTGCAAAAAGAACGGAACGTCGGCTCCCAGCGAAGCGCCAATCTCCATTAGCCGGTGTGTCGATACTTTTCCGCCGCTCAACCGCAGATACCCTATCATCGCGGCCGCAGCGTCGCTTGATCCACCGCCCAATCCGCGACCCGCCGGGATTCTTTTTTTCAGTTCGATTTCGACGCCACCGTCATCTTTTACTTCCGCTTGCAGCGCCTGCACGGCGCGATAGACGAGATTCTTTTCCGCAGGCTCGCCTGAGAGCGCTGCGTTCCCTTCCACGCGCAATACGATTCCAGGTTTCCTGGCACGGTTCAATTTCAAATCGTCATGGAGCGAAACAGTTTGAAAAATAGTGCGAAGCTCGTGGTAACCGTCGGGGCGTTTTCCCAGTATCTCCAGCCGCAGATTGATTTTTGCAAAGGCGGGGATTTTAACTTCGCGCATCAGGCTTACTTCGGCTGCGCGGCGTTTGGCACCGTTTTCTGCGCTACGCGATGCCTCGACTGGTTGAATTTCTTTTCCACTTCCGCAATCTTCTCGGTTTCGACGTCCGCGGGCAGGACGCGGTGCCACTCTTCCAGCGACTTTTCCCATTGCGCCGCCGCCAAATCCGTCCGTCCCGTTTTCGCGTAGACATCGCCAAGGTGCGAATGAATCGTCGGGTCGTGCCGCTCGCGCTCGACCGCTTTGCGCAACGTCGCCTCGGCTTCGCTGTACTTTCCCTGCTTGTAATAGATCCAGCCGAGGCTGTCGAGATAAGCGCCATTGTACGCGTCATCGGACAGCGCCTTTTTAACCATTGTTTCCGCTTCATCCAAACGAATCCCTAAATCGCCGAGCATGTAACCATAGTAGTTGAGCGCAGCAGCGTTCTGCGGATCAACGGCCAACACTTTTTTGAATTCCACTTCCGCGCGGTCGTAAAACTTTTGCCGTTCGTAAATCGCGCCCAGCAAAAACCAGGTCATCTCATTCTCGCGCGGCACGCCAGGCAACGCTTCAGCGGTCCGCGCCGATTGCTCGGCTTCCTTGTATCTTCGGCCGCGTTCATACACCTGCGCGATATTCAAATACACTTCGCGATCGGCGTCGGTTCCTTTCAATTGCGGCCTCAGCAGCGCGAGCGCTTCGTCTGTTTTTCCCGCTTCTCCCAGGAGCAACGCATAACTGCTCTTGATCGCACTGTCCGTCGAATATTTCGCGAGGGCTTCCTTGCCGGTTTGCAGCGCACGCGGCAAATCTTTTGCCGTGCGGAATGTTTCCATCAGCAGCAGCCGCGCGCGGCGGTCTTCGTCTTCGCCCAGCCGCCCAAGTTCCTCGTAGGTATAAACCGCCGCCTGAAAATTTTCTGTCGTGCGATACAGCTGGCCAAGCTGCTGATATAGCACAGCAAGCGTTCGTCGCCGCGTCGGCAGCACTTCCGACTGGTTCTTCACTCCCGTCACGGCTTCGCTCAACACGCGAATCGCGTCTTCATTTCGTCCCTGCGCCTGGTAGAGCATCGCTTCGTTGTACATCACGTCGAGACTGCCCGGCGCGAATTGCCGCGCCTTCGTCAGCGTCTCTTCTGCTTTGTCCAGTTGATGCAGTTCGCGGTAAATCTGCGCGATGCGCAAATAGACATCCGAATCGTCCGGCATCAAATCCGCCAGCCGCTGATAAACTTTCAGCGCCTCCTGATATTTTTCTTCGGACAAGAGCGTCTGCCCCAGCCCGCGCTGGTGGCTCAGCTCGCTCGGATCGATCTCGGTGGCTTTGCGATAGGCCGACTCGGCCTTCGCCAAATCTTTCGTTTGGGTGTACGCGTCGCCCAGCAAATCGAGAAGAGTCGGCGAAGAAGTTTTACTGGTAACGCTCTCGAGCAACGCCACCGCGTCGGCAGACTTTCCCTGGTCGAGCAACAACTGCGTCAATTGCTCGACGCCCGCTTCGTTGTCCGGCTCGCTCTTCAAAATCCCGCGAAGCACGCCTTCCGCCTGATCGTGTTTGTTTTGCAAACGATAGAGCCGCGCCAGCCACAACGCCGACTCCGTGTCGGCCGGATCCAGCTTCACAACTTCTTTAAACTGCTCTGCCGCACGCGTTACGGCTTGCGATTGACCGTTTCCATTCGATTCGCCGAGGCTCCGTAAATAGATGTGGCCAAGCAGCCGTCGCGTCTGCACGTCACTTGGATCGCGTTGCAGAATGGCCTTCGCTTCGGCCTCGGCTTCGGGAACGCGCTGCGCCTTCCAATACATTTCGGCAAGGCGTTCGCCAATCACCGGGGACTTCGGGTCAAGCGCGTAAGCCTTCTTGTAATATTCGATGGCCTGGGTCGCGTACTCGCTGCGGCTCGTCTGCTCGTACTGCTGCTCCGCGATGTGCCCCATCGTGTAGTTGAAGTACGCATCCGCGCGCGAAGTCGTGGTCGCGCGGACTTCGTCGCTGCTCTGGACCGCGCTACCCGGCGCAGCCTGCGCCTGACCCGCCGACGCAAACGCCGTTTGCCCGCTCGCATTGCCGGCAAATCCCGTCAAAAACCCGACGGCTGCCAGCCCTAGGCCTGCCGCGAAAACTGTTCTCTTCTGTTTGAGTGCCATATCGTCCTTGAACTAAAAATTATCCCACGCGCTCCGAACCCGGTCAAAACCGATTCGCCGCGTTTTTCCAAATCCAATCCATCACGTCTTTCGTTGGATGCAGCCCGAAATCTCAGCGTTGGGTGGAAATTGTCTGCGCCGCGCGTGCCTGTCCGTAGAGAATTTTCCTATTGCTTTCCCATAGGACTTCTAGCATCTTGCTATGGGGTTCCCATAGGAATCTCGGAGGCATCGAGTCATGGGCGACAAGAAGGACGTTCTTCAGGGCACTCTTGCCCTTATGATCCTCAAAACGCTGGAAGCACTCGGTCCTCTCCACGGCTACGGCATCGCGCGCCGCATCGAGCAAACCAGCGGCGATCTACTCTCGCTCAACTACGGCACGCTCTATCCCGCGCTTCTCAAACTTGAACAGGAAGGCTTCATCGCTTCCGAATGGGGCGTCTCCGACAACAATCGCAAAGCCAAATTTTACAAACTCACGCGCGCCGGCCACCGCCAGATCGAAAAAGAAACGCGCGACTGGCAAGAAACAACGGCCATTCTTGCGCGATTCCTTGCGAGCACG
>Ga0247667_1000337_pt1 | contig 11781 bp, 9 predicted proteins | sample CNK08_metaG_FD_183027 | JGI IMG/M metagenome (GOLD analysis project Ga0247667, IMG submission 183027) | Soil microbial communities from Purdue University Martell Research Forest, Indiana, United States - CNK08 | ecosystem: Environmental > Terrestrial > Soil > Temperate forest > Bulk soil | place... | reverse complement strand
GAAGAGCAATCGATTCGGAACGCGTGCCGCGCTCTGGCGATGGATGGAGAAGTACCCAATGACCGCCACAGCGGCAAGAACAACAAGCAGAAAAAGAGTGTGGACAGCACCGGCAACCGGTTCGAAGCGCTGGATGGATGTTTCCGGACTCGTTTCAATGGGAGCGCCCGTCATAAGCCTCCTCAGTGTAGATTTCTTGGCGCGGATTCTCTCATAACTTACGCAGAAAAATCGGAAATCAGTCCGAAGCGCCTGCGTTGAGAAGCAGTCAGAGCGGCATGCCGGTGTGAGGAGGAAATCCACAGGGAGCACAGTTACCTCTGCGCGTCCTGTACTTTTGGGCAGGCGATTTTTGACCGCTTTGTAAGGGATGATAGGTTTCGCCCAGTGGGGAACCGGAACAAGCAAACCTGCCACGGAGAGTGGGGCACTCGGCAAATGTGTGCCGCAGTGTGAGCGCCAGGAACAGACAAGGAATCGCCATCCTTTGAGTGGGGGAAAGTTTTAAGATGCTCGCGGAAATTCAAGAGTCGCAGAAGCATGTTTCTGCTGAAGAAGCCGCTGGGTCGATTTCACTGTTGGACCTGGCGGAAATTCTCGATCAACACAAAATCTGGGTGGAGACGGGCGGAGAATCCGGAGTCAAAGCGGATCTCTGCGGCGTTAATCTTTCGCACTCGGATCTTACGGGAGTCAACCTCGAAGGCGCTTTCATCCAGCGCGCCAATTTGATCGGCGCGGATTTGTCGATGGCCAATTTGCGCGGCGCCAGCCTCGTGCAAGCGGACTTGCGCGAAGCCAATTTGCTCGGCACCGAGCTGCGCGGCGCCAATTTGATGGGCGCGAATTTGTACGGCGCGGAAGGCGTGTGGGTGGGGCGCCTTGGCGGAACAAATCTTTTCGACGCCATCCTGCCGGAAACAATCGCCGCCTTTGACAGCACCAAAGCAATTTCCGATGCGTCGAAAGTCGCGCGCTGGTTTTATTTTCTGATTTTGGCTATGAGTCTTGCGTGCATCGTACTGATTGGATTGACGACGGATGTGCGTCTCGTCGTGGACGCTTCAGCGATTCCCGTGGCGCGGTTTCCAAAAATCCTGTCGATGGCGAGTTTTTATATGGGCGCGCCTCTTTTCCTGTTCATTCTGTACTTGCGATTTCATTTTTTGCTGTTGCGCCTGTGGGGAAGCATGTCCGGGTTGCCCGCGGTGTTCAAGGATGGACAGACGCTGGAAAAGGACGGGCCATGGTATTTGATGGGCCTGGTGCGGCGGCATTTTCGCTGGATGCGAGAGGGGCGCTCGCCATTTTGGGTTCTGGAGACGGTGGTGGCGACGGCGCTTGCGTATTGGGTGGTGCCAGCGACGCTGTTTTTGTTCTGGCTGCGCTACCTGGTGCGGCAGGATTTTCGCGGGACGCTGCTGCACGCTTTTCTTTTGACGCTTTCGGTGGCTGCGGCGACTTGCGTTCCGACGATCGTGGCGCGCGTGCTGCAACCGGGAGATTTGTTGCGGCAGAAATCGAAGAACTTGTTGCGGCTGAGTTTCGCGACCGCGCGCGTTGCGCTTCTGACCGGCTGCGCAATGCTGATTTTCTCGCTGGGGGTGAATCACGGCTTGCCTTCGGACAAGAATATTGCGCCCCAACATTCGCCTGCGAGCTTGCTGAGATGGGTCTCAGAAGGGATGCAATCGATCGGATACAGGCCTTATGCGGAGTTGACGGAAGCGACGCTATCCGGCCCGCCGCCGCACGGGAACTGGAGCGAAGAAGCGCTCGCGTCGGTGCAGGGAGCGAAACTGAACGAAATGAATTTGCGGTTTGCGCGAGCCTACAAGGCGTACCTGGTGAACGCAAAATTGTGGCGCGCGAATTTGGAGGGCGCATACCTCTCCGAAGCCGATATGCGAGGAGCCAATTTGCGCGAAGCAGTGTTGCGGGATGCGATTCTGGACCGCGTGCTGGCATCGAAGACGGTGATGGTGTCCGCGGACGCGAGCCGGGTGAACTTCACCGGCGCGGATTTGCGGGGCTCTGATCTTTCGTTCGCAACGCTCGAGAATGCGCTGCTGTCCAACGCGAAATTGGGAGGCGCGTCGCTCTATGCGGTGAACCTTCGCAATGGGCAAATGCTGCGCGCCGATTTGTCACGGGCGGACATGCGAGACACAAAGCTGGAGCACGCCGTCCTGTCGTTTGCAAATTTGGAACAGACAGATTTCTCTTCCGCAAAATTAATGGATGCGAACATGACCGGAGCGCAGTTCAAGGGAACGATCTTGATGGATGCTAACCTTCGAAACGCTGATTTGCGCGGCGCGTATTTCGGCGGGGCAATCTTTCGCGGGACTGAAATTAGCGGGGCGAGCGTGGAGGGTGCGGACATGCGCGGAGCGCTGGGGCTGACGGCGGATCAGGTATGCTCGACCCACGGATGGCAAGGCGCACAGCTCGACGCGGACGTATTGGCACAAACGCAAAGCCTGTGCGGTGCGAAGCGCTAATCTCCTCGAGGCCTTGAGTTTCTGATAGGGCGACTATCCAGCCAAACCAGTACCGTCCGGTGCACCGCAACTTCCGACAAAGGGACTTCTGGACTGGAATAACTTCCGGTCAGCCCGTGATCCGTCCCGAATCGATGCCAAGCGGGGAGATCACTTCCCACAAGCCGACTTCAGAGGACTAATCCTGTCTGGAGGCCATATGGCTTCCGGTTTGCCGACAATCCGCGCCTTAACTGCTATGGGGTCATTTGTAAAGCCAGACGGCCGGTTTGCCAGTGGTTGGACTATGGTCCACGATATGCTTGGCCATGTTTTCGACTAGCTCCGCGTTCGTGGTCGGCTGCCAGCCATGGCCTTTTAGTGGCCGGCCATACTGAAACGTACCCGCATAATAGGGGTCCGTCGTGCTTTCGAGAAAATCTTCAAGTAGATAGACGGCAAGATTCAGATACGCCCCGTCCTCGTCTCCGCAATAGACGTGCAGCTTGCCCACAAGCTTGGAGCCGATAATGGGCCACTTTCGTGCGAGAAACTCGCGCAGATCATAGTCATTCGCCCTCATGGACTCAACGACCTGGTGGTCAATCTTGCCGGTCGCAAGGTTCCAAACGGGTCTGGGATAACCGTCGGATCCAACCGGCGTATGTTTGTCCCACTCAAACCAGCTATCCTGCGCGCCCAGAATCGAAAGTAGCTGGCTACCCATCCGATTGTTCTCGCCGCCACCCGCGAAAGCCCTCCCGGGTTTTTCAGTGAAGGCGTTGTCATCCTCGTAGAGGTTTACTCCTCCGTAGTAGCGGCGAAAATCAACCGGGTCCGGATAGAAGCTCCAGGTGCCGCCAAAGAAGTCGGGATGATAGAGTTGCAGAGCTAGCGCTCCCCAGCCTCCTGTTGACCCTCCGGTCAGCACACGAGCATAAGGCTGACGAATGATGCGGAACTGCTCTTCCACTGCGGGAATCAGCTCGTTCATAATTGCATCGCCGTAAGGGCCAGCGTTGGGTGAATTGATCCCGTACGAGTCATCGAAGTATGGAGTTGGATGCTGGAATGTTACAGCGATCATGCGAGGAAAATCGGCGGAGTTCCAGGCTCGGTAGAATTCATAACCGCTTTCCACATTCATGAGGGCTCCGTTATATTCGGTCCCCGGCGGGGGCTCGGGCATATTCTTGAGGTGTTTCGCCGCCCATTCTTCGCGCTGCCGTGCCCAACTCTTCGTCCCTTCCTTGTCTGGCTCGATCGTGAACCCAAAAGCCGCATCCAAGCTAAAATGACCTTGCAGGTAAATCACCGGGTATTGAACGCCAGGATGTGTTGCGTATTCTCGCGGCAGCAATACCGTAGCGCCGATATAAATTGGCCGCCCCCAGAACTGACTCAGCAACTTGCTTTGAAACTTGATTCGCTTTACCCACTCGGTATCCGCTGGGACGACGATGCTTGGTATTACCTTGCTCAAGCTGATACGAAAGCTTTGTGCGATGCTCGGGTCAAGATGCAGTTTCAGCGGCTCGCTGATTAGATTTCCGGGTGCCCGCGCCAAATCTTGGCCTTCCCACTGGTCCATGTGGGCCCAAATCGTATGACCGTCAGTCCGATGAAACTCTGTATAAACATTCAGGACTGCTTGCACGTAGTAATCGCCTGGCGGAACTTCACTGAGACTATGAAGGGGGAATCCGGCAGTGGCGCTGTCAATAATGACTTGCTCGCCTGTCTGCATTCTGCGCACATCTCTCCCCAGCACGATTGTTAACGAGGATTGTAAGCGGGGCTCCGGCGTAGCATTGCTTGAGAGGCCCAGAAAGACTCGGCCGGTAATGGGCTCCGCGTGCGTGGGCGCGGAAAAGGAAATCTCGAATCTTGTGTTTCCAGTTGCCGATCGAGTCGCCTCCTGGGCAGTTGCTGTTGCGGCCGCCCCGCAGACCAGCGATATCACTATGGCGGAGTCAACAATCACACTGAATAAAGGATGGCATCTTTTCATGGATCGGACGTATAGTGCCCCTTGTTCAATAACAGTAAATTAAACGAGTTGAGTGGCCGGGAACCACTGCATAGTCGCCGTCGCTTTCTCGAACAGGCCGCCGTCGCGGTCAGCGCCACGCCGTTCGTGGCCAGCGCCAGCGCCTATGGACAACCGTCAACGTTACCGTGGCGGCGCGAGGTGGCAACCTTGGATGCAGGCCTCGACCGCATCACGCGCAGACTCAAGGCACGCTGCATTACCGTGACAATTTGCCACTGCGTTGAGATAGGCCTGCCAGCAGGCGTTCGCACATGGATTGGGCGGCCCCTGCGCCGCAAGGAACGAGGCAAATAAAATCAGTGTCAGCGAGCAAGAGAGCATCACAAATCGATTTTTCCGTCTGTTCATGGCCCATGACCTCCTCGAGAAATTTTGCCTCTATTGTGGAGGGTGTGTTACTGGACCCCTTGGCCGATTGCGATCAGGGATGATTAATAGCAAATGCCCGGGCAGCTGGTGTTGACACACTGTAAAGTGCGTTGGTCGAAATGACACCCCCCCGGAGGCACAAGATTTCTTCCTCCGTTGTCCAGGTAACACCTGCATGTATGGGAGCCCCCAAAGACTGGGGCGCTGCTGGCCACAAGTGCTGCCAGGAGCGCCACGAGCAGAAGCACTTTCGTTATTCGCCCTAGCATTTCTTTTTCTCTTTCCTTTCTTGTGATTTATGTCTTACTTACAGCCTTTGACGGGCGTTTGGGACCGCTCCGGCCCGCAGCCGGTTGGGTTGGTGACAACTTGGCTTTGGAGCGGAGCAGCCGTCTCCAGCGGTTCGCCAAAATAGGCAAACATCGTGTCCCAGCCTGTCTGATCCAGGCGTCCCGCCCACACCTTTTCCACTCGACCCTCGACTCCCACCAGCAGAGTATTGGGGACCCGCGCGAGGCCAAGTTGGACGTAGGCTCTGTAGGGCGGGTCGGCCAGGGTGTCGGAGAGCCGTATTCCGTGTTTCGTACAGTAGTCTCTCGTGATTCCGATGGGATCGCGGCTCACCCAGAGCACGCGGATGCTTTTTTGTTCGAGCGTGCTTGCCAGCCTCATCCAGCCTTCTTGATTTGCCTGGCAAGCTGGGCAGCCTGGAGAAAAAGTGATGATGAGAAGCTTGGAACCCGCCGCAGGAAGGGCCACTGGCTCCAAACGGCCATCGAACCCGAGGCCTGCAGGCATCCGTAGTTGCGTTCCCGCCGTGATTTGAGGAGCTAAGGCTTCGCTGAAGTGCCGGTTCTGCAGGAAAAGGAAAACGTTCTCCGCGAGCACTCCCAACGCGACATCCCAGAGGAAGATCTCCATCGCCTTGTTCAATCGGCTTTTTGGCTGCGTGCCTGGCATTATTTCTCGTTTCTGGTTTCGCCAGCTCTGCGGCTTTGGCCGCCACTCTACGGTGGCTGGAGATTCACCGGGTTGGCGGGGGAAGTCAATCGCGCGCGCCTTTTGCCTTTCTCATTTCTACCTATCGGTATAACCGCTTGAGTGGATTGGGCTAATTCGCCTGTTCTCTGGGTCGGAGGATGGAGCTATACTCGCCCTAGTCCTTGCAGGAAGTTTCCATGTCTTCCGCAAAACTGCGCTTCCGGGATTACCAGCTCGATCCGGATGGGTTCGAGCTTTGTCGTGCTGGTCATCGCCTCCGCCTGGAGCGCAAGCCCATGGAGTTGCTGATCCTGCTGGCGGAAAACCAGGGTCATCTGGTCAAGCGGGAAGAAATCATTGAGAAAATCTGGGGCAAAGACTTCTTCTTCGATGCCGAGAACGGAATCAATAATGCCGTTCGCAAAATCCGTTCGGCGCTGAATGACAACGCCGAACACCCGCTCTTTGTGGAAACCTCCCTAGGCAAGGGCTACCGGTTCATAGCCCTGGTGGAGCGCATACCCGAACCGACCAGCTCACATGCACCCGAGCGCCGTGAAGTACCCCAAGAGCCGACGGGCTTTCGCTGGAGGCGTGCTTGGGTCCCTGCCCTGGGAGCCACGGCATTCATCGCCACTGCCCTTGCCTTCAACATTGCCGGCATCCGCAGTCGGATTCTGCCTCGCGGTGCGCCCCCGATTCATTCGATTGTCGTCCTGCCGCTGGAGAATCTCTCCGGAGACGCCATCCAGGAGTACTTTGTTGACGGCATGACCGACGCGCTTATCACCGATCTGGCGCAAGTTAGTTCTTTGCGCGTTATCTCACGAACGTCGGCAATGCATTACAAGGGTTCCCACCAGGCCTTGCCGACCATTGCGCGGGAACTAAATGTGGACGCCGTTGTTGAGGGCACCGTCATGCGCTCGGGCGACCGCGTCCGGATCACCGCGCAGTTGCTGGATGCCCGCACGGATCGTCACCTCTGGGCTAGGGCCTACGACCGCGAGGCAAGCGAAATCATGTCTCTCCAGCAGGATGTGGCCGACAACATTTTCCAAGAAATTCAAGCCAAGCTGACCCCTGAAGAAAATCTGCGTGCGCGCCGAAAGCGGCAGGTTGACCCCGAGGCCTATGACGACTATCTCCGTGGCCTCTACTTCTGGCACAAATTCACCGCAGCAGGCATGACACGGGCAGCAGAGTACTTTGAAAAGTCAGTGCAGAAAGACCCTTCCTATGCGCTGGGATTCGCATGGTTAGCGAATGCTTATGGCATGCTGGCGGAGTTCGTCGGACCTCCTTCGGATTTCATGCCAAAGTCGAAGGAAGCCACAGAAAAGGCCTTGCAGCTCGACGATAACCTGGCTGAAGCGCATGATTCGCTCGCGAACATCAAATACTATTACGATCGGGACTGGGCAGGCGCGGATAGAGAGTTCCAACGCGCCCTTCAGCTCAATCCTGGCAATGCACTTATCCACGGTGGCTATGCACGGTATCTCGACGCCATGGGGCTCTTTGAAGAAGCCTCTCGACAACACGAAATCACGCGAGAACTTGATCCACTCATCCTAATTGGTTTTTACATCAGGGGAGATCATTTTTTGTTCTTGCGGCAGTACGACAAGGCGATTGCGGAGTTTCGCGCGGCGCTCGACTTGGATCACAATTTTTTCATAGCGCACAAAGGATTGGCCAAGGCCTATAAAAGGAAAGGGATGGAGAAAGAAAGTATCTCCGAATGGGAGCAGGTGGATGTGCTCGAAGGAGAATCAGACCAAGCTGAGGCGACGAAGATTGCCTATGCGCGCGGCGGATACAAAGGCGTATTGAAAGCCTGGCTGAAGGCCGTCGAACATCAGCGAGCGGCAGGCGGTTATATTGATTACTCGAAGGAGGCCTCGATACAGGCTCAATTGGGGAACAAAGACCTGGCGCTACGAGCGCTCGAAAAAGCCTTCGCGGAAGGCGAGGATATGACGTTCCTAAATGTTGAGCCTGAGTGGGACCCGATTCGCTCCGACCCGCGCTTCCAGGACATCCTCCGCCGCGTTGGCCTTCCCGTCAATGCCGGGGCAGTCGTCGTCCCGCATTAGCCTGCAAGCCGCTTTCATTGGACACTCCTTTATGGCCTGCCTTCTCTTGCTTTCCTGGCGAGCGAGGAGATCCGGTAATAACTCCAGTCAATTCGTCTTGCGGGAAGTCAAAGGCCCGAATCGACTGTCTGCCGCCGATTGTGGATGTATTACGGGCAAGCCTGAAGTTATCGATTCGTCCGTCGGATTAGTGCCAAGAAACGCGCTGCTGGTCAGGAAATCGAGGACAGAATAATGCTTTCGCCACGGCAATTGGAGGCCGCATTCCATGGTGAAAAGCAAACACAAACGAACCCCTAAAGCCGTCCTGAAGCTGCCGGATCTTGAACAATCGAAATCCGCAGTTATGAACAGCCTGACGTCGGCGACTCCAAAGCGCTCCTATGATCATGCGATTCGCGAATTCATCGACTGGTACTGCTCAGAGCCTCGACTCGCCTTCAACAGGACGGTGGTCACACGATACCGCATTGCCCTCGAACAGCACCCATATGCTCCGTCGACGATCAACCTGAGATTGGCGGCGATACGTCGGCTAGCATATGAAGCGTCGGATTGCGGGCTCCTCAGCCCTGACCTCGCGGCAGGTATACGTCGCGTGAAAGGCGTTCGTAAGCTCGGAGTACGTGTCGGAAACTGGCTGACCGCGGAAGAAGGCAAGAAATTGTTGGGCGCGGAAAGCGCTGCCACGCTCCGCAGCCGACGCAATCGTGCTCTGCTCTCGCTACTTGTTAGCTGCGGTCTCCGGAGGGCCGAAGTGACGACGCCGCGGTTCGAGGATTTCCAGCTTCGGGAAGGCCGTTGGGTGATCGCGGATTAGAGAGGAAAAGGCGGCCATATCCGGACGATTCCCGTTCCGGCATGGGTGAAGCAATCGGGCGACAGATGGAGCCTTGCAGCTGGCATCAACGCGGGTCGATTGCTGCGGTCCATCAATAAGGCAGGCAGAATCTGGGGAGACGGTTTTACGCCCAAGGTGATCTGGGCAATTGTGAAAGCAAACGCGAAAAGCTGTGGTTTGGCAACGATTGCACCGCACGACTTGCGACGGACTTGCGCACGGCCATGCCATCAGGCGGGAGGAGAGCTGGAACAAATTCAGTTCCTGCTGGGGCATGTCTCAGTCCAGACGACAGAGGGATATCTCGGGTGCAAGCAGCGGTTTCGTGATGCAGTCAATGATCACATCGGTCTGGAGACGGATGCGCCGTCATGATCGGCGCTGCGGGAATGGTACCCGCTAGCCGGCTTCACAAGACCGATGCCGCCGTAGAAGGCGACTAAGCGGGATTAGGTCCTTCGCCAGACGAGTAGGCCTGAACTCCCACTGCGTCAAATTGCCCGCTTGAGCCAGCGAGCCCGAGAACGCTTTGGCCTAGGTGGATAGTGGCGGGCAATAAAGATAGAGAAAGTGCTTGACTTCTGGAGTAGTGTTATAGTTCACTAGAACAGTATAGGACGGGGATTCGTTGAGGCTGATTGGCCGCAAGTGACTGAGCCAGCGAACAACCCCGACCCGAGATCAGGAAGGAATGAACTTCTAAAGGAGAATGAACAATGAAATCCCGACGCTTTGTGCTGTTCGTTGTGCTGATGTCGCTCGCCACGGTGGCTTTTGCGCAGTCCGATGCGCATAAGATGGGCGCGTCCAAGACTCCCGCCCCGAAGTCGGAGGCGCAGACGTCCTTCGAGGCAATGAAAACCCTGGCGGGGGATTGGGAAGGCCCCGTCAAGACCGACATGCCGGTAGAAGCGAAAGTGGACATTAAGCCGCTGCACATCTCAATGCGTATGACCTCGCGGGGAAACGTTTTAGTGCACGAGATGCAGGAGGCAGGAACGCCGCTGGACCCGGCAAAATACGACCATCCCGTAACTATGGTGTACGTTGACGCCGACGCAGACCGGCTAACGCTGGTCCACTATTGCGACGCGGGGAACCGGCCGCGTATGACCGGCAAAATATCGCCGGACGGAAAGACTCTGGAATTTGATTTTGCCGATCTTTCCGGGAGCAATAAGTACGGACACATGTACCACTCGGTGTTCACCATCATCGACGCGAACCATCACACCGAGGACTGGACTTACATGATGCCTGGGGACAAGCCGGTGCACGCGCACGTCGACCTGCAGCGGGCAAAATAACGCAGGCGTGTCTCCAGCAAGGGGTACCAGGAAAACCTGATGGACCGTGAGTGGAACGACAGTCAGCCGATATACCGCCAGCTTCGTGACCGCGTGGTCGCGATGATCCTCGACGGCGTGCTCAAGGAAGGCGATCCGCTGCCGTCCGTGCGCAACGTCGCGGCTGAATATCGCGTGAATCCACTTACGGTCCTGAAGGGCTATCAACAATTAGTTGATGAGGGATTGGTAGAGAGCAGACGAGGCCTGGGCATGTTCATCAATGCTGGCGCACGCAGTTTGTTGCTCGAGGGCGAACGAAAGAAGTTTCTTGGCGAAGAATGGCCGAGGGTCCGCGCGACCATCGAGCGGCTCGGCCTGAAGGCGGAAGAACTGCTGAACGGCGCAAACCCCGGACCGTCTTCGGATAAAGCACAGTCGAAACGCGCCGAGTCGAAGCCCCGCAAAGAGGAGCGTTAAAGCCATGCCATGCATAGAGGCACGTGGTCTCCGGAAAGCGTTCGGAACAACGATCGCGGTGGACGGCATCAATTTGCGTGTTGAGGAGGGCCGCATCCTCGGACTTATCGGGCCCAACGGGGCGGGCAAGACCACAGCGCTCAATGCGATTTTAGGGCTCACTTCATATCAGGGGGAGCTGAGGGTGCTCGGACGAGACCCCTGGACGGAGCGCGAAAAGCTCATGCGCGATGCCTGTTTCATTGCCGATGTCGCCGTGCTGCCGCGCTGGATGAGGGTTTGGCAGGCCCTCGATTACTTCGCCGGCGTGCACCCGCGATTCGACCGCGCCAAGGCCGAAGGCTTTCTTGCGAAAACCACCATCGGGCGCTCCAGCAAGGTCCGGGAATTGTCGAAGGGCATGGTGGCGCAACTGCATCTCGCCCTGGTCATGGCCATTGACGCGAAATTGCTGGTGCTGGACGAGCCCACGCTTGGCCTGGATATTTTGTATCGCAAGCAGTTCTACGATTCGCTGCTGAATGACTACTTCGATCGAAGCCGCACCATCGTGGTGACCACCCATCAGGTGGAAGAGATTCAGGACGTCCTGACCGATGTCATGTTCATTAACCGCGGCCGCATCGTATTCGATTGCAGCATGGAAGAATTCGAGTCGCGTTATTTGGAAGTGATGGTGAATCCCGAACAGATCGCCGCAGCGCGGGCGCTGAAGCCGATTCACGAGCGCCAAGTGTTCGGGCGCAGCATCCTGCTGTTCGATCGTGTGGAACGCCAGCAACTCGCCGCTCTTGGCGACGTGCGAACGCCGAGCATCGCCGACTTGTTTGTTGCCGTGCTTAGCAATCAAAGCGGCGTGGCCCAAGGAGGGGCTCGATGAGTACTCCATCAAACGCCGTGCCCGGGTCTCCACTCGAATCGCAAGCAACCGCGCCTGCGGTCATCACCGCCGGCCGGCGCATGTACTGGTCGGTGCGGCGCGAATTGTGGGAGAACCGTTCGATTTATATCGCCCCGCTGGCCGCCGCCGGCGTCTTTCTGCTCGCCTTCTTGATTGCGTTGACGATCAGCCCGCGGCATCGGCACGAGCCGCTCGACATACCGTACGAATTCGCGGCTGCTCTGATCATGGGCACGGCTTTTATCGTGGGGATTTTCTACTCACTCGACGCGCTGTACGGGGAGCGCC
>Ga0247667_1000334_pt1 | contig 11854 bp, 9 predicted proteins | sample CNK08_metaG_FD_183027 | JGI IMG/M metagenome (GOLD analysis project Ga0247667, IMG submission 183027) | Soil microbial communities from Purdue University Martell Research Forest, Indiana, United States - CNK08 | ecosystem: Environmental > Terrestrial > Soil > Temperate forest > Bulk soil | place... | reverse complement strand
CGAGAAACCGAGGAGCGTCGCGCCGAAGGTCGCACGCTCGAAGGCATCGAGCTCGCCGCGCAGCTTGAGCGCGTCGCGCGGGATGCCGGGGATCCGGTTGCCGGACTCGACGTGGATGTCGCCCGCCGCGTCGGCGGTGGAATTGTTCGGGCTGAACGCGGTGAACGGCGATTCGAAGGTTGCATTGACGCGCGCGTAACGCGCGGCGAAGCGCAGCCTGCCGGTCCCGCCTTCCAGCGCGAGCTCGAGGCCCTGGCGGCGGGTGTCACCGACGTTCTGGAAGAAGCCGGCGTTGATCGTGGCGCCGCTCGTGCTGATGAACTGGATGTCGTCGGAAAGGTCGGTGCGGAACAGCGCCGCGCTCGCCCGCAGATTCGCGCCCAGCGCCTGGCGCAGGCCAAGCTCCAGCGTGCGCGACACCACTTTCTTCAGCGGCGGGTCGGCGAGAAAAATATTCGGCAGCTTGCACGGCGCCGCCGGATCCGCGCAGGTGAGCTCGATCGGCGTCGGCGCGCGCATGCCCTCGCTATAGTTCGCATACCAGGTGTCACCGCGCCGCGGCGACCAGGCGACGCCCGCCGCGGGATTGACGCGGAAGAAGCTGTGATCGCCGTTCAGCTCGGGCTGCGTGCCGCTGGTGTCGTCGATGCGCACGCGCGCGCCGTTCGCGCTCGCCGCCAGCGTGACGCTCCAGGCTTCGGTGAGCGAGAGGATGTTCTGCGCGTACAGGCTGTAGAGCTCCTGGCGCGCCTTGACGGAAGTGTCGACCTCGAACGCCTCGCTCGAAGTGGTGCCGCGGTCCGGGGTGAAATCGGCCGGCTGCGACTCGCCCGTGAACCGGGTGCGGGCGCTGTCGATGTTGCCGCCGACGGTGAGCTGATTCTTGCGGCCGGCGACGGGCGCGAGCCGCGTGTACTGCAGCGAAGCGCCCGCGCGATCCTGGTCGATGTTGGTCAGGTTGTTGACCGCGGTGAAGTCGCAAAATCCCGCGGCGCAATCGTCGTTGACGTTGCTGTTGAAGACCCGCGTCCGGGTCTCGCGGTAGTAGAGGTTCGCGAACAGCAGGTTGGCATCGTCGAGGGTACGGCTCGCGCGCAGATTCACGCCGGCGAGGTGGTTTTCGGTCCGGTCGGGCCAGGTGTAGGCCTGGCGCGGCGCGTCGAGCATCGACAGCGGCAGCGCCTGGGTGCCGGCGAGCGTGTTGTCGGCGACGCTCACCGACAAGTCGAGGTCGTTGCGCGCATCCTCGTGCCCGAGTTTCGCGAATACCTGGTTGATGTCACTCGAGCTGTGCTCACGCCAGCCGGACTCGCGGAACGCGGTGCCGGCGACGAAGAAATCGGCGCTCCCGCGCCGGCCTCCCGCCTCGGCCTCGAGCGCGCGGCGCCCGAAAGCGCCGCCGTAGGCCTGCGCCGCGACGCCGGGATAGGTGGTGCCGCTCTTGGTAATGACGGAGAGCGCTCCGCCCAGGGTGTTCAGGCCGAACACCGGGTTCGATCCGGGAATCACCGTGACGCTGGAGATGGCGTTCTTCGGGATGAGGTCCCAGTTCACCACGTCGCCGAAGGCTTCGTTCACCCGCACCCCGTCGACGAATACCGACAGACCCTGCGGCGTGCCGACGAGCGGCGATGCCGTGAAGCCGCGGAAGCTCACATCGGGCTGGAACGGATTGCCCTGGGAGCTCGACGAGACGAAGCCGCCCATCGAACGCTCGAGGAAGTCCGGCAGCGCCGGGGAGGGCAGCGCCTCGATCTGGCGGTCGGTCGCGGTCTGGACGTTGGCGGGCACCGCCGAGATCGGCGTGCCGACGCCCGGCAGCGGCGTCGTGCCAACGACGTCCACTGCAGGCGCCTCGAGCTCCGCCGCCGGGTTTGCCGCCTCGCTCGGTTCACCGGAAAGGACAAAGAGCAGCGTGCCGGCCAAAACGAAGCATGCCCCCTCATGCTTCACAGCGTGGTCTTACTCGAAGATGGCGACGCCCCAGGGCGTCTTGCCGACCGGGATGTCCTTGATCTTGACGTTCTTGGCCGTGTCGATGACCGACACGCTGTCCGAGCGGCCATTGGCGACGTAAAGCTTTGCGCCATCGCGCGTGAGCGCCATGTTCCAGGGCCGCTGGCCGACGGGGATCGTGGCGGTCACGCTGTCCGTGGCGGTGTCGATCACCATCACGTTGCCGGCGCCGCCGTTCGTAAGATACAGGCGCTTGCCGTCCGGATGCATCGCGAGGCCGTTGGAGCGCAGCCCCGCCTTGATCGTGCGCAGGATCTTGTGCTGCCGCGCGTCCAGCACATACACGGTGTCGGCGCGCTCGCATGCGACGTAGGCCTTTGCGCCGTCGGGCGTGAACGCGATGCCGCGCGGGCGGGTGCCGACCTTGATCTGGGCCACGAGCTTGCGCGCGGCGACGTCGATCACCTCGAGCTTGTCGTCCTCCTCGGCGCTCACGTAGACGAAGCGTGAATCGGGCGAGAAGACGGCGTGCTCCGGATTGTCGCCCTGGATCTTCACCCGGAAAGCGACGGTATCGGTGCCGGTGTCGACGAAGGCTACGCTGTTCGTGAGCTCCACCGCGGCGCTCACCCATTTCCCGTCGGGCGAGACGTAGACGCCCTCGGGCGATTCGCCCAGGTCGACTTTCTTCGTCACGGCGCGCTTCTCGAGGTCGATTACCAGGAGGGCATTCGCCGGCTGGTCCGATACGTAGGCGAGCTTGCGCGCGGCAAGGATCGCCGCGCCGCGCGGCTTGCCGCCGGTCTTGATCTCGCCCACCACCTCGTCGCTCGCCGTGTCGATCAAGCTGACCGTGCCGGCATTTTCGTTCCCGACCAGCGCGAGGCCCGCGTGCGCAAGCTTCATCATCACGGTCAAAAGCAACAAACCGACGATTCGTCGAGTCATTTCGTCCTCCCGTTAGGTCACGGTGATATTGCGCATCATCATCGCGTCCTCGTGCTCGAGGTTGTGGCAGTGGAACATGTAGCGTTGCAGGCCGCCGAAGGCGGCTTCCGGCGGCAAGGCAAAGTCGAGCGCGAGCCACAGCGTTTCGTTCGGCCAGGCAAGCACCGTGTCCTTGACGCCGAGGTCGGTGGGGAAGCGACCGCCCGGCTCGGTGGCGAGCCGGCGCGCCGCGCCGAACGTGCCCTGCCTGCGCAGCACGCGGAAGCCGAAGCCATGCACGTGCATGGGATGCGGCATCGAGATGGGGCTGTTCTTGATCTCCCAGACCTCGCGCGCGCCGCGGCTCACGCTGAACCCGGTCTCGTCGATGGCGTACGGCGCCTGGTCGATGAGGAACCCAGTGCGCTCGTCGAAGTCGAGCCTCACGCGGCGAGTCGGCGCATCCGGCGTCGGCACGGGCTCCTCGAGCGCCGAGAGTCGCGCCGGGAGCGGTGGCGTACGAGCGGCGGCAGTGCCTTCCACAGTGAGCGAGAAAAGGGCGAGCTCGGCGCCGTCGGCGGGACCCGCACCCTCGTTTGAGTTGTTTTCACAAACCGTCTCCGCGGCGAGCGGCGCGTAGCGCTCGCGTCCCGGATGGCGGTGCGGCGCCGGCGCGCTCTGCGCGTGGTGGCGGGCGTCGAATTCGAGGCTGATCGCCTGGAGCGCGCGCCGGCCGTTGACGTCGACGACGATGTCGACCCGCTCGCCGCCATGCAGGAAGACGCGATCCACCTCTCGGGGCGCGGCCAGGAGGCCGCCGTCGGTCCCGAGCAGGTGGAACGGGACAAGCTCGCTTTCCTGACGGAAAGCGAGAAGCAGGCCGCGCGCATTGCAGGCGCTCAGGATCTGCAGCCGCAGCCAACCCGGGGCGACCGTCCAGCCGGCGTCGAGCCTGCCGTTCACCACTGCCTGGTTGCCGATCCAGCCATTCAGGCAATCCGCGGCGCCGGGTGCGTACGGGCGAATGAGCCCGTTCTCGACGCGCGCGTCGGCGATGGCGAGCGCGAGGCGATTGGACGGCACGAGCGCGAGCGCTGCGTCGAGCGCCTGGTCCTCCTCGTCGGTCACCACCAGGAGGCCGGCGAGGCCGGCGTAGACCTGCTCCGCCGTGAAGCCCTGCGGGTGGGGGTGGAACCAGTAAAGGCCGGAGCGGTTCCGCACCTGGAAGCGCACGCGCTTCGATGCGCCCGGCGCGATCGGGTCGAACCCCGCGCCATCCTGCGCCTGCGGCAGCGTGAGCCCGTGGAAGTGGACCGTGGTCGGCTGGGGAAGGGCGTTTTCGATCAGCGCATCGAAGCTCTCGCCACGGCGTGCGTAGAGGATGGGCTGCGCGACCTGCCGCGTGCCGAGACCGGCGACGTACCTGCAGCGGCCGGCGATCGGGTCGACCCGTTGCGCCACGAGCCGCTTTACATCCCGGAGCGAAACGCGCGGCGACTCGGCCTCGGGCTTCGGCTGGGGCAGCCCGCAAGCGGCGCCGAGCGAAGCGAGCCCGGCCGCAAGAAAGCCGCGCCGGTTCATCGCGCCCGTCCCGCCGGGACGTGGATCATCGGCTCGTAGGCCGATTCGCGCGAAAAGCGCCAGCTCGCCACGGCGGCCGAGGCGAGCGTCGCCGCGACGAGCACGGCGAGGTCGACCGCGACGGAGAAATCGGCGGTCGAGCGGCCCACCAGCAGCGCGTGCTTGAGCAGGTCGACGCCGTAGGTATAGGGGTTCAGCGTCGCCGTCCAGTAGAGCACAGGCGGCAGCTCACGCACCGGGTAGAGCGAGCCGCTCAGGAAAAACACCGGGAAGATGACGAAGTTCATGATGCCGGCGAAGTTTTCCAGCGTGCGCGAGAACGACGCGGTCAGCATGCCGATGCCAGCGCACGCGAACGAAGTGGCGGCGATTGCCGCGGCGAGCAACCCCCATGCAGTGCCGCTTCCGGCGTAGCCGAGCAGCGCGAGGAGCACGAGGAGGAGGACGGCCTGCACTGCCGCCGCCGCGGCGGCCGAGATGAGCTTCGCCACGACGAGCCAGGCCCGCGCCATCGGCGCGACCAGCATCATGCGCATGACGCCGGATTCCTTGTCATACACGGTGCCGAGCGCCGCCAGCATGGCGCCGAAGAGCATCGTCATGCCGAGGACGCCCGGCACGAGAAAGCTCCTGTAGTCGCCGCCGACGATCGCGGCGAAGCCGCCGCCGATGACGAGGAGCCAGATGAGCGGGCGCACCATCGCGGCGACCAGCCGCGTGCGCTGCCGCACCATCCTCAGGAGCTCTCTTTCCAGCACCGCGTAGATCGGCCGGACCGGCATCAGGCCACCCGCTTTCCGGCCGCCACCCAGAGGAAGACGTCGTTCAGGTTCGGGCGCCGGACGCGCCAAACCGAAGCCTTTCCTCCCATCTCGGCCTGGAGTCGCGAAAGCAGCGCGAGATCGTCCTCGGCGCAGCGGAAATGTGCGGCGTCGCCCTCGCGCAGGGCGCTACCAAGCTTCGGCTCGAGCGCGGCCACGAGGCCGTCCAGGTCGGCGCCTTCCACTTCCAGGATGTGGCGGCCGAGCCGCGCCACCAGCTCTCGCGGCGCGCCCGATTCCACCAGCCGGCCCCTGCGGATGAACACCACCCGGTCGCAGCCGTCGGCTTCTTCGAGGTAGTGGGTGGTGAGGAGCACCGTCATCCCGGTGCGCGCCCGCAGCCGCTCGATGAAGCGCCAGATGCGCCGGCGGTTGGGCAGGTCGAGGCCGATCGTGGGCTCGTCGAGCAGCAGGCAGCGGGGCTCGTGGAGCACGCCGCGCACGATGTCGAGCGCGCGGCGCATCCCGCCGGAGAGCGTCCCGACCGGCTGGTCGCGCCGCTCCGCGAGATCGAACAGCTCGAGCAGCTCGCGGCTGCGTTCCTCGATCGCGCGCGGCGGCAGATCGTGCAGCAGGCCCGCGAAGCGCAGGTTCTGCGCCACGGTCAGCGTCCGATCGAGCGCCGATTCCTGGAACACGAGGCCGATCGAGGCCCGCACCTGGACCGGCGCCTTGGCGACGTCGAAGCCCGCCACAGTCGCTCTGCCGTCGCTCGGCCGGATGAGGGTCGCAAGCATGTGCATCGTGGTGGTCTTGCCCGAGCCGTTCGGCCCGAGCAGGCCGAAGAACTCTCCCGGCGCGATGTCGAGATCGAGGCCTTCGACTGCCGCGACCTCACCGTAGCGCTTGACCAGACCCGCCGCGCTCACCGCGGCGTTGAGGCTCACGCCGGCGGCTTGCGGTGCGTTCATGCCGTCGGGGCCTTTTTCCCTTCATGGGAGAGTGCGCGCGACGTTTCGTCGTCCCGGTAGAAAAGGACGGGCTTCGTCTTCACGTCGACGGCGCCCTCCCGGGCGCGCGCGGTGACTTCGACGACGAGGTTGTGATGGGGAGATTTGTCGCAAACCGGATCGGCGTTGGCCGCCTCGCCGGTCACGAGATAAGCCTGACAGCGGCAGCCGCCGAAGTCGCGGCTTTTTTCCGGGCAGCTGCGGCAGGGCTCGCGCATCCACTCGTCGCCGCGATAGCGGTTGAACCCCGGCGATTCGCGCCAGATCCAGCGGAGACTCCGGTCGCGCACGCTGGGGAACTCGAGCCCCGGCAGCATCCGAGCCTCGTGGCACGGGAGCGCCACGCCGTCGGCGGCCACGCACAGGAACACCGAGCCCCAGCCGTTCATGCAGGCCTTGGGGCGGTTGGCGTAGTAATCCGGCACCACGAAGAAGATCTTCATCCGCTCGCCCACGCGGGCGCGGAAGGCGTTGGTGACCTCTTCGGCGCGCTCCAGCTGCGCGCGCGAGGGGATCAGAGCCTCGCGGTTCGCGTAGGCGAATCCGTAGTACTGCGTGTTGGCGAGCTCGACGTAGTCGGCCTCGAGCTCCGCCGCCATCTCCAGGATCTGTCCGACATGGTCGATGTTCAGGCGGTGCAGCACGACGTTGAGCACCATCGGATAGCCGTGCGCTTTCACCATCTTCGCGACGCGGCGCTTGAGCTCGAAGGTGCGCGTGCTCGACAGGAAGTCGTTCATTTCGCGCGTCGAGTCCTGGAACGACACCTGGATGTGGTCGAGGCCTGCTTCCTTCAGCGCCGCGATGCGCCGCTCGTTCAGCCCCACTCCGGAAGTGATGAGGTTCGAGTAATAGCCCAGCCGCCGGGCCTCGGCGGCGAGTGCCTCGAGGTCGTCGCGCATCAGCGGCTCGCCGCCCGAGAAGCCGAGCTGCGTGGCGCCGAGCTCGCGCGCCTCGCGCAGTACGCGGAGCCACTCTTCGGTCGTGAGCTCTTCCTTGTACCGGGTGTAGTCGACCGGGTTCGAGCAGTAGACGCAGTGGAGGGGGCAGCGGTAGGTCAGCTCCGCGAGCAGCCAGAGCGGCGGTCCCGGTTCAGGCCGAGCGGGCACGCAGCCATCCTTTCTCGCGCGCATGGGCGAGAAATTCGGTCACATCGCGGCGCAATTCGACGCCGGGAAAAGCGCGCTCGAGGTCGGAGATGATCGCCGACACCGGCGAATTGCCGTCGACGCGCTTGAGGATCTCGCCCGCGCTGTCGCCGAGCTTCACCATGCCTTCCGGATAGAGCAGCACGAACGCGTTTTGCGCCGGCTCCCACTGGAACCGGTAGTGGCGTGCCAATTCAAATATTGGATCTTCGCCTGAATCGCTCATCGTCCCTTTTCCTCACCGATGCCGTAGGCGACCTGCATCGCATCGAGCATGCTCCAAAGGATATCGAGCTTGAACTGGAGGATCTCGAGCGCCCGTTCCTGCTCGCCACGCGAGCGGAAATGCTCCAGCGTCACTTCGAGGCCGTGCTCGACGTCGCGGCGCGCCTCGGCCAGGCGGCCGCGGAAGTACGCATAGCCGGAGGCGTCGATCCACGGATAGTGCTGCGGCCAGCCCGCGAGCCGCTCCTTGTGGATCTCGGGCGCGAAGAGCTCGGTGAGCGAGGCGCACACCGCCTCCTGCCAGGGGCGGCGCCGGGCGAAATTGACGTATGCGTCGACGGCAAAGCGCACGCCGGGAAGCACGTGCTTGAGCGAAGTGACCTCATCGCGCGCGAGGCCGACCGCCTCGCCAAGGCGCAGCCACGCCTCGATGCCGCCCTCGGCGCCCTGAGCCCCGTCGTGGTCGAGGATGCGCTGGATCCAGCGCCGGCGCTGGTCGCGATCGGGCATGTTGGCGAGGATCGCGGCGTCCTTGATCGGGATGCTGACCTGGTAATAGAAGCGGTTGAGGACCCAACCCTGCACCTGCGCGCGCGTGCAGCGGCCGTTGTTCATTGCGACGTGGAACGGGTGATGGATGTGGTAGCGCTCGCCCTTCGCGCGCAGCTGCCGTTCGAATTCCTCCCTGGACCAAGGTAAGCGACCAGCGGGCCCCATTTCTTCCTTCACAGTTCTATTTCCATGCCGTCATAGGCGACCTCGATCCCGGCCGCGTCGAGCGCGGCGCGCTCGGGCGAATCCTCGTCCAGGATCGGGTTGGTGTTGTTGATGTGGATGAGGATCCTGCGCGCCGCCAGGGGCGTCAGGAGCTCCAGCATGCCGCCGGGCCCGGACTGCGGCAGGTGCCCCATGTCGCGCGCGCGCTTCTTGGAGATCCCAAGCCGCGCGAGCTCGTCGTCGGTCCAGAACGTGCCATCGACCATCACGCAGTCGGCTGCGGAAAGAAAGGGCCGCAGATGCGGCTCGATCTCGCCCAATCCAGGCGCGTAGAACACCGAGCGCCCGTTGCGCTCGTCGACGATGCGCACGCCGATGTTGTCGCCGGGGCGTGGCTCGTTGCGGTGAGGCGAGTAGGGCGGCGGCTTGCTCTTAAGTGCCACCGCGGTCAACGACAGCCCGGGTGCGCCCGCAACGGAGAACGCGGCTCGGCCGTGCGTCTCGATTGGATGCCAATCGACACCGCAAAAGTGCTCGAGCACGCCGAAGATCGGATTTCCGCGCGTGAGGTCTTCCCGCACCTGCGCGGTGCAGTACACCGCGAGCTTGCCACCCTCGCGCAGCATCAACAGCCCGGTGGTGTGGTCGATCTGGGCGTCGATCAGCACGATGGCGCGAATCCCGGTGTCGCGGATGGCACGCCCGGGCTGCAGCCGCGGGAAGCCGCGCAGTTGCGCGAGCACGTCCGGCGAGGCATTGAACAGGATCCAGTCGGTCCCGTCGGCGGAAACGGCGATGGAAGATTGCGTTCGCGCCTGCGCGCGGATCGTGCCCTTGCGCACGCCGTCGCAGTTGCGGCAGTTGCAGTTCCATTGCGGGAGGCCGCCGCCGGCGGCCGACCCGAGCACCCGTATATGCATAAAAAGCAAGGCCCCTTGCGGGGCCCTGGTCTCGGTACCGGCCGGGGTTAGCGGCTGGCGATGTACATCGTCACCTCGAAGCCGAAACGCATCTCGGTGTATTCAGGCTTGGTCCACATGTGTGTCTCCTGAGTGGAAGCGCGCCCGGCGTTGCCGTGCACTCTCCCGAGAACATTATGGTGCAAAGCGCCTCCGCTCGCTCCGGTCCGTTCCGCAAAATCATGATTTTCATGAGCCAGCGGCTGATAATGCCCCCAGCGTGACTCCCGCCGACTCGACTCTCTACCCGCCGCTCGAGCCTTTTGCGGAGCAGCAGTTCCCCGTCGGCGGTGGCCACGCGCTCCACGTCGAGCAATGCGGCAACCCGGCTGGGTTTCCGGTTCTTTTCCTCCACGGCGGCCCCGGCAGCCAGGTGCGGCCGGTGCACCGCAGGTTCTTCGACCCGGCGTTCTACCGCGTCGTGCTGTTCGACCAGCGCGGCTGCGGCCGCTCGACGCCGCGCGGCCGTATCGAGGAGAACACGACCGCGCACCTGGTTCGGGACATCGAGGCGCTTCGTGGGCACCTCGGGCTCGAGCGCCTGATGGTCTTCGCCGGCTCATGGGGCGCCACGCTGGCGCTCGCCTACGCCGGCGCGCATCCCGGGCGCATCGCAGCCATGGTGCTGCGCGGGGTGTTCCTGGGCAGCCGCGAGGAGGTCGATTGGTATCTCGGCGGACTTGGCGAGCTCGTGCCGCAGGCGCGACAGGCGCTCGCCCAAGGCGCGGGCGCCGACCTCCTGGAGCACTACCATGGTCTCGTGATGCGCGACGACGCGGCGGCCGCGGAGCGCTGGGTCGCCTATGAGGATGCCGTGATGCGCCTGGACGCGGGAGACTCCGCGGCGGCGGGTGGAGCGCAGGATCCGGCGACGGTTCTCGGGCGGGCGCGCGTGCAACTGCACTACCTTGCCCATGATTGCTTCCTTGCGCCGGGGGAACTCCTTTCCGGCCTGGTGCCGTTGAGGGAAACCCCGGTGCTGATCGTGCAGGGTGTCCGCGATCGCGTGTGCCCGCCCCGAGCGGCGATCGCGCTCGCCGAGCGGCTGCCGCGAGCCGGGCTGCGCCTTGTCGAGAACGGCGGACACTCGGCCACCGGGGCCGAGATGGCGGCGGCGCTGCGCCGAGCCACCGACGATCTGCGCGCGGTATGAGCCTGCGCCTTCGCATCAACCTGGTGATCACACTGGTGACGGTCGCGTTCACCCTGGCGATGGTGTACGAGATGGTGAACGACCTGCGCAGCTCGGTGCGCGAGGAGATCGAATCGACCACGCGCGTCGCCGTGCAGCTCGTCGAGACCGTGGTGGCAGGCGCCTACCTCGAGCCAGGACCGGCGCAGCGCAGCGACGCGCTGCTCGCACTCCTGCGGCGGGTGGGCCGGGTGCGCGGCAACGATATCCGCTTCTACGATGAGACCGGGACTTTGCTCTACCAGTCGCCCTCGTCCACCTATCGCCCGGGCAAGCGGGCGCCGGAGTGGTTCAGCGCGCTTGTCAAGCCCGAGGTTGCCGAGGCGCGGTTCGAGCTGCCGGGCGGCGAAATCGTCGTGACGCCGGACGCGTCGCGCTCGATCGTCGAGGCCTGGGACGACCTGCAGACGTTCGCGCTGCTCGCGCTCGCCTTCCTCGTGCTCGTGAATGCGGCCGTCTTCTGGCTGCTCAACCGCGCGCTCAGGCCGCTGCCGCGGATCCTGGACGGGCTGGCCGAGCTCACGCGCGGCCGCTTCCATGCGCGCCTGCCTGCGTTCCATCCGGCAGAGTTCGATGCGATCAGCCGCGGCTTCAACCGCATGGCGCAGGCGCTCGAGGAAAGCCTGGCGCAGAACCGCCAGCTTGCGCTGGTGGCGCAGCAGTCGAGCGACGCCCTCATCATCAGCGACCTCTCGGGGCGGATCACGTACTGCAACGCGGCGGCCGAGCGGCTGCTCGGCTACGCGCAGCAGGAGCTCGTCGGCAGCCCGACGTCGCTGATCGCGCCATCTGAGCGTCACGATGAGCTGCGCGCCCAGCTCGGATCGATCGCGCGGCGCGCGAGCGTCGAGCTCGCCGAAAGCCAGCGCCTGACGAAAACGCGGCGGGTGGTCGAGGTGGCGCTCTCTGCCGCGCCGCTGGTGGACCCGGCGACGGACCGGGTGATCGGCGAAATCTGCAGCATGCGCGACATCACCGAGCACAAGCGCATGCAGGCGGCCGAGCGCGAGCTCGAGCAGAACCGCAAGCTGACCGCGCTCATCCAGTCGCGGCTCGAGGGCGAGCGGCGCGCCATCGCGCGGGAGCTGCACGACGAGCTGGCCCAGTGCGTCACCGCCATCAAGACCATCGGCACGGCGATCGCCGGTCGCGCCGGCGATGCGAAGTCCGACATCCGCGACAATGCCAACACGATCGTGTCGGTGGCTGCGCACATCTACGACGTCGTCCACGGCATTATCCGGCGCCTGCGGCCGAGCGGCCTCGACGACCTGGGGCTTGCCGAGACGCTGCGCGACGCGGTGGCGACCTGGTCGCGGCGCCATCCGCAGGTGCGCTGGGAGCTCGGCCTGGAGGGCGACCTCGAGACCCTCGGCGA
>Ga0247667_1000333_pt1 | contig 11855 bp, 12 predicted proteins | sample CNK08_metaG_FD_183027 | JGI IMG/M metagenome (GOLD analysis project Ga0247667, IMG submission 183027) | Soil microbial communities from Purdue University Martell Research Forest, Indiana, United States - CNK08 | ecosystem: Environmental > Terrestrial > Soil > Temperate forest > Bulk soil... | reverse complement strand
AGAACCGCGTCACGAGCCTCGCGGCGCACGGGGCCGACGGCTGCGTCGCGATGCTTGCTCCGGGCGACGACGGCGGCGAGCGAGTCGACGTACTGGCGGCGCGGCGGGGCGAGAGTCCGGCCCTCCACCTCGGGCGGGCCGAAGCGCCTGCCGCGGGCGACCATGTAGACGAGCGCCGAGAGGCCGAGGCCCGCGAGCAGCAGCGTCCAGGAGAGCGGCAGCGCCGAGAGGCCGCTTCCCGTCCCGTACCCGTGGTAGCTCTCGAGGAACTCGACCGGCCGGCCGCGGGGAGCGGCGAGCAGCAGGCCGAAGCCGGCGTTGTCGGCCGACCCGAGGAGCCGGTTGTGGAGCGGCGACGAGTCGGCGAGGAACTCGACCGTGCCGTTGCCGACGTGCCTCACGGCCAGCAGGCCTTCGTCGCGCCACCTGGTCGCGCCGCTCGTTTGGAGCTCGAGGCCGTCCTCGCGTACGCGGCCCGAGCCGCGGACGCGCTTCGGCACGGGCGTGGCGAGCTCCCGCATGGCTTCCGGCGGCAGGCCGGCGGCGACGAGACGCCCGCCGCCGCGGACGAAGGCCCGGAGCGCCTGGAGATCCTGCGGCCTGGGCTCCGGCGGGTCGAGGAGGAACGCGGTCGTCCCCGCACTGGGCGGCGAGGAGTGCGGCAGCCCGCGTTCCTGCTCGACCGGGTGACCCTCCCGACCGAGCAACTCCGCATAGGCCGCACTCCCCTGCGGCGAGGTCGCGTAGGAGGAGGAGCGCGGGCCGCCGGGCGTTCCTCCCGTGAGCGTGCCGAGGAAGCGGAGCGCGAGGTTGACGGCGACGAGCACCCCCACGACCACCAGTGCGATCCGCCACGGACGGCTCACCGGCGTGCCTCGGCGACCACTTGCGGCCATTCGGTGCGGGCGACCTCGACGTCCGCCGCGCTCGGTGAGCGGCCGCCGTAGACGACCTCGTCGAAGTCGCGCGCGAGCCGGTCGAAGCGGGCGCTGCGGAGCGCGCGGCGCGCCTCGCGGGTGCGAAGCGACGGACGCAGCGGAAGCGCGCGTGCGCGACCGAGCCGCAGCAGTCCGGCCCGGAAGCGAAGCCGAAGGGCCACCTCGAGATCGCCGCGGCGCTCGGCCTCGTCCGCAAGTCGCTCGAGCTCGGCCGGATCCTCGCGCCGCCCACGATCGCGACGGCCGGCGCCGCGGGCCTCGACCTCGACGCGGCGGCGCGCAAGCTGCCGCGTCACGAGGGCTGCGACGACGAGAACGAACAGTGCGGTGACCGTCCAAAGGACGCGCTGCCCGCCGATCCTCACTGCCAGCCAGTCGAAGCCGCGCGCCAGGAAATGGAGATGACGCGAGAGCCAGTCGAAGAGGCCGTGGAACGGGCGCGGCAGCGACGTGCCGTGGAACCTCCGCTCCGCGAGGATGTGCCGCGCCTCCTCCCGGGCCTGCTCACGATTCACCGGTCGCCCGGCTTCCACCCCGGAGGCGGCGGCCAGAACGGAGGCTGCTCGCTCGGAGGAGGCGGCGCCGGCGCGACGGGCGGTGCAGGCCCCGGCACCCAGCCGGGCGGCGGGGGCCAGAACGGCGGTTGGCTCCCCGGCGGCGGCAGCTCGGGCAGGAAGGAGGGCGGCGCCTCGCCGGGCGCACGCTCGACGCCGAGACGGCGGGCGAGCAGCAGGAGGTCGAATCCCTCCTTGCGCACACGCAGGTCGATGTACAGAACGGTGATGAAAGCCGCGGCGGCGGGCGTGGCGATCACGCTCCCGACGGTCGCCGCGAGCGTGTTGAGGACGAAGCCCGTGGCCGTGTTGCGCGCGGGGTTGGCGAAGGCGACTCCGACGACGAGGCCGGTCAGTGCCAGGCTCACGATCGAGACGAGCAGATAGCCGACGACGGCGACGCCGCACGTCGCCCACCACCTGCCTTTCACGAGCCGGCGCGAGCGCCCGAGCGCGTGCCAGGACCCCGCTCCCTCGACGAGCAGCACGGGGACGGCCACGGTGAAGGCGACGTAGAGGTAGATGCCGGGAATGACGAAGAGGAGAGTCCCGAGGAAGACGAAGATGCCCGAGAGGATGCTGAGCCAGATGATGGCCGGCAGCCGACGGAGCGCGAAGCGGAGCGACGAGCGCCAGCTCACCTCCTCCCCGAGATAGGCGTCCGCGACGGCGCGGAAGCAGCCGGCCTGAGCAAATCGGGCGGCGATGAACTGGATCAGGAACGCGCTGATGAAGCCGACGAGGAGGACGGTCACCTGATGGTCCGTGAGGGAACCTTCGGTCGTGATCGGCCCCCCGAACGGACCGACGCCGCCGGCGCCGCCGTTCGAGATCGTGGCGTCGCTCGGGAGGGCCGAGACCTCGGCGATGTTGACGAGGATCTGCGCCGGCAGGACGACGAAGACGACGATCTTGAACAGCGTCAGCGCGTTGCGCGTGTAGATCTTGATCCCGACGTCGAGGATCTCGCCGATGCCGAGCGGCCGGAGCTGAGGCGCGGCTGCTTGTGTGGACATCGAGCGCACTATGCTGGCCGCGGTGGCCATCGACAAGGAGACAGCCGACCGGATCGAGCAGCCGGTCGACGCCGAAGCCGAGCACGAGGCCCGTCTGACACCCGCCGAAGCGGTCGCGCGGATGAAGATCAACGTCCCGGTGCGCGGCAACCGCAAGCTCCGGACGCTGATCGAGCGCGTCAACGCCGACGACCAGGTCAAGGGCTGGTGGCACGTCTCGAACGTCAACGCGGTCTCGCGGATGGCGATCAACGACCACTCCTGGGTGCACGTCCAGATCGTCACGAACATCGCGCTCAAGCTCCTCCGCCAGCTGACGAAGCACGGCGTCGAGCCGGGCCTCGTGCGCGACTTCGGGCTGGAGCAGGACGACGCGGAGATCGTCGTCGTCCTCGCCGCCCTCTTCCACTGCGTCGGCATGTCGATCCACCGGCACGGCCATGAGGACTTCTCGCTCTTCCTCGCCGAGCCGAAGATGCGGCAGCTGCTGGAGGGCCTCTACGAGGAGCCCGACAAGACGGTGATCGTGTCGGAGGCCCTGCAGGCGATCATCAGCCATCGCGCCGACGGGGACCCGCTCACGGTCGACGCCGGCATCGTCCGCGTCGCCGATGCGCTCGACATGGCGAAGGGTCGCTCGCGAATCCCGTTCGAGAAGGGCAGCGTCTCGATGCATTCGCTGTCGGCGGCGGCGATCGAGGACGTCACGATCTCGGACGGCGAGGATCGCCCGGTCAAGATCGAGATCCTGATGAACAACAGCTCCGGGATCTTCCAGGTCGACGGGCTTCTGAAGGCGAAGCTGCGCGGGAGCAGCCTCGAGCCGTACGTCGAAGTCGTGGCGCACATCGACACCGAGACCGAGCAGCGACTCGTGCCGATGTACCGGCTCGAGATCTGAGGCTTGCCCGCAAACGCCCGGCTACACTGGCCCGCGACCCGTTGCGGGGTCGTCTAATGGTAGGACGCCTGACTCTGGATCAGGAAGTTGGGGTTCGAATCCCTGCCCCGCAGCTAGCGAACAAGCCCTACCTGAGCGGGGTCCCTACTGCGTTTGAGTTGCGCGCGAGTCGTCGCCGGTCCGGCAATGCCGCTTGGAAGGCCGAGCGCTTTTTTTGGATCCGTGCCCCTCAGGGCGGATTACTGTTGCGTCTTCGGCAAACGCCGAACCGACAGGGGAGGAAGCATGAGGCGAGCACTTGCGGCCGCCGTCTGCGCGATGGCATTTGCGGGCACCGTAGCGTCCGGCGCGCTTGCCGGCGAGGTGACCGGGCCTCCGGGCAGTGCGGCAAATCCGCCGACCAACGCAACCGGGGCACCCGAACACTCCAACTCGATCTGCTCCTTCAACGGGCTGAATGACTTCAACCAGGGCCCGACGGTCGAGCGGACTCAGACCCCCCATAACCAGGGGGTTCCCGGAGAGGCCGGCGCCGATGCTGCCGGCTCGGGCACGCCGGGCCACCCGAGCTGCGGCGGTGGAAGCAACTTCTCTAGAGGTATTCCGCGCTGAGAAGGGCCTGATGGTCGGCTCCGACGCGATTGCTGCGTCGGGGCCGACCCTCCGCGTCTCACGCTAGAAGTCGGTCCCGGCCGAGTGGAGACACCGGTTCGGAGAGCGATGCGAAATCCCCCACGGCGGGTTAGTCGTCGCGTGCCACCATTTCGCGACAGTGGGTTCCGTCGTCTGGACAGTGAGAGAAGGCAAGGAGAACGAGTTCCACGGACAGTTGCTCCAGAGCGACTACCGCTCGCCACACCCGGTCCGCGAGCCATCCCTCGGGGAGGTCTTGCGCTTACCCGACGGGTCGGGCCCCTGGCGGGTCGTCGACTGGAAGTTGACCAACCGAACGGCATCTCCCGGGAATGTGCTCGTCGTCGAGCCGTTCGGCGACTGAGTGCTCGCGCGCTACCGCACGACGTGGTGGAGGTCGTAGAAGCCGTCGCGCGTCGGTTCGGTGAAGTTGTCCGGATTCGGGAACGCCTGCGGGCCTCCCTCCACCAGCGGCTGCACCTGCTCGGCGAGGAACCGCTCGGCGTCCTCGCGGGACTCCCACACGTCGAGGATCCGGAACACGCCGGCCTCGTCGTCGAAGCCCGCCGTGTGCGCGATCAACCCGTCGAACGGGCCGTTGCCGATCTTGTCCGCCACCCAGTCGTAGTTCGTCGTCGTGCGATCGCCGATCGGAAACTCCTGGATGTAAACAACTGCCATCAAGCCCTCCCTGTCGCGGTTTGGCCGATCTTACGACTAGCCAGGGCCGCTCGGCGCCCGGATGCCGGGCCAAGGCTTCCGGCGTCAGCGGCCGTTCGTGTGGGCGAGCTCCGGCTCCTCGACGGGCCAGCCGTAGTCGACCTCCGCGGTGAGAGGGCTTGCGGCGTCGTCGGACGGCTCGTAGACGTGCCCGAGATCGTGGCTGAGCTCCTCGGCCTGGCTCGGCAAGTCGTTCGTCGACGGCGTCCGGGTCGGGAGCTGCAGGCGGAACGCGTCCGGATTGGCCCGCGAGTGCTCGAGGACGAGAACCGCGCCATAGCCGAGGCCTGCGAGCAGCAGACAGAGGATCGCCGCGCCGAGCCCTTCCGTCAGCCACAGGACACCGAAGCCGAACCCCACCACGCATCCGAAATACCGCAACGAGCTGTCCACCGTGTACCTCCTCGGAGTGAGCCTTAGCCTGACGACGATTCGCGGCGAAGCGGCGGACACCTGCAAAGGGCTGGCGGCCCGGGCGACGAAAAGCAAGCCATGATCCAGACGAAGTTCACGATCGCAGCCCTGTTCGTCGGCTTCACGATCGCCGCTCTGATCGTCCTGTCGGCGATCACGATGGGCGCCGTCGCCGGCACCTAGCGGGTCCGTTCCTGTGCCAGGAGAGCCCCCGGACCGCGTCCGGGGCGAGTAGCGCGCGGCTCGAACTGCGGAGAAGTACCGACGGCTGGTCGCGGTTCGCCCGGATTCCGCCGGCTGTCGCTGAGCCGATCATCCGCGCAATGCCACGGACACCGAAGGAGCAATCATGAAGATCTCGCTACTCGCACTCGCCGTGGCCGCCGCGATCTGCGCCGGCGCCCTCGGCGCCGGACGGGCACTCGCGACGACCACCAATCACCCCACCAAGACGGTGAAGATCGTCATGCACGATCCCGGCTGCCACTGGTTCGTGGTGCACGGGAAGTACGTGAAGACGAACACCGTCAAGGCGAATCGCGTCCGGCTCGTCGATCAGGACGAGGCCGCGCTGAAGGTGGCTTCCCGCCACGGCGTGACGCACATCGCGCTCGGCAAGTCGATCGTCGTAGGCCGCGGGAGCTACGTGATCACGATGGTCGGACAGGCAGCCGACGACAACTACTTGAAGCTCACCGTCCGCTGACCACCCGCGCAGGAATCGAGAGGGCGGCCCGGCCGCCCTCTTCCCGTGCTCAGTCGATCGCGCGGCGGTAGAAGCCCCGGATGCCGACGGTGAGCAGGACGCTCACGGCGAAGATCAGCACGACGATGCAGATCCAGGGCTGGATGTGCGGTACCTGTTCCGGCACCAGGGCACCGCGCAGCAGCTCGCTCACGTACGTCATGGGATTGCAGGCCGTGACGATCTGGAACCAGCGAATCTGATCGAGCGACGGCCACGGGTACTGGCTGCAGCCGGTGAAGAGCAGCGGCGTGAAGACGAGGGAGAAGAGCAGGGTGATCCGCTGTGGCTGCACGAGCGTCCCCATCAACAGGCCGAAGCCGGCGCCCACCAGGGCTCCCAGCAGGAGCCCGGCGACGAAGAGCGGAAAGCCCGCCCAGCGCCAGGGGATCGAGCCGAGGATGATAATCCCGACCGGAATCATGATCAACGTCGCGGTGAGCGAGCGGAGAACCGCGAACAGCACCTTCTCGGCCGCCACGTAGGACGTCGGCATCGGCGCGAGCAGCCGGTCCTCGATCTCCTTCGTCCAGCCGAACTCGGCCACGAGCGGGAAGGCGAGCGCCTGCATCGCAGTGATCACCGCGGTCAGCGCAAGCAGGCCGGGAAAGAGTAGATCCGTGTAGCCGTGCTGCGTGTAGCCGAGGGTGCCGAGCACCTTCCCGAACACGAACAGCAGGAACAGCGGCTGCAGGATGACCTGCGCGAGAAACGCGGGAAACTCGCGCCAGGTGACGTAGAGGTCGCGGTACAGGACGGCGCGGAACGCCCGCCACTGCGTCCCCGGCTCGAGCACGGGTGCGGCGACGGCGCTCAACGCAGCGTCCGCCCGGTGAGATGGATGAACACGTCCTCCAGGGTCGGTGCGCCGAGCTTCACGTCCTGGAGCGCAAGCCCATGCTCGGTGAGGACCGCCGCGGCGGGGGCAACGCACAACGCCGCGTCGCCCGTGAGGTAGAGGCGGACCCGGAGCGGCTCCTCCGACGGCGGCGCCTCCGGGCCGCCGTTCTCGGTAGCGAGGTGGACGGTCTCGACCCGCTCGACGCCCGCCAGGCGCGCGAGCGCATCGACGACGGTCCCGTCGGCGGCCTGATCCGCGGTGAGCTCCAGCGTCCCCTCGCCTTCGAGCGAGCTGATGAGGGCATCGGGCGTGTCGAGCGCAAGTAGGTGGCCGTGATCCATGATCCCGACCCTGCCGGCCAGCAGCGCCGCCTCGTCCATGTCGTGCGTCGTGAGGATGAGTGTCACGTCAGACGCGCTCAGCTCGCGCAGGCGGTCCCAGACGAAGAGGCGCGCAGCCGGATCGAGCCCGGTCGTCGGCTCGTCGAGGAAGAGCACCCGGGGCGCGTGCATGAGCGCGCGGGCGATCATCACGCGCTGCGATTGACCGCCCGAGAAGAAATCGGGCTTGTCCCCTGCGCGATCGAGCAGCCCGAACTGGTCGAGCAGCTCGTCGGCCCGCTCCTCGCGCTCGCGGGCCGGCATGCCGTGGTACGCCGCGTGGAAGATCAGGTTGTCCCGGATGGAGATGGAGCGGTCGAGGTTGCTCTGCTGCGGTACGACGGCGAGCTGCGCACGCGCCCGGACCGAATCTCGGACCACGTCCACCCCACCGATGCGGGCCGTCCCTGCGGTGGGACGGACGCGAGTCGTCAGCATCCCGACAGTCGTCGTCTTTCCAGCCCCGTTGGGGCCGAGCAGCCCGAACACCTCGCCGGGGGCGGCGGCGAAGGACACGCCGTCGACCGCGTTCACGGGCGACTTCGGATACCGCTTGACGAGGTCGAGAACCTCGACCGCGAGGCCTTCGGATTCCGTGGGAACCACCTCGAAATCCTACGGCTGCAGGTGTACCTTCGAGACATGGACGTGCTCCCCAGTCGCACGATCGAGGGCCGCAAGACGGTCACGGTCCTCTTCTGCGACCTGGTCGCGTACACCGAGCTCGCGGGGCGGCTCGACCCCGAGGCGCTGCGGCATCTGATGCTCGTCTTCTTCGAGCGCGCCGCCGCGGCGATCGGGGCGCACGGCGGGACGGTGGAGAAGTTCGTCGGCGACGAGGTCATGGCCGTGTTCGGCGTGCCGGTCGTGCACGAGGACGACGCGCTGCGGGCGGTGCGCGCGGCCGTCGCCGTGCGCGAGTGCGTCGCCGAGCTCGACCGCGAGAGCGACGTGCACCTCGAGGTGCGGATCGGCGTCAACACCGGCGAGGTCGTGACCGGGGATCCCTCCGCTGGCCACGGATTCGTCAGCGGCGACGCCGTCGCCGTCGGCAAGCGGCTCGAGCAGGCTGCCGCCCCCGGGGAGATCGTCCTCGGCGAGTCGACGCACCACCTCGTGGCGCATGCCGTGCACGCGACACAGCTCGACCCGCTGACGCTGAAGGGGAAGGACGAGGAGGCGACGGCGTTCCGGCTGGAATCCGTCGATCCCGGCGCCACGGCGATTCCACGCCGCGACGACACGCCCCACGTCGGCCAGCAGCAGGAGCTGGAACGGCTCCGTGCGGCGTACGCCGAGGCCGCTGGTTCCGGCACCCGGCTGGTGACGGTCGTAGGCGACTCCGGCATCGGCAAGTCACGACTGGCCCAGGAGCTGCTCCGTTCGCTCGACGGTGAGGCGAGCGTCGTCGTCGCGAGCTGCCCGCCGTACGGCGAGGGCACGACGTTCTCGCCGATCCGCGAGGCGTTCCGGCAGGCGGGCCGCGACGAGAGCGTGCTCGAGGGCTCGAGCTACGAGGTGTTCGCCGCAACGCGGAGCCTGTTCGAGGAGCTCGCCCGCGAGCGCCCGCTCGTCGCGGTCTTCGACGACATCCACTGGGCCGAGGAGACACTGCTCGACCTGATCGAGCATCTCTCCATGCGCCTGGGCGGCTCGCACGTGCTGCTCCTCTGCCTCGCGCGCTCCGAGCTCGCGGAACGGCGTCCGCAGTGGGTCTCGCGCCCGGAGATGACGCTGAGGCTCGAGGCCCTGTCCGACCACGACGCGCGAGGCCTGCTCGACGCGCTCGCCGCGCCCACCACGGTGCGCGAGCGCATCGCGGAGCTGGCCGAGGGAAATCCGCTCTTCCTCGAGCAGCTCGCCGCCTTCGCCGGCGAGGAGGGCGCCGACGTCACGCTCAGCGGCTCGATCCGCAACGTCCTCCATGCCCGGCTCGACCGGCTCGACCCGGCCGAGCGCGCAGTGCTCGAGCGCGCATCGGTGATCGGCCGCAGCTTCCCGCTCGAGGCGGTCCTCGGGCTGATCCCGTCGGAGGAGCGGGAGCAGGCGCACGCGCGGATGTTCGAGCTCGTCCGGCGCGGGCTCGTCCGGCCCGACGTCATGAGCCAGGAGGACGGGTTCCGCTTCCAGCACGCGCTCATCCGCGAGGCCGTGTACGAGGGGATGCCGAAGGCGCTCCGGGCCGACCTGCACGAGACCGTGGCGGCGCAGCTCGACGACGCGGGCGACGCCGCACCAGCCCTTGTCGGCTTCCACCTCGAGCACACCTGCCTGCTGCGAAAGGAGCTCGGCCTCCGGGACGCCGAGCTCGCGAAGCGTGCCGGCCGCCTCCTGCGCGTCGCGGCCGAGCAGACGCTCAGCCGCACCGACGCGCCGGCGACGATCTCGCTGCTCGAACGGGCTCGCGCGCTCCTTCCCGAGGACGACGGCGAGCTGTCAGCCGTTCTGACCAGCCTCGGCGTCGCGCGGCTCAACGGCGGCGACCTGCCCGGCGCCGAGGCCGCGCTCGTCGAGGCGATCGACGTCGCCGTTGCGACCGGCCAACGCGCGGCCGAGCTGCACGCCCGCATCGAGCTCCAGTTCGTCCGGGCCTTCGCCGGCAGCACGCCGGTGGAGGAGAGCGTGGCGCTCGCGGAGGAGGCGATCGTCGAGCTCGAGCCACTCGGCGACGAGCTCGCGCTCGCGCGGGCGTGGTGGCTCCGGAGCAGCGGCGACCTCGCGGCGTGCCGCTTCCGCGGGCGGGGCGAGGCGATCGCGCAGGCGCTCGAGCACGCGCGGCGCGCGAGGGCGGGTCTCGAGATGATCGGTGTGCTCGCCGGGCTCCATGCACAGGCCCTCCTCTACGGGCCGACTCCGGTCGACGAGGCCATCGCCCGGGTCGAAGGGCTTGCCGAGGAGCTCGATCTCGACCCGACACTGCGGGGCTCGGTCCACACGAGTCTGGCCGGCTTGCTTGCCCTCCGTGGCGACCACGACGAGGCGCGCCGGATGTTCAAGGACGCTGCCGCGACCTACGAGGAGTTCGGCCTCCGCTTCCGCAGGGCAACACAGTCGTTCGTCGGGGCACAGATCGAGCTTCTCGCCGGCGACATCGAAGCGGCCGAGTGGCAGTTGCGAGCCTCGTCGGCGGCATTCGACGAGATCGGGGCCGCCACGTCGGCGACGACCCACCGGGCGCTCCTGGCCGAGGTCGTGGCACGGCGCGGAGGCGCGGAGGCCGAGGGCCTGGCCAGGCAGGTCGCTGACGAGGCCCTCTCCCATGACCTCATCGCACAGGTCCTGTGGCGTTGCGCGCTCGCCCGCGTCCGCGCCGGCGAAGGCTCGGCGCAGGAGGCAGTCGAGCTCGCGACCGGGGCTCGGCAACTCCTGGTCGACGCCGAGTTCCCGCAGCTCACGATCACTGCGCTCACCGTGGCGGCCGAGGCCTCTGCAGCAGCCGGCGACCATGCGCAGGCCGAGCACCTGCTCGCTGCGGCGCGGCAGGCCGCCGTGGCCAAGGGCGCCGTCGCAAGCCTCGCCCAGCTCGATTCGGTTCGCGCAGGTGGTTAGATACGGCGGAACCTGCGGACAGGAGCTGTCATGACCGAAGAGACGCACGGTGGCGAAGAGCAGGGCGACGAGGAGCACGCGCCCGAAGAGCACGGCCTCGAAGAACACGGACTCGAGGAACACGGGCTCGAAGAGCACGGCCTCGAAGAGCATGGTCTCGAGGAACACGGGATCGACGAGCACCGGCCGAGCGACGACGACACGTAGGACACGCGTCGGCGGCAGCGGGCGGAAGCCGCTGCCCGGAGCACGCCGGGTCGGCGCCGTTGCGGCCGACGAACCGGTCGAGGTGACGGTCATCGTGCGCCCGCGCGAGCCGTTGCCTGCGCCGGACGAGCTCGGAGCGCAGTCACTCGGCGAGCGCCGCTACCTCAGCCGGCGCCAGTTCGCCGCCCGCTACGGCGCCGAACGGAAGGATCTCGCCGCGATCGAGAAGTTCGCGATCGAGCACGGGCTGCACGTCCGCCAGGCGAGCGCCGGGCGGCGCAGCGTCGTCCTCGCCGGCTCGGCCGCGCGGATGCAGGACGCGTTCTCGACCCGGCTCTCCCGCTACCGCTCACCGCACGGGGACTACCGCGGTCGCTCGGGCCATCTTCACGTCCCGGCCGAGGTCGCGCCGGCGATCGAAGCGGTGCTCGGCCTCGACGACCGGCCGCAGGCGACCGCGGATTGCCGCGCCGTCCCGAGGGAGCACGCCGCGGAGGCCCGGCGGACCTCGTTCACGCCGGCGCGGATCGCCGAGCTCTACGAGTTCCCTCGTCGCCTCGACGGAAGCGGGCAGCGCATCGCGGTGCTCGAGCTCGGCGGCGGCTTTCGCCGCTCGAGCCTCCGGCGCTACTTCGCGAAGCTCGGCAAGCCGATGCCGAGCATCTCGGCGGTCTCGGTCGACGGTGCCCGCAACCGTCCGGGCATCAACCACGGCGCCGACGGCGAGGTGGTGCTGGACGTCGAGGTGATCGGCGCAATCGTTCCGGGTGCCGAGCAGCTCGTCTATTTCGCGCCGGCGAGCGACCGAGGCTTCCTCGACGCCGTGACGACCGCGCTCTTCGACCCTCGCGGACCGTCGATCCTCTCGATCAGCTGGGGACAGGCGGAGGCCGAGTGGACGGAGCAGGGCCGGCGTGCCCTCGACCAGGCCTTCCGGGCAGCCGCTCTGCTCGGGAT
>Ga0247667_1000331_pt1 | contig 11880 bp, 10 predicted proteins | sample CNK08_metaG_FD_183027 | JGI IMG/M metagenome (GOLD analysis project Ga0247667, IMG submission 183027) | Soil microbial communities from Purdue University Martell Research Forest, Indiana, United States - CNK08 | ecosystem: Environmental > Terrestrial > Soil > Temperate forest > Bulk soil... | reverse complement strand
GAGTCGGTGGGCGACGCCCTTGTGGCAATCGATGCAGGTCTTGTCACCGCTGGCGAGGGAGCCGGAGTGCGCGTCGGCGCCGCGCTTGCTCTGGCGCGTGAAGTCCATCGCCTGGAACTCGTGGCAGTTGCGGCACTCGAGCGAGTCGTTCGCCTTGAAGCGCGCCCATTCCCGCTCGGCGAGCTCGCGGCGCTTGGCGACGAACTTCTCGCGCGTGCTGATGGTGCCGAAGATGAACCCCCACACCTCCTTCGAAGCCTGCATCTTGCGCGCCATCTTGTAGGTCCAGTCGTGCGGCACGTGGCAGTTGGCGCACTTGGCGCGCACGCCGGAGCGGTTGGTGAAGTGGATGGTGGGCTGGATCTCCTGGTACACGTTGTCGCGCATCACGTGGCAGCCGATGCAGAACTGCTCGGTGTTGGTGAACTCCATGGCGGTGTTGAAGGCGCCCCAGAACACGATGCCGCCGATGAAGCCGCCGATGGTGAGGAACCCGAGGCTGTAGTACTCGCTCGGGCTCGTGAGCGTGCGCCAGTAGCGGCCGGCGAGGTCGCGCATCGGTTACTTCTTCTGCTGCTTCCTGATGAGCGAATCGACGTCCTGGAAGCGGTTCTTGACCGCCGGCTCGGTCTGCATCTGCACCACGTGGCACTGCTCGCAGAAATAGCGCCGCGGCGACACATCGGCGAGGAAGTTGCCGTCGCGGTCCATGTAGTGCGTGATGCTGATCGGCGTCGCCTGCGTCTCCCCGGCGCGCGTGCGCGCGTGGCAGGCCATGCACTTGTTGGCGAAGCGGTCGACCTGGTAGTTGTCGGTCTTGTGCGGAATCGTAGGCGGCTGCATCGCGTAGGAGCGCACGCGCTTCTTGTCGTTGTTCTCGGCGCTGACCATCGGCGCCGCCTTGCCCACCTCGTCCACGCGCGCCCCACCGCGGAGGGGGTCTTGCTGCCCCAAGACCGTGAAGGGAACAAACAACAATCCCAAAAGCAACTTCATACCTTCACCACTTTGCAGGCGCACTTCTTGAAGTCGGTCTGGAGCGAGATCGGGTCGGTCGCGTCGAGCGTCACCTTGTTGATGAGCTGGCTCGAGTCGAACCAGGGCACGAACACCACGCCTTTCGGCGGCTTGTTGCGGCCGCGCGTCTCGACGCGGGTGCTCATGCTGCCGCGGCGCGAGACGATCTCGACCTCGTCGCCGCGGCGCACGCCGAGCACCTTGGCGTCGTCGGGGTGCAGGTAGACCACCGCGTTCGGGAACGCGAGATAGAGCTCTGGCACGCGGCGCGTCATGGACCCCGAGTGCCAGTGCTCGAGCACGCGACCGGTGACGAGCCACAGGGGATAGTCGCGGTCGGGTACTTCGGCGGGCGGCTCGTAGGGCAGCGCGTAGACGTAGGCCTTGTCGTCGGGGTTGCCGTAGAACTGGAACCCCGTGCCCGGCTTCACGTAAGGATCCTCGCCTTCGCGGAAGCGCCACCGGGTCTCTTTTCCGTCGACCACCGGCCAGCGCAGGCCGCGGGTCTTGTGATAGGTGTCGAAGGGCGCGAGGTCGTGGCCGTGGCCGCGGCCGAACCGCGCGTATTCCTCGAACAGGCCCTTCTGCACGTAGAAGCCGAACGCCTTCGCTTCGTCGTTCGCGTATTCCGGGTTGAGCTGCGAGTTCGGGAACTTGTCGACCTCGCCGTTGGGAAGAGCACGTCGAAGAGCGTCTTGCCCTTGTACTCGGGCTTCTTCTCCAGGAGCTGCGGCGGCCAGACCTCCTCGACCTTGAAGCGCCTGGAGAATTCCATGATCTGCCACAGGTCCGAGCGCGCCTGCCCCGGCGCGTTGACGAGCTGGTTCCAGAACTGCGTGCGCCGCTCGGCGTTGCCGAAGGCGCCCTCCTTCTCGACCCACATCGCGCTCGGCAGGACGAGGTCGGCGCCCGCGGTGGTCACCGTCGGATAAACCTCGGAGACGACGATGAAGTTGTCCGGGTTGCGGAACCCCGGCCAGGTCTCGTTCGCCGCGTTGGCGCCGGCCTGGACGTTGTTGGTGGTCTGGGTCCAGTAGCAATTGAGCTGGCCGTCCTTCAGCATCCGGCTCTGCAGTACCGCATGAAAGCCCGGCTTCTCCGGAATGGTTCCGGCCGGGAGCTTCCACATCTCCTCGGCGATGGCGCGATGCTTCGGGTTCGTCACGACCATGTCGGCGGGCAGGCGGTGCGCGAACACGCCGACCTCGCGCGCGGTGCCGCAGGCCGACGGCTGGCCGGTGAGCGAGAACGGGCTGTTGCCCGGCGTTGAAATCTTGCCGGTGAGGAGGTGCAGGTTGTAGATCATGTGGTTCGCCCACACGCCGCGCGTGTGCTGGTTGAACCCCATGGTCCAGAACGACATCACCTTGGTCTTGGGATCGGCGTAGAGCTGCGCCAGCTTCTGCAGCCGCTCCGCCGGCACGCCGGAGAGCTTGGCGGCGTACTTGACGTCGTACTTGGACACGAACTTCGCGTACTCCTCGAACGAGATCGGCCTGAAGCCGCCCGGGTCGGCGGCGTTCTTCGCCGCTTTCTGCAGCTCGTGCTCGGGGCGCAGGCCGTAGCCGATGTCGGTATTGCCGAGGCGGAACGCGACGTGCTTCGAGACGAAGTCCTTGTTCACCGCGCCGCGCTGGATGATGTAGTTCGCCACGTAGTTCAGGATGGCGAGGTCGGTCTGCGGCGTGAAGGTCAGCGTCTGGTCGGCGAGGTCGTAGCTGCGGTGCTCGAACGTGGAGAGCACCGCCACCTGGACGTGCGGGTGCGCGAGGCGCCGGTCGGCGATGCGCTGCCACAGGATGGGATGCATCTCCGCCATGTTCGAGCCCCACAGCACGAAGGCGTCGGCCTGCTCGATGTCGTCGTAGCAGCCCATCGGCTCGTCGATGCCGAAGGTGCGCATGAAGCCCACGGCGGCGCTCGCCATGCAGTGGCGTGCGTTCGGGTCGATGTTGTTGGAGCGCAAGCCCGCCTTCATGAGCTTCACCGCGGCGTAGCCTTCCCAGATCGTCGACTGCCCTGACATGAACATGCCGACCGAGGACGGTCCCTTCGCCTTGAGCGCGGCCTTCCACTTCTGCGCCATGACGTCGAAGGCCTGGTCCCAGGTTACCGGGGTGAACTCGCCGGACTTGTCGTAGCGGCCGTTTTTCATGCGCAGGAGCGGCCGCGTCAGCCGGTCCTCGCCGTACATGATCTTCGAGAGGAAATACCCCTTGACGCAATTGACGCCGCGGTTCACTTCGGCCTGCGGATCGCCGTGCGTGGCGACGACCTGGCCGTCCTTGACCGCCACGTTGACCCCGCAGCCCACGCCGCAGAAGCGGCACGGCGCCTTCGACCACTTGAGCTGGGATTGTCTCGCATCGGTGACGATGTTCTGGGCCTGCGCGGGGAGGAGCGCGCCCCCTGCTCCTGCGGCGGCCGAGGCTGCGGAGCGCAGGATGAATTGCCGGCGGTTGATCTTCTCGGTCATGAATTCCCTATGCTGATGGTCGGTTCCGGCCGGCCTGCCGCATTTGATCCCGGCCAAGACTTCGCGCTTCAAGCTGTAAGGGGTTTATATCTATGCGCGTTTCGCTCAAGAATATCGGCGGCGACATCGCGGTGCAAGCCGCGCTCTTTTCCGCCGACCTCGCTGGTTCGCAGCAGTCGGCCTGATTTTGTCCTACTCTTCGACGGTTGAGCCGTCCCTTCGACCTTGTCTTTGGCGTCGTGGCGCTCGCCGTGGCCCTGCTCACGGCCGGCCACGCAGTCATCTACAAGCGCGATCCGCGCTCGGCCGCGCTCTGGGTGCTGCTCGCGTGGCTGCTGCCGATCCTCGGCGGGATCCTGTACGTCTTCTTCGGCGTGAACCGGGTGCAGCGGCGCGCCGCACGCCTGCGCCGCGACCTGGTCCGCGTGCGCACGACCTCGGGGTCGGACGAGCGCCTGCCGGTCAGCGAGCTCGTGCCGCTCGCTCGCCTGGTCGGCGAAGTGGTCGAGCGGCCGCTCCTGCCAGGCAATGCGATCGAGCCGCTGGTCGACGGCGCCGAGACCTATCCGGCGATGCTGCAGGCGATCGACGAAGCACGCGCTTCCATCGCGCTCTCGTCGTATATCTTTCACGCTGACGGCATCGGCGCGAACTTCGTCAATGCGCTGATCCGCGCGCACCAGCGCGCTGTGGCGGTGCGCGTCCTGATCGACGACGTGAGCTGCCGCTTCTCGCTGCATTCCCCGGCGAAGCGGCTGCGCCAGGCGGGCGTGCCGGTCGGCGATTTCAACCCGCCCGTGGTGCCGGCGCGGCTGAACGCATTCAACCTGCGCAACCACCGCAAGATCCTGGTGGTAGACGGCGGGCTCGGCTTCACCGGCGGCATGAACATCGACCGGGACTACTGGGGCGTGCGTCCCTATCGCGACACGCATTTCCGCGTGCGCGGACCCGTCGTGGCGCACCTCATGGAGGTATTCGCGGACGACTGGCTCTTCACCACCGACGAGGCGCTGCGCGGCCCGGAGTGGTTCCCGCAGATCGAACCGGCCGGCGACTCGCTCGCGCGCGGCATCGAAGCCGGCCCGGACGAGTCCTTCGAGCGGCTGCGCTGGGCCTACCTCGGCGCGATCAACGCGGCGCAGCGCACCGTGCGCATCTGCACGCCGTACTTCCTCCCGGACGGCGGGATCGTGTCGGCGCTCGACGCGGCCGCGCTGCGCGGCGTCGACGTCGACATCGTCCTGCCGGAGGAAACCGACCTGCCCCATGTCCGGTGGGCCATGGTGCACCAGCTCTGGCAGGTGCTCGACCGCGGCTGCCGGGTCTGGATGCGGCCGGGACCGTTCGACCACTCCAAGCTGATGTGTGTCGACGCGCACTGGACCTTCCTCGGCTCCGGCAACTGGGATGCGCGCAGCCTGCGCCTCAACTTCGAGTTCAACGTCGAGTCGTATTGCCGCCGGTTCGGCCGCTGGATGGACCAGCTCATCGTCGAGCGCCGCGCCGGCTCGCGCCGCGTCAGCCTCGACGAAGTCAACGCGCGGCCGCCCGCGATCAAGCTGCGCGACGGGATCGCGCGCCTTTTCGCCCCGCTGCTGTGAACAGAGGTTAGATCTCGATTTTCATTTCTTCAGAGCTTTATATTTGATGCGATGGGGGCGCGCGGCCTCCTCGCCGAGGCGCTTCTTCTTGTCCGCCTCGTATTCCTGGTAGTTGCCGTTGAAGAACCGCCACTGCGAGTCGTCTTCCGCCGCGAGGATGTGGGTGGCGATGCGGTCGAGGAACCAGCGGTCGTGCGAGATCACGAGCACCGAGCCGGCGAACTCGAGCAGCGCCTCCTCGAGCGCGCGCAGGGTCTCGACGTCGAGGTCGTTCGAGGGCTCGTCGAGCAGCAGCACGTTGGCGCCCGAGACCAGCATCTTGGCGAGGTGCAGCCGGCCGCGCTCACCGCCCGAGAGCTGGGCTACGAGCTTCTGCTGGTCCGCGCCGCGGAAATTGAAGCGCGCGAGGTAGGCGCGCGACGGCATCTGGAACTTGCCCACCGTGATCGTGTCCTGCCCGCCCGAAACGTCCTCCCACACGGTCTTCGCGCCCTGCAGCGCGTCCCTCGCCTGATCGACATGCGCGAGCTTCACGGTGCTTCCGAGCGTGATCGTCCCGGCATCGGGTTTTTCTTTTTTCGTGAGGAGGCGGAACAACGTGGACTTTCCTGCCCCGTTCGGGCCGATGATGCCCACGATCGCGCCGGGCGGAACCTGGAACGAGAGCTTGTCGATCAGCAGGCGATCGCCGTAGCCCTTCGACACGCCTGCGAACTCGATGACCTCGTTCCCCAGGCGCTCGGCGACGGGAATAAAAATCTCCCGGGTCTCGTTTCTTTGTTGAGTTTCATAGGAAGACAATTCTTCAAAGCGTGCGAGCCGCGCCTTCGACTTCGCTTGCCGCCCCTTCGGGTTCTGGCGCACCCATTCCAGCTCGGCCTGCATCGCCTTGATCCGCGCGGCTTCCTGGCTCGCCTCGAGCTGCAGGCGCTTTTCCTTCTGCTCGAGCCAGCTCGAGTAGTTGCCCTCCCACGGAATGCCGTAGCCGCGATCGAGCTCGAGGATCCACCCCGCGGCGTTATCCAAGAAATACCGATCATGCGTTACGGCGACCACCGTGCCCGGAAAACGCTGCAGGAACTGCTCGAGCCATTCCACGCTCTCCGCGTCCAGATGGTTGGTCGGCTCGTCGAGCAGGAGCAGATCGGGCCTGGACAAGAGCAGGCGGCAGAGCGCGACCCGGCGCTTCTCGCCGCCCGAGAGCACGTCCACCTTCTGCTCCCAGGGCGGCAGGCGCAGCGCGTCGGCCGCGACTTCGAGCTCGTCGGCGCCGCCTGCGTTGATGATGGCCTCCAGGCGCGCCTGCTCCTCGGCGAGCTTGTCGAAGTCCGCGTCGGGCTCCGAGTACGCCGCATACACTTCGTCGAGGCGCTTCTTGGCCGCCGCGGTCTCGCCCAGCGCCTCCTCCACTGCGTCCTTAACGGTTTTTCCCTCGGGCAGACGCGGCTCCTGCTCCAGATAGCCCACCCGGATGCCCGGCATGCGGATCACCTCGCCGTCGTAGTTTTCATCCGCGCCTGCCATGATCTTCAGCAGACTCGACTTGCCCGAGCCGTTCAGCCCGAGTACGCCGATCTTGGCGCCCGGGAAGAAATTCAGCGAGATATTCTTGAGGATGGTGCGCTTGGGCGGGACGACCTTGCCGACCCGGCGCATCGTGTAAACGTATTGGGCCATGGTTTCCTGAATCCGGTTGCAGCAATGATACGAAAAACGCTCGCGGCCGCGCTCGTCGCCCTCGTTTCAAGTGCGGGCCTCGTTTCAAGCGCGCATGCGCTCGACGGCGTGTCCTTCGAGGTGGGCCAGGGCGAAGACGACACCGACCTGTGGCGCGCCGGCCTGCAATGGAGCTGGCAGCGGCGCTGGTTCGCCGAGCGCTCGTGGACCCTCGGCGCCTACTGGGACCTGCAGCTCGGACGCTGGAGCGGCCCGCTCAAGCCCGGCGAGCCGCACCAGGAGGTCTGGGACCTCGGGATCACCCCCGTGTTCCGCCTCGAGCGTGCCGCACGCACGGCACTCGTGCCCTACTTCGAGGCAGCGATCGGCTTCCACCTGCTGTCGAACCTGCGCATCAACGCCGACACCGACTTCTCCACCCATTTCCAGTACGGCGACCATCTCGGCGCGGGGGTGCGGTTCGGGCCCCAGCAGAGCTATGACGCGTCGCTGCGGCTGCAGCACCTTTCCAACGGCGGGATCGCGCATCCCAACCCCGGCATCAATTTCATCGAGCTGCGGGCGGGGTATCGCTTTTGAGCGCGGCGGCGAGCACCTTGTCGATGCGCTTGCCGTCCATGTCGACGATCTCGAAGCGCCAGCCGTCCCAGTCGGTCCGGTCGCCAGTCTGAGGCAGGCGGCCGAGCAGCATCATCAGCAGGCCGCTCAGCGTGTGGTAGCGCTCCTCCTCGGGCAGCGCCTTGAGCCCGAGCCGGTCCTTGAGCTCCGGGATCGGCATCAGGCCGTCGAGCAGCCAGGAGCCGTCTTCGCGCATCACCGCCCACTGGTCCTCGGCGCGCGCGGAGCGGAATTCGCCGGTGATCGCCTCGAGCACGTCGCGCAGGGTGACGATGCCGAGCACCTCGCCGTACTCGTCGACGACGAACGCAAGCTGCACCCCGGAAGCGCGGAAGTTCTGCAGCAGCTCCATCCCGGTCAGGCTCTCCGGCACGAACACCGGCGGCTGGAGATCGCTTTCCCACTGCGGCGGCTGGCCGCGCAACGCGCGCCTCAAGAGGTTGCGGGCGCTGATGACGCCGACGATGTCGCGCAGCCCGCCGCGCACCACCGGATAGCGGGTGTGCCCGCTATCCTCGAGGCGCTTCACGTTCTCCTCCCAGGGCAGGGCGACATCGAGGCTGACAACCTCGCGCCGCGGCACCATGAACGAGCCGAGCTGGCGGTCGTCGAGGCGAAACACGTTGCGCACCATGTCGTGTTCTTCTTCCTCGATCGCGCCGGACTCCGAGCCCTCGACCAGTAGCGCGTGGATCTCCTCCTCGGTCACGGGGCGCGCCTGCGCGTCCTTCAGCCCGAGCGCGCGCAGCACGAGCCGCGTCGAGCCGGCGAGCAGCGCGACGAACGGGCGCGCGATCCGCGCGAGCAGCTCCATCGGCCGAGCCACGCGCCGCGCCACGGCCTCCGGATCGAGCTGTGCCAGGCGCTTGGGCACGAGCTCGCCCAGGACGATGGAGAAATACGTGATTAGCACCACCACCGCGGCCGTCGCCGCGTATTCCACGAACCTTCCCTCGAGGCCGCGCGCGTGCAGCCATCCGGCGAGCACCGGCGCCAAGGCGGCTTCGCCGACGATGCCGTTCAGGATGCCGATGGACGTGATGCCGATCTGGATGGTGGAAAGGAACCGCGTCGGCTCCTCGCGCAGGCGCAGCGCCGCGAGCGCGCCGGCGTCGCGCTCGTCGGCGAGCGGCTGCAGGCGGCCCTTGCGCGCGGCGACCAGCGCGATCTCCGACATGGCGAAGGCGCCGTTCAGCAGAATCAGGGCGAACAGGATCGCGACATCCATGGGCCATATCCTCGGGCGAAGCCGAAGAATAGCGCGCGGCGTCGAGTCAGGCTGCGGCGGCTACGCCGGCCAGCAGCATTAACGCAATGAAAAGCGCGAACCGGGCGAGAACCACCACCTCATGGTGAAGCTGGTCGAATCCTGCCGGCTCGCCTGCCAGGCGGTAGCGAAGCCATGTCCGCCGTGTCACTTCCCGCGCGATCTTCCAGCCAATGACGCCGTCGAGAAACCCGGCCTTCAGCACGAACCCGCGCGCAAAAGCCCACGCGGCATGCAGGAGCGCCGGGCCGAATCCGCCGACGCCGCGGGCGCGCAAGAGCCGCGCGCCAAGCTCGGCGTACAGGCGCGTTTTCTCGCGCGCCTCTTCCTCGCTCGCAATCGAATCGTGGATCATGTAGCCGTCGAGCCTTCCGATCGGAGGCTCGCACAGGACCCGTTCGTGGACCGGCACGTCGGTGAAGTGCGCGGCCGTACGGCGGAACAGCCGCAAATGCCGCTTCCGTCCCCAGTCGCCGAAGCGCACCGGCTTGCCGCACCAGGTAGCGAGGAAACGGATGAGGTAGCCGTTCACCTTACGCCCCGGCGAATCGACCGCGGCGCGGATTGAGGCCGCAAGCTCAGTCGTGACCTGCTCGTCGGCGTCGATCGACAGGATCCATTCGCCGCGGGCGCGGTTCAGCGCGCGGTTTTTTTGCGGACCAAAACCCGGCCAATCCGTGCTTTCGACCCGAGCGCCGAAAGAGCGGGCGATCGCGACCGTGCCGTTGCTACTGCCCGAATCGAGGACCACGATCTCATCCGCGATCGCACGGACCGAGCGTAGGCAACGCTCGAGGCAATGCGCCTCGTCTCGCACGACCAGGATGACGCTGAGCCTCATCATGCTAGAGCAGCTTTCCGAACCGGAGCCTGCGGCGGAACGCCACCATGCCCGCGTCGCCGCGCACGACGATGCGTTGTATTTCGTACCGATTCGAAAGCGGCAGCCGGTTCAACCGGTTGCCCAGGCGAAACGCGAGCGGGATGCCGAGAGCGGAGAGCCGCCGCGCGAGCTCGGGCAGCGAGCGCTTCGGACGTGAGCCGTACGGATAGGCCAACGCCGGCGTGACGCCGATGCCGTGCAGGCGAAAGTAATCGAGGTTTTTCCTGACATCGGCTTCGATTTCGTCGAGCGGCATGGTTTCAAAGGCGCGATGCGAGTGAGAGTGCAAGGCGAGCTCGATGCCTTCGCGCTCCAGCTCGCGCAACTGGAGCGGGCCCATCAATGGCGCCCCGCCATCGACCCACTGCGCGCTGCCGCCCGCGCAGCCCGTGGCGATGAAGATCGTGGCCTTGGCGCCATGCCTGCGCAGGACGGGCACGGCGTGCTCGAGGTTGTCTACGTATCCGTCGTCGAAGCTGAGAATCAGCGGCCGCTGCGGCAACGCCGCAGAGGAGAAAAGATCGCGCACGTGGATGAAGCGAAAGCCCGAGCGCGCGAGGTAGCTGAGCTGCTCCTCGAGCTGCTCGGTCGTGACGGTGAAACGATCGCGGCGGACCGGTTGAACCCGGTGATAGCACAAGACTCGCAGCGCTGGACGCCAGAAGGCCAGATGCGCAAGGCGGCTCGATCGCCGCGCATCGTTGCTGCTATGCACCACGGCGCGGGTTGCCGCATGCATTCGAGCACCTTAGCTCCGAAACCTTGCAACCACTTGAACCGCAATCCGCGCCTAGAGCGAGCCGGAAATCGCCTCGATCTCGATGCCCGACTCGGCGATGGCGCCGAGCAGCTCGAGACGCGCGTCGGCGGCCTCGAGCTGGGTCCGCCGCGCGTCGAGCAGCTCGAAGAGCGTCGCCCGCCCCAGGCGGTACGCGGACTCCGCCATCTCGAGGAACGCGGCGTCGCCGGCCTTCAGGCGCTCGAGCGCCGCGCGCCGCGCGCGCAGCGCCTCGATGTGGCGCTGCAGCTCGGCGCGCAGCCCGGCTTCGATCGCGCGCTCGCGGCTGCGCGTCGCGGCGGCCTCGGCCCGCGCCTTGTCCTCCTGCGCGCGGCGCGTGTCGAGAATCGGGATCTCGCTCGACACGCCGAGGAAGTTGGCGGCCCCGAAAGGCCCGTTGGTCCAGGTGCGGGCGACGCCGATGCTCGGCACCGGGAAGCGCTCGCGCTGCGCGAGCTCGATGCGCGCCTCGGCGGCGCGCGTCTCGGCGCGCGCCGTCTGCAGCGCGGGGCTGCGCTCGAGCAGCGCATCGGCGTCGACCGGCGGCGCCGACCGCAGCGCCTCGAGCGCGCCTTGCGCCTGCGGCCGCCACGCGCCGGCGCCGGCGAGCGCGGCGAGCGCCGCGGCATGCTCGGCGGCCTCGGCCTCGGCCTTCTGCACGCCGATCGACGAAAGCGAGAGCTCGGCGTCGGCACGCGCCAGGTCGTAGCGGCTCGCCATGCCGTTGTCGAGGCGCCCGGCGACGATGCCGCGGATGCGCTCGATCTCGGCCCGGGCGCGCCGGCGCAGCGTGAGGCTCTCCTGCGCGACGAGCAGGCGCACGAACTCGAGCGCCGCGCTCTTCTTGGCTTCGCCGAGGGTCGACCGAACCTGCCACTGCGCCCGCTCCACCTGCCGCTCGGCCACCTGCACGCGTGCCGCGCGCTGGCCGAAGATCGGTACCGGCAGCTCGAGAGAAGCCTGGTCCTGCGAATTGGCGTCGAAGATCGTGCGTTCGCCGCCGGAGGGGCGCGCGCGCCCGATCGACAGGTTCGGGTTGGCGAACGCGCCGGCCGCGTCGCGATCCGCGCGCGCAGCGTCGGCGTCTCGCTGCGACGCGACCACGCGCGGGCCCTCGCTCACGATGCGCAGCGCCTCGTCCAGCGTGACGCGCTCGGGCAGCTGGGCGGAGGCGTCGAAGGAGAAGAAAAGCAGGAGCGCGCTAAGCCGCTTCATCCAGTTCCTCTGGGGTGACATAGCGCTCGGAAGCCGTCATGTAGTACACCGCGGGCAGGAGGAGCAGCGTGATCACGAGCGTGGTGACCATGCCGCCGACGATGACGAGCGCGAACGGGCGCTGCGTCTCGCTGCCGACGCCGGTGGAGATCGCCATCGGCAGCAGGCCGAACAGCGCGAGCAGCGCGGCCATCAGCACCGCGCGCAGCTTCTCGACGCTGCCCTCGACCACCGCGGCCGAGAGGGCGGCGCCTTGGCGCCGGCGCGCCTCGATCGCGCTCACCACCAGCAGGCCGAGCAACGACACCTGGCCGAGCAGCGCGATGAAGCCGACGATGGCGCTCA
>Ga0247667_1000330_pt1 | contig 11938 bp, 11 predicted proteins | sample CNK08_metaG_FD_183027 | JGI IMG/M metagenome (GOLD analysis project Ga0247667, IMG submission 183027) | Soil microbial communities from Purdue University Martell Research Forest, Indiana, United States - CNK08 | ecosystem: Environmental > Terrestrial > Soil > Temperate forest > Bulk soil... | reverse complement strand
AAGGATCAGTGCAAGAAAAACCACGGAAGAATTTGCGGCCAGGCTCTTTACGTTCCCATCGTCGAAGCCCCCGGCAAGACCGGCATAGGCCGTTTTGGCTGGAAAGATCAGCAAGCCAGCCTCTTGTCTTTCTCCGCGGACGCCTATCTCAATGAAATGGGCATCACCAGCCGCCTGCAAGCCGACGAGGTCACCAATCTCTGCAACACAGTCTCCGAGCCCAACGACAAGACCGATGCCGATGGCCTATCCGATATCGACCACTTCGCCCGCTTCATGCGTGCTTCGGAAGCGCCTGGGCGCGACGTCACGCTCTCCAAAACTCCCGAAGCCAAACACGGCGAAGCGCTCTTCGACAAAATCGGCTGCGCCACTTGCCACATTGCGTCGCTCACAACCGTTGCTACTGGCACTCCCATTAACGGCGGCAGCTTCACCGTTCCTCCCGCGCTCGGCGACAAAACTTTCCATCCTTACGGTGACTTCCTCCTCCACAACGTCGGCACAGGCGACGGCATCGTCCAGGCGCTAGCCGAGCACTACGGCAAAAGAATGCCCGAGCATACCTGGAGAAATTTCTCTCAGCACGAATTCAACAACTCCGCTAACAAAATTCGCACCGCCCCGCTTTGGGGCGTCCGTCTCCATTCTCGCCTCATGCACGACGGCGCCTCCGTCACTTTCACTGATGCCATCCGCCGCCACCGCGGCGAAGCCTCTCAAGTTACCCAAGCGTTCGAAAAACTATCGCCGGCCGAAAAGCAAGCTCTGCTTACTTTTCTGCAGTCTCTCTGACATTTTTCGCGGAATTTTCAGAGGCGAGAGCTCGCCTCCCTCACTCAAACTCAAGCACCACAATCTCAGGATTCGACCCCAGCCGCAGCGGCGGACCCCACGTTCCCGCTCCACTCGACGTAAATACCTGCATTTTCCCTATCCGGCTTAAGCCGTACACAAACTGCCGGTAAATCCGCCGCGCCATCCAGCTCCACGGAATGAACTGCCCAACGTGCGTATGCCCGGACAGCTGCAACGATACGCCCGCTGCCTCGGCGACCTCCGGATGATCGGGTGCATGCGTCAGCAAAATGCTCGCGCGTTCGCGGTCCACGCCGATGCCCTCCAGCACCGACGCAAAATGCCCGTCGTGCGTCGCATGGCGGTACGGCACTCCAATAATTTGCATACCGTCAGCTTCCACCTTTTCGTTGCTGAGCACGCGCACCCCGGCCGCCTCAACGGCACGCAAATATTTGCTGTCGTCTCCAAACTGCTCGTGGTTCCCGGCGACAAAGTACACGCCGTGTGGGGCCGTCAGTTCACTCAAAGGCTCAGCAGCGCGCCTCGCGTCGATCAACGTGCCGTCATACAAATCGCCCGCGATGAAAATTGCGTGGGGTTCTTCCTTCAAAATCTTCGCCACCATGCGCCGCAGAAAATTTCCATTGCGCACGTGCCCCAAATGCAAGTCGCTGATCAGCGCCGCTCTGCGCCCGCGCCAGGCTTCCGGCAAGTTCGCCAGCCGCACTGTGATCCGGGTGATGCGCGTCCAACTTGCGTTGAAGACCCCGTAGACACCAACCGCCAGCGCAGCGCCGAAAAGCACTTCCACGATCAGGTGGAAGTTCGCACCTAACCCTGCCAGCAACGCAATTCCGAAAACGATCCAGGAGGAAACCGCCGCGAGAAAGAGGAAGCTTAGCAAACCCAGCCAAACCGCCGCCGCCCTGTAAAACATACGCAACCCCGAGTTCGTGTAGCGAAACGCCAAAAGCGAAGCGGCAAGAAAACTCACCGACAATATGCCGAAAGTCAGTTTGAGCCACAGCGGCCCCGCCGCAACACCTCTCGCAGGCGAAAACGTCCACGTTTCATAAATAAAAAAGTGCGTCAAATAAAGTACCACTTGAATCACGGCAACGAAACCGGCCAATCCTGTTCGTATCTTCATCTAGTATTAGATTCCCCAAACCGCCATTCGTATTCATCGTTCGGAGCCTTGTCACCCGGTTCCAGGGAGCCCGCCGCGGACAGCCCTTTGACGGGGCGATTCCCAGACCTGGTAGCACTGGGAATCTGGTGGGTTCTGGCTTGTCTCGACGAACATATTTTCTCCACCGCTCATCGCCCCCGCGCTCACTCCGCCAATCCTTGTCTCTTCGCTCGTGAATCGAGCGCGTATGAATCAATACAAATCGTCCTGCGCCTCTATCGGAAACCCAAAAAAGGGCGCACACTATTTGTCAGGTGTCCACATGCTCGCAGTAGTAAGTGTTTCGAAGAAAAAACGCGACGACTTGAAAGCCAAACGAAATTCGCTATTTGAAAAATACGCGAAGCATCCCCAGGATTTTCACCTCGCTCTGGAAATCAAAAAGCTTGATGACGAAATTGCCGAGTGCACCCAGCACGTGGAAAAGGAAAGACGCTCCGAGCGCTCCGCGTCATCCAGCAAGAATCTCCAGACAACTCTGAAGTAAGAAATAGGGAATACGCGGCGAAGCGAGGCTGGGGAACATCTTGCTTTCCGCTACTTCCCTCAAAAAAATCCATCTTAGCCTGCGGCACGTATAGAATGGGCTGGCTTTTGCTACGCAGCTCCGTGATCCAAATCCCGCAAGGAGGCAAATCATGAAAAAAGCCCTTCTTATTCTTTTTCTCATCTCCATCGCTGGGCGTCCCGCGCTCGCCCAGAATCAAAAGCTCCCCGAAGGACTTTGGCAGGGCTATGACGGTGAGTGGTTGCATGTCACCCAGCAACTGGTCGCTCTCGCCGAAGCCACTCCCGAGGAAAAATTCTCCTGGCGTCCCTCGCCGCGTGTGCGTTCCACGAGCGAAGTCTACATGCACATCGCCCTGGCTAATTTCTACTTGCTCAGTGTGACCGGCCCCAAGATGCCCGCCGATGTGAAAGAAGGGATCGAAAAATCGGTCACCGCAAAGGCCGATGTCATCAGCTGGCTCAAGCGCTCCCTCGACGCCGTCAAGCAAGCCCATCTCGCCGTAACGCCGAAGGATCTTCAGCGCAGAGTGCACATCGCCGATCGCGACGCCACCGTCGACGGAATGTATTTACGTATCATCGTCCACGCCAACGAGCACATGGGGCAGCTCATCGCCTACGCCCGCATGACCGGGGTCGTCCCGCCCTGGTCGAACAGCTAACAAAAATAATCAGCCCATCCAAGAGCGTCAATCAATTCTCGACGCGCGCCAACACGAACGTTAAAGATACACTTCTGCCCGGAGGCACAATCGGTGTCGTTCAAGAAGGTTTTCACATATTTTGCAATCTTTGTCGTTTCGCTGATCGTGGTCGCGGTTTCCTCCGCAACAGTCGACAGAACCGTCACTCATGCCGTAGTGCGTTCAACGGGTCGACACGAGTAGCGCGGCGCGCGGGAATGAAGCAGGCGAAGAGAGTGACAGCGGCCAGGAGCCCGGCAATAGAGGCAAACGTTGCGGGGTCCGAGGGCTTCACGTCAAAGAGCATGGACCGCAGAAAACGCGTGAGGGCGAGCGAGCCCAGCAGGCCGGCGAGGACACCGGAACCAACAAGAAAGGCGCCTTCGGCGAAGGCGATCTTCAAGATGTCCGTGCGTTGCGCGCCCATCGCGATGCGAATGCCAATTTCGTTGGTGCGGCGGCTGAATGTGTAGGCCATTACGCCGTAGATGCCGATGGAGGCCAGCAAGAGAGCAACAGTTGCGAAAACTGCAATGAGGTTCAATGCAAAGCGGCGCTCGGCGAGGTAGGTGGCGAGGACGAAGTCCATGGCGCGGACGCTAAAGACGGGAATGGTGGGATCCACGCGCTGGACTTCCGCGCGCACGGCTTCCCCCAAACTGCCGGGATCCGAAGCGGTACGAACATAGACCACGCCGTCGTAAGTCGGAACCTGGTAAAGCGGACGATAAATGTGTGGAGCGCTGGCGGCGTCGAAGCCGTCAGACTTGATGTTAGCGACGACGCCGACAATGGTCAGCCATGGACTCTGAGAGGCGGAAGCTTGATTGCGCCGGATTCCCAACCGGAGGCGCTGACCGACGGCGTCGGAGCCCGGCCAGTAGCGGCGGGCGAGCGTTTCGTCTATGAGAGCGACCTGCTGGCCCTTGGTGTCATCGGAGTCGGCGAAAAATCTGCCGCTGATGAGAGGAGTTTTGAGAACGGAGAAATAGGCCGGGGCGACGCTGGCGATTTCGGCGGCAGGGGTGCTCTCGGAATCGAGCGCGCGATTTTCGATGGCGAAAGGCAACTGAAAATGCCTTGCGTCCATGGGCAGACTGGCTGCGTTGCCGATGGCGGCTTGCTCGACACCGGGAAGTGCGGAGACGCGGCGCAGGATTTCCTGGTGAAAAGCGGCGCGCTTTTCAGGGAGACGGTAAGGGTCTTCGAGAGGATCGTTTGGCACGGCGAGCCAGATTTTTGTGGTGACGAGGTGGTGCGGCTCAAAGCCGGGGCGGACTTCGAGAAGATGCCAGAAACTGCGGAGCAGAAGGCCGGCGCCGATCAAGAGGACGAGAGAAAGAGCGATTTCCGAAGCCACCAGGAAGCGCGAGAATTTGAGTTGATGCTTGCTGGCGCCGGAGCTTTGTGAGCCTTCGCGAAGCGCGATGATTTGGCCGGCGCGAGCAGTTTGCAGAGCGGGAGCCAATCCGAAAAAGACCCCGGTGAGAATCGAAATGCAGAACGCAAACAACAGGACTGCGGGGTTGAGAGTGACTTCGTTGAGGCGCGGGAGACCAGCCGGGGCGAAGCGAAGCAGAGAGCTTTTCAGCCAAATAACGGTGAAGAGGGCCGCCGCGCCGGAGATCGTGGCAAGAAGAAGGCTTTCGGTGAGGAGTTGTGCGACCAGGCGGGAGCGGCCGGCGCCGACGGCGAGACGAATCGCAATTTCGCGCCGGCGGCTTGCGGAGCGTGCGAGGAGAAGATTGGCGAGATTGACGCAAGCGATGAGAAGAACGAAGGCCACGGCGGCGAAGAGGACGAAGAGTTCGGTGCGAAGATTGCCGACGATGTCTTCTTGGGTGGGGACGAGGCGAAGAGACCAGCCTGCCGCGGCAGGGTACTCGTCGGGAAATTGCCGAGCGAGCTGAGCGACGAAAGAGTCGAGCTGTGCTTGCGCCTGGGCGAGAGTGAGGCCGGGCTTGAGGCGGCCCATGGCGCCGGGAAGAAATCGAGCGGCGCGGATTACGGGCGTGGGAAAAGGCGCGGCGCTGTAGCCAGCGGCGGCCCACATATCGACATCGCCGCCCAGTGTGCGACCGGGATGGCGGAAGCCAGGCGGCATGACGCCGACGATGCCGTAGAGATCGTTGTCAACGCGAATTTTTCTGCCGAGGACTTGAGGATCGGCGCCGAAGGTGCGATGCCAGAACGCATCACTGATGACCACGCCAAGGGTGAAGCCGGGCTGAGCGTCGGCTGCTGTGAAGACACGGCCAAGTTGGGGACGAGCACCGAGAAGAGTGAAGTAGTTCGGGCTGGTGCCAAGGAACTCGATGCGCTCGGGATGATCGCCGCCGGTGAGATTGGCGTCAGCGGGGAACAGCACGGAGATGTCCTGGAAGACGCCGGAGTGGTCGCGGAGGTCCCAAAGCTCGGGGACGGACATGCCGACGTCGTGAGTGTTGGAGGTGCGAATGTCATCGTAGACTCGAACGAGCTGCTCGGGGTGTGGGAAGGGAAGCGGCTGGAGAAGGACGGCGTGGACGACGGTAAAGATGGCTACGTTGGCGCCGATGCCGAGAGCGAGAGTGAGAACGGCGACTAAGGTGAAGCCGGGGCTGCGGCGGAGCATGCGCGCGGCGTAGCGAAGATTTTGGCCGATGGTTTCGATCCAGCCGATGATGTCCATGGCGCGCGTGTCCTCTTTCATCAGAGTGGAGTTGCCGAAACGGCGTCGGGCGTCATAGCGGGCTTCGTCGGGAGACATGCCTGAGGCGAGATTGTCCTGCGTGCGCATTTCGATGTGCGAGCGGAGCTCGTCGTCGAGCTCGCGCTCGAGGCGATTGATCCGCAACAAGCCTTTGAAGCGGGAGAGCAGGGACATTGTTTATCGGCTCCTTTGCTTGGCGTTTCTCATCGGGCAAATTGCAGAACACTGGCGACGGCTTCGGTGAGCCGGGCCCAGTTTTTTTCCTCTTCTGCAAGCTGCTTCCGGCCGGTTGCGGTCAGGCGATAATAGCGGGCGCGCCGATTGTTCTCGGACATGCCCCACTCCGCGCTGATCCATCCATCCTGTTCCATCCGGTGCAGCGCCGGGTACAGTGAACCTTCTTCAACCCGCAAAACGTCGCTCGAAACCCGCTGGATATGCAGCGTAATCCCGTAACCGTGCATCTCCCCTCGCGCCAGCGTCTTCAAAATCAGCAGTGCCAACGTGCCTTGCAGAACGTCACTCTTTGGCTTGAGCAAGACCTCTCCCATAGACAGCTATAGGTAAGGACGGCTCTGCCCGCTTTTCGTTTCGCGAAAAAACAAGGATTTCGGCGTTGCAGCGCCCGACCGGCTTGGCTCTTCCGGGTATCTCGGCAGGAGCAGATCAGGGCAGGCCGCGTGGAGCTGCCGCACTACGACGGAACTATCGAAAGTGAATCTCGCTCAAATGGGCTACTACGACTGCGTTACCTTTTGGCCTTCCTCTGACCACCCGCACTTGGACCACGCCCTAGTTTTGTGAGAATGTTCATTTCATGCGCTATCTTTGGTTGTTTGCCGCTGTAATCACTTATTTCATTATCCCGGCCCCAGCCGGTCCGGCTCCTCAAAACTCGACATTCCACACCAACGCAAACCTTTCCGTCGATAACACTGCGATGAACCTCTCCTCCGCGGTGGCCATCACGGAAGCACGAAAATATCCCGCGGGTTATTCTTGGCTCCGAATTCACTTCTACCCGTTTCCCTTGACTTCAGGCGATATCGCGGCGGCGAAAACCGGCAATGTGGACTCCCTCGACAAAAAGGTGAACAACAATTCATTCGATCCCAAGGTTCGCACGAATTCTTACGGAGTAATGCAGTTCTCCGTGGATAAAGATTTCAAAGTCTGGCAGGTGGATATGTCCATTCCGGGTCACGCCTGCACCATTGCGCCCTTTGAAAAGGATGTTCAATCCTTCTTGCAGACATATCACTATGACGGCAAGAATCTCAGGCTAAAAAGCAAAGGAACCTACATTTGTGATTTGAAAGCCGTGGGCGCCGGCGATCAAACCTACAAGTGGGATATAGACGTCACTCTCCCAGTATTCGAGAAACTAGCACCAAAAAAAGTAACCGTCACATCTGATCTCTAACCTCTGGCACCTGACTTCCGCTTTTTTCCACGCTTCATCGCGTCTCGTTGTCCGCGGTTAGCTCTCTGCTATCGGCCCATTCGGCATTCTCAGCATTTCGCTGCTGCCTTAATTTCGAATTTCGTATTTCTAACTTCGGCCTCCGTCACTGCTCGCCCCCGCAAAACCACCATTCAGCCCCGAATTTCGACCATTCCCTGCAAAATACTTTACTCCCTCGCTAATCCCGTGCTACCCTTTCGTATGTTCGCCTCGCCATTTCCTTCACTCGCGAACCGCTCCCCACTCTTCTTCTCCTTCTTTCCCGTCCCTAACTCCTTTATAATCCGCACTTCCGCAAAACGCGCCTGTAACTCCCTTAGAATCTGCACTTCCAAAACACAGGACTTAAAACCCTTTAGAATCCGCACTTACGAAAAAACCGGGGAGGGGGACCCCCACCATTCGATATAATAGCTACTCATTACTCGCCCGGCCATTAGCGATGGCATCCCCATTTGCGCGCTGGCGGGATTGTGGCGCAGGCAACGAATTTGCCGCAAAACGCCTCTTTCCTAGGATGAAAAGTGCTGCCGCGGAAGGCGGCCCCAGACAGATCAAATGCCGATGAACTACAAATTGCAAAGGATTCTACATGGCGCGACGCCGCTCACCGCCGCCCGGCTTGGCCTTCTGGTTGCGCTGGGAATTGCTGTCCTGCAGACCGTGGCGGCGCAGACCACCGACGAAATCGTCGCCAAAGTGCTGGCCGCGCGTGGCGGTCTTGAGAAAACCAAGGCCGTCCAGTCGCAACGGATTACCGGCACAATTTACTTCAACCCGGAACTGTATGGTCCGTTCGTCGCCGAATTCAAGCGTCCCGGCAAGATGCACAATGAACTGACGATTCAAAACAAAACCGTCGTACGCACCTTCAACGGCAAAGACGGAGGCTGGGTGATTAATCCCTTCCTCGGCAAAAACTCTCCGGAGCCGCTGTCCCCCGACGACCTGAAGGATGTCAGGAATGAGTCTGACTTTGATGGGCCGCTCGTGGACGCGAAAGTCAAAGGAGTCACGATCGAACTTGCAGGCACGGAAAAGGTCGAGGGCAAAGACGCCTACATCCTCAAAATAACGCACAGGGACGGCCAGGTCTCATCCTATTCGTTCGACGAAAAGACATTTTTGCTGGTCAAGTGGAGCGGAATGGATACCTCAAACGGCGAACCTGTCACGCGGGAGACGTTTTTTCATGATTACCGGGATGTGGGAGGATTGAAATTCGCGTTCGAGCTTGTCTCCAACAATCCCGAAGCAGAAGTCACCCAGAGAATTATCGTCGATAAAATCGAACTCGATCCGCAAATCGATGATTCGCGCTTCGAAAAGCCGCCGGCTTTGCCCTCTGAGGAGCCCTCTGCTGCATCGCCGCAGCCCGCGCTGTCCTCCTCAAGCCGGCAAATTAATGCTTTGTACCGCGACGCGAAGAATGAAGGCGGTACAGGTCGGCGACGGAGTACGTCACTCCGCTGAAAAATGTAACGCGGGGCAAGTTGCCGTAGACCGCGAGGTACGCTCCTGCATCCAGGACCAACCGCGACGACAGATTATAAGTGCCAGCGCCCAACAAAATCATGGTCGCAGGATTGTTTGCGTTGGTCCAGCTGAAGCCCGCCAATTCTCCGGTCCAGCCCCATTTTCCCGCAATGGGGTGCGAATAAGAAAGCGCAGTAAAGTAATTGCGGTCGAATCCGCCGGCTCCCGGCCGTCCGACAAATTGCACCCCCTCATTCGCATCAAAATGATGTTTGCCGAAATCTTTGCTCAAAAGCAGCTGCACGGAATGGCCCAGCGCACCGGAGCCAAGTTCTGCCGTTGCCGTTGGGAGTGTGGCGACATACAGGATGGATGCCGTGGGAGATTTCTTTGATTGCGAAATCATTCTGTATTTGAAACCAGCGCCGCAATTGCCTCTTCCGGCGACACCAGCGTCGCGCTCGATGGGTAGGTTGAGAAACCACAATTCCAGATCCTTGAAGATGCCCCACTTCAGCAAGCCGTTGATGTTTTGGTGGGCGCTCGCAAGCTCAAATCCGTATTCGACTTCGAAAACACCACGCTGCACGGTTTCGGCAGTGCTGGCAAATGTAGGGCGATTGGGGACTGCCGTAATCTCGTTCTGCTGAATGTCCAGGCTGACGCTGGCGCTTGGTGTTTGGGTGCTGTTCGTTTTTTCTTTTTGATCTTTTGACTGATCCGCATTTTGTTTTTTCGTCTGGTCCGATTCCTGGCCGAATGCGCATGCGGCGCAAAGGCCCGCGAGTACACAAAATAAGGCGAGACGCGGAGACACTCTGAAAAGAGGCATGCTGTTGAAACACTCCCAACAATCTATAAGGAGCTTAACAACCGAACGGTCCAAAGGGCGAGTTTTCCTGAACCAGACAGATTCCTGTTGGTCAACGAATCGGAGTGAAGCCGAGAAGAATGTTGGAGTGGTGCATGGCTCGCAAGAGTGTGCGTTATTCTGGTGTCATGGAGAGAGCATCCGAGCCGGCGTTGGGACGGGAACGCGCAGGACTTTGCGCCGACTGCATCCACGCTCTCCACATCGAATCCAGCCGGGGATCGGCCTTTCTTTTCTGCCAACTCTCGCGCAGCGATCCTCGGTTCGTCAAATACCCGCGCCTGCCGATGCTTTCCTGCCCCGGATACCAGAAGAACGAAGAGCATGAGGACCGTCCGTAGATTTGTTCTTTTACGAATTTTATCGCTATGGTAAATTAACTGGCGGGTTCATCTATCCCGCGAGGGCATCCCATGGGATCAGGGTCGGGCGCTCATCTCACAGCGATAGTCCTTCTACTTTTCTGTCCAGTCCATGCCCTGGCGGACACCCTCAAGATCACCAGCAAACCTTCGGGCGCGACGGTGGAAATCGATGGAGTGCTCGCGGGCACAACGCCGTTTGAAAAGGACTACCCCGGAGGTTATTTTCACAAAACAAAGACTTCCATGGGTTCGCGGCTCGAACATCCCATGGTCGCCCGCCTTAGCCTCGCCGGATACGTCACAAGAGAGGTTCGAATGACGGACGGACCGATGAACTGGATCTCGATCAACGGCCGGAATCGTGGCGAATACTGGTTGCTGAAGAGCGATCACTTTGAAGTGGAACTGCGGGCCGTCGAGCAAGTGTTCACCGGCGGAGTGACGGCGAACCTGGCGAGTGCCGGGAGCGTGAATCTTCAGCCCGAGCTTTCTCTGGAAGAACTGGTGCGCAGGACGAAGCCAGCGGTTGTTTATCTGAAAGGGCTGGAATACTCAGGAACAGGATTTTTTGTAACCGACACTGGTGTCATCGCCACGAACGCGCACCTTGCACGGGACGAAGAGTCTCTTCTGGCACTTCTACCGGGAGGGCAACAACTGGAAGCGAAAGTTGTGTACCTCGATGCTGATCTCGATATTGCGCTCGTGAAAGTCGAGGGAAAGGAATTCCCGCATCTGGCGCTCGCGGATGCCGCAACCGTAAAGCAGGGCGAAGAAGTGCTGGCGATTGGCAATCCCGGGGACGCCATGCTATTCAGTGTGACGAAGGGCATCGTCAGCGCGGTCGGAATATTTGCCAACGCCGGTCCCGGCACGTGGATTCAGACAGACACGCCGATCAATCCTGGAAACAGCGGGGGACCATTGCTGAACACGAGGGGAGAGGTGATCGGCATCAACACGCAAAAGCTCATCAAGAAAAATGTGACGGGGATTGGATTCGCTCTGAGCGCGTCGGATCTGCTGGAAGTTCTTCATCGATTTTATCCCAATGTGTCCGCGGTTAGCAGCGCGCGGAACACCCGCCCAGTAGCGGCCCCGGCCTCGACGTCCGTGGAAAGTGCTTCGCCTGCTACTGATTCCGCCGCGCCCGTCGGCTCTGCCGTGGAGACGCAGCCGGTTTCAAGCTTTGCTTCATCCGGTGCTCAGCCGGCGGATGCGCCCTCCGAACCAGAAGCAAGGCAAACTCCAGCCGGACTTGGCAGCGTCACGATTACCTCCGACCCCGATGGAGCAGAAATTTACGTGGACGATAAATTTGTCGGCAACGCTCCCGCTAAACTGAAATTGCCGGCGGGAAATCACGTGATGATTTTGAAGGCCGCCGGGTTTAAGGAGTGGAAGCGCACACTTGAGGTCCTGAAGGGCAGTCAAGTCACACTGAAACCAGCTCTCGAACCTGCGCCGTGATGCTCGCAAATTTGCGAGGCCTGCAAAGAAAACGGCAAGGCATCCGCGCGGATGCCCTGCCGATGAAATTGAGTAGATTCTACTGCTGAGGTTGCTGTGGTTGTTGCTGATTCGGCGTGTCGGGCGGAGTCTTGGCGGAGACCGGCGTCACGCTGGCCGAACCTGCGGTTGCCAATTCGGATGGCTTGTATTTTGGAGCGCTGATGTAGCCGTGGACGAGGTCTTTGTCGATGCGGTTCACAACGATCTGCACGGGCTGCGCATCGTTCTCCGTGTGAATCCAGATAGGCTCGTAAAGGTTTACCTTCTTTTTCTGAAGCTGATTATCGTCCACGATCATGGCAAGGTCGTAGCTCTTGTGCTTGGTATCCGATTTGCGAAGTGAGAGCGTGAGCGGCCCGACGCGCTGGAAC
>Ga0247667_1000329_pt1 | contig 11970 bp, 9 predicted proteins | sample CNK08_metaG_FD_183027 | JGI IMG/M metagenome (GOLD analysis project Ga0247667, IMG submission 183027) | Soil microbial communities from Purdue University Martell Research Forest, Indiana, United States - CNK08 | ecosystem: Environmental > Terrestrial > Soil > Temperate forest > Bulk soil | place... | reverse complement strand
GCGGAGCCAGAATCGCTCGATCATCTCGATCCCGCTGCGTTCCACTTCCCCACCGCCTTTCGCTACACGCCGGCGGAATGGCGCACGCAGTTTCTGGACCGCCCGCACGCGCTCATCGAATGCCTCGGGCGGCCCGGCGAATGGGCCGCGATCGTGGAGCGGGCGTCCGGCTTCGATCGCGTACACGCCGCCTCGCACGACGACGCGCTGCCCGCGCTCGCGGCGCGCGCGCACGCGGCCGGACGGCGGTTGTTCTGGTTCACATTGACGAGGCCTTCGCTCGCATGCGAGTGGACCGACGGCTTCCTTTCGACGTTTCCGCCGGCCGACGTCAGCGCCTGGGAGATCCAGAACGGCGATCGGATGTAATGCGCGCCGGCACGCCCCACGCCGTCACATCAGCCGGCAGATCGCGCACCACCACCGCCCCCGCGCCGATCACCGCGCGCGCGCCGATACGGATGCCCGCGGCCACCGTCGCCCCTGGACCGATGAACGTCTCCGCCCCCACGTGCACGTCGCCGCCGAGTGTCGCCCCCGGCGCAATATGGACGAAGTCGCCGATCACGCAGTCGTGATCGACCGATGCCTTCGTGTTCAGCAGCACGCCGCGCCCGAGCGTTGCGCGCGGCAGCACGATCGCACCGGCGCAGATCATCGCCCCCTCGCCGATCGTCGCCGACGGAGCAACGGAGGCGAACGGGTGAATGGCCGCCGCCAGCCTCTCGCCGGCGCTCACGACGCGCTCCGTGACGGCGCGCCGCGCGGCGTTGTCGCCGATGGCGACGATCACGCCGTCGTGCTCGATCTCAGCGAGCGAGGCGAAGACCGGAAGTCCGAGCACCGTCGTTCTCCGGAGCGCGGGCGCCTCATCGACGAAACCGGCCGCACGCTCCCGCAGGATGTCGGCGACGATGGCGCCGTGCCCGCCGGCGCCGATGATGACGATGCCGTTCACGCGTGTGCTGCCATCGTGGCCGATGCGGGGGTGAACTCCGGCACGATCGCGCGGAGCCGCTCGATCAGCTCCTCGTTCCCGGCTGTCGCCGCAAGTGCTTCGAGCAAGGCCACGTCGCTGCCGAAGGTTGCGGCGAGCGGCTCGTTGCCGCGGATCTCCGCGATATGCGGGATCGCCGTGGCCTCGGCACGCTCATTCGGGCCGACCAGTTCCTCGTCGAGCTTCTCGCCCGGCCGCAGGCCGACGAGCTCGATCGCCATCGACGGTGGCGCCCCGCAGGCCTCCATCACCCGCCGGGCCAGATCGACGATGCGAATCGGCTCGCCCATGTCCAGCACGTACATCGCGCCCGAGCGCCCGAGGGCTGCCGCTTCGATGACGAGCTGCACGGCCTCGCTGATGCGGATGAAAAAACGCCGCACGTCGGGATGCGTGACTGTGATCGGCCCCCCCGCGCGGATCTGCTCCTGGAAGCGGGGCACGACGCTGCCGCTGCTGCCGAGAACGTTGCCGAAGCGAACGGTGACCATCTCCGTCCTTGACGTCCGGGCCGCGTCGCGCATCAGCAACTCCGCCACGCGCTTGGTCGCTCCCATGACGCTGGACGGATTCACCGCCTTGTCTGTCGAGATCAGCACGAAGCGCTCCGCGCCGTGGCGGTCCGCGGCCTGTGCCACCAGGCGCGTGCCGGAGATGTTGTTCTTCACCGCCTCGCTCACGTGTTTCTCGACCAGGTTCACATGTTTGTGTGCCGCGGCATGAAAGACGATCTCGGGGCGGAAACGCGCGAAGGCTTCATCGAGCCGCCGCGTATCGAGGATGTCGCCGAGGAACGGCTCGGCGATCGGACCGTCGACGGTCAGCATCACCTCGTAGAGACTGTTCTCGTGGCGCTCGAACATCACCAGCGTCTGGCAGCCGAGGTGCGCCAGATGGCGGCAGAGCTCCGAGCCGATCGAGCCGCCCGCACCCGTCACCAGCACGCGCCGCCCTTCCACGAAGGCGCGCATCGCCGCGACGTCGGCGGCGATGGCACGCCGCGGCAGCAGGTCGTCCATCGATCTCATCCCAGCACCTTCATGCTGCCGACTTCCTCGGTAACGGCTTCGCAGACATAGTCGATGTCGTCCGCGGCAAGGTTCCCATGGAATGGCAACGCCAGCAACGAAGCACCGGCCGCTTCGGTGCGCGGAAACATGCCGGGCCGGAAGCCGAACCGTTCGACATAGATCGGCTGCAGATGGATCGGCGGAAAGTACGGTCGGCTGTCGATGCCGCGCGCCGCCAGCGCCGCCTGCAACCGGCCGCGATCGATTCCCTCCGCGAGCCGGATGATGTAGACGAACCAACTGAGCTGCATCCCCGCGCGCGGCGGCGCCAGCGGCGTAACGCCGTCGAGGCCGGCCAGCCGCGCGTTGTAGCGCATCGCCACCCCCTCCCGCTTGTGCAGCAGCTCGCCGAGACGCCGGATCTGCGCCAGCCCGATGGCCGCGCTGATCGTATCCAAGCGGTAGTTGAATCCGAGGCGCTCATGCGCGAGCCACGTGCCGGAGTCGGAACGCCCCTGATTGCGAAGACTGCGAGCCAGCCGCGCCCAGTCGTCCCGATCGGTGAGCAGCACTCCGCCCTCCCCGGTCGTCATCTGCTTGTTCGGATAGAAGCCGAATGCCGACGCATCGCCCCAACGGCCGGCAAACACTCCGTCGGCCGAGGCGCCGATGGCCTCGCACGCATCCTCGATCACCACGACGCCATGCCTGCGCGCGGCGGCGAGGATGGCGTCCATCTCCACCGTCCGCCCGAAGAGGTGCACCGGCAGCACCGCGCGCAGCCGTCCTTGCGGCGCGAGCGTCTCGATGGCTTGCACCGTCGCCGCCGGATCCATCGTCAGCGTCATTGGATCGATATCGACAAAGTGCGGAACGCCGCGCTCGAAGAGGATCGAATTCGCCGAGGCCACGAACGAGAACGGCGTGGTGATGACGACGTCTCCCTCCACCACCCCCGCCGCGATCATCGCCACATGCAACGCCGCCGTCCCGCTCGACATCGCCACCGCATGCCGTGCCCCGAACCGCTCCGCAAACTCCCGCTCGAACGCCTCCAACACCGGCCCGAACGAAAGCTGCCCCGAGGTCAGCACCTCGTCGACGAGCCGCCGTTCCTCGGAGGTGATGTCGGGAGCAGAGAGCTGGACGCGCCGGTGGGCCATGCGCGAACGAAGATACCGCATCTCTCGCGACAGGCGCGCAGCGCCCGCCCGGAGCGCTGGCGTCTCGCCGGCTGGCCCGGCGCGCGTCCCGCCCTGAGCGGAGCCGAAGGGTCCCGCCGCCGCGTTAGCGCGAATGTCACGCGCTTACCGGGCGGGCGGCCACCGATCGAGCGAGGGCAGAACGCTCGACGCTCGATAGCTGGATCATGTCGCGCGCGGGTATGCTCAGAGCGCGAAGGTGCTTGCCGACATCAGGGAACAGCTATGAAACTCCTCCCTGCCGTATTCGAAGAGCGAGAAATTCGTCGTGTCTACGACGAGAAGACGGAGACCTGGTTCTTCTCGGTCGTAGACATCGTTCAGGTGCTGACGCAGCAAGCCGACTATCAGTCAGCCCGAAAGTACTGGAACAAGCTCAGAGAGCGACTTGGCAAGGAGGGCAGTGAGTCGGTGACAAATTGTCACCGACTGAAACTGCCTGCCGCCGACGGCAAAAGCTACCTCACCGACGTCGCAACCGCGGAGACCCTGCTGCGCCTCGTCCAGAGCGTTCCCAGCCCAAAGGCCGAGCCCATCAAACTCTGGCTCGCCAAGGTGGGCTACGAACGTATGCAGGAAATGTCCGATCCTTCGAGAGCACTGGATCGTGCCCGGGAGACGTGGCAGAAGCACGGACGCAGCGAAAAATGGATTCAGCAGCGCATGACCGGCCAGGAAACACGGAACAAGCTCACCGACTACTGGGCCGATCACGACATCCGCCAGGGCGAGGAATTCGCCATTCTCACCAACGTCATCCATCAGGAGTGGTCTGATGTAACGGTCGCGGACCACAAGGCCATCAAAGGTCTGAAAAGCCATAACCTGCGCGACCACATGAGCGAAGCGGAGCTGATTTTCACGGCGTTGGCCGAGCTATCGACGCGCCAGATCGCGGAGACGACCGCAGCCACCGGCATGGATGAAAACAAGGTCGCAGCGACGAGTGGCGGCAGGATCGCGAAGCGCGCTCGTCTGGAGCTGGAAGCGAGGACCGGCAAAAAGGTTGTCAGCGGCGAAAACTACCTGCCACCGCGCGGTGCGAAAAAACTTCGGGGGAAGGACGATGAGTGAAATCAACGTTTCCCAACGCCATCGATCCGAAGATGTAAGCAGATGGAGTGATTAGTCGATTAGTGGATTCGTGGATCGACCGCTCACCGCGAGACCACGCAACCCCGAGACCGCGCAACCCAGCAACTCAGTAACCCAGCAACTCACCATCCTCCCCGGCCACGCCATCGCCTCCGCGAACCCCGGCAGCGGACAAGACGGACTTGGCGTCGATCCTTCCGAAGTAAGTTGTCCGCCTTGCGATGGATCTACTCAGCCGCTTCGGTGGAGAGTTCCGCCTGTCGCAGTACAAGCTGCGTCGCGTCTTCGGCAAGGTCGGGTGGGTAGCCGTACCTTGCCAGGAGGCGCCGAACATTCCGGCGTAGGTCGGCCTTCACAGATTCACGCTGCATCCAGTCGAGCTTCGGCATACGACGTACGGTGTCTGCAAGTTGACGAGCCATCAGCCGCAACGTGTCCGACTTCATGACCTCTCTTGCTGAGCCGTTTTCGGCGAGCGCGTCATAGAAAGCTGTTTCCTCTACGCTGAGCCCGAGCTCCTCACCGTGGCGCTGAGCTTCGCGCAACTCACGAGCGAGGTCGAGCAGTCGCGTGATCATCTCTGCCGTGGTAATGGCCTTGTTGGTGTAACGAAGCATCGCGTCTTCGAGAGCCACGCGAAACTTCTTGCTCTGCACAATGTTCGTACGTTCCGTGAGGCGAATCTGATCGGTCAACAGCTTGCGTAAGGTCTCGAGCGCAAGATTCTTCTGCTCCAGTGCCGCGACACGGGACAGAAACTCATCAGAGAGGATTTCGAGACGTGCTCCTTCGAGCCCGGCGGCGGCAAAAAGATCGATGACTTCGTCCGCCGCCACCGCTCCGCCGATGATCTGTCGCACTGCTCTATCCACATCGCCTCGCCTCGGATCGACAGCATCACTCGACTCGTGATGCAGCCGTTTCTGAATCATGGCGACCACACGCTGGAAGAAGGCGAGATAACGGGCCACTTCCTTCGTCTCGGGTCGCGGAACAGCAAGAGCGAAGGCCATCGCCAGTTCTTTCACGAGAGAACGCAGGCGGTTCCAGCCATCGTTTTGCGCGAATACATAGTCAATGGCGTCGACATAAACGCCGAGAACATCTCTCGGTTCAGCGTCCAGCCCGATCTCATAGTTCGAGTCGTAGAAGAAGTCGCGAAGTTTTTCGAATGCGGCGAGCATAGCCGGAACCGCTTCGTTCTGGACCTCCCTCACGGCCTTGCCGGTCCCTCCGGCGCTGGTGTACGTAGCCAGCGCGTCAGCCAACTGATCGGCCAGACCGAGCATGTCGACGATCAGTCCACCGGGCTTATCGCCGTAGACTCGGTTGACGCGTGCGATGGCCTGCATGAGGTTATGGCCGGCTAACGGCTTATCGAGGTACATGGTGTGCGCGGGCGGACAATCGAATCCCGTCAGCCACATGTCGCACACGATGACCAGACGCAGATCATCCGCTGGATTCTTGAACCGTTCGGCGAGACGTTTGCGCGCTGCTTTACTCCGCATGTGACTACGAAGGGGCTCCTCGTCACTCTCGTCACCCGTGACGACAACCTTCATCGCACCTCGCTCATCGTCGGGGTCGTGCCACTCCGGGCGCCGCGACTTGATCGCTTCGTAGAGACGCGCGGCGATGTCGCGGCTCATCGTCACGATCATCGCCTTCCCTTCCATCGCAGCGCGACGCTTCTCCCAATGTTCGACGATGAACGAAGCCAGGCGCTCGATCCTGTCCGGCGCTCCGACCAGAGCTTCAGCCGGTACTCGCAGGCGGTCGGGGGCCGGCTCGCCCGACTCGTCGCTCGCCGCAATGGCTTCCAACTCCTCCTCGGCAGCCGAGGCGCCCGTCTCATCGACCGTCAGCTTGATGATGTGCGATTCGTAGTAGAGGGGCTTTGTTGCGCCATCCTCCACCGCTTGGCGAATGTCGTAGACATCCGCGTACTCGCCGAAGACATGGATGGTGTTCTTATCGTCGCGCTCGAGCGGCGTGCCTGTGAAGCCGACGAACGTCGCGTTTGGCAGCGCCTCACGCATCCACCGCGCGCCACCGTCAACGAAGCCATACTGGCCACGATGCGCCTCGTCGGCCATGACGACTACGTTGGAGCGCTTCGTAATCTCTCCATGAGCTTCCGCAAACTTCTGGATCGTGGCGAATATGACGCCACCGGACGCGCGGTCGAGCAACTCCTTCAGATCATCACGGCTCGTTGCCTGTACCGGATCTTGCCGGAGCAGAGCGCGTCCGCCTGCAAACGTGTCGAAAAGCTGATCGTCCAAGTCGTTGCGATCGGTGATCATGACGATCGTCGGGTTGGTCATACGCGGTTCGCGAATGAGCGCACCCGCCAGCATTAACATCGTCAGCGACTTGCCGGACCCTTGCGTATGCCAGATCACGCCGCCACGGCCATCACCCGTGCCGGACGGTGGCTTGAGATGCGCGAGGACACTCGCACGCGCCTTGCGCACTGCCCGAAACTGGTGATAGCCGGCGATTATCTTGGCGATCTCTCCAAGCCCGTCTTCCTGGAAAACAACACACGTGCGCAGGTAGTCGACCAGTGCTCGCGGCTCGAACACCCCTCGGATAAGACCCTCCAGCGTCGGCGCGCCGCCTTCATCGCTCAAGGGGCGCCAAGGCATGAAGCGGCCACGCCCACTCGTGATCGACCCGACGCGGGTCAACATCCCGTCCGAAACCACAAGGAACAAGTTCGGGACGAAGAGGTCGGGCGTGGTCTGCATGTATCGGTCGAACTGATCAATAGCCATGCCGAGATCGGCCTGGGTGTCGGCAGGGTCCTTCAATTCGATGAGCGCAATCGGGATACCATTTAGAAAAACGGTCAGGTCCGGCCGGATCACCTTGCCCGACACTCCGGCTACGCTGAGTTGCCGCACCACGAGCAGGTCATTCGCGGATGGATTCTCGAAATCAACCAGACGCGCACGACCACCTCGTGTCTCGCCTCTCGCCATGTCTCGGTACTCGATCGCGACACCGTCGGCCAGTAACGAATGGAACCAGCGATTGTTCTGGATGAGCGTGGGGTGCGGCGGGCGCGAGACGATACGCGCAACTTCTTCGATGGTGTTGGATGGAAGGGTGGGGTTGAGCCGGCGCAGCTCCGTACTGAGTCGTCCCATGAGGACGACACCAGTCACATCGCCGCGCTCCCCGGCATCGTCAATTTCAACGCCGTGCTTGATTACAGCGCCGACACCAGAGAAATACACCTCGGCTACGTCCTCGACAAGCTGTTCGGTGAGGGAGGCAGTCGTCATTTGGCCTCCCGGCGTGAGTCGACTACCAAGTCTTCCAGCCGGCTGCCAGACTGAAGTTCCAACGCCATTTCCCGATATCGCTCCGGATCAAGCCTGTAGAGAACTTCGCTCATGTACTCAGGTCGCCCACATATATCGATCATTCGAAAGGCGTTGTCTATCAATCGGTCATGTTCGTCGAGGCGCGGCGGTGGCGGCGGGTTAGCCGCAGCGATATGTTCTTCCAGCAGCAATGCCAAATCGGGCTCATCGAAGAGAATCGAGAATACTTCATGTGCCGCAGCACGCACGCCGTCAAGCTCCCGCCGCTGGGGAACCGTGGCGCCGCCAATGTGGTACTGCACGTTGCGCACTTGGTGATACCAGATGATGATGTCTTTCTCCAAGTTCACTGTTACAGCGCGGTTGCCGCATTCCACAAAGAAGAATTCAATCTTAGTGTGGTAGTTGGTTAACCACTTCTCAACATTAGCCGGTGAATAGCTCCGGTTGCCCCGCTGAATGGGATGCAGACTTAAATACGTTGTGATAGCGACCTCGATAGCGTTGTCAAATCCAACCATAGCAATTCGCCGATCAAAGTCGTCACCACTCCGGTAGTGCAACTCGGCGTGAAGCAAGATCTCAAATGGCCCATATGCCCAAGGCTTCAGAATGGTCGTCATACGCGCGCCTCTCGCGTTTTTGTATCGTGAGCCACTTGCACCTCACCCGAGATAAGCTTCGGCAACAAGTAGTCGCGGATTTCAGCGAGTACCGCCGACTCTGCGCGAGTCGCTGCCACGAGTGCGAAAAGCGGATCGGCGACGTCAGCAAATGCTTCTCGAATAGACGGAGGCGAAATGATGACGGCCTTCTGAAGGAGATCAGATGGTCGTACGCGTTGATGACTGTTTGAGGTGCCAGAAGCACCTTGCGCAATTTCGTCGCGAAACGCAGGCTGTTGGAACTGGCAATAGAGATAGGATCTATCGAAAGCTGATCTTGGCACCAGAACCAGAAACTCAGTAGACGCCACTTGCCGCCGACCGCGAGGCACAGGCGGCAGCCAGACCCTCGGGGTGCGGGGATTCAATTTGGACAGCAACACGCATCCTTGTATGACAAGGAACTTGTTGCTTTTGATGGCGTCGCCAGTCTCCACAGCTTCGCGCATTCCGTCGTCGAAAGCCGGAATACTGAAATGGTCAAACAACTCCCCTCCACTCGTCTGAGGCACAACCTGAAGCTTTGAAAGTGCCGCCATGCTTGTAACTTCGCCAACCTCCCAACCCTTCGGCAACGGTCCGAGTTCGGAATCCTCGAAGGTGGTGGGCAACGCATCCAAGACGGTCTGGGACAGAGACGGAAAAGAGGCCGCGCCAGAGGCCTTCGCCTTCACTGGCTCGAAGTCGACGAACCACGCCCGAAAGATCGTGCCGGCAAATCGCTCCAGAACCTGCGCTGTTTGGCGGTTTTGCTCAATCTTGTCGTCGAGGGAGCCTAGCACAGAGGCGATGGCGCATTGTTCGTTGACCGGCGGCAGCGAAAGCGTAACCTTGCGAAGCTCGCTCTGCTTGATCCCCGTAACAGTAGTACCGGAAGCTCTTGCCTTGAGCTGTGATTGAACGCTTTCCGACATCATCAAGTACTTCAGGAAGGTGTTGTCGAGGATATCTGGATTACCGCGAAGGAGTATGAGCCGCTGAGCGAGCGCCACATGATCATCCGCGAGTTGTGCAACCTCGCCTAGCGGCGCTTCCGTTGTAAGTAGGACGTCGCCAACCTGGGGCAAGCCTCTGCTCATCCAACCGTCATACTCCAGGGGATCGATGAACTCAGTGGGTGCCTCAATACGGCCGGCCTTGACGATCTTTGCTGTGATTAAGGGTACGCCAGACGTCGTTTTTCTCGGCGTCTTTCCTCTATAGTCAATGATCGCGGACATGCACTTCTCAAGCGGAAGCGTCTGTATTTCCCGGACTAGGTTCATTCCGGGTGTTCCTCCAATCGCGCCAGATGACTCCGGACTGAGGCCATCAATCGCTCGCCGTTCGCAAAACAACTCTCCAATTCAGCCAACAAACGTGGATATCTTTCCGCAAATGGCTCGCTATCCTCCTCCTGTTCTTCGGCACCCACATAGCGCCCCGGAGTGAGCAAGAAGCCCTGCTGTGCGATTCCTTCGATCGATTCACTTCTGCAGAAACCTGGAATGTCGCGGTAGTCCCATGCGCCGTGCTTAGCCTCATCCCACCATTCGGGCGCCGCCTCGCCGCGCCATTTGCGAAAGGCGTAGACCATGCGTCCAAGATCGGAATCAAAGTTAGGGTCGCCTAATCCGTCGGCCAGCATCGATTCGCCGGCGCCTCCGCCGGTGAGGACACGAAGGGTCCGTGTCTCCATCGAGCCAAGCTTGCGAGCGTCGATAAAGAGCGTTTCTCCCCGGCGGTCGCGCCCTCCGTTCTTCAGGTTCCGGCCCGTCTTGTCTCGTGTGAGGAACCAGAGGCATGCGGGGATGCCGGTCGTGAGAAAGAGTTGTGCCGGCAATGCGATGATTGCGTCCACTAAATCGTCCTCAACGATCCTCCGTCGAATCTCTCCTTCGCCTCCGGAGCCAGACGAGAGAGACCCGTTGGCCATCACGAAGCCGGCCACCCCTCCGCCGCGTCCGTTCGGGTACGCGAGGTGGTAAATAAAATGCTGAATCCAGGCGTAGTTTGCGTTTCCGACCGGCGGCGCGCCGTAACGCCAGCGCACGTCATCGGCCAGGAGTCTTCCTGACCAGTCAGAGATGTTGAAAGGTGGGTTGGCGAGGATGTAGTCAGCTCTGAGGTCGGGATGCAGGTCGCGCAAAAATGTGTCTGCCGGCTGCGAGCCCAGGTTCGCCTCGATACCGTGAATGGCCAGGTTCATGTGTGCCAGCCGCCAAGTGGTCGGATTGGACTCCTGTCCGAAGATGGAGATGTCGGTCTTCTGTCCGCCGTGTGCTTCGGCGAAGCGCTCGGACTGGACGAACATCCCCGCCGATCCGCAGCATGGGTCATACACGCGGCCCTCGTACGGCTCCAGCATTTCGACTAAAAGCCGAACGATCGAGCGCGGCGTGAAGAATTCGCCGCCGAGCTTCCCCTCGGCCTGCGCGAACTTGTTGAGGAAGTATTCGTAGACGCGGCCGAGGGTATCGCGGGCCTTTGCGCGGTCGTTCTTGAAGCCGATGTCGGAAATGAGATCGATCAAGACCTTCATCTTTTCCGGGGCGATTCCGCGGCGGGCGTAATCTCGCGGCAGCTTGTTCTTCAGATTGGGGTTGTCACGCTCGACCGCTAGGATGGCATCGTCGATCAACTCGGCGATTTCTGGTCGAGCGGCCTGGTTCTGCAGGTTGGTCCAACGCGCCTCGGGCGGGACCCAGAAGACACGCTCGGCGGTGTACTCGTCCCGGTTTTCGAGGAGCCTTTCCAGTTGCACACCGCTGATCCCGTCCGATTCCAGATCTGCCTTGAGTTCCTCGTGACGTGACTCGAAGGAGTCGGAGATGTACTTCAGAAAAAGAAGGCCGAGGACAACGTGTTTGTACTCGGCGGCATCGATCTGGCCGCGCAGGGCGTCGGCCGACTTCCAGAGGATTTCGGCATGGGCCAGGTCAGAATTGTTCGGGGTTTCGTTCGCCATCTTGGGCTCCTGATTCCTATTTGATCACCGATGGCGGATTTCGGTATGGTTCTTCGCGGCAGTAGCCCGGCGCGAAACGTTCGATCCGCGTGCAACCTCCCTCCCTCGGAACTGCCGCGTCAGCGTTTGTGCCGCGGATTCCAGGCTGGGGGTTCTTCGCGTCGCTCAGAATGACAGCGCGGGGGGGCTCCCCGGGTTCGCACTCGACGGAACGCCGGAGACAACGCAGATAGAGACCCTCCTCCATCTGCGTTCCTCGGCCACATTGGCCCTCGGTACTGGCAGGAGAGCGGAGTCTTGCGGGACAGAATGTGGCACAGACGGCACAGACACTCTTGTCTGTGCCAGCACGACACGCGTTATCCTTGCGCCCCTCATGCGCCGAATCGCTTTCGTCGTCCTTCTCCTTGCCGCCTCCGCCGCATACGCACAGCAACGCGACGACGCCTTTCTCGATGACGTCGAGAGCGCGCGGACGTTCAACGCCGCGGCCATTTCGCCGGACGGGAGACACATCGCCTGGTCGGTGCAGGGAATGGGCGTGACGACGGCGACGACGGCAGGCATGGATATCCATCTCCTGCCCGGCGACGGCGACGATCACTTCCTGGCCTGGTCGCCGGACTCGACGTCGCTGGCCACCGTCAGCGACGGCGGCAGGGAGCAGCGGCAGATCTTCGTGACGCACATCGGCGGCTCGCCGATCCGCGTGACGA
>Ga0247667_1000328_pt1 | contig 11973 bp, 7 predicted proteins | sample CNK08_metaG_FD_183027 | JGI IMG/M metagenome (GOLD analysis project Ga0247667, IMG submission 183027) | Soil microbial communities from Purdue University Martell Research Forest, Indiana, United States - CNK08 | ecosystem: Environmental > Terrestrial > Soil > Temperate forest > Bulk soil | place... | reverse complement strand
CCGGTGTCATAGCGGAATTAGGAGGAAGTTATGTCGAGCGGAGCGACGACGAGCGTGAAGACCTATCAGAACTACGTCAATGGCAAATGGGAAAGCGCTTCGAGCGGAAAGACGTTTCCCGTGTACGATCCTTCGACCGAAGAAGTAATCGCCCATGTCGCGGCGTCCGACGCAGCGGACGTGGATCGCGCGGTAAAGGCGGCCCGCGCTGCGTTTGATTCTGGCCCGTGGCCGCAAACGACAGCGCAAGATCGCGGCAGAATTCTATTTAAGCTGGCCGAGAAAATCCGGCAGCACTCCACCATGCTGGCGGAACTCGAATGTCGCAATACGGGCAAGCCGATCGTTGAAGCCGAATATGACATCGCCGACGTCGCGACCTGTTTCGAATATTACGGCGGCTTGGCGAACAAAGTAACGGGACACGTTAATCCAGTTCCAGCCAACGCGCTGAGCTTCACAATGCGCGAACCGGTTGGCGTTGCTGGTCAAATCATTCCGTGGAACTATCCGCTGCTGATGGCGGCGTGGAAATTGGCGCCGGCAGTTGCGGCAGGCTGCGCTTGCGTTCTGAAACCCGCGGAACAGACGCCGCTTACTGCGCTGGAATTTGCGAATTGGTTTGAGGAAGTCGGTCTGCCACCCGGAGTGGTCAATATCGTAAATGGCCTCGGTGAAACGGCTGGCGCTTCGCTCGTGGCGCATCCGGGGGTGGACAAGATTGCGTTCACGGGCAGCGCAGCGGTCGGAAAAATTATCGTGAAGAGCGCTGCGGACACCCTCAAACGAGTGACGCTCGAACTCGGAGGGAAATCGCCGAACGTTTTCTTTGCCGACGCGGACTGGGAAGCGGCAGTGGACGGCGCCTTGTTCGGCGTCTTCATCAATCAAGGAGAAGTCTGCTCCGCTGGCAGCAGAATTTTGGTCGAGAAAAAGATCTATTCGAAATTCGTCGAAGCCATGACAGAAAAAGCGAAACGCATCAAGCTGGGCCCTCCGATGGAGCGCGAAACGAAAATGGGCCCGCTCGTCAGCAAAGAGCAGTACGACCGGGTTAGCTCTTATCTTGAGGTCGGGAAGAAGGAAGCAAAGACCGCGATCGGCGGTGGCCGCCCGAAGCAGATTGGCAAAGGCTATTACGTCGAGCCGACAATTTTCTACGACGTCGACAACAACGCGCGCATTTCCAGAGAAGAAATCTTCGGCCCGGTGGCGTCCGTCATTCCCTTCGAAGGTGAACCGGACGCGATCCGCATTGCGAACGACACACCATACGGACTTGCTGGAGCGGTCTGGACACGCGACATTTACAAAGCGTTTCGCGTGGTGAAATCGTTGCGCGCTGGAATTGTGTGGGTCAATCACATGCAGCCGACATACGTCGAAGCGCCTTGGGGCGGCTACAAGCAATCGGGTTTCGGGCGCGAACTCGGCCCGTGGGGGCTCGAAGAATATCTGGAAACCAAGCAAGTCTTCGTCAATTTGGATGAAACTCCGATTGGCTGGTACTGAGATTTTCCAGCAGGAAGGAACACGCATATGGGAACCATTCAAATTCGCACGGCAATTCCGGGTCCGAAATCAAAAGCGCTGATGGACCGGCGCAACGCGGCGGTAGCGCGCGGGCCGTATCATTCGACGCCGGTGTTTGTCGCGAAAGCGGAAGGCGCCGTGCTCGAAGACGTCGACGGAAATCGTTTCATCGATTTTGCCGGCGGTATCGGTTGTTTGAATATCGGGCAGCGGGCTCCTGGCGTCGTCGCCGCTTTGCGAGAACAGATCGACGAATTTCTCCACGTCTGTTTCAGTGTCACACCATATGAAAGCTACATCGCCGTTGCCGAGAAATTGAATGCGCTCGCTCCAGGGAATTTTCCTAAAAAGTCCGTGCTGGTTAATTCCGGCGCCGAAGCCGTGGAGAATGCGATCAAGATCGCACGCGCTTATACAAAAAGACCCGCCGTGATTTGCTTTGAAGATGCATTCCATGGCCGTACGCTGATGGCGATGACCCTCACAAGCAAGCCACATCCCTACAAAGCCGGCTTTGAGCCGCTTGCGACCGATGTCTACCGCATTCCATTTGCGTATTCCTATCGCAGCGCTGCGGGCACGACTGTTGATGAGTTCGCGCATCATTTGGAAGACGCGTTCAAACGCCATGTCGCTGCGGAGAACGTAGCCGCGGTGATTGCGGAACCCGTGCTTGGCGAAGGCGGATTTGTCGTGCCGCCACGCGGCTACTTCGCCGCATTGCACAAAATCTGCAAAAAACACGGAATTTTATTTATTGCCGACGAAGTCCAGTCCGGCATAGCGCGCACGGGAAAATGGTTCGCGTGCGAGCATTTCGGCCTCGAACCGGATCTTCTTATCAGCGCGAAATCGCTGGGCGGCGGTATGCCGCTCGCGGCGGTCACCGGACGAGCGGAAGTAATGGATGCGCCCGGCGTCGGCGGACTCGGCGGAACGTTTGGCGGCAATCCGCTGTCTTGCGTTGCGGCGCTTGCGACGATTGAGACCATCGAGAAAGAGGGACTGCTAGTCCGCTCGATGGAACTCGGCAAACGTTTCGAAGAGCGCGCTCGGAGTTGGCAGAAGAAGTGGGAACTCGTCGGCGAAGTCCGCGGACTGGGTGGCATGTGCGCGATTGAACTCGTGCGTGACGCGCGGACGAAAGAACCTGCCGATACCGAGACGAAAGAACTTTCCAAGTATTGCTACGAACATGGGCTGATCAACATTACGGCGGGCACATACGGCAATGTGATGCGAATTCTCGTTCCACTCGTCGTAACGGACGCGCAGTTCGACGAAGGCATGGGTGTGCTCGAAGCGGGTGTTGCGTCTGTGGCTGAAAAGAAACAGCTGGCGCAAGCGACAGTCTAGAGGTCAAGCGATGCAGGATACAGCGACAAAATCCGAGGGCGTCGCGAACCAGTTGAAAGACAAAAAACTGTTTCGCGAAGCATGCTACATCGATGGCGGCTGGGTGCGGTCCAAGTCCGGCGGTACTGTTCAAGTGGACAATCCTGCGTCCGGAGAAATTATCGGCAGCGTGCCGAAGCTCGGGGCGGCGGAGACGCGCGAAGCAATCGAAGCCGCTAACCGCGCTTTTCCATCATGGTGCAAAAAGACTGGCAAAGAGCGTGCCATTGTGTTGCGCAAGTGGTTCGACCTGATGATGGAAAATCAGGAAGACTTGGCGCGTTTGATGACGCTCGAGCAGGGCAAGCCGCTGACTGAATCGCGGGGTGAAGTTGCCTATGCCGCATCATTCCTCGAATGGTTTGGAGAGGAAGCCAAGCGCGTTTACGGGGACACGATTCCTGGCCATCAGGCCGACAAGCGGATCGTCGTGATAAAACAGCCCATTGGCGTGGTGGCGTGCATCACACCATGGAATTTTCCTCTGGCGATGATTACGCGGAAAGCCGGGCCGGCCATTGCTGCCGGATGCACCGTCGTCCTAAAACCTGCGGCGCAAACGCCGTTTTCCGCCCTCGCGCTTGCTGAACTCGCTGACCGAGCCGGCGTGCCGAAAGGCGTGTTCAACATTGTCACCGGCGCCGCGCGTGAAATCGGCGGCGAACTGACGTCGAATCCGATCGTGAAAAAGCTTTCGTTCACCGGCTCGACCGAAATCGGCAAAGTACTCATGGCGCAGTGCGCCGGCACAATTAAGAAGCTTTCGCTCGAGCTTGGTGGGAATGCGCCATTCATCGTCTTCGACGACGCGGACTTGGACGCAGCCGTGGAGGGTGCGGTCGCGTCGAAATACCGTAACACCGGACAAACCTGCGTTTGCACCAACCGTTTGCTTGTGCAGGAACCGGTCTACGATGCGTTTGCCGAAAAATTGGCTACGGCTGTCAAAAAGTTGAAGCCCGCATTCGGTCTGGAGGCGGGAGCCACGCAAGGCCCTCTGATTGACAACGCTGCGGTAGAAAAAGTGGAAAGCCACATCCGCGACGCACAAGAGAAAGGTGCCAAGGTGCTCCTCGGTGGACACCGTCACGCGCTCGGTGCCAGATTTTTCGAACCGACAATTTTGACCGATGTCACTCCGGCAATGGTAGTTGCGCGAGAAGAGACGTTTGGCCCCGTTGCGCCGCTTTTCCGCTTCAAGACCGAAGCCGATGCGGTCGCGCTTGCCAATGACACAGAGTTCGGTCTCGCCGCGTATTTCTACGGCCGCGACATCGCCCGCGTCTGGCGCGTCGCCGAAGCGCTTGAATACGGAATCGTCGGCATCAACACCGGAATCATTTCTACTGAAGTCGCGCCGTTTGGCGGAGTAAAGGAATCCGGACTCGGCCGCGAAGGCTCTAAGTACGGTATCGACGATTACGTCGAGATGAAGTATCTCTGCTTCGGCGGCATTACGTCTTAATTCGTCGTACGCATTTCAACAACAACACTTCTACCGCGGATTGATGTTTTCTTTCTTCTCGAGCCGCGTGATCAAGCCCTGAATCTGGCCTTTGGTGGCATCCGGCGCGCTTGCTTGCGCAAGCTTCATTTCTTTAACCGCGGTGTCGAAGTCGCCTTTGGCGGAGGCGATTCGCGAAATTTCGCCGTGCGTATACCATTCGCTCGGCCGTTTCTTGATATTCATCTGGAATACCGCAAATCCCTCGTCCTGTTTTCCTTGAATCTGCAATTGCCGTCCGTAGACGTGCAGCTGGAGGCCGCTCGCAACTTCCAACGCTTTCTTCTTGGACGCTTCCGCTTCTTGCGTCTTTCCCAACGCTGCCAGAATTCCCGACTTGTTCAGATTATTCTCGAAGCGGTCTTCGTTCTGGATCGATTGATCTTCCCACTTCAACGCCTGTTCGAGCTCGTAGTTGTTGTCCAGAAGCCAGTTCGCAGCTTCGTCATAACCGGCCCACGAAAAACCACCCGTGTTGCGAAGCTGATTTTTGATGCTCCGCAATGTGATTGCCTTGATGTCTGCGGACACGCGAAAGGGAACAGCCAACCTTTCCCAACGCAACGTCGCGAGCGCAGAGTCTGGTTTGATGTCGTCAAATGTGTACGCGAGCGATTCACGAAACTCCGCCTCATGAGGTTTCACCTGAACGCGCAGCGCGTCTTCCTTATCGTCGTAACTGAAGCTGCCCCAGGAGGTTGAGTTCTTTGAAAAAATGATGGTCCATTGATCCGCGGTCGGAATCATGTGCAGACCGTACGTGCCAGCGGCGAGTGGCTTGCCTTCAATCGTCACGTCGTCCGAAAACGTGATCGTTGTATTTTGATTCGCTCCCGCGCGCCAAACTTTGTCATAGGGAACCGGCGCAGCGCCAAAGAGCTTACGGCCGCCGACCAGCGGCGCGTGGTAATTGATCGTGACGTCCGTGAGGCCAATCCGCTGCGTGACGACCGCGTGCTGGCTCAGCGTGGGCAGCGCCAGTTCGGTGGCTTGATTGCCGTTCTTGAATTGAGCCGACGCGGTAGTTGCGAGCAACAAGGATGCGAAAGTAAGGCCAACATTCAGGCGAAACGCGTTACGCATGGACTCTCCTTCGGCTGCAAGAATTGCGCCGTTTAAAGGGAAAATGAAGTTTTTCGGACACCTACCCCAGCGGATAGACGGCTCGTGCCGCATTCCGTGAGCATCGCAGCCGAGAATGTAGTGAAATAGAAGGATGCGACATCCAATAGGCCACGGGGATAGAACCAGTCCAAGGCGGTCTATGGCCGACGAGCCAGAAGTGAAAGCCGACAAGAAGGCGGAAAAGAAAAAGCTGGCATGGAAATCGCTGCCAGAAGCCTGGGCACTGCTCAAGCCGCGGCGGGGAATTCTCGCGCTTGGATTCCTGTTGATTGTCATCAATCGTGTCGCCGGATTTGCCGTGCCGGCTGCGTCCAAATTTGTCTTTGACAATGTTATTGCAAAACATCAAATTCAGTTCCTGATCCCTATCGTGCTCTCAGTAATCGCTGCCACAATCATCCAGGGAAGCACTTCCTTTACGCTCACACAACTCTTCTCGAAATCCGCGCAGCGAATGATTACCGAACTGCGCAAACAGGTGCAGGCACATATCGGACGCCTGCCGATTTCCTTTTACGATTCGCACAAGACTGGCGCCTTGGTCTCTCGGATCATGTCGGACGTTGAAGGCGTTCGCAACCTGGTTGGCACGGGACTCGTCGAACTCGCGGGTGGTTTGTTGACCGCAGTCATTGCGCTTATCGTGATGCTCAAAATCAGCCTGGTGATGACATTGGTGGCGTTCGGAGTTCTGCTCGTGTTTGGATTTGGAATCAACAAAGCATTTGCCACCATCCGTCCGATCTTCCGTGCGCGTCCAAAAATCACCGCAGAAGTGACGGGACGTCTGACCGAATCGCTCGGCGGCGTGCGCGTGGTGAAGGGCTATCACGCGGAAGAGCGCGAAGAAAAAGTATTTGCATCCGGCGTGCAGCGCTTGTTGGACAACGTTCTGAAGACTCTCACGGCGACGTCATTGATGGGCATGTCCGCGACTGTGCTGCTAGGCCTCGTCAGCGCCGTTATCATGTACTTTGGCGCGCGCCAGATTCTCAGTGGCACGATGACCGCCGGTGTGCTCATCGCGTACTCGGCGCTCCTTGCGATGCTCGTCGCGCCCATCTTTCAGATCGTCGCGATCGGAACGCAACTGACCGAAGCGCTCACCGGTCTTGAACGCACGAAAGAAATTCTCAGCGAAAAGATTGAAGACGAGGCGCCCGGCCGCGCAATGGACATGAGCCGCGTCGACGGAACTGTCGAATTCGAAAGCGTCGATTTTGCCTACGATGTCAACAAGCCGGTTCTTTTCGACATCGGTTTCAGCGCGAAACCAGGCACGGTCACGGCACTTGTCGGGCCTTCCGGCGCTGGAAAATCCACAATCATCGGACTGATCGCCGCGTTTTACACGCCGACTAAAGGTCGCGTGGTCGTTGACGGCACTGATTTGGCAACTGTACGCTTAAGAACCTACCGCACGCAGTTGGGAGTCGTGCTTCAAGATACGTTCTTGTTCGACGGAACGATCCGGGAAAATGTGGCGTTCGCCAAGCCCGAAGCGACCGACGCCGAAATTCTGGAAGCCTGCCGTATTGCCCGCGTGGACGAATTTGCCGAAGGTTTCGAGAAGAAATATGACACCGTCGTTGGCGAACGGGGCGTAAAACTTTCCGGCGGACAGAAGCAGCGCGTCTCCATCGCCCGCGCCATTCTGGCCAATCCCCGAATTCTGATCCTCGATGAAGCTACGTCGAGCCTCGACTCGGAATCCGAAGCCCTGATTCAAGAAGGCCTCCGCTACTTGATGCGCGGCCGCACTACATTCGTCATCGCGCATCGCCTCTCGACGATTCGCCGCGCCGATCAAATTCTTGTTGTCGAAGCGGGCCGAATTATCGAACGCGGCACTCACGAAGCGCTTTATAAATTGGGCGGCCGTTACTACGACCTCTACACTCGCCAGCACGGCATAGAGACAAATCTCTTCCTCGCTCCCGGCGAAGGCGATACTCCCGCCGATGATTCGAACGAAAACGGTGGCGGAAGGCCTGGCACGGGTGAACCCGATCCAATTCGTCTGATTCGCGGCCAGTCCGGCTCGTAATCTCAGTCCATCTCAGCACAGAGGAAAAGACAGAAAACGCCGCGAGGTGATTGAAAAAAATCGCCGGGGCGAGTGGATTGAACCGGCCGCCGGGCAATAGCAATGCCAGCGTTACGGCTCAACAAGCTGATGGATCTGATTGGCGGGAAGATCTTTCAACACTTGGCGCACCCCGCTGGGCCATCGTATTTCGAGCTGCTTGACCGTCTTGAATTTACCCAAACCGAAGTGCGCTCGCGGGTCACGCGACGCCCCGAAGCCCGCGCTCGTCGAAACAATATCGTACTGGCTATTCCCATCCTCGGTTGTCACTTTCAGTTGAGTGCCAATCGCCATTCGGTTGCTCTTGGTGCCTACACACCGAAACATCACCCAATTGTTGTCGTTCGACGTGGCATTTCGAAGGATCCTTGCTTTTCCGTTCAAAACGGTAACGACGATGTCCATGTGCCCGTCGTTGAAGAGGTCGCCGATAACCGCGCCGCGATACGGCTCGGACACCTGCATAGCAGGGCCAGCCTGAGCCGTCACATCGGCAAAAGTCATCTTGCCGAGGTTGCGGAAAATGGTATTCGGTTCGCCATAGGTGCGATTGGAGAATTCAGAGATATTGTCGAGGACGTTGCCTCGCGCCACGAACAGGTCCTTTAGTCCATCGTTATCGAAATCCGCGACGCCGTTCGACCACCCCGACATTTCGAGCGTTGGCCGCGCTAGTCCACTGCGTCCCGTAACATCAAGGAAAATGCCATCTCCGCGGTTCCGAAACAGCGGAAAGGTTTCCAATTCGGTAGCGGTATGCCAAATGTCCGGGAAGCCGTCATTGTCGAGGTCGCGAAACTCGGCGCCCATGCCTGAGACGGCTTTGCCGTTTTCGGTGTAAGCGACGCCGACATCCATGGCGACCTCTTCAAACGCTTTCCCTTTGAGGTTGTGAAAGAGCGCGTTGGGCATGTTGTCGTTGGCTACGAAGATGTCAAGGAAGCCGTCCCCGTCGTAATCGTTGAAGCCAATTCCCATCCCCTTGCCCAATTTCTTGGAGATGCCTGTCTCGTCCGAAACATCGGTGAAAGTACCGTCGCCGTTGTTGCGGTAAAGAGTGGACGGAAGCGGTGCATAAAACTTGGGGTGGCAGTAAGACCGCAGACGACCGCCGCTTAGGCACACGGGATCCTTGTTGACTTCCCAAACGCAGTAGTTCGCCACGAAGAGATCCAACTTGCCGTCGTTGTTGTAGTCGAACCAGCCGGCAGCGGCGCTCCACATCTTCTTGCCCTTGTAAATTGGCGAGCCTACGCCAGCCTTATCCGTGACGTCCGTGAAGGTTCCGTCGCGGTTGTTTCGATACAGGTGGTTCTTGGTCACGCTGGCGATAAAAATGTCGGGCCAGCCATCGTTATCGAAATCACCGACGGCGACTCCCATGTCGTAACCATCGCCTGCGAGCCCAGCCTTTTCCGTGACGTCTGTGAAGGTCCCATCATGGTTGTTGTGGTAGAGGCGGTTGTAGTATTTCGGTGAGTCCTTCTTTAGGGATGGAATTGCGGCGCCGTTGAGGAAGAAGATGTCCAGGTATCCATCGTTGTCGTAATCGAGCAGGGCGATGCCCGAAATCATCGTTTCGGGTTGATTTTTATTGGGAGTGGGACTGCTGTTCTCGAGAAAGTTCACGCCGGACTGGGCTGTAATGTCTTCGAAACGGATGGTACTGGTGTGGTCGGCCTGTGCTGCAACTAAGTTTGCCGCTGCCAGACTGACTGTCACCGCTAGAGTAAGAATGCGCCCACGCATCATCCGAGCAGAGTTTAGCATGTCACGCGAGTTCGCATCGAAGTCGTCTGCAATTGGCTAACGGTCCGCGGCGTCAACCACAGCCTTCAGACGCTCGAACTCGGCTCGCTCCCTCTCGGCTTCACTTTTCCGGCCAGCCTTCCACAAAGCGCGTGACAGCGCAAAGTGAGCGTCCGGACTGCCGGGAGCCAGCTTGACTGCGGCTTGCAATTCTTGCAACGCGCGATCGGTTTTTCCGGTCTCCTGCCACAATCTGCCACAAGCCACATGCGCGACGAAGTTTTTCGGAGCCAACACGACAGCCTCCTTCGCATAGGTCAAACCCTCTTGGTAATCGCCTGTACGGAGAAACTCAAGAGCGAGTTGTATCCGCGGCGCAGCGTCTGACGGTGACACTTCAATCTCGCGTCGGAATGCATCGACGGAAAGGGACGGATGCTCCTTCAGCAGAAACACGCCGTACATGTAGTTCACGCCAGGTTGGGACGTGTACAACGCCACGAGCTGCTTCAATTCGGTTTCGGCTGACACACGATCCTGTAAGGCGATCAACGCCTGAGCGCGTCCTGCCGCGCGAACCAGTGGGATTTGCTCCTCGGTCAAGTCCGAAGGTAGATTCGGCATGCGCAGCGCAGCGATTCCGAAGGCGTCTAGCAATTTGACGTCTGCGAGCACGGCATCTTTCGGGGCTTCACCATTTGCGGCAGCGATTTGGTTAGCAGACAAAGTCAATCGCTTGAGGGCGAGTTCGGGATTGCCCATGTGAGCGTTCAGAATTCCGTCGTGAAACAGTACCTCGCGGACGAAGGCCGGGTCGGTCCCTACTCCGAGCCTTAAACTGGTTTCAAGCGATTCAAGAGCTTTCGCATAATGCGCCAACTGAAATTCACTGAGGCCCAGCATCGCGAACCCGGGACCCGGCTGTTTTTTTTCCACGGACACGAAATGAGCGAAGGCGTCGCGCGCTTCGGCAAAGCGCTGTGCATCGAACAATAGCGTTGCCAAATGCCACCAGCCCTCCGACCAGTAAGGTTGAAGTTTCGTAGCGCGGGCGTACAAGCGAATCGCCTCAGGAATTCGGTCGCCCTCCAAAGCAGCCTCCGCGCGCGCCTTCAACTCCTCGAAAGACTCGCGATCTGAATTTCTTGCTGACTGCTTCTTGCCGGTGGCCTCGAACGGACGCGTGTCTCGTACTTGCACAGCGGCTTCGCAAGGCGATATTGCGCAAGACACAACTGCCAGTAGAGGACCAAGAATGATCTTGTGACCAGCGACTTTCATTTTGCGGAGTGTGCAGCCTCCATTTGAAGGTAGTCAGCACACTAACATCCAACATTCGGCGACGGACTTCAAGGCTGAGGGGCAGGGAATCAGGACTAGGAATTTGATACCCACCACGACCAGGGGACAACCGGGGGCGTCGGCACCAAAACAGACACGTGCAGGAATCGCTGGAAAAAATCGTTCTTGCGGTATTAAATTAGCGTGTCAATCACAGAGTTTGTTTTGGCAGGGGGGCCGGAAGCCATGAAACGATTGTTCATTTCCTTTACTGCATTGTTGCTGGCTGCGTTGGGTGGCGCGGCACAGAGTCAACCTCAACAAGCGAACCCGAACCCGGAGCAGTCCAACACGACTCTGCGTTCGACCGCCCAAGAAGTTTTGCTGGACATGGTTTTCCGCGACAAAAAAGGCAAAGCGATTCGCGATGTTCGGCCAGAAGAGATTCATGTTTTGGAAGACGGAGTCGAGCAGAACCTGACCTCCTTCCGATTGATAGAAGGAAATGGCACCGAGGCGGCGGCAACCTCAGGCACAAACACTACCACCGCGGGCCGCGTCGATCCGTTGCGCGAGATACGTCTGGTCACACTTGTCTTTGAAGGGTTGGACGTTGAGGGAAAGCGATTTTTCCGCCAGGCGCTCAAGGACATTCTGGATATGGCGCCGGAGCAAAATCTCTATTTTTCGATTCTAACCGTCGATCAGAAATTGCATGTCATTCAACCGTTTACTTCCGACCACGCTGCTTTGCTGAAAAGCGTGGATAAATCGATGATGTGGTCGTTCACCCAATATGAAACCCAGTCCACGGAAGTGAAACAGTCACTCAAGCAAATGCTTTCCGGAGACGAACCGCAAGTGCAGAGTACCTCTGCTGGCGGCCCCAGCCAGACCCAGGTTCAGAGTCTAGTCAACTATCGAATGGCGAAAATGCAGTACGACATGCTCGAGGCTGCCGAAGCGGCCGATCGCCAGTACAACGCCCGCGCCACTCTCGACGCACTGATGGCGCTGGTTCGGGCTCAGTCTCAACTGCCGGGCCGCAAGGTCGTGTTGTACTTCAACCCGTGGCTGTTCATTCCGGAAATTGTGAAAGAGCAGTACAACAATCTGGTTAGCACGGCGAATCGCTCGAACGTTAGTTTCTACACTGTCGATCCCAAAGGGTTGGTCACTTGGAGCCAGGAAGGTGCGGGACGGGACCGGTTGAACGGCGCCATCGGAGAAATCCGGTCGGAACAAATGAGAGGTGGCGTCGGTGAGGTGACGCCAGGGCAAGCCCGGGCTGCCGAGA
>Ga0247667_1000324_pt1 | contig 12041 bp, 8 predicted proteins | sample CNK08_metaG_FD_183027 | JGI IMG/M metagenome (GOLD analysis project Ga0247667, IMG submission 183027) | Soil microbial communities from Purdue University Martell Research Forest, Indiana, United States - CNK08 | ecosystem: Environmental > Terrestrial > Soil > Temperate forest > Bulk soil | place... | reverse complement strand
ATTAAAAGCTTGAAATGGATTCTTGGTCTTTCTCTTATCGCAGCGTTGTTGAGTTGGGGCTGCCCGAAGCAGGATCCACTTCAAGCTTTTAATCCCCCGGCGACACCTATTGATCCGGGGCCAGCGCCAGTTCCGGAGCCAGCCACGGCCTTGTTATTCGGGGCAGCACTGTTGATCGGAGGAGCTATTGTCCGACGGCGGCGGAACGGTGGGCACAAGTAAATCATTCTCGTTAGTCCGGCATGGAAGCCAAGGTTCCCCCATGTCCCACATAATTTGGAGTGTGCCTTGATCCGTCTCTTGAATGCCTACATTCCCAAACGGACGCTTCTGCTAGGGATATCAGAAGCCTGTTTGATCACTCTCGCGCTTTTGGCTTCGGCATTGGCCCGGCTAGGCGCGGGAGAAGCCAGCTTCATGCTTACGTATCAATACGGCGCTCTGAAAATTCTGTTCGTGGCGGTTGCCCTTCTGACGTGCATGTATTATTTCGACCTTTACGATTCCACTATTGTAGGCAACCGGCGCGAAGCACCTGTTCGCCTCGTCCAAGTAATGGGAGTAGCGTACCTCGCCTTGGGCGTCGTCTATTACCTCTACCCACCGGTGAAGCTGGGCCGGGGAATCTTCCATCTTGGGTTCCTGTTTGTTGGGCTTTTACTGCTGCTGTGGCGGGGGCTCTTTTCAATCATCAATAGCACGCAGCGGCTTGCGGAGCGGGTGGTAATTTTGGGAGAGGGCTCGCTGGCTGCATCTCTCTTACATGAAATCGAATCGCGCCCCGAACTGGGGATTCGCGTCGCAGGCCGTGCGGAGATCCTCGGAAATGGAAACCATCTTTACAAGCAGGAGGGCGGTGGATTGCCGATCACTCTCTCGCAGACCGGGTTTTTCGAGAATCTTGCGGTCGGTCGTCCGATCCGAGGTGTAGACCGCATCGTCGTCGCAATAGAGGAACGGCGGGGGAAATTGCCGGTCGACTTGTTGCTTTCGCTGAAGAATCGCGGCGTGCAAGTTCAAGATGGAAATGATGTCTACGAGTCGATTACTGGAAAAGTTCCCATCGAATCCATCCGATTGAGCTGGCTGCTTTTCGCGCCGGGCTCTCATGCTTCACGTCTCTTCCTATTTTACAAGCGGTTGACCTCCGTGGTGATTTCGATTATCGGATTGCTACTCACTCTGCCACTTCTACCGTTCGTCGCCCTTGCCATCAAACTTAGTTCGCGAGGGCAGGTGTTGTACTCACAGAGCCGTGTGGGGCGCGATGGAGTGGTTTTTCGTTGCTACAAATTTCGTACCATGCGCGCCGACGCAGAGGCGGATACTGGACCAACCTGGGCGCAGGACGACGATCCTCGAATTACGCCAGTAGGCAAATGTCTTCGCAAGACTCGCATGGATGAGATTCCGCAATTGTGGAACGTGTTAAGGGGCGACATGAGCCTCGTCGGTCCACGCCCGGAACGGCCAGAGTTTGTCGAAGGACTGAATCAAGAGATTCCTTACTACCACTTGCGGCACTCCGTTCGTCCCGGAATAACGGGTTGGGCTCAGATTCTCTACAAGTATGGCAGCACGGTCGAGGATGCCAAGGAAAAATTGCGTTATGACCTCTATTACATTAAGAACGCATCCGTGGGGCTGGACCTGCTGATCCTCTTTAACACCATCAAGATTGTACTTCTGGGGCGTGGCGCCAAGTGACGTCTGTTCTCCCTACACTGCCCTAGCCATTCCCGACTACCGCCGGAAACTAGGTCATAGGCCTCGCTGGCGGTCTAGCGAGATTAAACACGGCGTAGAATTTGCCACCTCACCATGGGATTTGCACTCACCATTCTCTACATCGTAGTCACGATCATCTCGCCGGAGCAATTCGGAAAGGAATGGGCCAGTTATCACGCCTTGATGTACCTTGCAGGGATTACAGTTTTGGCTTCTTTACCCGGCATGGCCACTTACAAGTTTTGGAAATCGTCGGTACAGACTTTTCTGCTGCTCGGGTTTATCGGTGCAATTACTTTGTCAGAGGTGGCTAACGGATGGCTTGGAGGGATCCTTGAGAGTTGGCGAATCTTCCTGCCGAGCGCGGCGGTCTTTTTTTTCATCGTCGTAAACGTGACGACAATTCGAAGGCTAAAGATTGCGACCCTGGCGGCAGTCGCATCCTGCCTCATTGTCGCTGTGGAGGCACTCTGTGGATATTACGCGGGCTTTAAAGGAGAGATGTTCATCTTAACCACCAATATCTCCTCTCCACAGGACGACGTAATTGGTCAATTGACGCGAATACGCGGCGCCGGCTTTTTGAGCGACCCCAATGACCTTGCGCAAATTCTCTTGATTGCGCTACCGCTTCTCTTTATCGCGTGGCGGCGAGGGCGCACGGTTACCAACTCCATTGTCGTGCTCTTGCCGGCCGCCGTGCTGCTATGGACCACTTTTCTGACGCATTCCCGCGGTGGGTTGCTCGCACTGGCCGCCGTCGCGCTTATGGTCGCCAGGAAAAAAATAGGAACGACGGCGTCCACGGCTGTGGCGGCCATATTCATTTTTGGCATGCTTGCTCTTGACTTCACAGGTGGCCGTGGGATCTCGGCGGCGGACGGCGCTGACCGGTTGGAAGCCTGGGCCAATGGGCTGGAAATGTTCAAGAGCGCCCCGTTGTTCGGAATCGGATTCAATGGCTTCACGGACTTGTACGAAATCACCGCGCACAATTCTTTTGTCCTATGTCTTGCTGAGCTTGGCTTATTGGGGAGCACTCTGTGGCTGGCTTTGCTCGTCACAACTACGATCGGCTTGAATCGCGTTCTTGGGGTGCAAAGGGTAAACCGAGCGAGCAGATTCTTGGGACTCCGTGAGCTTTTCGAAGCGAGTTATTTCAGCCGTACCGAGGCGCTGGCTACAGATCCCTCGCCTTCGCGTGCAACCATCGCTATGAATTATACGCTTACCCGCGAAGCGCTACCTGCTATGGCCGGCGGCGGTGCCATCGCGAGCCAGACAGACTCTGAACCTGCCCAAGCGCCGACCGTACCGCGCCACTGGGTTGTGGTGATGCGCATGGCATTGGTGTCGTTTATGACGAGCGCGTGGTTCTTATCGCGCAGCTACACGACAACGATGTACTTGGTTCTGGGGCTGGCCACAGTTGCGATCGCGATGAATCGCGATAGCACCAAATCAAGTGACCGCAGCCACTGGATATTTTCCACGGTGACGCTCGAGGCGGTGATGATCATTGTGATTTACGGGCTAGTTCGCCTCCGACACTAAGAATCCAACTCGAATTCACAAGCAGCAGTCACGAGGATGAGAATTCAGGCGCAGTTTATTTCCATAAGTTCAGTAAAAACCAAAGTCGAGCAGCTTCCGTCCGCATCGCGCGCTGTTCTCACGCAATAGCGCCCTCGAAACACAAGGCCAATAAGATGAGCGGTACACATGTCCAGACTTTTATCTTCTGGGGCGCTGCATTCCTTCTGCTCTACACCTACGCCGGGTATCCGCTGTGGATCTATTTACGCAGCCGGCTGCGTCCGCGACCACAGCGCCAAGGATCGATACTGCCCACGATCAGCATCATCCTTGCCGTCCACAACGGAGCAGCGTTGTTGCGGCAGAAAGTCGCTCATCTGTTGTCGTTGGATTATCCGCAAGATCGAATGGAAATCGAGATTGTATCCGACGGGTCAACGGATGGCACGGACGACATACTCCAGGAGTTAAGCAGCCCCCAAGTAAAGTGCTTCCGATGTGCTGAGCATTCTGGCAAGGCTGCGGCGTTGAACTTGGGAATGCAGAGCGCTACCGGCGAAATCCTGCTATTCCTTGACATTCGTCCCTGGGTTGAGAGCGGCGCCCTGCAACTATTGATCAGCAACTTTGCCGATCCTCACGTCGGATGTGTTGCCGGTGACTTAGTACTTCGCGAAGACGGCCACAACGCGGGCGCCAAAGCCATTGGAGGCCTCTATTGGCGCTACGAGCAGTGGATTCGCAATTGCGAGGCAAAAGTGGATTCTCCGCTGGGAGTTTACGGCGGGTTTTATGCAGTCCGACGCAAACTGGCAAGCGCGCTGCCGGACGGAACCATTCTAGACGATATGCTGCAGCCTCTTAGCGTAATTCGCCAGGGCTATCGGTCTGTTTTGGATCTGCGTGCGCGAGTCTACGACATCTGGCCCAAAAGTTTGCGTGGAGAATTTCATCGCAAGGTCCGAACCCTGGCAGGCAACTTCCAGCTGTTACAGCTAGCGCCCTGGTTGCTGTCGCGGCAGAATCGGCTACGGTTCGAGTTAATCTCGCACAAGCTAATGCGTCTGCTTGTGCCAATCCTGCTGATATTACTGTTCGTCACCAGCACGTTTTTGGCAGACCGTTCTGTGCTATACGCGGGAGCACTTGCGGCGCAGATTGCTTTCTATGTCCTCGCCGTTCTAGGCGCCGGGCGCGGGATTCCGGCGCTGATGCGGATAGCCGGCCCAGCGAGCGCCTTCTGTGTGTTGAATGCTGCCATAGTTGTGGGCTTCTACAAGTTCTTGTTCACACGGGGACCGCTCTGGAAAATTTGGACCGCTGGGGCCCCTGCTTCGTTTGCGACGGATGCCCAACAGGCAGCGGATCGGAACGCAACAATGCTCAACCTGCGATTGCAAGATCGCCTGCGAGCTCGCGGCGTGACGCGATGAGGTTGAAGGTGACAGTAGTTACGCCGATTTTCCCCATACCTGCGCAACCGTACCGCGGGCATTCAGAATACGAGATCGTTTTGGCGCTCTCAAAACGTGCCGACGTAAACGTTGTCTGCCCTTTCCCGCGCTACCCTAGATGGTTCCCGCCGCATTTCGACTATCGCCCTCCTGACTTGTCCTTTTCTCCGCCTGGGGTGGCCACACGGTACTTCGAGTATCCAGCGTTACCCGGCTTTACGAGGGGTATCAACGGTTTTGTTTGCGCAAAGTACCTGGAAACATATCTCCGGGAGTGTCCGCCGGACGTGGTTTGCAACTTCTGGCTATACCCCGAAGGCTACGCCACCGTCGCTGTGGCGCGCAGGCTTGGTATTCCAGCCGTTATCGGTTCCATTGGTTCAGACTTGAATCGCTTTGTGGACCCCGCTTCCAGATGGCTGACCAGAGTTGCAATGAAGAGGGCAACGTTCGTGGTGACCAAAAGCGAGCATCTGCGCCAGCGAGCCATCGAGATGGGAATTCCTGCCAGTAAGGTCCGGACGATCCGGAATGGCTGCAATCCGAGCGTGTTTCACTTGAGAGACAGGAGTGCCGCGCGCGCGCAGTTGGCCGTTGACGACAAGGCCGAACTCGTGTTGTTCGTGGGGCGTTTAGATACTGCGAAAGGCATAGAGGAATTGCTCGAAGCCTTTGCCTCCCTGGCGAGCCGGCGTCCAAACCTGCGACTGGCTTTTGTCGGGGATGGGCCGGGTGGCGAGCATTTGCGAAGTAAAGCCAAACATCTTGAGCTAGAAGATCGAATCACTCTGAATGGAGCCCGTTCTTCCCAGAAGGTTGCCGAGTGGCTTGCGGCCGCCAATGTGCTCGCTTTGCCCAGCTACAACGAGGGATACCCTAACGTCGTCATCGAAGCGCTCAGCTGCGGACGACCCGTGATTGCGACGAATGTGGGTGGAATTCTCGAGCTTGTCAACGAAGAATCCGGAATTTTAATTCCTCCAAGAGATTCGCGCACACTTGCCAGTGCAATTGAAAAAGCGATGGACCGTCGTTGGGATGAACATTCCATCTCCGAACAATTTCGCCGAAGTTGGGATGAAGCTGCCGAGGAATTACTTTGCATCTGTGAGCAGGCATTGCAGCAACGAAAAGAGAAACGGCAGCTGCCGGCTAAAGCCACGACTGTCCTGAGCCGTTGATGCGGTGTCCGCCAAATTAAGAAAATAACCATGCAATTAATCCACAATTCACAAATTTGGGGTCCTTCTTACATCAGGCAGCGGTTGCGGCAGATTACGCAGCGCACCGTGCCGGCACTCCAGCGTATTTGGGTGACCATTGCGGACCATTACGAACCCAAGTGGCGGCGCGCTGATTTAAGCACTGCGCAGAGCCGCGTCGCACTATGGCGGTCGAGATGGCCGGCGATTGCCAGGCGATGCAAGCCCGACTCTGTTGGTAACACACCTCGATATACCTTCTTCTATCCGGAAGAGGAATATCATCCGACACTAATGGAACCTCTGGCGGAAATGGTTCGCGACGGAATAGCGGACGTGGAGGTGCATCTTCACCATGATGGCGAAGGCCGCCAGAACTTTGTCGACCGTATTAGCAGTTTTTGCAACGCATTGGACAGCGAGCATGGTCTGCTGCGCAAGCGCAACGGAAAGCTGGCATTTGGCTTTATCCACGGTAATTGGGCACTGGACAATTCACGGCCGGATGGCCGCTGGTGTGGGCTCAACGATGAGATCCGTGTACTGCGAGACCTTGGTTGTTACGCCGACTTCACTATGCCGTCCGGGGATTCTCCGACCCAAGCGCGTTTGGTGAATACGATCTACTATTGCAACGGTGATCCCAATAGACCGAAATCGTATGACGATGGGATCCCACTCACTCCTGGCGGCAATGTAGATGGCGACCTGCTCATGATTTCTGGGCCCCTAGGAATGCGGTGGAGAGATCGTTGGCTACCACGGCTCGAAACGGGCGAACTTCGTTATGGCAACGTGGCGACACCGTATCGCGTAAGAAGGTGGGTGGAACTAGCGCCGCGGATTGGAACCGATAGCTTCATCAAATTATTTAGCCATGGAGCTCAAGAGCGGAATTCCTCGGCCTTATTGGGCGACGTGCTGGAATCGGCATTCAATTTGCTGGTAGAAGAAGCAGATCGGCGCAGGTGCTCCATTCAGTTCGTTTCCGCGTGGCAGATGTATCTGGCAATTAAGGCCATCATGCAACGCCGCGATCCCGTAGTCGCCACGAGCACGGACAAGATCGACCACGCCGCCGTTGGTGTTGGAATTCACTGATGTTGAATATAGGTATCGTTGGCTGCGGGAAAATCGCAGACGGTCACATCGAGGAAATTCAAAAGCTCGGGTGTGCCCGCGTACTGGCAGTTTGCGATCTCGAGCCGATCCTGGCCGAACAACTAGCAGTTCGCTACTCGGTTCCATATCGGTACACGGATTTCGATCACATGCTTTCTGAGCATCGGCTCGATGTAATTCATATTGCCACTCCCCCGCACTCTCACTTGGCGTTGGCGCAGAAGGCGGCCGAGTCCGGTTGTCATGTTTTTCTAGAGAAACCGCTGGCCTTGAACGCGACGGACGGGCGACGGGTGATCGATTGCATGCACCGAACTAACCGAAAGATGACTATTAACTATTGGTATAACTTCGAATCGCCCGCGCTGGCCCTCAAGGAATTCGTTGCAAAAGGGAACTTAGGCGACCCAATACACATCGAGAGTTATTACGGATATGACTTAGCGGGAGGATTTGGCCAGGCATTGCTCTCCGACGATCGACACTGGGTGCATCAATTACCCGGCAAGTTGTTCCAAAATATCATCGATCACGCCATCAATAAAATTACTCCATTCCTTCCCGACGAGCCGGTGGAAATTATCGCCCGCGCCTACCGCCGGCGCAATTCAATTGGCGACGGCACGGATGGCGTTCTCGATGAACTGCGGGTCATGATTCTCGCCGATGGTATGTCCGCATACGCTACTTTCAGCTCGCACGCGCGGCCAGTAGGCCATTTTATGCGGGTGTATGGCACCAAGAATACCGCCCATATTGATTTTGCACTTCGGGGCATGTTTGTGGAAGAAAAACAGACCGTGCCAAGTGCGGCCGGTCGGTTGTTGCCGTCGTTTAAATCCAGCTGGCAGTCTTTGCGTCAAGCCACGCAGAATGCCCGCGAGTTTGCCGGATCTCGATTTCATTTTTTTGAAGGTATGAACCGTCTACTGTCGCTTTTTTACCAAAGCATTCTGCACGACACTCCAGTGCCGATCTCCTATTCGGAAATATTGCGCATATCGCAAATTATGGATGTGATCCACTCACAGGTTTATCCGATGAGACTGGCATGAGGATACTCGTTACAGGGGCCGCCGGCTTTCTGGGGAGGGCGCTGATCACGCGCCTCTTGGCTCACGGCTACACCAATATCCGTTGCAATGTACGCCGGCAGGCGGATATCTCCAAGTTAGACGCTCTGTTGGGGCGAGATGCGCAGAGTCGTCTTGAATATTGTGTCGCAAACTTGAGGTATCCAGAGGACGCCGCTCGGGCCGTGGATGATGTCCAACTTATTTTCCATCTCGCTGCGGGAAAGAAGGGAACTGCCGCGGATCTCTTCCTCGATTCAGTAGTCGCTTCCAGAAACCTGCTGGATGCCGTTGGAAATTGCAAGCCGCTTCGCATCGTTCTGGTGAGTTCATTCGGTGTATACGGAGTAGCAAGCCTCGGTCGTCGGACGAAGGTAAACGAGCAGACCATACTCGAACCACATCCCGAGTGGCGTGACTATTACTCGTTTTCCAAACTTCGTCAGGAACAACTGTTCTGGGAATACCAGCGGCGTAGTGGCTTCGAACTAGTGGTTCTGCGTCCGGGCGTGATCTATGGTCCTGAGGGCGGTCATTTTTCCAACCGCGTCGGCTTGACGATTGGCAACTGGCTATTGCATTTCGGCGGAAGCAATCTGCTCCCGTTGAGTTACCTCGACAATTGCGCGGAAGCAGTGATGTTTGCCGGTACCCATGAGCGGGCTTCTGGTCAGGTCTACAATGTGCATGACGACGACCTGCCGACGTGCCGTGAATATCTGCGTGCCTACAGGAAGAATGTCGCGAAGGTTCGATTCATTACCGTCCCCTACTTTGGTGTACGGTTACTTTCCTACTGTGTAACGAAATACCATCGCTATTCAAAGGGCCAGTTGCCAGCAATCCTTACGCCGTATAAGGCGGCAAGTCAGTGGGGCGGGAATCGCTTCGATAACTCCAAGCTACATTCTATTGGGTGGAGGCAGTCGATACCGACGGCTGAAGGTCTGCGACGGACCTTTGCTGCGTTTCGAATTGGGCTCAACTTGGCCAGAGCTGGAAAGCCAGAGCTGCCGGCTGCAGGGATGAGTTCATCAGAAGTTTCATCTGGCGAGTTGCAACGTAGTTCAGAAGAGTTTGTAGTCGGTGCCGCGGTGGGCCCAGACTCCAAGGGCAGTTTCAATCACTTGCTGGCTGCATCCTCGAATCTGCGCAATACTGGCCGACCAACCAGAGTGATTGCCTTCGCCTCGCACGATACACAACAAGGTGCCATTAAAGCCGCGATTCAGGAGCTTCGTCCGGACCTTCAGTGGGTGCCTAGTGGATTGAATACACGCGACTCGCTCGGAGCATGCGATGTCCTCGTTTCGCTCCAGGACGGGGTACCTATTCTTGTGCTGCAGGCGATGGCTTCGCGCATTCCGATAATTACGACGGCTGTCCGCGTCCCAGAAGCCCTTCGCGACCAGCGTACGGTCATATTCGTTCGCGATGGCGATGAGAAAGGGCTGCAAGACGCCATGCAAAGGCTGACTGAGCAGACGAAACAAGAGCCTGCCCTTGGTCATGGCTCCGAGGAGAGCATCGCGAAATACTATAGCGACACCTACTTGTGGCATGAAAATGGTTCGCTCCCTGCGAACGGAAACGTCCCTAGAGGGCACGCGCTCGCTAAGAAAGTGCTGTTTAGTGCCGTTCCGGGCCGACAATTGCTTGTGCATGGGAATCGGAACAAAGCCCAGATTGCCTTAACAATTGATGATGGGCCCGATCCCGTGCATACCCCACGGATACTAGATATTTGTAGAGACTATGCAGTGAAGGCCACGTTTTTTGTAGTCGGAGGAGCCGCCGAGCAATATCCGGAGATCGTTTTGCGGATGAAGAAAGAGGGGCACGACGTCGGTAGCCACTCTTATAGCCATCCGTACTTCAATAGGCTTTCCTGGTCGGGCGCCATTCGGGAGATCAGTATGACCCGATGGGTCCTGAATCGTATCCTGGGAGAGGAATGCAAGTTATTCCGTCCGCCCCACGGCAAACTGTCACTGCGGAGTCTTCTCCCGGCTTGGGCGTCCGGCCAGCAAGTCGTGATGTGGAACGTCGACCTAAAGGACTATCGTGCTTCGGCAGGAGATGTGGAAGCGCAATTAAATCAAATCTCACTCTCTCCTGGCGACATTATTCTCTACCACGGCATTAGCGAGCCCGCGTTAAGAGCCTTACCGCGCGTAATCGAAGCGGCGTTAGGTAAGGGACGAGAAGCTGTAACTGTGTCCGAGCTCACTATCCAATAGCCTACTGGTGCCCGGGCAGCTTTAGATCTCTCAATTGTGCCTCTGATCAAACCATTGATTTGCGCTCAAGCTTCGAGTCGCTCGCATTTGAGGAATGAGACGTTTGAAAGGATTGCATGAGTAAGATGGCTTTTCCGATGCTCCACTCAGGATCATCTATGAGTACTTGCTCGGAAGGCGTGAGTCGTCGTGGAGCGCTAGAGTAATGTTCAATCGTCTCTTTGTTGCCCTTCGGCAGTACGGCTTTGGCACTCAACGCACGGTTCCAAGCCTTGACGGCCTGCGAGCGATTTCGATTGCCTTCGTGCTCGTGGCCCACCTGATCCCCGCGGGGCATGGCTCCGGTGCTATTTCTCGTGTGGGCCAATTGGGAGAGTTCGGCGTTCGAATATTTTTTGTCATCTCAGGGTATCTGATAAGTTCGATTCTGCTCGCAGAGCTGGGCCGCGAGGACTGGATCTCGCTGCCCCGATTTTATTTTCGGCGCATGCTCCGATTGTTCCCGGCCGCATACTTTTACATTCTGGTGATCGCAATCCTGGCGGCGAAGCACCTCGTTAGCTTGGAGCGTTGGGACCTAACGGCCGCAATTACCTATACGATGAATTATCACGAAGCGAGGGCCTGGTCACTCGGGCATCTGTGGTCGCTGGCTGTTGAGGAGCAGTTCTATCTTTTGTGGCCGTTAATACTCCGAACTCTCGGCCAACTTCGATCGGTTCGTTTCCTGATTGCCCTTTTAGTGGTAGCGCCGTTTCTGCGTCTCGCTTCTCCGTATGTCGGACCCGCGTTTAATTTCCTTATCTGGTCCGATGCACTTGCGACGGGCTGCCTGCTCGCAATCCTACGGGAGGATCTCGGCGCCAATCGACATTATGCCCGCCTCTTGGCCTCGCGATGGTTTTTCCTCGTCCCAGTGGTCGCGCTAGTTGCCAATTATGTGCCGTTCACCAAGGTCTCCTGGTTGGTTTCAGAGACGGTCATGAATCTATCTATTGCGGCTTCGGCCGATTGGGCTATGCGGAATGCTGATACCGCGGTAGGCCGCTTCCTAAACTTGCCCGCGATTAGTTTCACAGGTGTTCTCAGCTATTCGCTATACCTGTGGCAGCAGGTCTTTCTTAACCGAGAGTCGGTCAGCCCGTATTGTGCGTTTCCTTTAAACATCATCTTAGTGGTCGCAATGGCGCTGGTTTCCTATCTGCTGGTTGAGGCTCCTTTTCTAAGATTCCGCACCGTAATCGAGGGCGCCCACGCTCAATGGCGGGCAACTGGGGAGCACGCTCGCTTACCCGCCCGTTGAAACTTGAGTGCAAACTAGGAAAACTTCGTGCTGGCGAGCATCAGTCCCAGTGGAGTAGCCGCTCAGTTCGTAGAACGCCTTGGTAAAGGAGCAGACCATTTTAGTGCTCCGGCCGAAACTGGACAGTCCATATAGATATGATTATCAGGGTCTTCCAAACCTGGGCTGCTTCGGTTACGGTTATGGCGAGGCGTCACTAATTCCCAGCTTATGCGACACCAGGTTTCTATCGCGCGAAAAGTTCTAAGTTCTCTCATGTGAGCTTCTGTTGAAAACCATCCCTTATCCTCAGGCGTCAATCCCTTTGCGTTCGAGTGTTGTGGTCTCTGAACAGGTGCCGCCGCGAATTGCGAATACGTCCACGATCCCAAAGATTGTTGCTC
>Ga0247667_1000323_pt1 | contig 12069 bp, 10 predicted proteins | sample CNK08_metaG_FD_183027 | JGI IMG/M metagenome (GOLD analysis project Ga0247667, IMG submission 183027) | Soil microbial communities from Purdue University Martell Research Forest, Indiana, United States - CNK08 | ecosystem: Environmental > Terrestrial > Soil > Temperate forest > Bulk soil... | reverse complement strand
GCAGTCGGCACAGACCAAGGTGCTGGTTGCGGACGGCGGGACAGTGGTCATCGGCGGAATCATCGTGTCCACGCAGAATAAAAACATCACAGAAGTTCCCATTGTTGGCAGCTTGCCGCTGATCGGGAATCTTTTCAAACGGACGAATGTCTCGATTCAGTCGCAGGAATTGCTGTTCTTCCTGACCCCGCGGATTATTCCGGGGTAGTCCGAGCCTAAACACATTAGAATAAAATGGGAACGAGGAGACCACGGTCTCCTCGTTCAATTTTTTAATATGACGCCCTTCCATAATCGGCGGATGGCCCTCTGCCAGTTGATTTCAAAGGCGAATCTGGATGCCTTGGTGATCACTCATCCAGCGAATTGGTATTACCTGACTGGATTCACCGGAGATGCTGGACTACTTATCGTGCGCCAGGGTGCAACGACGCTGATTTCCGACGGCCGGTTCACAACCCAGGCGCACGAGGAAACGTCCTCCATTCGATTCCTGGAGCAGAAGGGCAACCTAATGGACTCTGCGGGGAGGCTCCTGCGGGGGAAACCCGGGAGCCGGGTAGGGTTTGACCCATCTCAAGTTTCCGTGTCTCAATTGCGTCTGCTTCGAAAGGCCGCCGGAGCCCGAATCCAGTGGATTTCTGCCCCCGGTTTGGTGGAAAGCCTCAGAATCCGAAAAGAACCCGCTGAATTAGAGCGTATGAGCCGGGCAGCCATTCTGGCAGGTGATGTCCTCAGCGGCGCGGTGAAACTGCTAAGGCCGGGCGTGACCGAAAACGACATTGCCGGTGAGATTGAATATCAGATGCGGAAGGGGGGCGCTTCCGGGCCAGCCTTCGAGTCAATTGTGGCTTTCGGGGAGCGTTCGGCGTTGCCGCACGCGAGGCCAACCGCCAAGCGATTGAGGAAAAATGAGTTGGTGGTACTAGACCTGGGTGTTATACTCGCGCACTATTGCAGCGACATAACCCGGACGGTGTATGTTGGCAGGGCACCGGCACGCGTGAAAACATGGTACCGGGGCGTTCTGGAAGCGCAAGGTGCGGCGATTGCGGCGGCGAAGGTGGGAGCCGGATGCGGAGAAGTGGACGCGGCGGCACGAAAAGTATTGGCTGGGTACAGACTGGATCGGCATTTCACGCATAGCACCGGGCACGGCCTTGGCTTGGAAGTGCATGAGAATCCTCGACTCGCGCGAGGTCAAAAAGCTCGGCTAGAATCTGGATTCGTGGTCACCGTAGAACCAGGGGTTTACATGGCAGGAGTGGGGGGAATTCGAATCGAAGATGACGTGGCCGTGCATACCGGGAAGACCGAAATTCTGACCCGCATATCGCGGGATCTCATCGAGCTCTGACAAAGGCATGAAACGCAAACAGCCCGCGAAGGCAAGCGAAAGCTCTTCTATAGCAAGTCCCGAAGTCCAGCAAATCGAACAACTCCTCCGTTTCATGAGCGAGCACAATCTCGAGGAGTTTGAGTACTCCAGAGGAGATCTGCGGATCCGGCTGAAGAAACCGTCGGCAGTTGTGCCAATGATGCAGCGGTCGATGGGAGTTCCCGAGATTATAGTGCCTGGGGCCTCCGAAAGACCGCTGGGTGCCTCAGCGAGCACTACAGCGGCGCCGGAAGCGCGAATAAGCGAGGACCTGCACTTGGTGAAGTCGCCGATTGTTGGGACGTACTACGAGGCTCCTAGCCCTGGCGCGGAGGCATTCGTGAAGGTCGGCGTGCATGTCGAGTCTGGGCAAACCCTGTGCATCGTCGAAGCCATGAAATTGATGAATGAAATTGAGTCGGACGAAAGCGGTGAACTGATTCGCATTTTTGTCGAGAACGGGCAGCCCGTGGAATACGGCCAGCCGCTCTTCGGCATTCGTCCCAGCCGGAAGAGGTAGCCGGCGCCCTAGACCATGTTCCAGAAAATCCTAGTAGCCAATCGCGGGGAAATCGCGTTGCGGGTCATCTGTGCCTGCAAGGAACTGGGAATTTCCACGGTTGCGGTCTATTCAGAGGCGGACCGCAATTCGCTCCACGTCCGGTTTGCGGACGAGGCGGTGTGCATAGGGCCGCCCCGCAGCAGTGAAAGCTATCTCAACATACCCCAAGTAATCAGCGCGGCGGAGATTACCAACGTAGATGCCATCCATCCGGGATACGGCTTCCTTTCGGAAAACGCCAACTTTGCCAAGGTGTGCGAGGCGTCGGAGATTACGTTCATCGGCCCGACTCCCGAAGTGATCGAGATGATGGGAGAAAAAGACCGTGCGCGCCGGGAAATGAAATCGCTAGGCGTTCCGACGGTTCCGGGAAGCGATGGCATAGTGGAAGGGGAAGAGCAGCTTGCCAAAGAGGCCAAGAAAATTGGCTTTCCGCTGATCATCAAAGCCTCCGCAGGCGGAGGCGGGCGCGGGATGCGGGTGGTCCATAAGCAGGAAGAGCTGCTGAATGCCTATGAGACGGCTCGCAGCGAGGCCCAGCAGGCGTTTGGCACGCCGGATGTTTACGCGGAGAAGTTCATCGAGCGTCCTCGGCATATCGAATTTCAAGTTCTTGGAGACCAGCACGGCAAAGTGATCCATCTTGGAGAGCGCGAGTGCAGCATCCAACGCCGGCATCAGAAGTTGGTCGAGGAATCGCCCTCGCCCGTGATGGACGCCAAGCGTCGAAAGGAACTCGGCCTGAAGGTGGTGCGGGCGCTCGAGAAGGTCGGGTACACAAACGCTGGGACGGTGGAATTTCTGATGGACCAGGACGGTTCCATCTATTTCATCGAGATGAATGCCCGCATTCAAGTGGAACATCCGGTTACTGAGCTGGTGACAGGAGTGGACCTGATCAAGGCGCAGATCCGCATCGCCGCAGGCGAAGGTCTGGATGACGCGGTGGGTGAACTGAATTTTTCAGGGCACGCAATCGAGTGCCGCATTAATGCGGAGGATCCGGATACGTTTGTGCCCTCCGCCGGACGCATTACTACCTTTCAAGCGCCGGGCGGGACCGGGGTTCGCGTGGATTCCGCGGCTTATGCAGACGCTGTCATACCGCCGTACTATGATTCGATGATCGCGAAGTTGATCGTTAAGGGCCGGGATCGTGCCGAAGCCATTGGACGAATGAAGCGGGCGCTCGAGATGTTCGTCATCGAGGGGATCAAGACTTCCATCCCGCTGCACCGGCGAATTCTAGCCGATTCCGATTTCGCCGAGGGCCGCTTTGATACGCACTTTATCGAAAGACTGCTCGGTTCAGGCGGAAAATAAGTCGCTATGCGCCTTGTCCTCCCCAGGCTGTATGTGATACTAGACGCAGCGTTGATTACTCCTTCCGAAGGAGCTTGTGCATTGAGTCTAGCTGAAGCTGGAGTTCGTCTGCTTCAGTACCGGGACAAGCGTGCCCCGGCGCGGCAGTATCTCGCTGCTTCACGCCAATTAGCGGAACTGCTTGGGCCCCGCGGAGTGTCGTTTCTTGTGAATGACCGTCCGGATGTAGCGTTTCTGGCTGGGGCGAACGGCGTGCATGTCGGGCAGGAAGACTTGGACGTCGAACAGGCGCGGCGAGTGGCTGGGGCTGACAAGCTTGTTGGCGTCTCGACACATAACTTGGAACAGTTCGAACGCGCAATGGCCAGTTCGGCGGACTATATCGCGGTAGGCCCGGTTTACACCACTTCTACCAAGGCCAATCCGGACCCGGTCGTTGGGGTGGATTTCCTCCGGCGAGTTCGACCACTGACCGACAAGCCGATTGTCGCTATTGGCGGGATCACGCCGGAGCGAGCTGCGGCAGTGATTGAGGCCGGGGCTGACTCTGTGGCAGTAATCAGCGGAATTTTGAGCGCGCCTGAACCGGGCCAGCGCGCACGGCAGTACATCAAGACGCTCGAATCTGCGAAGTTCGCGGCGGCGGTCTGAGGCAAACCGGGAATGGCCGAGACTACACATCCACTTTCCCAGAACACAGCAAGAAGTGAACCCGGGTTTGTGCGCGCCATCGGTCTGTTCGACGGCACGATGATCGTGGTCGGGTCGATGATTGGCTCCGGCATATTTATCGTCGCGGCGGACATTTCGCGGCAGACCGGTTCGCCAGGCGGGTTGATGCTCACCTGGGTGCTAACGGGCCTGCTTACGGTATCCGCGGCGCTTTCCTATGGCGAGCTTGCCGCCATGTTTCCACACGCCGGCGGTCAGTATATTTATTTACGTGAAGCCTATTCGCCTCTCTGGGGCTTCTTGTACGGCTGGACGCTGTTTCTCGTCATCCAGACCGGCACCATCGCCGCCGTGGCCATCGGGTTTGCGAGGTTTCTCGGAGTGCTTTTCCCGGCGATTTCGCCGGAGTCCTGGATCGTTCACCCCATAAATCTTGGGTCGAAGTATGCGATCAGCCTGAGCGTGCAGCAGCTTGCCGCCGCGTTGATGATTCTTTTGCTGACGTTTTTGAATACGCTTGGCATCCGCCTTGGCAAATTCATTCAAAATGTTTTCACCTCGGCGAAGACGCTAGCGCTTGCCGGATTGATTGTGTTGGGGATTTTTGTAGGCAGAAACGCCGGCGCAATTTCCGAGAATTTCTCTCATTTCTGGTCCATTCGCGGCGCGGTACCCATCGAGCCGGGCGCGAACTTTTTGCGAGGCTGGATTCCCACGGTCACCGCAGCGAGCGGATTCTTCGGCATGATTGTCGCCTACGGTGTTGCGCAAACCGGCTCGCTCTTCTCCGCTGACGCCTGGAACAATATCGGGTTTACCGCGGCTGAAGTGAAAAATCCCAAGCGCGACGTGGCGCTTTCCATGGCTTTCGGGACGTGCATTGTCATTGCGCTTTATTGCCTGGCAAACCTCGCGTATCTGTTTGTCCTTCCGCTCGTTCAGATTCAGACGGCTCCCGACGACCGGGTAGCCACTGCGGCGTTGAGCGCGATTTTCGGACACGGCGGCGCAATCTTTATGGCGGTCGCAATCATCATCTCGACGTTCGGCTGCAATAACGGGCTGATTTTGGCGGGTTCGCGTGTAAGTTATGCCATGGCGAAAGATGGACTTTTCTTCCGCTCAACGGGACGCCTGAATTCCAAAGGCGTGCCCGGCACGGCGCTCATTCTTCAGGGGATCTGGGTGGTTATCCTGATTCTTCTGCGCACGCGGAATCCCAGCGGCGGCTACGGAAATCTTTACAACGACCTGCTCAATTATGTCGTCGCGTCCGTTTTGCTCTTTTACGCGCTGACCATTGCAGGAATTTTCGTGCTGCGCGCAAAACGCCCACAGACGGAGCGGCCCTACAAAGCGTTTGGGTATCCGATACTGCCGGCCCTCTACGTTCTTGGAGCGTTAGGCATAGTGCTTGTGCTGGTGCTCTACCAGACGCAGACGGCAGGCTGGGGGGTCGGCATCGTGGTCGCCGGCATTCCGGTTTACTGGCTACGCTCGATGTGGCTGGCGAGAGCAAACGGTTCGGCCTAGGAATTTTGTTGTAGGGGCGCGGGATGCTGCGCCTCTACAATGTGCAAAGCCAATCTTGCGGGATAAAAGTCGGTAGCGGAAGCCGGGCGCAGAACGCCGAAAAGGAGGAGTTGCATGGGCAACCCCTTGTTCGCGACGAAGTCGATCGAAGTGCTGATGAAAGAGTCGGAGGAGACTGGAGAGCTCAGCCTCAGGCGCGCCCTTGGCCCCTTAAATTTGGTAACGCTCGGAATCGGAGCCATCATCGGGGCCGGCATCTTTGTAATCACCGGCCAGGCGGCCGCCCAGTTCGCGGGGCCGGCGATTATCATCTCGTTTGTGCTCGCCGGCATTGCATGCGCGTTCGCGGGACTTTGCTACGCGGAATTCGCCTCGATGATTCCAATTGCGGGAAGTGCGTACACGTACTCGTACGCGACACTCGGGGAATTGGTCGCATGGATCATCGGCTGGGACCTCATCCTGGAGTACGCGTTTGGTGCTGCAACGGTTGCAGTAGGCTGGAGCGGGCACCTCCGTGCATTTATGCACGACCTCGGATGGAATCTGCCGGTTCCGCCGGAGTCGAGTTTCTCTGTCTTTGGCATAGCCGTGCATCTGAAGTATGACTACATCGGATTCCTGATCATCATGGCCATCACTACGATTCTAGTGATCGGCATCAAAGAATCGGCTAACTTCACTACCGCCATTGTGATTCTGAAGGTCGCGGTTGTGTGCATGTTTATAGGTCTGGCGACCTGGTTTCTGGCTACGCACGCGTGGAAACCGAACTACTGGCATCCGTTTATTCCCAAAAACACCGGGGTCCGTGGGGAGTTCGGATGGTCGGGTATCCTTCGCGGCGCGGGCGTCGTATTTTTCGCCTATATCGGTTTCGACGCAGTTTCGACTGCGGCACAGGAGGCCAAGAATCCGAAGAAGGATATGCCGTTGGGCATACTCGGATCGCTGGTAATCTGCACGATTTTGTACATTCTGGTCTCCGGACTGCTGACGCATCTCGTTCCCTATGGTCAGCTCAACGTGCCGGACCCGGTCGTTGTCGGGATGAGGGCCACAGGCCATCCGTGGGCAACCTACATGGTAGAGTTGGGTGCGCTTGGCGGGCTTGCGACGGTGATGCTGGTTATGCTCCTCGGGCAATCGCGCGTATTTTACTCGATGTCGCGCGACGGATTGTTATGGCCGTGGGCCAGCAAGATTCATCCTCGATTCAGGACACCCTACCTGAGTTCCATCGTGGTCGGAGCGTTTGTGGCGGTACTTGCTACACTGATTCCACTTAACGTCCTTGATGAAATGACCAGTGTTGGGACATTGCTCGCGTTCATGCTCGTGAGCGCCGGTGTCTGGGTTATGCGAAGGTCGCATCCCCATCTGAACCGGCCATTTAAGACCCCGATGGTGCCGCTGGTTCCAATCCTTGCCATCGCGTTTTCGGGACTGCTCATCGTTTCCCTTTCCTACTTAACCCAGATTAGGCTTTTGGTATGGCTGATCATCGGCCTAGTTATCTACTTTACCTACGGCGTAAGACACAGCCGCGTGCGCAACGCTGTGAAATAAGTTTCCGCGAGAAGCGCGGGCAACGACTTCATTTTCGCGAGGCGTTTGCCCTGCGCGTGAGAGGCTTCTTCAGGTAGAGTAGTATTTCTTTCGATTTCCCGATGACTGCTCTGCCTGCGAACCTTCGAACCGTGTGGCGCCGCCTTTCGCGGATTGACCTTACGGCTTTAGCATTGCTGATTGCGGGTGTGGTCTGTGCGATTCTGGGACTCAGCAACGGCTTTGCAAGCTTCCTGAGATTTCTGTCGGTTCTTGCGGCCACCTATCTGCTCTTCCGCCTGGTCGGATGGTGGCGAACGCGGTTGCTTTGGAGCCTGCGCAATCGTCTGATCGTTGCGTATCTTTTCATCGCGGTCGTGCCAGTCCTCTTACTCCTTACTCTCGCGATCATCTCAGGCATGATTCTATACACGCAACTAGGCGGCTACCTTCTCTATGAGGACATGCAGCAGCGCATCCAAATGCTGTCCGACGGCAGCGATCAAATTGCGGCAGCGTTGGCAAGCAAACCTCCGAAAATGCGTACTGAGGCTGCCGAGGAGATGGTCGCCGACCAGGAGAAAAAGGTTTACGATCAAGCTCTCCCGGGATTGGAAGTCGAGTTTTCGGACGATCCGAGCCTCTTGCAGAAGGTTTCCGGCTCTCCTCAGGGCCATTTTGCTGGTCTCATCCAGCAAGACGGCAAACTTTCGCTGTATGGACTTCGCGCCGTCGAGACCTCCCGCGGGACCCGCATGGTGACTTTGCGCGTCCCAGTCACACCGGCGTTTCTCGCCACGCTCGCGTCGGGCGTGGGCGCCATTCACGTGGATATTCTGGAACGCTACAGAGGCGGCCCACGCAACAGCGTTATTTACCCACTAAGTGACGGCGAGTATGAGGCACTGTCCAGCATCTCGGCGTGGAATAGATTCACTCAGAAAGCCGAACGTTGGCTGGATCCAGTGGTTAACGGCATTACGAAATTTGAAGCCATCCATCTGAAAGCGGATGGCAGCGTTGGAAGATCATGGCCGGTGATTGCCAGGTTTAGCGCCCGGCCCTCGCGTTTGAATGCGCGGATATTCTCGTCCGTTGGCGAATTGGGGCGGCTGTATGTTATCGGCTTCACCGTTGTGTCCGTGATCTTTCTGCTGCTTGAACTGGCTGCACTGTTTACTGGCGTCGTTATGACTCGACGGATCACCAAAGCCGTGAGCGATTTGTATCATGCGACGCAGTACGTGAAGACCGGCGATTGGACGCATAGGGTGCGCATCGAACGCAGAGATCAGCTGGGCGTTCTGGGCGAATCGTTCAACGACATGACCGGCTCGATCAGCGGATTGCTGGAAGAGTCCAAAAAGCGGCAGCGGCTTGAAAATGAGATTTCCATCGCCAGCGAAGTGCAGAACCAGCTTTTCCCGCAGAGCGTGCCATCCATGGCGGGCGTCGAACTCGACGCGATTTGCAAAGCTGCTCGCACAGTCAGTGGCGACTATTACGATTTCATTCAGCTCAGCCCCACTCATCTGGCCATTGCCCTGGCGGATATCTCCGGCAAGGGAATCTCCGCAGCGCTTTTGATGGCCAGTTTGCAGGCGGCGCTGAGGAGCCAGCTTTTGTCGCCAGGGAGCGAACTGATGAGCACGGCGGAACTTGTTGCACGGCTGAACATGCACATGGTGCGCAATACCGCGGACGACCGATTTGCCACTTTTTTCGTTGCCGTGTATGACAGCGCGACGCGCAGGCTTCGCTACACTAATGCGGGGCATCTCCCTGGTTTCCTGATCTGGAACGGCGCCGTTAAACACCTCGACAAGGGTGGAATGGTTCTCGGCGTCATGGAAGATTATGTGTATGAGGAGGATTCTGTATCTGTGCCGCCCAATGCGCTGCTTGTGCAATACAGCGACGGATTGGTCGAGCCGGAAAATGTCTACGGCGAGGAGTTTGGTGTGCGCCGGTTGCAAGAGGCGGGGATCCGGTTGCAGGGTTCATCCCCCAGGGTGGTCGGGCAAGCGCTCATGATGGCCGCGGAGGAGTGGGCCGGCGCGCCAGAACAGGCGGACGACATGACCGTGATCGTCGCCCGTCTGAAGTAGTCCGCGTTTCGGGGGTGGGCTATACTGACAAGTTTCCCAGCAGAAGTCTTCAAGGAGAAGAATGACGCTTGTTAATCGGGTGGCGCTGATTACCGGAGGAAGCAGGGGGATCGGAAGAGGCATCGCGGTTCGACTGGCGCAAGAAGGAGCGCGGATCGCGATCTCCTATCGCTCGAACAAAATGGCCGCGCAGCAGGCGCTCCGCCAATTGCAGGCGAGCGGCGCGGATTGCGTCGCCGTGGAAACGGACGTCACGAACGCGGCGAGCGCAGAGCAACTGGTCGAAACCGTGGCGGACCGCTATGGCCGGATAGACATACTTGTCAATAATGTTGGCGGATTTCGCTGGGGCACACTGGCGGAATCTTCTCTCGAGGAGTGGCAAAGCATATTTACGTCGAATCTTTCGAGCGTGGTGTATGTATGCAGGGCGACGTTGCCTCACATGCGGCGCGGACGCTGGGGGAGAATCGTCAACCTCGGGGCTGTGGGAGCGGAACGAGCGTTTGGCCAGGCGAAGATTTCCGCGTATGCGGCGGCCAAAGCCGCGGTGGTGGCGCTTTCGCGTTCGCTGGCGCTGGAAGAGGCAAAGAACGGTATAACGGTGAACGTCGTGAATCCTTCGAGCATCGATGAAAAAGAACTGACCTTGAACGAAGCGCGGCGAATTCGCGATGCGCGATTTCCGATCGGCCGCCCTCCCACGGTCGAGGACGTAGCCGCCGCCGTGGCGTACTTCGTGTCCGAAGATGCGGAGTACGTGACCGGCCAAGTCCTGAACGTGAGCGGCGGATGGATGCTCTGAGCGTGGCGTGAATTTCTTCGCATGAAAGCCCTGACTGCAGCCGAGATGCGCGAGGTTGATCGCCTGACGACCGAGCGTTTTGGAATACCAGGCTTGCAATTAATGGAAAACGCCGGCAGGAAAGCGGCGGACGCTGTGTGGTACCTCGTTGCAGGCCGCGAACAGGTCCGAGTGTGTGTCCTCTGCGGCAAAGGGAATAACGGCGGCGATGGATTCGTAGTAGCACGCTATTTGAAAGATCACAAGCTTGAGACCCATGTGGTACTTTTCGGCAAACCGGAAGAGGTGCGTGGCGACGCGGCGGCTAATCTCGCGAAGTGGCTGGACGGGGGGAACAAAGTAGAAATCATTCTGGAAGAGGCGGACTGGGAGAAGATTTGGCCGAATGTTCGTGGTTCCAACGTCATTGTCGACGCGATGCTTGGAACGGGGTTGCGTGCGGGCGCATCGGGCGCCATCGCTCGCGCGATCAAGGACGTCAACCAGCATTCGCGAAATGGCACGTCGGCTTGGCCAGCACTAATTCTTGCCGTGGACACCCCGTCCGGGTTGCCCTCGAATGGAGAATCGCCCGCTGGTTCCGTGCTGTTTGCTCATAGAACCGTCACGTTCACCGCACCAAAAGTTGGCCAATTGGTTTCTGTAAGAGCAGAAGCTTGCGGAATTTTACAAGTTGTTGGGATTGGTTCGCCGGCAGCCTTGATCGAGGAAACGGGAAGACACACCCTGCGATGGGTTGGGCCGGAGGAATTCGCATCACTGCCGCTGGTTCGAGCGGCGGATTCGCACAAGGGTACCTTCGGTCACGCTTTGTTGTTGGCTGGCTCATTGGGGAAATCGGGGGCTGCGATTCTGGCTGGATATGCTTCCTTGCGAACCGGAGCGGGGCTGACGACGATTGCATGTCCGGACGTAGTTCTACCTGTGATTGCGGCGGCCCATCCGGAGTATATGACAGAGCCTCTGGCGGCAACAAAATCTGGCGCGCTGGCCACGCGGAGCCTCTTGGATGGCACGTTCGCCGAATTGGAAGAAGGGAAGAGTCTGCTGGCGATTGGCCCCGGGCTTGGGACGCACAAACAGACTCAGGAATTCGTTCGGGCCATCGTAGCGCACACGGAATTACCTGTTGTCCTGGACGCAGATGGGTTAAATGCGTTTGCTGGAGACGGCGCGAAGCTCAAGAAGCGGACAGCAAAGTTTTTGTGCGTCACGCCGCATCCCGGTGAAATGGCGCGGCTGCTTGGCGTTTCCACAAAGCTGGTTCAGGAGGACAGGCTTGCCGCAGCGACGGATGCGGCGCGAAAATGGAATGCGCACGTTGTGCTCAAGGGATTTCATACCATCCTGGCTGCGCCAGACGGCCGGGCTTGGGTCGCGACCGCAGGTAGTCCCAGCCTTGCCAAAGGCGGCTCCGGTGACGTGCTCACCGGCGTATTAGCCGCACTCACGGCGCAATTTGGTACCGAGGACTGGCTGCGCGTGTTGGCGTTGGGCGTTTATCTGCACGGAATCGCGGCGGAGATGCTGGGCTTGGAGGGAGACCCTTCCGGCGTTCTCTCGCATGAAGTTGCTAAATTTATTCCGAAAGCCAGGGAATTCCTCCTTCGGGAGATTCAGTTCGGTGGCTGAGGAGATCATCACGCACTCGTCGGAAGAAACGACGAACTGGGGACGGGAATTTGCGAAGCGACTTACTGCCCCGGTTCTTGTCTTGCTGACCGGCGAACTGGGGAGCGGGAAGACAACCTTGACCAAGGGCATCGTCGCGGGCTTGGGAGCGGCGCGCGAAGAGGAAGTCACGAGTCCCACCTTTACGCTCGTTCATGTTTATGGAAAGCCAGCCAAGGTTTACCACGCCGATCTGTATCGTATCGAAAGCTTCCACGATTTCGAGACGTTGGGTTTGGAGGAGGTATTCGTCAAGCCAGCCGTCGTGATTCTGGAATGGTCGGAGCGTTTTCCACTACAGTCGCCGTGGCCTCAGGTCCGCATTCAACTTGAACACCTGGGCGGGGACGCCCGGCGCATCTGCGTCACGTAATTCGGGCAGGCAATCTCCTCTGGTAACCCCTCTGTTTGTCTAATCTTACGGCCCGGTCCTTACCATCTCGTTACCAAACCACCCAGTTCGGTTGCG
>Ga0247667_1000320_pt1 | contig 12197 bp, 7 predicted proteins | sample CNK08_metaG_FD_183027 | JGI IMG/M metagenome (GOLD analysis project Ga0247667, IMG submission 183027) | Soil microbial communities from Purdue University Martell Research Forest, Indiana, United States - CNK08 | ecosystem: Environmental > Terrestrial > Soil > Temperate forest > Bulk soil | place... | reverse complement strand
GAGACCGGAGATGCGGGAATAGATTTTCGCCTGGGCTTCGGAGAATTGGCGGAGGGGGCGAACTTCAAGTTCGGGAAATTTCTGTTGCAGAGTTTGAGCGTACTCTTCGATTTGCGCAGGAGTTCCTGAAGCATTGATTTGGATAACGCTGATTTTGCCGATCGCGTTCGCGAGTTCCTGCACCCTCAACAGCGGAAGAAAAATCTGGCCGTCCTCAGTGCCACCCGTTTTTAGTATCGCGGTCAGCACACACGTCAAAGTCAGATTACCGTCACGAAACGACAATCGATCTCCCGCGCTTGCGTTTAATCGGGCAGCAACCTGTTGGCCGGCAATGCAGGATTTAGTTTGCGAGACAACCGAACTTTGTGGCGTTTCTTGCGACAAAGAATCGAGAGGCGCAGATCCAGGCAGAACTCCCGCGTAACCGACGACAACGACCGGCAAGAAATTCGGCGATGAATTAGGAGCTACCTCGGCAATCGTATACAAGAGCGATGCGGCGTGAATGGAGATCTTGGTGTCGAGTGACAATCCGGGTCGTGAAAGCTGAGGCTCGGTCATCATGCCGCCGGGCGATGTGGCTGAGGATTTTGGCAAAACGAGAATGTTCGCTCCAAAAGACCGAAATTCGGAGTTGATGCGGCGCTTGGCGTCGACTTGAAGATTGAGGAGGGCGGCGGAGACGGCGGCTCCGGCGGAGAGAGCGAGGAGAATGACAAAGAGGCGGCCAAGGTTGGCGAAGAGCAGGCGACGGAGAAGACGACGGAACATGGAGCGATTGGTGGAAGTTGCGCTCATCATTCGCCTCGCAGGATCGGAGCAGGTTCGCAACGTGTTGCGCGGCGAAGGGGAAGCGCGCTGCCAAGAAGTGTGACAACCATCGCAAGCGTCAAAACCACCCCGAGTACAAGAAGGGACGGCAGCGGCGGGATGCCAAAGATTTTGATGCCGACGATGCGTGCGAGAATGTAGCCGATTGCGTAGCCGAGTGTGCCACCGACGAAAGCCAGCAAGAGTTGTTCTGCTGCAAGAAGGAAACCGACCATACCGGAGCCGGCGCCGAGCGCTTTCATGAGTGCCAGTTCGGAGCGGCGCTCGATAACGCTGGCGGCAGAAGACGCGCCAACGGCAAGAGCAGCGGCGAGCAAAGCGGCGAGCGTGACGAGCCAGAGCAAAGAACGAACGCGAGTGAGGATTTGGCCTTCGCTATCGGCGACGCGATGAATGACGCGAACGTCCGAACCAGGCAACACTTCCTGAATGGAATACGCAATGGAAGAGACGTAGGGAGTGCACGACCAACGTTCAAAGTCTTTTTGATCCATCGCCTTGGGGTCGCGATGCGCAAACGCGTCTTCGGGCTTGGTGAGGGCGAGCACGTAAAGTTTGCGATATTGGCCAGGTTTGCCGGACAGCTCCTGCGCGATCGAGAGCGGCGCCAGGATAGAATCATCTTCGGAACCGCCTGTCGAGAGGACGCCGACCACCCGAAGACCTTTCCAGGCGGACTTGCCAGTCGGGCTGACATTGACCGAATCGCCCGTTTTCACTCCAAACTTCGCGGCAAAATTAGAGCCAACTACCGCTTCTTCGCTGTTCTCCTCGAACCATCGTCCAGTTATGGACCACCATGGGTTGGTCTTGTGCGCGCTCGTGACAAATGTTCTGCCATCGGAAAGCTGAAGCGAGTGGCTGGACCAAGTTCCGAGCAGGCTGGCATTTCCAACAACCCCGGGTGAGAACCAATTCTCCGACGCAGGTGACCAAGCCTGTATGGAAACTTCCAGCACAGGTGCAAAGGCGATGATGTTGTTGTGCCAGAAGACGGATTTGATTTTGGGGAGGTCGGATTCCGGAAGATACGCGCCGGAATTGACGGGACGATAGTCGACACCACCGATTTCGAGCGGCAACGAGTCCGCTTGCGGCGTAACAACGAGATTCGCGCCGAGCGAGGTGAATTCGGCGGCGAGACGATCGCCAACGTCGAGGGCAACGCTGAGTGCGGCAGTGACAACGGCCATGCCGAGAGCGAGGGCCGCGACCGTTAGCATCTTGCGGCGCGGCCGGCGCGTGAAGGAATCGGTGATGAGGCGGGCGAACATGAGCAAAGTCTTTGGTTATCAGTCTTCAGTTGTCAGTAAAAACAAAAAGAAAGAAAGTTTGGACACGAGTAGTTGAGCCGCGTCCAGTAGACGGATCACTTGGGCACCTCGGTGAAGGCGCGAACGACGGAAGACACGTTTACAACGATATCGGAGCCTTCGACTTGAAAAGGAAGCCCGACCGGGTTGCAGCCGCCAGCTTCACCGATCGTGGGAATGTAAATGGCGGACGCGCAATGGCGGCAAACGACATTCTGGCCGTCCTGACGATAGCCTTCCGCGCCGCAGATGCGGCAAGCATCGAGCGCAACGCCCCAGCCTTGCGGCTTTTTGATGATCAGGAAGCGAAAATCCTGAGTACCCGAGTTCACGGTGAAGATATGCAAGTTACCGTCCTGCACTTCGGCAATCGGCACGCGGATAATATCCGCAGCAGGCGCCACTTTGCGGGAGGAAGGCGGAGCGGAGCTCGCCCGGGCGTAGATAAAATCCGCAGTGAGGACAAGGATAACAGCGAGGCACGCAGTGGAAGCGGCGATCATCCAGCGGCGCTGGCGACGGCGCTGCGACTCAAACAGACGCCGCTCGGCGTCGTTGGACGCGGCGTCTTTGGGCGCGGAGGGCGTGAGCCATTCGCGAAGAATCAGCAACATGGCGGCACCGAAAATGAACACGAAGAAAAAGAGCTCGTTGCGAATGATGGGGCCAATGACGGCCATTTCTGCTTTGCTCGAACGTATCCATTGCGCTTCGCTGAGTTCATGAAGGCCCGTGATGGCAAGCTGCGCGGCGACGAGCCAGAGGATGATGGTGGTCGCCGCAAAAAAGCGGTGCAGTGGAATCTTAACCGTGCCTTTGAAAAAGAAAACTCCGACTGCGATGGCAGCCGCAAGACCTAGAATCGTGCCGATCCACGTTTGCAGGCCGTCACTGGAGAGTTCGACGGCGCGAAGAATCAGCGCCAGTTCAACGCCTTCGCGAAGGACCATGAGAAATACGAAAAGGAAAATGCCCCAGCCGGCCGCGGCCCCAACGCGCTCGGCATACGCGTCGATTTTTTGCTCAATATCCTTGCGAAGATGGCGCGCAACGCGATTCATCCAGATGATCATCGAAACAACGAAGACGGCGGCAACCAGCAGGAGCAGTCCTTCGAAGCCGTCCTCGCTGATGCGCCAATGTTCGAGCGCAATCGCGACGGCTAGGCTAAGCGCGGTGGCCAGGCCGACGCCAAACCAGACGAATCGCGCGAGATGGGACCTCGCGGTCCGCGAGAGATAGACAAGGATGATGCCGACGACGAGAGAGGCCTCGACGCCTTCACGAAGGGCGACCAAAAGAGCAGAGAGCAAGGCTATTCCAGTTGAAAATGATTTGCAACAACACTTTCAGTGTAGCGCGGGGATAGGGCGCAGTCAATCGGACTGAATTAGTCCTATTTCTTCAGGATAGAATAGCGCAGTGCTTTGGAATGGCAAATTCTACATGGGACGAACAGACTGGAACTGATGCAACGCAAAGCGCTTAGGGCAAAACGTTGGAGAGAGCGTGCGCCGCGCCCGGGAGCGGCGACAGCGTTGTCCTGCGTGCTAGCGGTCGCCACTTCCCTATTTGGCCAGACGCCGAACAAAGCGCAGGGCCTAAAGAAAGCGCAGCGCGAGGTGCAGCAAGGCGAGAAAGCCGAGGCGGCCGAACATTGGGACGATGCGCTGACGCTGTATGACGCGGCCGCGAAAGACGCGCCGACCGACCTCGGAATCGTGGGACATGCCGCGGCCCTGCGAGCGAAATTGGTGCGAATACATACGGGCGCCGCGGAGAATGCGGCGATCGGCGGCGACTTGCGGCGAGCTACAGAAGAATTGCGCATGGCGCTGAAGATCGACCCAGGAAACACATTTCTGGCCGAGCGTGAAGCCGAGATGCGGGCCATGAACGAAGAAGACATACTGCCGCCCGGACCGGCGGAACAATACAAACTAAAGGGGCCACCGCTGCTGGCGGTGCAGCGCGACGCGAAGAGTTTCAGTTTGCGAGGAGACACCCGCAGCGCGTACGAGCAGGTGGCGCGAGCCTTTGGAATTACAGCGGCGTTCGATCCGGATCTGGTTGCGCGAAATGTAAGGCTGCGTATGGACGCCGTGGATTTCGAAACCGCGATGCGCATTATCGGGCAGCAGACGACTACGTTCTTCCGGCCACTGACGTCCAACATGATTTTTGTGGCGGCGGACACGATCGAAAAACGCAAGCAGTACGGAATCGAAGTCGAGGAAACATTTGTGCTGGGCGCGGGTGTGGATTCGCAGGATCTTACGGAAATGCTGCGCGCACTGCGGGAAATCACAAGCGCAAACCACATTGAATTGGATTTGAAGAGCAAGAGCGTGACGATTCGCGACTCAGCGGAAAAAGTTAAACTGGCAGGGGCGTTGATCAAGCAGGTGGAACAAGCGCGAAGCGAGCTGATGCTGGAGATCGAGCTGCTCGAAGTGGACAAGAATCGAGCGCTGGATCTGGGCATTGTGCCACCGACGACGGCGAGAGCCATTCCGTTAAGCGGCAGCGACGTGAAATCGCTGCTGCAAGCGACGGACCTGGCAAATCTCCTGACGCTTGTGCAACAAGTATTCGCGGCGCACGGCATTTCGCCTGTGCCACCGGTGATCCCGGTCGGCGGCGGACGGAGCACCTTTCTATTGAACTTGCCGGGGACCAGTGCGAATTTTTCCGATGCGCTTTCACTGGTAAAAAACGGCCGAATGGTGCTGTTGCGGGTGCAGGACACGAAGCCGGCGACATTTTTTATCGGTGAGCGGTTTCCCGTCACACTGTCCCTCCTTTCCACGAGCCTCGGCAGTACCGCCGTCGCAGGCGCAATCCCGTCAACGGTGTTTCCGCGAACGGATTTCACCGTTGGGCAAGTGCCGGTTGCGGTCGCGGCGCAGGATTTTAACGGCGATAACCAAAAAGATCTCGCCGTCGCAAATCAACAAGACAACTCAATCAGTATCCTTCTCAACCAGGGCAGCGGAAATTTTTCGCAACCGAACACTGCCATAAAGTTGGGCGCCGATGAAACAGGGCCGGCGGCAATTGCTTCCGGCGTGTTTCGTTTGACTGACACGACTCACCTCACTCAGCCGGCGGATCTGGTGATCACAAATTCGACTTCGAACACGGTGACCGTGCTGCTGGGCAACGGCGATGGAACGTTTGCCGAGGCGCCTGGATCTCCCTTCGCGGTGGGGTTACAGCCGCGCGCGGTTGTGATCGCGGATTTCAATGGTGACGGAAAACTGGATTTCGCGGTGGCGGACAGTAATGACAATACGATTGCGACTTTCCAGGGAAATGGTGACGGAACCTTTACGCCATTCCCGAAGTCGCCTTTCGCTTTACCGGCGTCAATTCAAGGGCCTGTGGCAATGGTGAGCGGAAACTTCCAAAATCTGAGTACAAGCGGCCCGGACCTGGCAGTCGTCGGTGAGCTGACGAACAATGTGGCGATTTTGGAATCGCCGGGACAAGGTTTCGATGGCACATTCACGCTGGCGACCGGATCGCCCTTCGCGACCGGCAAGGGCCCAATTGCGATTGCGACCGGCGATTTGAATTCCGACGGCGTGCCGGACCTGGCGGTAGTGAACTCCACGGACAGTACGATCAGCGTTTTTCTAAATAACGGCGATGCGACATTCGCCGAAGCGACTGGTTCGCCGTTGACCACATCGGCCGGCGCAAATCCATCGGGCGTGGCGATTGCCGATTTCACGAACGACGGGATCGGCGACATTGCTGTAACGAACCAAGGCCTTTCGACCTTGGGCGTGTACGTCGGCCTCGGCTTCGGAACCTACTCGCCGCAGCTTGAACTTTCAACACCAACGGGGCCGCAGGCAATCACGACGGCCGATTTTGACGGAAATGGATTGCCGGACGCGGCGATCACGGCGCACTCCGGTACCAGTAACGTCGTCAGCGTGTTTCTGGATCCTTCGACATTTTCCAGCACCGGCAGCGCCGTGCAAACTCCCTACCCCGGCTCCGAGTACATCGATCTCGGACTGAAGATAAAAGCCACACCATATGTGCACGGGGGAAATGAAGTGACGCTGCAGATGGAATTTGAGATCCGGTCACTCGCCGGTACGGCGGTAAACGGGATTCCGGTCATCAACAATCAAACGTTGAATCAGACCATTCGCTTGAAGCAGGACGAAACTACTCTCGTGGGCGGATTGACAGATAGAGAGGCGGCGAAATCGCTTGCATCATTGCCGGGCTTGGGAGAAGTGCCGGGCCTGGCCTACACGCTACAGAACCGGAACAACACATCGCGAGACACAGAACTCTTAATTTTGATTACGCCAAGGAAATTGAGAATCCCGCCGCGACTATCTAAATCCATTTACGCTGGGCCGAATCCGGGTGCAGGCACTAGCGGTTCCGGATTGGCACCGCAGCAGCCCCAACCGGTTCCGCAACCACAGCCTCAGCAGCCACAGCCACAGCCTCAGCAACAGCCGCAACCGCAACCGGAGACACCGCCGCAGCCGACGCCGAATCCACCTCAGCGGTAATGAATACGAATCAGGGCAGCGGTTCAAACACAACGATGGGCTGATAGGTACGCGGAACGACTGCTTCGGCGATAGCGATCAGTTTTTTTTGCTGGTCGAAGACGCGCAGACGCGGCGGGCGAGGCTCACCCGCATCCAGTTCCATCGTCGAACCCGGCGGATTTTCCCCGCGGCCGGGCTGAATCTGCGAGACGACGATGTTAAAACGCGCGCCGTGACGGACGCGCTTCTCGATAACCGGCAACACGTTTGCGCTCGGGAAATTTGGCAGAAGATTTTCGAGCGGGATCAGGCACTCCTTGAATTGGCCGGCTCGCGCGGTTTCGGCCAGATCGTCAAGTTTCCATGCCTGCTGGAGGGAAAATTCACCGACGGCAGTGCGGCAGATTTCGGAAAGGTGTGCGCCAGATCCGACCTTTTCGCCCATTTCTTGGGCGAGCGACCGGACGTAGGTGCCAGAAGAACATTCGATAACGAACCGCGCGACGGACCCGGCGATTTCCGTCAGCCTGAATTCGAAAAGCTCGACTTCGACCGGTTTCAATTCAACTTCCTTCTTCTTTCGCGCGAGTTCGTATGCGGGACGGCCGTTCACTTTTTTCGCGGAGAAAACAGGCGGCGTTTGCGCGAAGCGCCCGATGCGCTCGGCGGCAAAACGTTCCAGCGTCGCGGCGTCAAGGGTTGGCGGGATGTCGGGACCTTTTGCCTCGCCATCCGAATCGTAGGAATCCGTGGCAAAGCCAAAACGAAATCCGGCGGTATATCGTTTGCGGCGGCCAGAATAAAATTGAACCAACCGCGTCGCGCGACCGAGGAGAACTACGAGAACGCCTGTGGCCAGGGGATCGAGCGTGCCGAGGTGGCCAACTTGACGAAAGCCGGCCATATGGCGGACGGCATCCACGACGTCGTGAGATGTTTTGCCTTGTGGCTTGTCAATGACAAGGGCGCCATCAAAGGGAGCAGGTTGTGGTTTGCGAGGCATTCAGTTTTGAACGATAAGTCCTAGTTCTAAGTTTAGATTGCAAGACTAAAACGCGGCAAAGACTCGCGCGAAACGGCTGTTCCTGATGCTCGAATCACAAAGTGGTCGGCTTGTCTTTTTTCACTTCCTTGAGAAGTTGCTCGATGCGGAGCGCACTTTCTTCGGAAACGTCGAGCGTGAAGTGAAGTTCAGGCAAACGCCGGACTTGTAAACGCTCGATTAGTTCGTGACGAATATAGCCGGAAGCATGCTCGAGCGCTTTGATGGCTCCGTTTTGCTCTTTGGAATCGTTTGAACGCACAACGATGAAGATTCGCGCGTGCTTCATGTCCGGCTGAACACGCACTTCGCTGACGCTGACGTGGCCTTCGAGCCGTGGATCTTTTAACTCGCCAGCGAGCATGGCGTTGATTTCGTGGGCGATCTCCTCGCCGATTCGTTCGTGACGATGACTTGTGGCGCTCATTTCGGTCTCACTTCGCCTGGTCAAACAATTTCGATGGCCTGGTTGATCAGCATGGAGCCCAGAATTTCGTCGGCTTCATCCAGAGCTTTCTGCAAGACCTCGCGTACGTGCTTTTCTTCGGTCGAGAGGGTAACAACGCCCACCACCGAACGCTGCCAGACATCCTGATGATCCAGTTCCGCAACGGCGACATTGAACTTGAGCCGCAGTTTGTCCTTCAGGCTGCGCAGCACCTGACGCTTATCCTTCAGCGATTGCGCATCGGCAATGTGCAACTCCAAAGTGAGCAATCCTACGGGCATCAGGATTTCCGGGAACGGCTGCTAGTCTATTTTTTTCCGGCGGGGACGCCAGACTGAGCCGCAGCTTCTGCCGCGGAAAGCTTCTGCACGTTGAAGCATTCCAGGATGTCGCCGACCTTTACGTCGTTGAAGTTGGCGATGCCGGCGCCGCACTCAAAGCCGGTGCGTACTTCGCTCGCGTCGTCTTTAAAGCGCTTGAGCGAATTAAGCTTCGACGTGTAAATGACAGCTCCATCACGCACAACTCGCACTTGCGCGTCGCGCTTGAGGACACCGTCCACGACGTAACAGCCGGCGACTGTACCGGAGCCCTTGACGCGGAACGTATTGCGAACCTCCGCGCGGCCAAGATAATTTTCCTGGAAGACCGGCTCGAGCAAGCCTTCCATGGCTTTCTTAATTTCGTCGGATACTTCGTAAATGATGTTGTGCGTACGAATGTCGACTTTTTCCTGCTGCGCGAGTTCCGCCGCCTTGCGCTCCGGCCGTACGCCAAACGCGATGATGATCGCGCCGGATGCGCTCGCAAGCAGAATGTCGTTTTCGCTGACCGCACCAACGCCTGAACCGATGATCTTCAGCTTCACCTGATCGGTCGAAAGCTTCGGCAGCATTTCGCTCAACACTTCGACGCTTCCTTGAACGTCTGCCTTGATAACGATGGGCAATTCCTTTACTTCTCCGGCTTTGAGTTGTTCGTGCAACTGATCGAGCGTGATACGCGCGCCGGTCGACCGCGCAAGCAGCGCCGCATCGCGCTGTTTCGATTGGCGGTAGTCCACAATGTGGCGCGCCTTGGCTTCGTCCGTCACCGAGAAGTGGTCGCCCGCTTCGGGAACGCCTTGCAGACCGAGCACTTCCACCGGCGTTGAAGGCGGAGCTTCCTTTACCGGACGGCCGCGATCATCGAACATCGCGCGAACTTTTCCAAACACGGCGCCACAGATGAAGAAGTCGCCGGAACGCAGCGTACCGTTCTGTACGAGCACGGTGGCGACTGGACCGCGGCCCTTGTCCACACGGGATTCGAGAACCGTTCCGGTCGCGGGAGCGTCTGGATTCGCTTTGAGTTCGCGCAAATCCGCGACAAGCAGAAGGATTTCGAGAAGTTTCTCGATACCTTTCTTTTGCTTTGCCGAGACTTCGACAAATTCCGTTTCGCCGCCCCATTCCGCAGGCATCAAGCCCAGGTCGCTCAACTGACGCTTTACGCGTTCGGGTTGTGCTTCCGGTTTGTCAATTTTATTAACGGCCACGACGATCGGCACGTTGGCCGCCTTCGCGTGGTCGATCGCTTCCTTGGTCTGTGGCATAACGCCATCATCGGCTGCAACAACAAGGACAACGATGTCGGTAACTTTGGCGCCGCGCGCACGCATTCGGGTAAACGCTTCGTGGCCGGGCGTGTCGACGAACACAACGGCGCGTTCGTTGACTTGCACTTTGTACGCGCCAATGTGCTGCGTGATGCCGCCCGCTTCGCCGCCTGCCACATCCGCCTCGCGGATAGCATCGAGCAAACTTGTTTTGCCATGGTCGACGTGACCCATGACGGTGACCACCGGAGGACGCGGCTTGAGATTCTCTTTCGTCTCTTCCTTAGCAACTTCGAGAACCATTTCCTCTTCGAAGGAGACGACGCTAATGACGCCGTTAAAGGATTCTGCAAGTTGCGTCGCGGTTGGAACATCCAGAGCCTGGTTGATGCTCGCGAAGATGCCCTTATCGAGAAGAACCTTCAAAAGCTCTTTTGCGCGCACGTCCAGTTTTTCCGCGAGCTCGCGAATCGTAATTCCTTCTGTAATCGTAACGTCGCGTGGTGCGCGCGGTTCCGGCGGTGCAATAACGGCGGCTGCAGCGCGGCGATCGCCGCCTGAACGCTGGCGGGTTGGATGGAGCTTCCGCTCCCCTTCCATCTCGCGCTTGTCGGCGACAGGTCGCTGACGTTGCGGTGCACGGCGCGTGTAAAGCGGCTTACCGGGTTCTGCCTTCGACGGCATTTTGTCCGGCATCGGCGGCAACATCGTTGGCCGACCTGGCATGCGCGGACCGGGACGTGTTCCCGTGGGAACCGCGCCGCGCCGCTGGTCAAAAGGACGATTCTGCGGACCGCCGGGTCCCCCCGATCCTCCAGGACGCGGTGTGAACGGACGACCTTGCCCTTGCCCACCACCTTGCTGCGGACGCATCGGCTGGCCCGGACGCGGGCCGCTGGGCCGATCCTGGGGAAGCGGTCCACGATTGCCGGTCGGCAAAGGGCCGCGGTTGCCCGTAGGCATCGGGCGAGAAGGTTGACCCTGGCGCTGCGTTGCAGGAGCTGCAGCGGCCGGGCGCATCGCAGACGGCTGATTCGGTTGCGCAGCCGGACGTTGCGCGGGCGGCGCACTTCGCTGCTGGGAGGGCGCTGGCGCGGGACGCAATGGCTGACCCGGCTGCGGAGCAGGCGGGACGAATGGCTTGGCGGCAGCAGGCTGTGCTGCAGGCGCTTGTGCCGGCGACGCAACCGGTTTTGCCGGTGGCGGCGCCGCAGCCGGCGCGGGCGCTGGTGCTGCAGCGGCGGGCGTATGCACCGGTGCTGGCGCTGCAGGAGCCGGTGCAGCAGCCGGTGGGGCCACGACTGGAGCAGCGGGCGCGGGCTTAACCGCCACAGGCGCAGGAGCCGGTGCAGCAGATGCGGGGGGCGCGGCTGGCTTGCGTAGCGCGGCCTTTGCGGCAGCATCTTTCGCGTCCTTGTCGGCCCTAGACTTAGCTTCCGCGTCTGCTTCGGCTTGTGCCTGCCCTTGAATTGTTGCGCGTACTTTTACGGCGACGTCAGCGGGAATCGAGCTGGAGTGCGTTTTCTTTTCCGTTACGCCAAAACCGGGCAGAAGGTCAATAATCGCTTTCGCCTTGACCTCGAGTTCCCGGGCCAGCTCGTTAATCCGGACTTGATTGATGTCAGTCATGCGCTCTTAGGAGTTTGCCTCTTCCTTCTGCTCCGAACCGCCTTGCGTTTCTGAACTTTCTTCCACTGCCTCTGTTTGCTCCCCGTCTGATGCTTCCGCGGTGGGCGCCGTTTCAGCCGACGTGGCTTCGGATTCCGCGGAGGCCGCAGGTGCCGTTTCAACGACCGTCGCTTCGGATTCCGTGGCAGCTTCCGTTGCAGGCGCCACTTCTTCGTTTTCATCGCTTATGTCTGCGACTTCGCCAGCGGGCGGCGCTTCGCCGCCTTCATAGAAGCGGTTCACGGCCTGATAAATCTTGTCGACCATCTTTTCGCCGATACCCGGAATTTCCATCAACTGTTCCGGCGTCATGCCCGCGAGTTTTTCCAATGAGGTGATGCCGGCGGCTTCAATCTTCTCGATCGTTTTCGGGCCGACCCCCGCAAGCACAGTGAGCGGCGTGGCCGGCGCGGTCAGCGCGGTCATCTGCTCTTCGATTTCGCGGCGCTTCTCTTCTTCGCTCTTGATGTCGATGTCCCAGCCGATCAGCTTGCTGGCAAGGCGGACGTTCTGCCCCTTCTTGCCGATTGCAAGAGAGAGCTGCGAATCTTCGACGATCACTTCCAGCTTATGATTTTCCGGGTCAGTAATTTGTACCCGCGTTACTTTCGCCGGGCTCAACGCCTTTTGCGCGAAAGCGACTGTCTCTTCGTTGTACGGAATAATGTCAATTTTTTCGCCGCGCAGTTCACGAATAATCGACTGCACGCGCATACCCTTCATGCCAACGCAGGCGCCGACCGGATCAACATCCTTGTCGCGGCTTAGC
>Ga0247667_1000316_pt1 | contig 12305 bp, 10 predicted proteins | sample CNK08_metaG_FD_183027 | JGI IMG/M metagenome (GOLD analysis project Ga0247667, IMG submission 183027) | Soil microbial communities from Purdue University Martell Research Forest, Indiana, United States - CNK08 | ecosystem: Environmental > Terrestrial > Soil > Temperate forest > Bulk soil... | reverse complement strand
GCACCCATTCCTGCGCCACCCTTTCTCGTCGAGCGTCAGCTCCCCGAGCGCGTCGCTCTCATGCTAAAGGAGGTTCGTATGTCCCGAACAAGACTGATCGCTTCATTGACGGCCACCTCGTCCTGTATCGCGCTAGCCATAATCCTTTCCGTATGGGTTTTTCCTCTCAAGGCCGCGCCTCAAACCGGGCAAAATCCTCCGCAAGGCGGCGTAGCGGGAGGCGTTGCAAACGGCGTTGCGGGCGGTGTAGCCAAGGGAGTTGCACAAGGAGTTTTAAGCAGCGTCATCCGCGGAGTCAGTGACGGTATTAACGGTGGCGTCGCCAGCGGAGTCGGCGGCAACGCCTCCCGCGACATACCAACCGTAGACAACACCACCATCTGGACCGACACCGTGAAGCGTGGACCCATGCTCCGCCAGGTCCGTGGCCTCGGAACGCTCGTCCGCGCCGAAGATTCCGCAGGCTTGGTCGCTCGCGTAGCTATTGCTGTTGCCCAAGCCGCGGAGGTTAAGCCCAATCAAAACGCCACCATAGACACGCACAAAGGTCTAGTGAAAGGCCACGTCACAGGCATCAACGCCTCCGCTTCGGACGGAACCCGCACCGTCTACGTCTCCCTCGATGGCCCCTTGCCAAACGGCGTTGCTGCCGATCTCCCCATCGACGCCACCATCGACGTCGAAAAAATCGACGACACTCTCTACGTCGGGCGCCCCGTCCACAGCGCGGCAAATTCCACGTTGGCTCTCTTCAAGATCGCTAAGGACGGCGCAGAAGCAGAGCGCGTCAACGTCAAGTTCGGCCGCTTATCCGTAAACGCAATCGAAGTCCTGGACGGACTCAAAGAAGGCGACAAGATCATCCTCTCGGACATGTCCACGTACGACAACGCCGACCGCATCCACCTAAAGTAAGCAAGCGCTTTTCCGCCTACGGCACTTCACCGTGACTAGGATCAGCTTCAGCACTTCATTTTCCTAGTGCCTTTATATGACAAACAATGTGACTGAAGAATGCTCTAATCTAAAATACTGGCGGCGGAATCGCTTCCCGGCACCAAACGGCGTCGCCTACTAAGTAACGACAAAATCAGGACTTAAAAAATTCGACAGATTATTATTGACACGTTAATCATATCTGTGGTATTCTATGGCTGTTCAGTAGTGCGCCTCGCCTCCGCGAGGTTCCCCCTAAAAATCCCAAATTTTTCTTCCTGGAGACTTCCATGCCCACTAATCGCGCCAAGGACCGCGCTTCCCTGTGTTCTTTCTCGTTCACCGATGGCCGCCGCTGCCTAAGCCCACGCCGCGACAGCCACTCGCATCTCTGCGCCTTTCACGCCCGTAAAGAAGCGCAAGCCCTTGCTGGCGAGGAAGCCGGCGAGGACATCGCCTTTTTTCTCTCTGGCGACTATGTGTCCGCCGGCGACCTGAGCTTTGCTTTGAGCCGCCTATTCGCCGCCGTCGCCCAGGGACACGTCAAACCCAAAACCGCTTCCACTCTCGGCTTTCTCGGACAAACGCTCGTTCAAAGTCTTCAGCTAGCCCAGAAAGAATACATCAGCGCTTTCGGCTCCGAATCCTGGGAGCGCACCGTTGCCCACAATTTCAAAGAGTCCGGCCAACGCCAATGTCCGCCTCCTCCGCCCGCACCTCAATCCGCTCCAGCACAAATCGCAGATCAACCCGGCGCATCTGAATCACCTAGCCCCAAACCCCAGTCCAACTCTGCGCCAACCAGCGATAAAATTCACTCTCTCTAAATCTCTTTAGAATCAACACTTGCAAAACTGCATGAAAACAAACCACTTTATCTACTTTTAGAATCAACACTTATGCAAAACCCAAGGGGGGTGGGACAGCCCACCGCTGCCCCATCGCATGCGCATTCTGCATGCGATGAATCTTGGCTGTCTCTTTCTCACTTCGCAGAATCGACGAGTTCCATACAAGAAAAAGGGCCAGCAAATTTCGCCGGCCCTCTTCGTTCGACTCGTTACGTCGTTACATCTTTACATCATTACTTCAGCTCTTTAGCAATAACTGCACTCGGCGTCGCCCATTCCGCCGCCGGTCATATCGTCCTTAATCCGCCGCAGCCGCTGCCCCAGCCGCTCGGCCATCTGATGCCGCGCGCGCCACAACCGCGCCTTCAGCGTGTTTTCAGTAACGCCAAGCTTCTTCGCCGCTTCGCCCGTCGAGTAGCCTTCCACTTCCCGCAGCACAAACGCCGTGCGCAGGAGCGGTGAAAGTTCCTCCAGGTTTTCGCTGATCATCTCCCGCAGCTCCGTCCCGGCAAACATCTGCTCCGGGTTCGGGCCTTCGGCCGCGAAACGCTCCGCAATCGGCAGCTCATCCTCACGAGGAGGTTCATCCAGCGAAACTGCTGGCCGCGCCTTGGCGCTCCGCCGCCTCATCAGCGCCGCGTTAATTACGATGCGGGTCAGCCACGTCGAAAATTGCGACCGGCCCTCAAACCGCTTCATATTGCGGTAGGCGGAAAGCAGCCCGTCTTGCAAGGCGTCTTCCGCGTCTTCCGTGTTGCCGAGCACGCGCAACGCGGTCTGAAAGAGCGGCCGCTGGTAACGGCGGAACAGGGTTTCCACCGCCTGCGCATCGCCTCTCTGTCCGGCGCGGATCAGTTTGTCTTCGCTGAACTGTGTTGCCGCTGCCGTTTGCATCGTTATTGCCGTTTGCGTTGCCATCGTTCCCCCCAATTACTGCACAAAGTCGCTGAAATAAGTCGCTGCTAAAAGTCACTGCAAGAATCTCGTGCAACGAATGCATCGTCACATTCGCCCATCAGTGTGCCGGAACACCTCCGGCAGCCGCTCTCGGCTTTCTCATCAAAACCAAAAACGGGATTACCGAGAGAAATACCACGCCCAGCATCTTGAAGTTGTCGATGAAGGCCAGCATCGCCGACTGGCTCTGCACCAGGTGGTAGACCAGGCCCTTCGCTTGCAGCGCCGCATGCGAAGCGCTCGACCCGTACGAAATTAGACGCGCCGTGTCGCCGTTCGTCGTCTTCAGCAGCGCCGGATTCAAACTGTTCACACTCTCCACCAGATGCGCTTGATGGAACTGCGTCCGCCGCTCCAGCATGGTCGTAACCGTGGCGATTCCCACGCTAGCCCCAATGTTTCGCGCCAGATTGATGATCCCCGTCCCCATGTTTGTCTTTTCTCTTGGCACGTACGCGAACGCCGCCACGTTGATCGGAATAAACAAAAATGCCAGTCCGAAGCTCTGCAGCATCCGCGCTCGCACCGCATGGCTGTAATCGAGCCCCAAATCCCATCCCGCCATCCAAAACAGCGCGATCGCGCATACCGTGCAGCCGAAGGCAATCAGAATTCGCGTGTCCACCTTTGACACCAAAAATCCGACAACCGGCATCATCAGCATGATCACTGCGCCTCCTGGCGAAAGCGCTTTCCCCGCAAGCTCTGCCGTGTACCCCAGCATTTCTTGCAGAAACTGCGGAATCAGCACCGTGCTCGAATACAGCACGAATCCCAGGAAAAACATCGCGAGCGTCGAAATTGCAAAGTTCCGGTCCTTCAGCATCCGCAAATCCACGACCGGCTCTTTCTGCCGCAGCTCCCAAACGATTCCCCCGATGATTCCAATCACCATCAGCACAAAAAAGAAAACGATGAAATTCGAGCACAGCCAGTCGTCGCGCTGGCCCTTGTCCAAAATGATCTGCAAACTGCCCAAACCGAGGCTGATCAGCCCGATCCCGATGTAGTCGATCCGGAATCCGCTCTTGATGCTCGACCTCTTCATGTACGGCGGATCCGAAATCAGCAGCGAGGTCAGCAGCAGGGAAATGATTCCCACCGGCACGTTGATATAAAAAATCCATCTCCACGAAAAATTGTCCGTAATCCACCCGCCCAGCCACGGCCCAATCGTCGGCGCCACAACCACTGCAATTCCGTACACTGCAAACGCCATGCCGCGCTTCGCTAGCGGAAACGTGTCATTCAAAATGGCTTGCTCGCTCGGCTGCAATCCGCCGCCGCCCGCTCCTTGCAGAATCCGGAACAGCACCAGTACGCCGAGGCTTGGCGCAAGCCCGCACAAAAACGAACTCACCGTGAACACCGCCACGCAGGACATGTAGAACCGCTTCCGCCCGATCAGCCCCGAAAGCCATCCCGAAAGCGGCAGCACGATCGCGTTCGAAACCAGGTACGACGTCAGCACCCACGTTGATTCGTCCGCGCCCGCCGACAGGTTCCCCGAAATATGCGGCAGCGCCACGTTGGCAATCGAGGTGTCCAGCACTTCCATGAACGTCGCCAGTGTTACCGTCACGGCGATCACCCACGGGTTGATCGACCCGTCCGGCATCCTCAGTTTGGCTAGTAATCTGTTCCGCATGGCGCGTTCTTCTCTGACTCACTTGCCCTCTACCCTTTTCTACGTATAACCGCCCGATGGACTTTCTTTATTCCGCCCTGCCTCAAATATTTGGGTCGGCCTCTTCGCCTTACAGCCCGCGTTATATTACTTAGTGATTACTGTAGCATCCACGTTCATCCCGGGCCGCAGCACCGCTTTGCCCGCCGGAATCGGGTCCAGCACGATCTTCACCGGTATCCTCTGCACCACTTTCACGTAGTTCCCCGTCGCGTTTTCTGGCGGTAGCAGGCTCAGAACTCCGCCTGTCGCTCCAGCGATCGAATCCACGTGCCCGCTGAATGTTTTTCCGTATGTATCGACTTTCACATCCGCCTTCTGCCCCGCCTTCATGTTTTTCAGCTGCGTCTCTTTGAAATTCGCCGTCACCCACACATCTTGCAGCGGCACCACCACCAGCAATCCCTGCCCGGCCTGCACAATTTGCCCGGGCTCGACCTGCTTGTGCGTCGCCACGCCATCCACCGGCGCAATCACTTCCGTGTAACTCAGATTCAGAAGCGCCGCATCCAGCGACGCGCGCGCCTGCGCCACCTTGGCCACTTTCGCTTGCGCATCCGCCGTCCGCATGCCTACCTGCTTATCGTCCGCGCGTGCTCCTTCCACTCCCGCGCGCGCTTGCAACACCCGCGCCTTTGCCGCGTCCAGTTGCGCTTTCACAACTTCCACATTCCGCTGCGCCTGCGCGAATTTTTCCTGGTCCGCCTTCAACGCGCTCGCTGTCGCATCCGCATTGGCCTTCGCCGCGTCATACTGTTGCTTCGAAATTTCGCCCTTCTCCATCAGCGGTTTGTACCGCGCCAAATCCGCTTGCGCCAGCGCCGCATTGGCGAGGCTCTTGTCCACGTTCGCTTGCGCATAGGCCAGATCCGCCGTTTGCGCCTGTTCGTAAGTCGCTTGCGCCCGCGCCAGGTCCGCCTGCGCCCCCAACAACTGCGCGTCCGCGCTCGAGTTCCCACTGGCCACGTTTGCAACCGTGCGCGGCACATCCACTCCCGCGGATCGCGCTTCACTTTCCGCCAGCGCCAGCGCCGCCTTGCCCTGGTCCACCGCTGCCTGGTAATCCCGCGGATCGATCTTCACCAGCACTTGCCCCGCTTTCACAGCCTGGTTGTCGTCCACCAATACGTTCGCCACTTTCCCGTAAATCTTCGCCGCGATCGGCGTGATGTGCCCGTCGATCTGCGCGTCATCCGTGCTTTCGCGGTTGTGGTAGTAGAGGAACAATCCGGCCAGCGCCGCGAGCAGTACCGCTCCGCCAAGAATCGCCAGCCGCTGCACCTTCGGGTTTGCCAGCCCCTTTGGCGCTTCCTTCTCTAGCGGCATGTCCTCAACGAATGGCCGTACTTTGGATGCGTTTTCCAACCCGACTTCGATCTCAATGCTCATCGTCCCCTCTCACTTCGAGTAAACTTTTTCCATCTGCCCGGTCGACCGCGCGAAGTCCGCGCGCGCCTGATTGAAGCGGTAAAGCGCCGCGATCTGGTTGTCGTTCGCTCGCGCCAGCGAATCTTGCGCCTGGATCACTTCGATGTTGTTAGCCACGCCCGCCTTAAAGCGGTCACGCGCCTGATCCACTTCCTCCCTCGAGAGCTGCACTCCCAGATTCGCCACTTGCACCTGATTGCGCGCCGATTCCAGATTGATCAGCGCTGTCTTTACATCCAGCGCGATCTGATTCCTCAGATCAGCCTCTTGTTGCTGCAGCTTCTGAATTTCGAGGCCGGCCTTCACGATCTCCGCATGGATCCTCCCGCCCGTAAACAGCGGCACGCTCACGTCCGCTTCATACTTGTACGTCGGTATCCCCGTTGTTGAAGAGCTCCCCAGATAGGCCCAGTTGCCATTGAAGTTCAGCGTCGGCAGCCGCGATTGCTGCGAAGCTTTCCTATCCAGCCCCGCCGCTTTTATCCGCTCCTGCAGCGCCTTCCATTCCTGCCTTTCGCTCAGCGCCGATTCGATGCTCGCCTGCACGTCAGGCTGCGGCGTGTCGAAAAAACTTAGCGAATCCCCCAATTCGATGGCTTGGCGCGGGTCGAGATTCAACAACCGGCAAAGCCCGAAGAGCGAGGTATCCCGGTCGTCTTCTGCCTCGAGCAGTCTCTGCTTTTCATTCTGCAGTTCCACGTTTGCGCGCAGCGTATCAATCCCCGTGCCGACTCCCTCCTTCTGAACATCCGCCGCTTGGTCATAGAGCGCCTGCGCCAGCGCCACTCTCGATTGCGAAGCCTGCACATTGGCCACGGCTCGCAGCGTTCCGATGTATTGCGACACGACCAGCAGGATCACTTGCTCGCGCGTCGAAAGGCTGTCCGCTTTGCTCCCATTCGCCGTTGCGCGCGCCGCCTGATATCGCCGGAACAGCCTCAGATCAAACACCGGAGCGCTGAATCCCGGCCCTGCTGCAAATACTTGAAACGGACCTCCATGTTCGGGAAATCCCGGTATCTTCTTGCCCAGAAACGCGGCGACGTTGATGCGTTGCACGCTGTCCGAGACGTTCAGATTGACCTGGGGCAGCAGCGCGGCTCGCGCCACGTCCCGGTCCTGCACGCTTTCCGCTGCATTGATAACCGCGATCTGGGCCGTCGGATTTTGTTTTAGCGCCAGGCTTACCGCCTGATCCAGCGTCAGTCGCATGACCCCGCTTGGCGCGGTTCCCGGCAGCGCGCTCTGCTTCGGCGCGGCTTGCCCGGGCGTAATCGCCGGCGTCACCAGCAAGCTGAAAAAAGCCACGTAGAAAATGATGTGCGACCCTTTTTTCTTGCCCCAGCAGCCTGGCTTCTCCGCGCCGCCCTCAATCTCCTGCACAATTGCTTGATTGAGGCACCCTTCCGCGATCAGCCTCCCGCCCTGCTGGTGGATCTCCTTCAGCAGCACCTTGCCCGCGGCGTCAATAAAACTTACGCCGCACAAATCCACGCTGAACTTCTCGTCCGGTGCGCGCGTGCGCCAGCACTGTTCCAGTGCCCCCACCCAGGGCCCGGCCAGGCGCCCTTCGACACTCAGGATGGTCTTGCCACGTTTTTTTTCTGTTGTGATTCTCAACATTGTAACGCCCCTGCTGCTGTCAAATAGATGCAGCACGCCGTCCATTGGACGTTAAAATTCTGAAATACTTAAGTCGTTTGTTATAAATGCATTACAGTGAATTGCAGCGGGATGGCCGGAATATTAATGACTATATGTAGGCAAATGACATCCATTGGACTATTATTCGTAGACGATATGTGGGCATTTCGAAACGACTTCATCTCTTCCCAGGTGGCTCTTGCTACTCTTCCGTCCCGCCTCCTCTCGCCTTCACGATAGAATCCAGCCCCAGCAGCTATTCTCGCCCTTAACTAGTTATCCGGGCGTGCAGGGCGGATTATGCGATAGAGGCAGAGTGTTAGAGAGGTCCGCAGGTCTGAAGGAGCGCGAACCGCAGAGCCAGACGAAGGAGAAAGTTATAGCCACCGTGACGCTGATGGGCCCGGTGGTCGCGTCCGCGGGGACCGCGGTGGTCAGTTGGTTCGTAGTCGCGGCGGTTACTATGGCTGTGATGCCGTTGAATTTCACGGTGTTGGCGGTGGGCGTGGCGCTGAAGTTTTGCCCCTGAATCGTTACGGTCGTTCCCGGGCCGCCTTGTGTGGGGCTGAAACCGAGAATCGCAAGCGCGCTCGGAGAGGACGTGGAACTTGTGATCGAAAGGAGATTTCCGACTGCATCGTAGTTGTAGGTGGCCACTGTGCCGCTGGGATCGACGACCTGCGTCAATCGGCCCAACGCGTCATAAACATACTGGACCGAGGTCTGCGCCCACAGCGGAGACGCAAATCCGAGGAGGGTCAAAAAGATCAGCCATGTCAGCATTCTCTTCCGCATCATCAAATACTCCGGTTTTCACTGTTCAGCCACTACTTCTCGCTTGCGCGCTGTGTCTTCAACCTCTCTATTCGTTCAAGCACTCCCGGTGGAAGGGGCTTCATCACTCTGCGTCGCATGTGCGGCCCCAGCTTGCCCTCGCGCAGCGCCAACTCGAGTTCTGGCAATAAACCCGCCACGCGTAGGGCAAGCTTCTCGTAATCGCTCCTTCCAGGGGAACGAAACCGCCAGAGCCCCTGGGAAAAAAGCGAAAAAAAGATAAACCATCGTGGATAAGCCCACATCTCGAGATCGCAAACCCCAAGCTTCATGCATTCCTCGGCGGTCCGATATCCCGCGGGAGTCATCATTCCCTGTTTCGGCACCGCGCACGCATTGATCCGAAAGGCAGCGCGTCCAGAGGTTGAAAATTGGATCTCAACCAAATCCACCACTGTCTCCCTGGCGCGAATCAGCTTCCCCCATGAGGGCAATTCCGGGTCCACCGGACCACTGGGCACTAGCGGCACGGGCTCGAATCCTTGCCTGATAAGCGCCGGTAGCAAATGAATCCGAACACTCTCTACCAGCAAGTCTTTACGTCTCCTTGCTTCTTGCACCTCCAGCCTTCGAGTCTTCAACTGTTTCTTATATCGAGTTTTCAGTTTCTCAAACGACATGCCCTCTTTCCTTCGACAGGTTCCCACAACCTCTAATTGCAACCACCTTTGCGGCCGAGCATTGCCCCAGCAGCTCCCCACCCAGCCCCCAAGTAGCCGCCAATCCGCGCAAAGAAGGGATAACCCCAACGTTCCACATGATAAGCATCACCTAGGACTTCCTGAGCTAGTATCTGTGCGGGCCGCAAGATGGATGTCCCGAACTTGGACTCGACGTAGTAGGTCTCTTCGCCAGACTCCCACACGCTATCGAACGTCGTGGTGAGATCTTCTAGACCAAGTGTGGCGGCTTTCACCTGTAACCCAATACGGGTGCTGCCTGCGAGGGTGTTCTCTGCAATCGATAAACCTTCGCCGATGGCCTGCTTGGTCTTGATCCCAAGTCCCGCAAGTTTGCTAGGTAAGCCCGCGGCACCAATCGCAGTACTTAACGCAATTCCAGTAACCGTTCCAGCACCGTGAGCCCAGCCACATCTATTCACAGCGACGTTGGCTCCGGTCCAGTCGTTAAACTTCGAGACAAGGCCCAAGGTAAGAGCGTCCGCGGCCCCCTCAGAGAAACTCCCAGCGCCTTGCAGAAAGTCCCAACCGCTGTAAAGCCCAGACGGATCGAACAGATTGGTGGGGCTGTCGAACACGTAAGCGTACGAATTGGGACCGCCACCGGCGAAACCCAACGGATCTTCGCTAATAAACCTTCCGGTCTGTGGGTTGTAATACCTGGCGCGGTAGAAGTAGAGGCCGGAAGCGTCGAGTTCGCGGCCGGTGAAGGCGAAGCTGTTGGTCGTGGCTGCGCCGGTGACCGAAGTGTTGCCGAAAGGCTCGAAGGTGTACTGGGTTTGGAGAGTGCCGGTGGAATCCGCCAAAGCGAGCGTGCTGCCCAGCGCATCCGTCAGGAAATTGCTCGCGCCCGCGGAATCCGTGCGCTGGAAGTATTCGTCCACGCCGCCGGTGAGCAGATTCGCCGAAGCCGAGGAGCCGGAGATTTCCTGGACGGGATTGGCCCCGTCGTAGAGATATTGCGTCGTGCCGCCAATGGTCTTGCTGACGCGGCGGCCGAAGGCATCGTACTGAAAACTCGCGGACGCTCCGCCGCTGATGGACACCAATTGATTCCGCGCATTCCAGGTATAGGTATTCGTTCCGTCGCTGGTCAGATTGCCGTTCGCGTCGTAGGTGAGGCTCGCGCCCTTCCATTGCGTGAGCTGATTGTTGACATTGTAGGTGGTCGCCGAAGCCGCCTGCGGCGTGCTCGTCCGGGCAAAGCTCCCGCCGACGCCCGTGCGCCGGCCCGCTGGGTCGCGAGTGTAAGTGAGAGCTCCGGTGCCTGACACTGAACTTTCGAAATCCGATTTCCCGACAAGTCTGACGCCCGTCATCTACTTTCCTCTAAACCGGCACCCTTTGATGAACCAACGCCTAACGGCTGCGCTGCCCAAATTGTCGTAACGCTTTGTCTCTGTGCCACCATCCAGGGACGCGGATTCCATCTGGCTCGGATAGGCTCGCGCTACCGCCGAACCGCGATGGCCTGCAGTTCGAAGTGCCCGCCGCGCAGCAATGCTGCCGCTCCAATGAATTCCCGCGCCGGAAAATCCTTCGTCGTGAAGTAGCTCTTATAGATTGGGTTGAATTTGTCGAAGAGACTCAAGTCCGTGCACGCAATCTGCACGTACACCAGGTCGTCCATCGTCATTCCCGCCTGCGTTAGAGTTCCCTTCAGGCTATCGAGCATGAGCTTGATTTCCTCTTCGACTTCCGCCGGCGGCTTTCCCGTCTTCGGATCCAGCCCGATTCTCCCCGCCAAATACAACGTATTTCCAGCCAGAATCCCATCACTGTAAGGCGCCTGGACGGTCTTCTCCGGCGCGTTGAACACCTTACGGGTTGTTTGGGCAGCGGGCTGCGAAAATGCCCCGTTCACGCTGACTATCCCTGCAACAACAAGTGCGACGACTAGAAAACTGAAGCGACGATTCACGACAAGCCTCCATTCAAATCCGTTCTGGAACAAACTCACTGGATTTGCGGCGCGAGTTTAGCCCGCAATTCGTTCCGTCGCAACCAGCGAGTGGCACAGACTTCAGTCTGTGCTTCCACCCACAGCCACAGCAAAATCAGCCGGTATCATCGTCCGCGACCAGTGCTAGAATGCCGCTTCTTTTCCGAGGTGACCCGATGCGCTCCACATTTCGAACCGCCATGTTTTCGCTCGCCGCCGCACTCTCGATCTCCGCGCCGCTCTTCGCTCAAAGCGATGTGGATCAGCGCATCAATAAGGAAGCAGACTCGCTGCTCGCAACTTACAAACATCTCCACGAAAATCCCGAGCTCTCCACGCAGGAGAAAGAAACTTCCGCGCTGATCGCCGCGGAGCTAAAGAAACTCGGCTACGAAGTCACCGATCATTTCGGCCAGTACGATGACCCTAGTCTAATTTCCTACGGCGTCGTCGCTGTCCTGAAAAATGGGCCCGGCCCGGTGGTTTACGTTCGAACGGACATGGACGCGCTTCCCATCATTGAAAATACCGGCCTGCCTTATGCGAGCCATGTGAAAGTAAAACGCGCGGGCGGCGCTGAAGTCGGCGTGATGCATGCCTGCGGACACGACTTGCACATGACCGTTTTTCTAGGCACGGCGCGCATGCTCGCGCAGCTCAAGGACCGCTGGAGCGGCACCGTCGTCTTGATCGGCCAGCCCGCCGAGGAAACCGTCGGCGGCGCGCAAGCCATGCTTCGCGCCGGACTCTATACCAAGTTTCCCAAACCGGACTACGTTCTTGCGCTCCATGACTCTGCCGGAATTCCCGCTGGAACCGTCTCCTGGCACGCAGGGCCGCTTCTCGCTGGAGCTGATTCCGTTGACATCACCGTGCGCGGCTATGGCGGGCATGGAGCCGCTCCGCAAGTCTCCAAGGATCCGATCATCATCGCCTCGGAAATCGTTGTGATGCTGCAAACCGTTGTCAGCCGTGAAATGGACCCGCAGCTTCCCACCGTCATCACTGTCGGCTCGTTTCATGCCGGAACGAAACACAACATCATTCCCGATGATGCACACCTGCAGCTCACCGTTCGAACCATGAATCCCCAACAGCGCGAAAAAGTGCTCGCGGCCATCGCCAGAATCACGAACGGCGTCGCTACCGCCGCTGGTGTCCCCGCCGAACGCGCGCCCATCATCGAAGTCGCGCAAGACCGCGTTCCCGCCACGATCAACGATTCCGCACTCACTAACCGCGTCGGTGCAGCGCTCCAGCGCGCGCTCGGAAAAGAAAACGTGCTGCCCGGCGAGCCCGTCATGGCCAGCGAAGATTTCAGCCTTTTCGCGCTCCAAGATCCCAAG
>Ga0247667_1000314_pt1 | contig 12315 bp, 7 predicted proteins | sample CNK08_metaG_FD_183027 | JGI IMG/M metagenome (GOLD analysis project Ga0247667, IMG submission 183027) | Soil microbial communities from Purdue University Martell Research Forest, Indiana, United States - CNK08 | ecosystem: Environmental > Terrestrial > Soil > Temperate forest > Bulk soil | place... | reverse complement strand
TTTGCCTCCCGCGATTGGGTGCCACTGGCCGCGCGAAATTCCGCCTCCTCCAAATCCGCCAAACTGCAAACTGTTGCTCGGGCCTCGATACGAAGAGCCGTCCTGCCGGTTGCCATAGACGAAGTACGGAATCTGGTCGTCCACGGTTACGTGATAAATCTGCGCTATGGGAAGCTGGATGCGGTCCCAGGTGTGGCCGCGATTTACGGAAATGCTCACTCCTCCATCGTTGACAACCGCCATGCGGTCTCCATTCGTGGGGTCAATCCACATCTCGTGGTTGTCTCCGCCGGGAGCCGCGGGCATATTCGTGAGCGTGTGGCCGCCATCAAGCGATCTCGAAAATGCGGACGTGAAGAAATACACCTCGTTCTCGTTGTCAGGCGCGATTTCTTCGCGCGAATAGTAGTGCGTGCGCCCGCGAATCTGCCGGTCGGAGTTCACCAGCTGCCATTCTTCACCGCCGTCGTCGGAGCGCCAAAGCTGCCCGTTCTGTGTGGGCTTGCCGTCCCAGGGCACACCGTCGCCGGTTTCAATCAGGGCATAGACGCGGTTCGAATCGCGCTGCGCTACTCGCACCGCAATCCTTCCCACGGGCGGCTTCGGCAACCCGTGGCCTTCCAGGCGCTTCCAGGTCACGCCGCCATCTGTGGACTTGAACAATCCGCTGCCGGGCCCGCCGCTCGTGCGGCCCCAGGTGTGAATCACAAGCTGCCACATGCCCGCAAACAAAATGTGCGAATTGTTCGGATCCATGCCCATATCGGAGCAGCCCGTGTTTTCGTCGACGAACAGAACCTTCTCCCAATTCTTGCCGCCATCCGTGGTGCGGAAGACGCCTCGTTCCGGCTGCGGTCCATAGGAGTGGCCCAGGGCGCAAGCGAGCACGATATCCGGATTGCGCGGATCAATCAGCACGTTGCCGATCCGGCCGGTCTTCTCCAGCCCCATGTGTGTCCAGGTCTTGCCGGCGTCCGTGGACTTGTAAATTCCGTTCCCCACGGAGATGTGGCTTCGAATGTAGGGTTCGCCTGTGCCGGCCCACACAATATTTGGATCGCTGGCGGCCACCGCGAGCGAGCCAATCGAAGAGACCGGCTCCGAATCAAAAATAGGATCCCAGTGGATGCCGCCATCGGTTGATTTGAATATCCCGCCCGAAGCTGCTCCCACGTAATAGATGTTCGGATTGCCCGGGATTCCGGCTACAGAGATCGTTCGATTCCCGACGGGACCGAGGTAACGGAAATGGAGTTGGTCATAGACGTCAGCATGGATCTGAGGCTGCTGGGCCCGGCCCGGGTGCGGCACGCTCAGGAGAGCAGCTATTGAGGCTAATACAATGAGACACAAGCGCTTTGACATGGCAACCTCGCTCGCAAATTTTTCCTGGAATTGTGCGGATGATATCGGTGGAGCGCCCTCAGGTCAATAGCGCCTGTAAAGTTGAGGGAAGGCATTTGCTTCTTGCCTCCCGGATCACGACATCAAAGATAGACGCGTCTCTGTCAGGTCCAGTTCGTGCTCGACCTTGCGCAACACTTCGTCGTTAATTTGCCCCGCTCCCCGCAGCTTCAACGCGGTTTGCCGCTCGGTACTCAGCAAAATACGTGACAACTCCAGATAGTGCGCATAGGCATGACGATTGGCCACAACTTCCGGATCATCTTCCCCGATTAAATTCGTCAACCGATGCTTGTAACGTTGCTCTATCTCGCGATAGACGGCGGGAAATTTGTCCCCATCTTTCAGCCTGGCTTTTTCAAGTCGCGCCAGCGCGGCTTCGATCATGGCGCGCCGTGCTTCCTCTTCTTCGTCCTTGTGCCCCTTTGCACCGGCGAGTCCCAGCGCGCGAATTAGCGGCGGCAGCGTCAGCCCCTGCAAGACCAGCGTCACCAGAATGACGCTGAACGTCAGGAAGACGATCAGATTCCGCTGAGGAAACGCTGTCCCGTCCGCCAGTGTCTCGGGCAGCGAAAGCGCCGCTGCCAGCGCGATTACCCCGCGCATGCCCGTCCAGCCGACAACAAAGATCTGCCGCGCCGGAGGCAGCTTCACGTCCTGATGGAGCAGCCGCCTGCGGACAAAGTTGGCCAAGTAAGCCCCCGGAAACATCCATATCAGGCGCAGCAGGATCAGAATCGTGCTGAAAAGCGCGCCATACTCCAAGAGCCGGCCAAGGCTATACTCGCGAATACCTGCGAGGACGAACGGTAATTGCAGCCCGATCAGCATGAACACCAGACCATTCAGCGCAAACGTCAGCGAGTCCCACACGGCCCACGCTTGAATCCGCACACTCGGCGAGAAAAAGTGCGAGCTGTGCCGGCTCATGTACAACCCACATGCAACCACTGCCAGCACTCCGGACGAATGAATCGCTTCCGCCGCAAGATAGACGGCATAGGGAACCAAAATGCTCATGGTGATCTCGATGGGGCCATCATCGATCTGTTTGTGGATCAGCTCCACGATAATCCCCAGCAAAAGGCCCAGCGCCAATGCCGCCACGGTTAGATAGCTCAGCCGCAAGAGCCCGCTGCCGAGCGTTGGAGTTTCGCCGGTCACGACGAGCGCGACGCCAAATTCCAGAGCAAGCAGACCAGTGGCGTCGTTCAACAGGCTTTCGCCCTCCAGAATATCGACGATACCCTGAGGCAGCCCCACGCGTTTAGAAATCGACGTCGCCGCAATGGCGTCTGTGGTCGCCACCACGGCTCCCAGGACAAAGCCGAGCCGCCAATCGAATCCAGCAAAAACCCACTTCGCTGTTCCGGCCACGCCTGCAACGGTAAAGCCCACCAAACCGAAGGCCAACAGGCAGATGCTCACGAGATTGAATCGGAATTCGCGCCAGGGCGTCAGCCAGGCCGCGTTGTAGAGCAGCGGTGGCAACACAACTAGGAAGATCACATCAGGGTTCAGCGTGATCCTTGGAATGCCCGGAATAAAACTGAGAAATAGTCCCGCGATCACCAGGACGATTGGATACGGCGTTTGCAGTTTGCGAGCAAGCGCGGCAAACAGCACGACAAACACCAGCAGTGACAGGAACACCAACTCGAGCGCGTGTATCCCTCCGCCCTCCATGCCGCCTCCGCAAGGTCTCTCGACCTCAAGATACCGCACCGCGTATTCGAATTCCTACCGGGAACTGCGATATTTCGACTGCACGCAGTTCGCAAACGGTATTGCGCATCCCTCTGGACGCGAAGCAACCCCGGCGCTATCCTGAAACTCCTAGCACTTGAGACCGATTTAGAGTTGGAAAGGAACTGAGAAGGAATGCAACTCGCAATCCACAAATCACACAAAAAAACCTTCGGGCCTTGCGCGCTGACGCTGGCGGCCGTTTTAGGCTTGCTGTTCGCAGCCTGGCCTGCCGCCGCGCAGCAAACCGGCCCGTTGCCGCCGCCTCCGTCCTATTCCGCGCCCACACCCTTGCCGCAGCCGAGTTCCATGCCCAAAAGCGCGCCTCATCAGACGACCACGGAGTCTCCGCTTTCCACGGAGCCGCCTAAGATCCCTGCCGATCAGATTATCCAGAAATTCGCCGCGCGCGAGCTCGAGTTCAAAAAAGAACGCGACAATTACACCTACACGCAAACCGTCGTCGTCCAGACGATCGACGACTACTCCGGTCAAGCCGACGGCGAATATCGGCTGGTCACCGACGTGGTCTTTAATCCCCAAGGGAAGCGGAGTGAGCATGACACGTTTGCCCCGCCTTCGACTCTTCAGCGCATCGGCCTGGATCAACAGGACAAAGAAGACCTTGAGCACGTACAGCCGTTCGTCCTCACTACGGACGAGTTGCCGAAATATGACGTCAAATATGTCGGCCAGCAACAACTTGATGAAGTCAACACCTACGTATTCGATGTGGCTCCGAAAAAAATCGAGAAAAACCAGCGCTACTTTCAAGGGCGCATTTGGGTGGAGCAACAGGACGTGGGAATCGTTAAAACGGACGGGAAAGCCGTGCCCGACATCAAGAAGAAAAACTCGGAACATCTTTACCCGCGCTTCGAAACATTTCGTGAAAATATCGAGGGTAAATACTGGTTTCCGACCTACACCCACGCGGACGACACTCTGCAATTCAGCAGCGGGGGAATCCACATGCGCATGACTGTCCGGTACGAGAATTACAAGCGGTTTGGATCGACGATCAAGATCGGCACGCCCATCGAGGTCCCGAAGGAAAAGCCGCAGCGGTAATCCGGGATTCTGACGGCGAATACACCGCATGGGCTCTCGAGTCAGCAGAATTTGAGGAGTCATTCGTTTGATCCCGGCGCGCATAATCGTCAAACGAATTCTGGTTGCGGCTGTCCTGGCGATTGCGCTCGTTTATGCCGTGGATTTTGCTTCTGTTCGCGTGCGCATGATGCGTCCGAGCCCCGGCAACCCGTTTGAAACCGTGACCGCTCTTCGGATCCTCGCCATCGGCCAAAAAGGCGGCAAGACGGAATACACCGTCGACCAGTTGCAGCCTCAGCAAACCGCGGAGTGCGTCCACGCTTTGTTTCCTCACAATGGCGACCCGCCATGCTGGTATCTAAAACGGAAATTCGCTCAGCCCATTCCGATGGCTATCTTCTTCCTTCCAAATCGAGGAAAATCGGCGATCAGTTCTGCGGATTGACCATCCTAAACGCGAACGCGCGCGATGATTCGGTCTTTTCTGCTATTCGTGACGCAACGCCACCATGGGGTCCACACGCATCGCGCGCCGCGCGGGTACGTAGCACGCCGCCAGCGCCACGAGCAATAGCAGCACGGCGATCACTGCAATTGTCATCGCGTCAGTACTGCTTGCGCCGAACAGCAGCGCGGACACGAAACGCGTCACTGCCAAACCAATCAGTGCGCCCCCCAGGATTCCCCACAGCGCCAATCCGGCTCCATATCCCAGGATTAGGCGCATCACATCGGGCGGTCTTGCGCCGAGCGCCATTCGAATTCCAATTTCCCTTGTTCGCTGGCCCATCCACTGTGAGACCAGCGCATAAAGTCCCACGGCCGCGAGCACGAGTGCGAGAAAGCTAAAACTTCCTAATATTCCCGCGGCCATCCGCGGCTGCCAGAGAGAATCGTCAACTTGGTCGGACATCGTTTTCACCGCGAAGCTCGGCAAGTTTGCGTCAAGCGCCGCGACCGCATTGCGCACTGCCGGAAGAAGGCTTGTGGGATTTTCCGAACAGTGAATGATGAATTTCGAGGTTCCGTTGTAATTCTGGAATTCTGGCAAGTAAAGCAGAAGTGGTAGTTCGGCCGTCAGTGAACGATATTTGGAATCCGCGGAGACCCCGATAATCTCGATCGGAGGCCGCGGCGCTCCCTCCCACGATGGCCACTCAAAGCGTTTACCCAGAACATTCTGACCGGGCCAAAGGCGCTGCGCGAGCCGCTGGCTCACAATCGCAACCAGTTGCGCCCCGGCTCTGTCCCGTAGCGTAAAATCTCTGCCCTGCAGAATCGGAATGCCCATGGTCTGGAAATAGTTGGGCGCCACTTCATTCATATCGACTCGAATGCCCACCTCGAATTCGTGCCCGCGGTAATATTCCAGCGGAGGAGTCTGGCCTTCGTAAAAAATCGAGACTCGGCTGCTCCAATCTTCCGGTGGAACCGTGGCGGCGAGGCTTGCGGACTGAACTCCCGGAATCTGATCGACTCGCGCCAGGAGTTCCTCGTAGAATCGTTGCGCTTGCGGCTCCGAGTATCCCTGGTTGCCGGGTGAAATTGACATCATCAGCAGATTGCTGGTGTGGAACCCGGGATTCTGATTCACAAGCTTCTGCATTTTTCGCACGGTCACGCCTGCCACGACGAGCAAAACCAAAGAGAGCGCGACTTGCGAGGAGACCAGCACGCTCCTCAGACGCGAGCGCCGTCCCGCTCCCGGAGTGTTGTCTTTCAGCGTCACGACCAGATCAGGTGTTGAAGATTGCAGGGCGGGTGCAAGAGAGAACAAGACTCCCGTAAGCAAAGCCACTACAACCGTGAACCCGAGCACGCGTGCATCTGGTGTTGTATCCACGTTTCGCATCGCGTAGAGCGGTTGGCGAAACGCAAGTAGCAAACTGCTGGTCCACGGTGCGAGCAGCAGACCTAGCCCCCCAGCCAGCAAAGAGAGCAACAGCCCCTCCGTCAACAATTGCCGCACCAGACGACGGCGGCTTGCTCCAAGCGCCAATCGCATCGCGATCTCTCTTCGTCGCGAGTCGGCGCGGGACAGCAACAAATTAGCGACATTGCTGCAAGTGATCACCTGGAGCAGCCCCACCGAAACGATCAGCAGCCCAAAAAATCTTTGAAGAGCGGCGCGGTCGTCCGGGTCCATCCCAAAGCTTGGGATTAAATCCACGCCGCGGTGCTCATTCGATTCCGGGTACGCCGCTGCCAGACGGCCTGCGACCATCTGCATTTCGCTGCGAGCTTCGGCGAGGCCGACGTTGTGCTTCAATCGGCCAAAAATCTGAACCCACCCCGAATTCCGGTTATGAAGTGCCCCGCGCGACATTCGTGGGATGGCCGCGGGTTGCATGGTCAGGGGCAGCCATACGTCCGTAGGCGAACCAACAGTAATTCCCGCAAATTGTGCCGGAGCGACTCCCACGACAGTAAAACTATGGCCATTGAGCTGGACATTTTTCCCGGCGATGTCCGGATTCGAATCGTAGATTTTTTGCCACATCCCATAGCTCAGCACAACGACTGGCGCCTCATCGTCCGTTTGTACATCTTCCGGCGCGATCAAGCGGCCCAGCGCGGGACTTACCCCCAGCACGGAAAAGTAGCTCCCGGAGACCAACTCTCCGGTAATTCGCTCGGTTGTTCCGTGAGTTAGCGCGAGGGCAGCGCGGCAGCGGGCGGCAATCCCGGCGAAAGACTGATTTTGGTTGCGGTAATCAAGGTAATCGGGATAGCCAAAAGAAAAATCTGGATTGTTTTTCTGCAAGCGCTCGAAAATGACTAGCTCATTTGGGTTCGCCACACCGGGAACAGGCCGAAGCAGCACTGCATTGATAATCGTGAACATGGCCGTGTTTGCGCCAATTCCCAACGCCAAGGTCAGGATGCACACGAGCGCAAATCCTGGACTCCTTCGGAATCCTCGCAGCGCGTACCGCAGATCCTGCATCAATGTTTCCATGATGGGCAATCCTTTAAGCTCGCGATGAGTCACATGCAGCTGCGTCGTTCCACCAAGCTTCACGCGCGCTGGCTGCTCTGCCTCTTCGGTGTCATTCGCCTTGAGCCAGAGTGCTCATCGACGAAAACATCGCCTCAACCCTGCTCATCAATCCTCAGACTTTTCGTGGGCTACTCGTGCCGCAGCGCCACCATGGGGTCCACGCGCATCGCCCGTCTCGCTGGAATGTAGGACGCTGACAGCGCCACCAGTGTTAGCAAGGTCGCAACCGCCAGGTACGTCAGCGGATCGGTTGCGCTTACGTCAAACAGCAAACTCGCCATCAGCCGTGTCAGGACCAGGGCTGCCGCGATTCCAGCCGCGATTCCCAGCAGCGCCGCGCGTGCTCCTTGCCCGAGGACTAGCCGCAATACGTCTCCCCGCTCCGCACCAACCGCTATTCGAATGCCCATCTCCTGCGTCCGTTGGTTCACGGAGTAGGACACCACGCCATAAATGCCGACGCTCGCGAGCAGCAGCGCCGCGCCGGCGAATACGCCCAGCAAAATCATGTACAGCCGCCGTCGCGCCAGCGATGCAGAGAGAACTTGCTCCAGCGTCTCTATCTTCGAGATCGGTTGGGTCTTGTTCACCGCCCAAATCGCTGCCTTCACCGCGGGGACCAGTCGAAACAAATCCCCGTCGCCGCGCACCACAAGCGTGTTGAAGAGTTGCGGGAACTGAAAATAAGGCCAATAAATCATCGGGCCAACGGCCTCGTCCAAACCATTCGTTTTGACGTCGCCCACGACTCCCACAATCTCGCCTGTCAGTGGTGGTCCCCAGTCTTTCATCGTGACGAGCTGTCCAAGCGGATTTTCGCGCGGCCAGTATTGGCGGGCCATCGTTTCGTTAATTACCATCACGCGCTTTCCGTTCGCGTTGTCGGCGTCGGTGAATTCGCGCCCAGCAAGCAGCGGGATGCCCATGGTCCGAAAATAACTGGGATCGACGCTCCTGATGTCCGCGGAAGGCTCGTCGTTGGCCGGCGGAATTGGACGCCCCTCTATCACAAAATCCGTATCTGGTCCTCCCGTAATCGGTAACGCGGTCACCAGACCGGCCAAACGCACGCCCTTTATGCTCCGCACACTTGCGAGGATCTGTTGCAGAAGCACCGCACTTTTCACGTCTCGCTCGGGATACTCGGTGGGCGAGAGAAACAGGCCGAGGGATAGGACTCCGTTCTGATGGAAGCCGGGATTTACGCGCAGCAATCGCACAAAACTGTTGCCAAGCAGCCCCGCCCCCACCAGAAGCACCACGGCCAGCCCAAATTGCGGAACGACTAGTGCCTGGCTAGAACCGCGTCGAGTCCCTCCAGTCGAAGCCGCAGCACCTTCTTTGAGCGAGATGTTCAAATCCGTCTTCGTCCCGGACAGTGCTGGCGCCAGTCCGAAGAGCAGTCCTGTAATCAGTGAAACAAGCAGCGTGAACCCCAGCACCCTCCAATCGATGCTGATTTCCCCGAACCTCGGCATCTCTTGCGAATTGAGAGATCCGATGAACTGTAAGCTCCACGACGCAACACCGAGACCCAGCCCCGCTCCGAGGATTGCAACTACCAGACTCTCAGTAATTAATTGTCGCGCGAGGCGTGTTCGGCCGGCTCCGACTGCGAGACGGATCGCAAACTCTTTTTGACGCGATGCTGCACGCGCCAGCAACAGGTTCGCGAGGTTGGCGCACGCCATCAGCAGCAAGAGGCCGACAGCGAAAATCAAAACTAGCAGCGCCGGTTGCACCGGTGCGACGACACTTTTCTTCAGCGAGACCGCGGCGACAACCATGTCCGGATCCACTCCCGGATTCTGCTTTTCTATCTGTTCCGCGATCGCCGAGATTTCCCCCTGCGCGTTCCCGATGGCCTCTCCGATGCGAAGATCCGCGATCGCCGTCAGCAGATGGGCGCGCCGGTTGTCATGGAGTTGTCCGCCCGGAACCAGCGGACACCATATCTCTGATTTTTCCGGATAATCGAACCCGCGCGGCATTACACCGATGACGCGGTAATCTTCCGCGCTCACCCGCACCATCTTGCCTACGATTCCGGGATCGGCGCCAAAGCGGCTTTGCCACAGGGCATGGCTGATGACCGCAACACGATTGTCGCCGCCCGGCGCATTGTCCTCCGCTTGGATCATTCTGCCCAGCACAGGACTGCTACCCAGCGCGGAAAAAAAATCTCCCGAGACCATAGCTCCCGAAACTTGTTCCGGCTCACCGTTCCCGGTCAGGTTGAAGCTCCAGGGCCGGAACGCGGAAATATTTTCTATGGATTTCGATTGGCGTTCGATATCCAGATAGCTGGCATACGTAAAATTACCGTTGCTAACGCCCGGATGACGTTCTTCAAGCCGCACGAGCCGGTCGTGGTTTGGAAAGGGAAGCGGCCTGAGCAAAACCGCATTCACAACGCTGAAAATCGCCGTACTTGCCCCAATGCCCAGCCCCAGCGTTAAAACGCACACCAGCGTGAACCCCGGACTCTTCCGCAGTGTTCGCAGCGCATACCGAACGTCTTGAAAAAAACTCTCAAACGCAAGCCATCCGTGGAGTTCGCGGTGTGTCTCTCGAAGCTGTGTCATTCCGCCCAGCCGCACCTTTGCCGCGCGCTGTGCTTCTTCGAACGTCATGCCCCTCCGCAGGTTTTCTTCCGTGAGCATCTCCAGGTGCTGCTGAAGCTCTTGCGAAAAATCTTCCTCTCCGCGGCGGATCTATAACCATCCGCGAATTCGCGCGCCCAGCTCTCTCATCCAGCCTAACATTTCGTCACCCCCGTTCAGCGATCCGCAGCACGCGTCCAATCACGCCGCTGATCCGTTCCCAGTTCTCGGCCTCCGATGCCAGCCTCTTTCGCCCTGCCCGCGTGATGGAATAAAACTTGGCTTTGCGATTGTTGTCCGACGCGCCCCAAGCGCTGGAAATCCACCCTCGCTGCATCAGCCGCACCAGCGAAGCATAAATCGTACCTTGATTGATCTGCAGAGCGTCCTCGCTGATCTGCTCGATTCGTCTCGCGATTCCGTAGCCATGCTGCGGCCCCATCGCGGCCAGCGTCTTCAGCACCATCAAATCCAATGTCCCCTGCAGAATCTCCGATTTCCCTTCCGCCATGCTTCCTCCTGTGGTGCGACCACAGGAGTATTCCAGCCTTCCTGTGGCATGTCAACAGGAAATGCCCGGGCCTCAACTTGCCTTGACTCTTTCCATTCCAACTTCTTCGCCTTCCCCCTGCAGAAACTGCGCACAAACCTGCTTTCACGGCTTGGCAGCCGTCGCGGATTGCAATAACATACTCATTCGTTCCGAATTGTTTTCTTTCTCGTTGTTGGCGTGGGGATTTCCTCACGCAGCAAATCTTTCATGTGAAGTGGAGAGCCATGCGGCCACGTCAGAGTGTTCTGCTTGTCATCTGTTTGTTTGCGGGCATTTGTTTATTCTTCACCGCCGGCCGGGCCATCGCTCACGCTATCTTGCTGGAATCCACTCCCGAGGCCAACAGCAGCGTCGTCGGCCCCAACGTTCCCATCAAGCTGCGCTTCAATGTTCGTATCGACGCAGCCCGCTCGCGGATTACTCTCGTCCGGCCCGACGCTTCCGTACAAACGCTGCTCATCCGTAAGGGCACATCCGCGGATATACTGGCCTCGCAAGCCCAAGGCTTGACTCCCGGTGAATATCGCATCCGTTGGCAGGCCTTGGCTTCCGATGGACACATCACGCGGGGCGAAATCCCCTTCCAAGCCGCGCGGCCCTAAGACCCCTTCATGGCCCGGCTCCTCCAAGTCTTTGGCTTCTTGTCTGTCCTGTTCCGCGGGGCGACTTTAACTTTTCAATCGCTCACCATCGGCGGCATTGTCTTTCTCAACTTCGTCGTGCGAAGCAGCAACCTGCAATCTGAAACCGTTAAGTATGCCTGCCTCCGCTGGATTCGCCGCGCGGCAATCGCGTTGGCGCTTATGCAAGTTGCCTACATTTTGTCGAGCGCTTTAATCTTGATGCAGTCCGCGGATATAACCCTTGGGGATGTCAGCGGAGCGAATTTTGTCCTTGCCGGCGTTCTTGCCATTGTCTCGGCTTTGACCATTGCAGCTCTGGCCGGAGCTCAGTCTCCAAAAATTTACGCGGCCATGCTGCTCCCGGCTGCCCTGATCCTGCTTTCCTCCGTACTGACCAGTCACGCCATGGCCCGGCTTGAATACCGCGTTCCGTTGGCGATTGTTACGGCGTTCCATCAAGGCGCCACAGCTGCATGGATCGGCGGTCTACTCTATCTTCTAATCGCCATCCCACGTTCGCCCGATAACTCGTTCGCGCGGCAAATGATTGCGCGCTTTTCAAAACTCGCGTTGATCAGCGTAGCCGTGCTGGCCGTCGCCGGATTTACCTTGGGATTTGCCTACGTCGGTTCGCTGCACGCCGTCTATGGCACTTCCTACGGCATCATGGTGGCTACAAAAACCGTCCTCTTTGGGATTCTCTTGCTGCTCGGGGCTCTGAATTTTCAGATCGCCCGTTCCCCATCCGGCGGTTCCCTGATCGCTGGCCTAAAGCGCTTCGGCGAAACGGAAATAGGCATAGGGATCAGCGTGATTCTCACCGCCGCCTCGCTGACTTCTCTTCCCCCTGCGGTGGATCTCACTACAGACCGCGTTTCCGCCTCGGAGATTGCCGCTCGTACGGCCCCGCACCTCCCGCGCCTGGCAAGCCCTCCCATTCGCGACCTTCCCGAAGATATTTACGCCGCGCAGGTGAAATCGTTTGACGCCGGCCCTCTCTCTTCCGCCTCTTTTGTTCCCGGGCAGGCCGGAACGCGCCCCAATACGCCCGCCGAAAAATCCTGGTCGGAGTACAACCACCACTGGGCCGGCATCGTCGTTTTGGCTATCGGGCTTCTTTCTTTTCTCGCGCAAGCCAGCCATTTCCCGTGGGCGCGCAACTGGCCCCTCATCTTTCTCGGTCTGGCTGCGTTCCTCTTTTTGCGCAGCGATCCCGAGACCTGGCCTCTCGGCCCTAATGGCTTTTGGGTCACGCTCCAGGATCCAGAAGTCCTGCTTCACCGTATCTTCGTCGTGCTGGTGATTGGCCTTGCGATCTTTGAATGGCGCGTG
>Ga0247667_1000311_pt1 | contig 12411 bp, 15 predicted proteins | sample CNK08_metaG_FD_183027 | JGI IMG/M metagenome (GOLD analysis project Ga0247667, IMG submission 183027) | Soil microbial communities from Purdue University Martell Research Forest, Indiana, United States - CNK08 | ecosystem: Environmental > Terrestrial > Soil > Temperate forest > Bulk soil... | reverse complement strand
GTGTTCCCGACGCTGTCGGTGCTCGAGAACCTGCAGATGGGCGCGCTGCTGCCGCGTGCGCGCGCCGCCGCCCGGCAGACGCTCGAAGACGTGTTCGCCATGTTCCCGCGCCTCGAGGAGCGCCGCGACCAGCCCGCGGGGACGCTGTCGGGCGGCGAGCAGCAGATGCTCGCGATCGGGCGCTGCCTCGCCGGCCAGCCCGAGCTCATCATGTTCGACGAGCCCTCGCTCGGCCTCGCCCCGCTCGTGGTGCAAGACGTGCTGCACTCCATCCGCGCGCTGAACGGACGCGGCATCACCATTCTGCTCGTGGAGCAGAACGTCGCCGTGTCGCTCAAGATCTCGAACCGCGCCTACGTGCTCGAGAACGGCCGCATCATCATGTCGGGCTCGGGCGCATCGCTCCTGCACGACGAGCGCGTGCGGCAGGCTTACCTGGGGCTCTGAATCGAAAGGCTATCGTGCGCACCGCCATCATCATCGTCGCAGGTTTCGCCGTCCTGGCCGCCCTTGTCTTGCTGCCGAGAATTGCCGGACGGCCTGAATGGTCGGCCGCGGGCGCCAAGATCTTCATCGCGCTGTGGCTCGCCGCCGCGCTCGTGAACCTGTGGATCGGGGTGAGCCGCGCCGGCTACACTGTCCTCGAGGAGCTGCCCATCTTTCTGCTCATCTTCGCGCTGCCCGCCGGGCTTGCCGCCTATGTCTGGTGGAAATCCGCCTAGGGCGCACTTCCGCGAGGCGGGCTCGGGTCCCGCGGTCGTGTGCCTGCACTGCAGCGCGAGCACCTCGGGCCAGTGGCGGCCGCTGATGGAACAACTCGGCGACCGCTACCACGTCATCGCCGCCGACCTTTACGGCAGCGGCAAGAGCGCCGCGTGGCCGGGCGAGCGGCCACTGTGGATCGACGACCAGATCGCCTTCCTCGCGCCTGCGTTCGAGCGCGCCGGCGAGCGCTTTCATCTCGTCGGACACTCCTATGGCGGCGCGATCGCGCTCAAGGCGGCCCTTAGATTCACCACGAAGTTGAAGTCGCTTGTTCTCTATGAACCGGTCCTCTTCAGCGTCCTCCTCTCCGACGCCCCGCAAAGCGACGCCGCGCGCGAGATCATGGCGGTGCGCGACGACGCCGCGCATCTCGGCCCGGAGGCCGTCGCCGAACGCTTCATCGACTACTGGATGGGGCAAGGCACTTGGAGCGCTACGCCGGAGTCGCGGCGCGCCGCGCTCATCGAAGCCGTGCGGGCGCAGAAGCCGGAGTGGCATTCCGCGTTCAACGAGCCGACGCCGCTCGAGGCTTTTGCGGCGCTCGACGTACCGACGCTCCTCATGACCGGAACCGCCTCGACCGCCGCCGCGCGCGGCGTGGCCCGGCTCGTGGCCGGCGTGCTGCCGCGCGTGCGGGTCGAGGAGATCGAGGGCCTGGGCCACATGGCGCCGGTGACTCAACCGGGCGAGATCAACGCGCGCATCGAGCGTTTCCTGGCGGACATCTAGGGAGGAACATGGGCAAGGGAAGAATGGAGGCCTTCACCGACGGCGTGCTCGCCGTGATCATCACCATCCTGGTGCTCGAGATGAAAGTGCCGCACGATGCCGACCCCGCGGCGCTCGCGCCGCTCGTGCCGGTGTTCCTGAGCTACGTGCTGAGCTTCGTCATGGTCGGCATCTACTGGAACAACCACCACCACATGTTCCACGCGGTGCATCGCATCAGCGGAGGCGCGCTGTGGGCGAACCTGCACCTCCTCTTCTGGCTCTCGCTCATACCGTTCGTGACGGGATGGATGGACGAGAACCATTTCGCGCCGCTCACGGTCGCCGCCTACGGCGGGGTGCTCATCGGCGCGGCGATCGCCTACACCATCCTGACGCGCGTGCTGCTGCGGCTGCACGGGCGCGACTCGATCCTCGCCAAGGCGCTCGGCCGCGATTTCAAGGGCTGGCTCTCGCTCGCCATCTACATCGTGGCCATCGCGGTCGCCTTTGCTTATCCGCTCGCGTCCTGCGCGCTCTATGCCGCGGTGGCGGCGATCTGGCTCTGTCCCGATCAGCGCTTCGAGAAGCTGATCGCCGCTCAACACTAGCCCAAGGAGACTTCTGTGATCCGTAGCTTCGCCGCCGCCCTGCTTCTCCTGCCGCTCGCCGCCCCGGCCGCGGAATACATGGAAAAGACGCCGTTCCAGCTCTCGCGCGCGTTCTCGCCCGGCGTGATCACCGAGGGCGGGCGCACCGTCTGGGTCGCCGGCCAGACCGCCACGCGCGACAACCAGGGCGCCGACATCTCCAACAACTTCGAGGCGCAGGTGCGCCAGGTCTTCTCGCAGATCGACCAGATCCTCAAGCGCGCCGGCGGCAGCCTCGCCAACGTCGTCTCCATGACGGTGTTCATCAAGGAGTCGCGCTACGGCGACCGCTTCGTCGAGATGCGCAAGGACATGTTCCAGAACGGCCACTACCCCGGCAGCGCACTCATCACGGTGACCAATTTCGCCCGGCCCGGGATCGAGATCGAGATCCAGGCAGTCGGCGTGATCGGCGACCGCTGCTCGACCGAGAATCCGTGCTCCGCGGAAGGCCAGGCGCGCAAGAAGTAGTGGCGAAGCGAATCGCGATCGCAGTCCACGGCGGCGCCGGCGTCATGAGCCGCCTGACCCGGGCACAGCAAGCGATGCATTGCCGGGGGCTCGAGCGCGCGCTGGATGCCGGCTACCAGATCCTCGCTTCCGGAGGAAAGAGCCTGGACGCGGTCAGCGCGGCCGTGGTCGCGCTCGAGGACGATCCGCTCTTCAACGCCGGCCGCGGCGCCGTGTACACCGCGGCGGGAACGCACGAGCTCGACGCCTCGATCATGGACGGAGCGACGCTGCGCGCGGGAGCGGTCGCTGCGGTGAGCCGCATCCGCAACCCCGTGCTCGCCGCGCGGGCGGTCATGGAGAAAAGCCCGCACGTGCTGCTCGTGGGCAAAGGAGCCGAGCACTTCGCGCGGCAGCACAGTCTTGCGCTCGTCTCCGCGCGGTACTTCCATACGGGAGCAAGGCTCGCGGCGCTCAAGAAAGGACCGAAGCGCTACTACGGCACCGTGGGAGCGGTGGCGCTCGACCGGGAGGGCAACCTCGCCGCCGCGACCTCCACCGGCGGCTACACCGGCAAGCTTCCCGGCCGCGTCGGCGATTCGCCGCTGATCGGCGCCGGCACCTACGCCGACAACGCGAGCTGCGCCGTGTCGGGCACCGGCTGGGGCGAGGCCTTCATGCGCATCGCGCTCGCGCACGAGGTTTCGGCGCGGATGCGTCATCGGGATGAAAGCCTCGTCCAGGCGTCCGGGGCCGCATTGAAATCGTTGACCCGGGTAAAAGGCGATGGCGGCCTGATCGCGCTCGACCGGCGAGGCAACATCTCGATGCCGTTCAACAGCGAAGGCATGCTGCGTGCGTGCGTCCGCGCCGACGGCCGCCGCCTCGTTAAGATTTACCGATGATCTCAACGCTCGCGATCTACAACTACCGTTCGCTGCGCGACTTCGTCATGCCGCTCTCGGCGCTGAACGTCATCACCGGCGCCAACGGCAGCGGCAAGTCGAACGTGTACCGGGCGCTGCGCCTGCTCGCCGACATCGCGCAGGGAAGGATCATTCCCTCGCTCGCGCGCGAGGGCGGGCTGCAGTCCACGCTGTGGGCGGGCCCCGAGGGCTTCGCGCGCTCGGTGAAGAGCGGCGAGCACCCCGTGCAGGGCACGCTGCGCAAGGAGCCGGTGAGCCTGCGCCTCGGATTCTCCGGCGACGAGTTCGGCTATGCGATGGACCTCGGCCTGCCGACGACGTCGAGCCCGTCGTTCAGCCTGGATCCGGAGATCAAGCGCGAATGCATCTGGGCGGGAGAAGTGCTGCGCCCGGCGGCGCTGCTCGTCGAGCGGCGCGGGCCGCTCGTGCGCAGCCGGGCCGACAAGGAATGGATCCAGCTCACGCAGGGGCTCGCCGGCTTCGACAGCATGATGACGCACTGCGCCGACCCGAGGAGCTCGCCGGAGATGCTGATGCTCCGCGAGCAGATGCGCGGCTGGCGCTTCTACGACCAGTTCCGCGCCGACCTCGAGGCGCCGGCGCGCCAGCCGCAGATCGGCACCCACACGCCGGTGCTCGCGAACGACGGCGCGGACCTCGCCGCGGCCCTGCAGACCAGCGTCGAGATCGGCGATGCGCAGGCGCTCGCGGACTCGGTCGGCGACGCCTTTCCCGGCGCGTCGGTCTCGGTCTCGCACCACGACGGGCGCTTCGAGGTCGAGATGCGCCAGCACGGCCTGCTGCGGCCGCTCAAAGCGGCCGAGCTCTCCGACGGCACGCTGCGCTACCTCCTGTGGATCGCCGCGCTGCTCACGCCGCGCCCGCCCCAGCTCCTCGTCCTGAACGAGCCGGAAACGAGCCTCCACCCCGAGCTCCTGCCCGCGCTCGGCCGGCTGATCGGCCGCGCGGCCGAGCATTCGCAAATCATCGTCGTGTCGCACGCGGCGCGCCTCATCGCCGCGCTCGAGGAGCTTGCGGGCTGCAACTCGGTGACACTGGAGAAGAACCTCGGAGAGACCGGAATCGCCGGCGCCGACCGGCTCGATCGCCCCCGCTGGCAATGGCCGTCACGGTAGAGCTGCGCTACGCCTCGCTGCCGGGCGTGTTGCGGTTCGTGGCAGTGCACTACTGGTTCGTCGCGACGGACGAGTCCGGCTGCCATCGCTGGGAGGTCTGGCAGAGCAGGAACGCGGGCGGGCGCAGCGTCGGCCATCTCCACTGCGACTTGAAGCCGCCGGACGCAAACGTCGGCGGTGGTCCGACGCGCCTCGCGGCGAGATGGACCGGCGAGGCGGCCTTGAAGTTGAAGGAAGTGCTGGATAGGGCGGAAAGCTACCCGCACTGTCACAAATACTGGTACTGGCCGGGGCCGAACAGCAACACCTTCGCCGCATGGGTGCTGCGTCAAGCGGGGATCCGGCACGCGCTGAGCCCGATGGCGCTTGGGAAAAGGTATCCTGTGGCTCGATCATGAAGCTGCTCGACATGAAGGCATCCGCATTCGCCGTTCTGCTGTGCACCGCCGCCGCGGTGTCGGCGCAAACGCGTGCGCCCACGCCCGAAGAGCAGGCGTTCGCGCGCCTTCCGCTCGACATCCAGCAGATGCTTTCGAACATGACACCCGCCCAGGCCATGCAGGCGATCGCGCAGACCGGCCAGCATTCGATCGCGCTCGGCAATCCTCAGCCGGGGCAGGAACAGTTTCGCAGCACGCTCGGCGCGCTGCTCGCGTCGCCTTCGACGTACGTGAGCGGCAGCGCGGGCGCCACCACCTTTCCGCCGCTCAGTCCGCTCGTTGCGCCTCCGCCGCCGCCGTTCCTGCGCTAAATTCGCGAAAACGATACGGAGGATGGATTCGATGGCTCGTCTGATTGCACTCGTGCTGTGCAGCCTCTTCTTCGCTGCGGCGGGCGCGCAGGACGCGTACCCGTCGCGCCCGGTGAAGTTCATCCTGCCCTTCCCGCCCGGCGGCGGCACCGACATCCTGGGGCGCGTCATCGCCGAGCGGCTGTCCGCGAGCCTCGGGCAGCCGGTGGTGACCGAGAACCGCGGCGGCGCGGGCGGAAACGTCGGCGCGGAAGCGGCGGCGCATTCCGCGCCCGACGGCTACACCATCGTCCTCGTCGCGCCCTCGCTCGCCATCAGCCCGAGCCTGTACTCCAAGCTCAACTACGACCCGGTCAAGGACCTCACGCCGATCAGCCTCGTCGCCACGGTGCCGAACGTCATGATCACGAATCCCTCGGTCGAGGCGAAGAACCTGCAGGAATTCATCGCGCTGGCACGCTCGCGGCCGGGCGGCATGAACTACGGCTCCGGTGGCGCCGGCACCTCGAACCACCTCGCCGGCGAGCTCTTCAACATCGTGACCGGCGCGAAGCTCGTCCACGTCCCCTATAAAGGCGTGAACCTCGCGATGCAGGGGGTGCTCGCAGGGGAAATTCAGCTGGTGTTCATCGGCATTCCCGCCGCCCTGCCGCACATCAAGGCGGGCAAGCTGCGCGCCCTCGCGCTGGTCGCGCCGCAGCGCTCGCCCGCGCTGCCCGAGGTGCCGACCGTCGCCGAGGCCGGGCTCAAGGACTTCGAGGTGACGACCTGGTACGGGGTGATGGCGCCCGCGGGCACGCCGCGCCCGATCATCACCCGGCTGAACGGCGAGCTCGGGAAGATCATGCACACGCCGGACGTGAAGGAGCGCCTCGCCGGCATGGCGACCGACCCGCTCACCAGCACGCCCGAGGAGTTCGCCGCCTACCTCAAGCAGGAAATCGCGAAGTGGGGCGACGTGGTGCGCAAGGCGCACCTCAAAGCCGACTAGAACGTCGCGACGACCGAAGCGTGGTCGGCCTTGCCCGAGGCGAGACCCCAGGAGCGCATCCACTCGTACACCTGCTCGAAGCGCTTCTCGTCGTAGACGACGTAGTGCGTGTAGCGCACGAAGTGGTCGCTCATCTCGTGCGGCGCGAGCCGGCCCTTGGTCTGCTCGGTCACGTAGTGCTTGTATTTGCCGAAATCCGCCATGATGCGGTCGGCCGCCTCGTTGATGGCGCCGAGGTACGCGCTTCTCTGCTCGCCTGAAAGCCCCGGCGCGATCACCTCGGCGCCGCGGTAAAACGTGACGTCGACGAGGTGCGCCCCTTCCTTCAGGCCGAGGCTGATGAAAGGCTCCATGACCGCCGCCGCGCGGCTGCGGCCTTCCTTCAGCGCCTGGTAGCGGTTCTCCGGAATGCCGAGGTGCTCGACGACGATGTCCTCGCGAGCGAGCACGCCCTCGAGGCTCTGCAGCGTGGTGTAGTGCGACCCGGTGCGGTCGTTGATGCCGACCGGCACGCCGGCGAGGTCGCGCGGCTCCTGGATCGCGGCGTCGAAGCTGAGGATGGCCTGCGCCCCGACCGCCGGACGCAGCGCGAGCACCTGGGCGCCGCGGCTCGAGCGCTCGCTGCGATCGATGCCGGCCCATTCGCACAGGTTGTAGACGTCGGCCTTGCCCTGCTCGAAGAGCGACTCCTTCAGGCGCGAGAACGCCTCCTTTTCCGAAGCGTTGCGCTGCGAGTATTTCGCCTGAAAGCGCACTTCGAGGCCGGCGCGCTGGAACAGGCCTTCGTCGCGCGCTACGTAGATCGGCAGGTCGAAGACGGGGTTGTTCGGAGAGACGTTGACGACGGAATGGGCGGTGGTCATGGCGTGCTGTACGATCGGCGCTTGAGGAGGTAGGGTGGATGATACGCAATCTTGGGTCCCTGTTGTCCCTGTTGTCCCTGCTGTCCCTGATTTCCCTGGTGACTGCGCACGGCGCGGCGCAGGCCGAGTCCTATCCGACGGGCCCGATCAATCTGGTCATCCCGCTCGCCGCCGGCGACGCCACCGACACCGCCGCGCGCGCCATTACGGAGGAGCTCTCGCGCGAGCTGAAGGTCGCGATCGTCCCGGTCAACCGGCCAGGCGCCGCCGGGGCGCTCGGCACCGACATCGTGGTCAAGGCTCCCAAGGACGGCCACACCATCCTCCTCACCAACAACGCCGCGCTGGTGTTCCGCACCGTGCTCGATCCGAAGACCGCCACCTACGATCCGTTCCGCGACCTGACGCCGCTCGCCCTGGCGATGCGCAGTCCGAGCATCCTCGTCGCCAACGCCGAGCAGCCGTACCACAACTTCAAGGAGTTGATCGACTACGCGAAGAAAAGCCCGGTGAGCATCGGCACCGCGGGCGTCGGCTCGGTGGGCCACTTCTGCATCAGCACGATCTCGGCGATGGCCAAGGCCGATCTCACCATGGTGCCCTACACGGGGGCCACCCCGGCGCTTACTGCGGTGCGCGGCAACCACATCGGCGCGGTGATCCTTGCGCTCGGGACCATGACCGGGCACCTCAAGAGCGGCGCGGTGCGCGGCATCCTGATCTCGAGCAAGGCGAGCGACTTTCCCGAGATCCCGACACTCGCCGACCTCGGCTACTCCGAGCCGCTCTTCGGCATCTGGACCGCGTTCTTCGCGCCGGCGGGCGTGCCGCCCGAGGTCACCAACGTCCTGGTGCCGGCGCTCGAGCGCGCCATCACCGCGCCGAGCGTCGCTGCGCGCCTGAAGCCGCTCGGCATCGTGCCCGACTACGCGCCGCCGGCAAAGCTCGTCGCCGAGATGCGCGACGAGCACCGGCGCGTGTCCGAGCTTGCACGCCAGGCGGGGCTCGTAAAATAATCTTTGCGTTCATCGAAGGGAGAACCACAATGGAAAAACAGTCGGTGGTGCTGGGAGCGAGAAACCGGGCGTTCTCGCTGCTCGACGAGTTCAAGCAGTTCGCCCTCAAGGGCAACGTCATCGACCTCGCCATCGGCGTGATCATCGGCGCCGCCTTCGGCAAGATCGTCGATTCGCTGGTGAAACACATCATCATGCCCCTCGTCAGCGTGGTGGTGCCCGGCAAGCAGAGCTACCTCGAGTGGAAGTGGGTGCTCGACGGCAAGGAGGTGCCCTACGGCCTGTTCCTCGGCGAGATCGTGAACTTCCTGATCCTCGCCCTGGTGCTCTTCATCTTCATCGTCAAGTTTCTCGGCTGGGTGATGCGCGAGAAGAAGCAGGAGGCCGTCGCGCCCCCGCCGCCGACGAAGGACCAGGAGCTCCTCGCCGAGATCCGCGACCTGCTGAAGCGCCGGCCGGCCTAGCCGCTACCGCCGCCCGAGCTGGCGGTTACTTGAGGTAGCTGTCCTGCAGCGTGCGCCGGATGAAGGCGCGCGCATCGTCGCGGTCGAAGGCCTCGCCCTTCTCGAGCCTGGCCGCGTATTCGAAGAACGGCATGAAGAGCTGCGCCTGGTCGACCGGCGCGCGCACGCTGAAACGGCCCTTGCCCTGCTCGAGCTCGCGCCAGGCCGCGCGCACCTCGGCCCAGAAAGGCTCGGTGCGGGCGTAATACTTTTCGCCGGCCGCGAAGTCGTAGTCGCGGATGCGGTCGTAGCGCGCGACGCCGTATTCCCGCGCGAGGTAGCGCTGCTCGGCGAGCACGAGCTTGAGGTTGTTCTCCTCCTGCACCCAGCCCTGCGGCGTGATCGTGTGGCGGTTGGTGCCGACCAGGACGTCGTAATCCTTGCGCACGCTGAACTCGCGCCGCGGCAGCGGCCGCCAGGTCTCGTCGCTGATCCAGGTCGACACGCCGTCGCCGTGCTCCCAGCGCCCACGCGCCGCGTAGCGCGGCGAATCGTCGACCTGCAGCACGGTCTGAGTCCACGCGCCGCGGCGCTCGGCCGCCGGCACCGCGCGGCGCGCCCAGGTATTGGCGCCCTCGTAGGCGAGCACCGCCTCGGCCTCGTGGCGCCACTCCTGGCGCCAGTGGCGTACCACGATCGGGTCCGACACTTCGCCCCCGCGCGGCTGCATGCGCATCACGAGCACATGCTGCAGGGCGATGAATTCCGGCCGGTCCTCCGAGACGAACACGTGCTCGGTGGCCCAGCTCTGGTAAGGCGCATCGGGCTTGAGCTTCGGATCGAAGCGCACCACCTCCAGGAAATCGAAGCTCACCCGGTAGGCGCCCGCCATCGCGAGGATCGCGCGCCGGTCGCGCTCGAGCGTCGAGAGCCCGGGCTCCTGCAGGCGCCGCCACGAGTCCACCGGCGCGCTTTCGAGCGCCACCGGAGCGCCGCGCGTGGTGCCGCCGCGCGGCTTCAACGCCTTCTCGTCGAGCGGCCAGGCGAAGGTGAACTGGCTCGGCTCCTGCGCCTGGGCTGCCGCGCCCAGCGCGACCAGGGCCGCTGTGGTCCATATCCGGAAATTCATGACTTGCTCCGCACACACCAGGAAGTTGCTTCTACTATAGATGCTTCTGGAAGGGAGAGCCGGAAGCGATGACCGCGACGCTCGACCGGGATGGTACGAGGCGCCGGCGCCTGCTGCAGGCCGGCGTTGGGTTGCTCCTGCCGGTTCCACCAGCGCTGCGCGCGCAAGAGCGGCGAATTCCTGTCGCCGACATGCACAGCCATTACGGGATGATCACGCGGAAGCTCGCCGACTCCGGCTTCGCCGAGGACCTTCGGCGCCAGCGCATCGCCCTGGTGGCCTGGAAGCTCGTCGCGGACGGGCGCTGGATCCGCAGAACTTCCGCCGGGATCGAGCAGGCAGCCGAACCCGCGCCCGGAGATCTCGCCAAGTTCTTCGACACCGCCCTGGATCGGATGAAGTCCTACCTCGCGGAGCACAAGTTGAGGACCGTTCTCACGCCGGCGGATGTCGACGAATGCACCGCGGGAGACTCCGGCATCGTGCTCGGCTCCGAGGGGGCGCACTTTCTGGAGGGTCGCGTGGAGAATCTGGACGCGGCCTACGAGAAAGGCCTGCGTCATCTTCAGCTCGTGCATTACATCCGCACGCCCGTCGGCGATTTCCAGACCGCCATGCCCGTGCACAACGGGCTGAGCGAGATGGGCAAGCGGCTCGTCGAGGCGTGCAACGCCAGGGGCATCCTGGTCGACCTCGCTCATTCGACCGTGCCGGCCGTCGACCAGGCGCTCGAGATCGCCAAGGCGCCGCCGATCTGGTCGCATGGCTGGGTCGACAGCCAGGCCGGAGACTGGCGCGACCGGTCGGGCTACCTGGCACGCCGACTGTCGCTCGCCCAGGCGAAGAAAATCGCGGCGCGCGGCGGGGTGGTCGGGCTTTGGGGTCTGGGCCTGTCAAGTCCAAACGCCGCCTGGAGCGTCGGCGCCCGCGATACGCGCGCTTACGCGAAGGAGCTTGCCAGCCTGGTGAACAAACTTGGCGCGGACCACGTGGGACTGGGTACTGACATGGAAGGGGTCGGCAAGAACTGGTCGGTTAACGACTATGGCCACGTGCGCAGCGTCCTGCAGCACCTCGAGGAGATGAAGCTCGAGGCCTCCGTCATCGAGCGCATCGCGTACGCCAACTACGCGCGCGTCCTCAAGGCGGTGCTGAAGCTCAGTACATGACAACACAGCGATCGGCGACGCGGTTCGGCTTCTAGGACATGGCGCTCTGCCCGAACTGCCGCACATTGGTCGCAATAACTGCCGCAGGATGCGCGAAATGCGGGGCCGACTTCGGCCCTCACTCAGCCTGGCGCCCAGTTCCTCAGTCGCCGGCAGAGCAGGAAGAACTTCCGAAGCTGCGCCCGCAACCAGCTGCGGCCAGCGCGACGCCCAAGCCAAGTGCAGCGGTAACGCTCGTGGTAATGCTAGTGCTGGAACTTATTGGCTTACTTCCGTGGGGCGTGGTCTCGGCGTTGTCTGGCATGGGGTTCGATGCCGGATTCAGCTGGAAGGTCGTGTTCATCATGGCGCCATTCTGGGCGTATCCATTGTTGCTGCTGATTTGCGCACCGGTCGCGTTCCTAATCAACGCGTACGAGCGCCCATCGGCCGCGACCGCGGTCATGATCGCGCCTGCAGTCGTCTCCGGCGGATGGCTCGTCCTGCTTCTGACTTTTGCTTCGCTCTATACAAAGATGTAAAGATCGCCTGCGCCTCAATTTGCCGAACTCTTCGGCCGGGGCAGCGGCGGCGCACGGCGAACGAGGTCGCGGCCGGGGTAGTCGAGCCGCCAATGCGCAGCCAGCTCATCCACGAACTGCTCGGCGTACGCCGCCAGCATGCGGCGCGGGTCCCACGCGACGGTCAGCCACCTCCCGATCGACGCGCCCCTCTGAATCAGAGGCAGGGCACGGACCGAGGCCGGAAGGGCGACGTTGGAAGGAACGACGGCGATACCGTAGTCCATCCCGGCCAGGGCGACGAGCGTGTGCGGAGCGGCGCTCTCTAGGAGCACCCGAGGGCGGATGCGGGCCACGTTGCACGCGGAGTCGAACCATTCCCGCGAGCCGAACGTGCGGTTGAGCAGGAGCAAGGGCTTGTCGGCCAGCTCGGCGAGGTCGAGCGCGCGACGGCGGCTGAGCGGATGCTTCTTCGACATGACCGCCATGCTGTGCGCCGGAAAGAGCGGCCTCGCCCGGAAGCGATCGTTCGGAACGACGAGCGCCAGGTCGACGTCGCCGCGCTCGAGGCGATCGGCCAGGCGCAATCCGCCGTCCTCGACAAAGTGCACCTCCACCCCGGGATGACGGCGCCGGTACGGGCTCAGAAACGCCGAGAGCGCATTCTCGATCGCCATCGGCGTCGCTCCCACGCGCAGGATTCCGGTCTCGCCGCCCTTGAGCGTGTGCACCCGCGCTTCGAGCAACTCGGCCTCGATGAGGAGACGGCGGCTCTGCAGAAGCAGATCCTCCCCTCCCGACGTCAGCCGCAGACGGCGACCGATCCGATCGAACAGCTTGATGCCCAACTCCGCCTCGAGCGCGAGGATCTGGCGCGAGGCCGCCGGCTGGCTGACGTCCAGCCGGGCGCCTGC
>Ga0247667_1000310_pt1 | contig 12411 bp, 9 predicted proteins | sample CNK08_metaG_FD_183027 | JGI IMG/M metagenome (GOLD analysis project Ga0247667, IMG submission 183027) | Soil microbial communities from Purdue University Martell Research Forest, Indiana, United States - CNK08 | ecosystem: Environmental > Terrestrial > Soil > Temperate forest > Bulk soil | place... | reverse complement strand
CCGATGCCGCCAGCGGAGCGAGCGGCAACGAGGGACGTGACAGGAAAATGCACCGGGAGATTCTAGAGAGCAGTCGCTATGGCGAAGTGATCTTTCGTCCGAGCCGAATCGAGGGAAAAGTCTCGACGCAAGGTTCGTCGCACGTGCACGTGCAAGTGCAGGGAACTTTTCTTCTGCATGGCTCCGAGCACGAATTGACCGTGCCCATCGAAGCAGAATTGGCGGGCGATCACTGGAAGGGCTCGGCAAAATTCAGCGTGCCCTATATCGCGTGGGGTTTGAAGAGCCCAAACACATTTTTTGCGAAGGCTGATCCGGTGGTGGAGATCGAGCTGGAAATGAGCGGCGCGCTGCAAAGCGCCAACGCGCATTGAGGCGCGCTACTCTTCCACTTCCTGCGTAACGATGTGCACGTCAACCGCCGGAGATTCGCGAAGAAAGCGATGCACCGCGGAGAGATAGAGATACTTGCGCCAGTCGTGAATGGGAGCTCGGCCGAAGATTACTTGCGTAATGTGTTTCGAACGGACAAAGTCCGCAACGGTATCGGCCACGCTGCGTCCTTTCAAACGAACTACATTTGCGCCCAGACTTTCGGCAAAGCGCAGATTGGCGACGAGTGCTTTTTCGTTAGATTCCTTCGAACCAAACTCCCGATCGACATGAATGACGTAGAGCTCCGCGTCCATGCGGCGAGCCATGCGAGCGCCGCGAGCGACCAGATACTGACCGGCGGGATTCCCCGAGATACAAATGGCCATGCGCTCTCGAACGCCCCAATTCTTGCGGATGTCTTCCTCTTCCATGTAGGTTTCGAGGCTGCGGTCGACCTGTTCGGCGACCTGGCGAAGTGCGAGTTCGCGGAGAGCAATCAAATTGCCGCGGCGAAAAAAATTCTTGAGCGAGCGTTCGACTTTTTCCGTGCTGTAAACGTCGCCGCGTTTCATGCGGTTATGCAGGGCCTCGGGCGTTAAGTCGACCATCACAGTTTCCGCGGCCATCAACGGCACCCAGTCTGGAACCGTCTCGCGCACGGTAATTCCCGTAATCGAGCGCACCACGGGCGCAATGCTTTCGATGTGCTGAATATTCAGAGTGGAGACGACATCTATCTTCGCGGCGAGCAGGTCCTGAATGTCTTCGTAACGCTTGCGATGCTTGCTGCCGGGAATATTGGTGTGGGCCAGCTCATCCACCAGAACCACTTCGGGTTTCCGCGCCAGGATGGCGTCCACATCCATTTCTTCGAAGACTGTTCCTTTGTATTCAATTTTCTTTCGCGGGACGGCCTCGATCTGCGAGGCCAACTCTTCGATGCTCTTGCGGCCGTGGGTTTCGACCACACCGATGACCACGTCTTCTCCGCGGCCCCGCCGGCGGATCGCCTCACTAAGCATGCTAAAGGTCTTGCCGACACCCGGAGCGTAGCCGAGAAATAACTTAAAAACTCCGCGCGCTTTTTGAGGAGGCGAAGCTACTTCCAGCCAGTCTTCGGGCTTCTTGGGCAAGGCGTCAGCTTCTCCGTTTCAAATGCCGTGCATACGATAGAATACCGGCATGCAGAGGATGCTCGCCGGCCGGGCCTTCGGATTTGCGGTCTCGCTGGCCATCGTCGCCGGCATCGTTGCCCTCTATCGCCACGCTCGCGACGTCAATCAGACGACGATCGCGCTTACATTTTTGCTGGCTATTCTAGCAGTTTCGGCCGTCTGGGGAATGGCTGTCTCGCTGTTCATGTCGGTTACCGCCGTGCTGGCGATTAATTATTTCTTCCTTCCGCCAGTGGGGACCTTCACGATTGCCGATCCGCAGAATTGGGTAGCCCTGCTCGCGTTTCTCGTCACTTCCATCGTGGGCAGTCAGCTTTCGGCCAGGATGAAAAGGGAAGCGAACGAGGCCCACCAGCGCGGCCGCGAAATCGAGCGGCTCTACAAGTTCAGCCAAAAGCTCCTGGCCGAGGGGAACGTCATTCAGCTCATGAACGCGATTCCCAACTATATCGTGGAGAGTTTCGAAGGCGGGGCCGCCGAACTTTTTCTTCCGCAAAAAGATAAATTTTACAGGTCTGGATTTGGCGCCGCGCACCTGGATGAAGAAAAAATGAAGTCTGTCTTCCTCCGGGATGAAGGCATTTTCGATTCGCAAGAAGGACTGTATTTCATACCGGTGCGGATGGGTGTTCGCCCGATTGGAAGCTTGGGAATTTCCGGCTCGCGGCTTTCGCGGCAGTCGCTGGATGCGGTAGGCAGCCTTGTGGCTATTGCCATTGAAAGAGCGAGGGCTGTGGAAAAGCTCGGAGAAACTGAAGCGGAACGACAGGGCGAGCGGCTGAAGTCGGCTCTGCTGGATTCCATTGCGCATGATTTCCGCACGCCTCTGACATCGATCAAGGCCGCGACCACGAGCATGCTGGCGGAAGAGAATCCCGCTCCCAGACAAGCGCGCGAACTTCTGACCATAATTAACGAAGAGTGCGACCGCCTGAACCGGCTTGTCGAAGAGGCCGCGGAGATGTCGCGTCTGGAAACCGGGGAATTTGAGTTAAGCCTCGCACCAGTGCAGATCGGCGACATTATCCGGGCCACGCTTGCACAGTGCAATACAGCGCTGGCAGGCCGCGTCGTCGATGTGAAGCTCAGCCCCAATCTTCCACCGGTACGCGCTGATTTAGACCGCATAAAGGATGCGCTAGTTCATCTGATCGACAACGCGAACATCTACTCGCAGAAGGAAGCCCCGATCACCATCTCCGCAGAGGCAACGGGAGAGACGGTGACAACGAGCGTGGCCGATCGAGGGCCGGGGATCGATGATTTCGAACAGGGCATGATATTCGATAAGTTCTATCGCGGCAAAGATCAGCGTTTCCTCGTGCGCGGGACAGGAATGGGACTGCCGATTGCGAAAGCGATTATCGCTGCACACAAGGGGACGATTTCCGTGACCAGCCAGCTGGGGCACGGGTCGGTATTCTCATTCACTTTGCCTGCCGATCGCAGCGTACGGTAGCCACGATGAACGCCGCCGCTATTCTCGTTGTCGATGACGAACCACAAATCAGGCGCGTGTTGCGCTCCACGCTTTCCAGCCAGGGTTACGTCATCAGGGAGGCCACCACGGGCGAAGAGGCGGTCGAGGCGGTGCGCAAGGAACGTCCTGACCTGATTTTGCTCGACGTCAACATGCCGGGAATCGGCGGCATCGAGGCGGCTCGCGAAATTCGCGAGATGTGCGATGCGCCGATCATCATGTTGACCGTGCGCAATGCGGAGCGCGACAAAGTCATCGCGCTGGACGCCGGGGCGGATGATTACGTGGTCAAGCCTTTTGGGATCGAAGAACTTCTCGCTCGAATCAGGGCCGCCCTCCGGAGATATGTCCCCGGCGAGGCGATTCCTACGTTTAGTACCAGAGATCTGGCGATCGATTTTGAAAGCCGCCAGATGACGGTGCGCGGCCGCGATGTGCATCTCACGCCGAAAGAATTTGAAGTCCTAAAGCTTCTGGCAGCTAATGTCGGCAAGCCGCTGTCTCATCGCCGGCTGTTGCAGGCGGTCTGGGGACCGGAGTATGGGGAAGAAACGGAAAACTTACGCGTGGTGATCAATCAATTGCGCAAGAAGATTGAGAGCGACCCGGCGCGCCCGAAATATATTGTGACGGAGCCATGGGTAGGATACCGATTCCAGGCGCCCAAGGACTCTCCCGCACGAGCTGCTTCGCGGAAAAGCTGAGATTCATTGTCTGGGATACGTTGCGTCCAGGTCCAGATTCAATTCCAGCACGTTGACGCGCGGCTCGCCGAGCACGCCGAACTGTCTCCCCAAAGTATGCTTCGCAACTAAAGCGCGCAGATCTGTTTCGCTCATGTGCCGCTGTCGCGCGACACGGGGAATCTGAAACTGGGCGGCAGCCGGGGAAATATCCGGATCCAGGCCGGAAGCGGACGTGGTAACCATATCAGGAGGAATTGCCGTGCCGGGGTATTCCGCCTGTAATTTGTCCACGTCGCTCTTCACGCGCTCCAGCAGCTGGCGATTTGTTGGACCGAGATTTGAAGCGCCGCCGCTGGGTGCGACAGGATCGTATCCATCGCCTGCGGCGGACGGACGCGGACGAAAATACCAGGCAGCGGTGAAAGGCTGGCCAATGAGATGAGCGCCGATTACCTGACTATTCCGCACGATCATTCCGCCGTTTGCCTGCGCGGGGAAAATAAGTTGCCCGAGTCCTGTAACCGCCAAGGGATATAACATCCCAAAGAGAACCGTTGTCACGAGTGTCATCAGAATCGCCGTTCGCAGATGCTGTTTCATAAAAGTCCTCACGCCAAACGCAAATAAGTAATCGCCATGTCGATCAGCTTGATTCCCAGGAATGGAGCAACCACGCCCCCGAGTCCATAAACCAGAAGATTCTGGCGAAGCAAGGCTGCTGCCCCGAGAGGGCGGTAGCGCACGCCGCGAAGCGCTAATGGGATGAGCGCAATGATGATCAGTGCGTTGAAAATGACTGCCGAAAGAATTGCGGATTCCGGAGTACGAAGCCGCATCACATTTAAAACTTCCAATTGCGGAAAGGCAACGGCGAACATAGCTGGAATGATGGCAAAGTATTTGGCCACGTCGTTGGCGACGGAAAAAGTAGTGAGCGCCCCGCGAGTGATAAGCAATTGTTTGCCGATTTCAACGATCTCAATGAGCTTGGTCGGGTTGGAATCGAGGTCGACCATGTTGCCGGCTTCTTTCGCGGCTTGGGTACCGGTGTTCATCGCGACGCCGACGTCGGCTTGCGCGAGAGCGGGGGCGTCGTTGGTGCCGTCGCCGGTCATGGCTACAAGTTTGCCTTTTGCCTGTTCGCGCTTGATGAGCGCCATCTTGTCTTCGGGTTTGGCCTCGGCGAGAAAATCATCCACGCCGGCCTGTCGCGCGATCGCTGCTGCGGTCAACGGATTGTCGCCGGTGATCATCATGGTGCGTATGCCCATGGCGCGCAAATGGTCAAAACGCTCGCGCATTCCGCCTTTCACGATGTCCGTCAAGGCGATAGCCCCGAGCACGTGACGATTCTGCGTCACGAGCAGGGGAGTGCCTCCGCCGTTCGCAATCTCGCGCACAGTGTTTTTAATTTCGGCGGGAACAATTTGGCCCCTTTCCGCGACATATTTGTCGATAGCCTCAGGCGCTCCTTTGCGGATTTCATGGCCGACCATGTCCACGCCGGACATACGAGTCTGAGCGGAGAATGGAATGAAGATTGGATTGTGCGGTGCGAGTTCCCGGCCGCGAAGGCCGTACTTTTCTTTTGCGAGCACGACGATGGAGCGGCCTTCCGGAGTTTCGTCAGCAAAGGATGCAAGTTGCGCCGCGCTGGCAAGCTCCACTTCCGTCACGCTAGGGCAGGCATGAAAAGAAGTGGCTTCGCGGTTACCAAGGGTAATTGTGCCGGTTTTGTCCAGGAGCAGAACGTCAACGTCACCGGATGCTTCCACGGCGCGGCCCGACATGGCGATCACATTTCTCTGGATCAAGCGGTCCATGCCCGCGATTCCGATGGCGGACAAAAGACCGCCAATGGTAGTGGGAATCAGGCAAACGAGGAGTGATACCAGGACGAAAATGGTTTGTGGAGCGCCCGAGTAGATGGCGAATGGTTGAAGCGTCACAACGGCCAGTAGAAAAATAATGGTAAGTCCGGCCAGCAGAATGTTCAGCGCAATTTCGTTTGGTGTTTTCTGGCGAGACGCGCCTTCCACGAGGCTGATCATCCGGTCGAGAAAAGTCTCTCCAGGATTCGAGGTGATGCGCACGCGGATTTCATCGGAGAGGACGCGTGTGCCGCCGGTGACGGCCGAGCGGTCTCCACCCGACTCACGAATCACGGGCGCGGACTCACCCGTGATCGCCGATTCGTCCACCGAGGCCACGCCCTCGACGACTTCGCCATCGCCCGGAATGAATTCACCGGCGGCAACCAACACTTGATCGCCAGCGCGAAGCTTTGAGCTGGGCACAACCTCAATTGAGCCGTCCGGGCGCAAACGGCGGGCTTCCGTTTCTGCTCTGGCTTTGCGCAACGTCTCTGCTTGGGCCTTCCCGCGCCCTTCGGCCATCGCTTCGGCAAAATTGGCGAACAGAACGGTGAACCACAGCCACAAAGTAATCTGCAAGCCGAAACCGAAGTCGCCACTACGATGCAGGGTATCGCGCGCGAGCTGAGTCAAAGTCAGAAGCGCCCCTACTTCCACGACGAACATCACGGGATTCTTGACCATCGTGCGCGGATTCAGCTTCCGGAAGGATTCTATTATGGCGGTCTTCAGAATCCGTGTATCGGCCAATGACTTTGACTTTACTTGGGTTGCGTGATCCATGAGTTCCTCAGAACGCCTTTCCGGCGACCATCAGCAGATGCTCCAGGATGGGACCCAGGCTCAAAGCGGGGAAGAATGTGAGCGCACCAACGATCAGGATTGTGGAGACTAGCAAAATGGCAAACAGCGGACCCGTCACTGGAAAAGTACCGAGCGACGCAGGCGCCACCTTCTTTCGCGCGAGGTTCCCTGCGATGGCAAGAATCGGAATTACGACAAAAAATCTGCCGAGAAGCATGGCGACGGCAATGGACGTGTTGTACCAACGTGTGTTTGCGTTCAGTCCGGCAAACGCAGAGCCATTATTACCGGCGGCCGATGTATAGGCGTACAAAATCTGGGAGAGTCCATGCGGTCCCGGATTGGAGATGCTCGAGGTGCCAAATTTCGCAACGACTGCTATCGCAGCAAACACCAGAATCGTCAACGAGGTAATCAGGACGGAAAGCATGGCCATCTTCACGTCGAACGCCTCGATCTTCTTGCCCAGATATTCCGGTGTTCTGCCAACCATCAAGCCGGCGATAAAAACCGCCAGAATGACGAACACGAGAATCCCGTACAGTCCGGAACCCACCCCGCCAAAGATGACTTCGCCCAACATGATATTTACGAGCGGCACCATGCCGCCCAACGGAGTGTAGGAATCGTGCATGCTGTTCACAGCCCCGCAACTTGCGTCCGTCGTGATCGTGGCGAAGAGGGTGGAGTTGACAATTCCAAAACGAACTTCTTTGCCTTCCATGTTTCCGCCTGAGTGAAGCGCGCTCGCAGTCTGATCTACTCCGTTGAACTGGGGATTCCCTCTAGTTTCTGCCCAGTACGCGGCAGTCACCCCAACGAGAAACAGCGCCATCATCGCGCTCCAAACGGCCCATCCATGCCCCTGAGAGTTCGTCATTCGGCCGAGGGTGTAGGTCAAGCCGGAGGGAATCGCGAAAATCAAGAGCATCTCGAAGAAATTGGAGAAAGGTGTCGGATTTTCGAAAGGATGCGCGCTGTTCGCATAGAAGAACCCGCCGCCGTTTGTGCCGAACATCTTGATGGCTTCTTGGGAGGCAGTTGGGCCCAAAGCAATCACTTGCTGGGTTAGCGTTTTCGAAACTGTCTTGCCGTCGGAGCCTGGTGTTTGAACCGTCTGGGGCTCGACGAGCTGGACCGTTGCGTAGGGCTTGAGGTTTTGCACAACGCCTTGTGAAATCAAGACCGGAGAACCGACAAGACAAACTGGGAGCAATACCCAAAGAAAGCATCGCGTCAAATCCACCCAGAAGTTTCCGATGGTTTTCGATTCGTTTCGCGAGACTCCGCGGATCACGGCGATAGCCAGCGCAATGCCCACTGCCGCCGACGCAAAATTGTGGTATGCCAAACCGGCCATCTGCGTCAGATAGCTCATGGTCGTTTCCGGCGTGTAGGCTTGCCAATTTGTGTTGGTGGTGAAAGAGACGGCAGTGTTCCAGGCAAGATCCGGCGGCACATTCGCAAGTTTTTGGGGATTCCAGGGCAGCCACTGCTGGAGCCTCTCGATCAGATAGAGCAAAATCAAGGAGACGCAGCTGAACACCAGCATCGTCGTGCCGTATTCCGTCCAGCACATCTCCTTGTTTTCATCCACGCCGCAAAGCCGGTACACGAAGCGCTCGGCTGGACGCAGGACAGGGTCAAGAAAGGTCTTCTTCCTTTCAAAAACGCGAGCCAGAAAAATCCCAACAGGTTTTGTGATGAGGAACAGCACCAGCACATAGAGACCGATTTGGACCCAGCCATTCGCGGTCATGACTAGAAATTCTCCGGCTTGAGCAGCGCGTACATAAGATAGCCAAGCAGAAGCAGGCTAATCAGAATTAGGACGATGTCTTCGATCATGGAGAACCTCCGCTTTACTTCAGCCGTTCGCAACCTCGCAGATAACCGATCGCGATCAGGAAGAAGCCAAGCGTCAATAAGGTGAATACCAAGTCCCTCACACCAGTCTCCTTTTCCAATCTCCTTGATGGCCTTCACACAGACTTTGCGCCGCTAATTCTGGAATAGCCAGCAACCATTCGACGATATGCTCAGCTGAGTGCGAATCGACTAGATAACTTAGCTGCGCGGGCCTTAGAAAGTGGTGAGGCGTATCTAAGTATTTTGTGAGGAAGAATTCAGGAAACTGGCCGCTCTTGAGAACCGCGTCCATGGGCGTGGGACCACGGCGAATAAGTGATTTGCTGAGATGCCGTCGCGCACAGATGAGGTCAATCAGATTGGAAGTCGCAGTTTCGCCTCGCAGCCGCGCGCATTCCTGCGGTTTTGGAGAGTCAGCGTACCTCCGTGGGCTTCCGCGATCTGGCGGCTGAGGACGAGGCCAATACCCGAACCTCCTGGTTTCGTTGTGAAAAACGGAACAAAGAGATTTGCGGTGTTTGAGATTCCCGGGCCTTCATCAAGCACAGAAACTTCCAGGTACGAGCTGTACCGGGACCAAGTTACTTTCACTCCGCCTCCCGTTTCGTGTGCCGCGTCCGCTGCGTTGTGAACTAGGTTGATCAAGAGCTGTTCAAGTTGGTCCGCGTCCGCGGAGATAACCAGCGGCGGCCCCTTCTCCAATCGGACTTTCGCGCGTGCTTCGAGGTTGGCGACGCGGGTAATCCACTCCGTCACATTGACGGGCGCGAGCGTCGGCTGCGGAAGCCGGGCGAGCCGTGCATAAGCGGCCATGAACCGGCCCAGCGCTTCCGTGCGAGAGCGGATGATGCTCAAGCCGTGACGCATGTCTTCCAAAATGGAAGCGGCAGAGGCGTTCTGCAACTCTGGAACGTTGGCCGTCCTCGCCAACCCGCTTTCCAGGCTCTGGGCCACGGATTGGATGGGCGCGAGCGAGTTGTTGAGTTCGTGGCCTAAAACGCGGATGAGCCGCTGCCAGGCTTGCCGCTCTTCGTCGCGCAGCGCGCGGCTGAGGTCGCTGAGCACGACGAGATCATGCGGCAACCCGCCCTGCCGGAAGGATCCGCGGCGCATTCCCCAACGGCCGGCTCCGCCTGGAAAACTCAATTCCATGGTATGCGCCGGTTCGCCTTCGAGACAGGCCTCAAGGCCAAGTTCCGCGGCAGTGAAGCCAAGGAGACGTTCGCTGGATCTGGCGAGAAGTCGCTCGCCGGCTCGATTGACGAGGCGCAACTGCCTGTTGTTGTCAAAGGTGAAGATGGCTACGTCAATTTCTTCCATCACCGCGCGCAATAGCCCGGTGGCTTCCATTGCTCCCAACCGCTGCGAACGAAGCGTCTCGCTCAGGGCGTTCACCTCGAGCATGACTTCACCGAGCGCGTCATCGGAGCGTGCTTCCCGAGCGCGGAAAGAGAAATCCTCTTCGCGCATCGCGGAGAGTAGATTCGAAAGTGTTTGCAGTGAGAAGACCACGCGGTGCCGCAAGGAGAGGGCAAAGCCGAGCCACAAACTCAGGATGAGAAAAGTCAGCGTCCAGGCGGTCCGCGACGAATAGGGGCCATTCCAGAGGAGAATCAACGCGATGGATGATCCAGGTAATCCCGCCGCCAGCGCCAGCAGCTGGATGCGACGTTCGTACGTGAGGCGCCTCATTCCAAACCGTGTTTTTGCAGCCGGCGGTACATCGCGCTGCGGCTGAGTCCCAGCGCCTTGGCCGCTTGGCTGACGTTTCCGTCATGGCGCGCCAGAGTGCGCTGGATGAGGTGGCGCTCCACTTCGTCGAGGCTCATTTCCTCAAGCCGAATTGTGCCGCCCGAGGCGCCAGTGCGCAGGCCGAGGTCAGCGGAACGGACAAGCTGCCCTTGCGCGAGCAAAACTCCGCGCTCAACCGCATGATCGAGTTCGCGCACATTCCCCGGCCAGGGGTGGTCAAGAAGAAGCTGTGTCGCGCCAGGATCGAAGCCCGAAATGCTTTTGCGATAGCGCTGCGCGTATCCACGAAGAAAATGGTGCGCCAGCAAGGCGATGTCCTCTCGCCGTTCACGCAATGGCGGAAGATGGATTTCGATGGTATTCAGGCGAAAAAGCAGGTCCTGACGGAATCGTCCGGAGGCAGCCTCGGAAGTCACGTCGGCGTTTGTGGCTGCCAAAACTCGCACGTTTACCCGCCGTGTCGAAGACGAACCGACGCGTTCAAGTTCGCCCGTTTCAAGCACGCGCAAAAGTTTTGCCTGCAGATTGAGCGGCACATTGGCGATCTCGTCCAGAAAAAGGGTGCTGCCCTCGGCAAGCTCAAAACGCCCGACACGATCGTTGCGCGCGTCGGTGAAAGCGCCTTTCACGTGGCCGAAAAGTTCGCTTTCGAACAGCCCCTCGGAAAGTCCGCCCGCGTTGACGGTTACCATCGGTTTTCCGGAACGCTGCGAAAGCGCGTGCAGCGTCTGTGCCACAACTTCTTTTCCCGTGCCGTGCTCGCCGGTGATCAGCACGCTGGCGTCCGAAGGACCTACACGGCCGATCAAGTCCAGCACTGGCTGCATCACAGCCGCTTCGGCAATGAGTGTGGGGCGCGATTCGGCGCGGAGCAGGCGATTCTCGGCCTCCAGCCGCGAGGCTTGCCGCAACGCATTGCGAAGGTCGATCTGCGTTCGCAGGATCGATAACAGCCGCGCATTGTCCCAGGGCTTTTGAATAAAATCTCGGGCGCCCCGCCGCATGGCTTCTACGGCGACCTCCACGCTGCTCCAAGCCGTCATCACAATTACCGGCAGAGTCGAATCCGCCGCCTGGATGCGGCTCAGCAGGTCAAGACCTTCCTGCCCGGAAGTGGTGTCTCGCGCGTAATTGAGATCCATCAGCACGGCATCGAATTCGCGCGATTCTATGGCCGCAAGCACCTCCGCGGGCGAGGCCGCAGACTGCGTCTCATAGTTCTCCCGTTTGAGCAGCAGGCGCAAGGCGTCGCGGATATCCGCCTGATCGTCGGCCACAAGGACGCGATATGGATGAATGGTAGGGTTTTTCATTCGTGTCGGAAGATAATCTGAATTCCAGTTGAGCTCGTATTTAGCTGGTTGACTAAATAAGTACTCCCTTTGAGCTATAGCAAACACCGATTTATTCCCAATATAATTAACAACTTAGGGTCCACATTCCCTTCTGGCCGCTGGGTGCGTTGCGTCCGATAAAAATGAGGCAGCCTCTGGCCACCTCTCAGCCGACCTGCGCCGCATTACTGGTCTCGCTGACCACCCAGCCGTCTTTTAGCTGAATGACCCGGTGGCTGTAGGCAGCGTTCCTCTCCGAGTGCGTCACCTGAATGATGCTGGTGCCAGCTTCGTTCAGCTTTCGGAAAAGCTCCATGATTTCTTCACCTTGCGCGGAGTGAAGATTGCCCGTGGGTTCGTCCGCCAGAATCAGCTTGGGGCTCTGAATCACTGCGCGGGCGACTCCCACCAGCTGTTGCTGTCCGCCGGAGAGTTGATTGGGGAAAAGGTCCTTCTTACCTACTATATTGAAGCGGTCGAGGATGTCGCAAACGAGGCTGACGCGCTCCTTGTGAGGGACATTCTTGTAGGAAAGCGGGATCTCCAGGTTTTCAAACACCGTCAAGTTGTCGATCAGGTGGTAGCTTTGAAAAACGAATCCGATATTGGCTTTGTGAAGCTCGTTGCGCTTTTTCACGTTGAGCCTGTGAACCGGCTCGCCGTTGAAGTAGAATTCGCCCGTCCAAGAGCCATCGAGCATTCCGATGATGCTAAGCAGCGTGGACTTTCCCGCACCCGAAGGCCCCATGAAGGTTACAAACTCGCCAGGCTGAATCTCCAGTGAAACACGGCGCAGGACGTAAAACTTGCTGCCGCCCGCCTCGTAAACTTTCTCCAGGTTTCGTAATTGAATTAGAGGTTCCACTCTCGCTCCTTGGGCATTAATAAGATAACGCTGGAATTCCTATTCCGTTTCGAGACTATCACATTCAAATCTACACGCGCTTGCACCGCAGTGCGAACGACAGGGCCGTGCTTGCGGATGTTCGTGAGGACGCACAGAGCGCCGCCTGGTCTCCCACCCTGGGCAGGGGACGGGATCCCGCTTCACTCGTAGCGCAG
>Ga0247667_1000309_pt1 | contig 12463 bp, 12 predicted proteins | sample CNK08_metaG_FD_183027 | JGI IMG/M metagenome (GOLD analysis project Ga0247667, IMG submission 183027) | Soil microbial communities from Purdue University Martell Research Forest, Indiana, United States - CNK08 | ecosystem: Environmental > Terrestrial > Soil > Temperate forest > Bulk soil... | reverse complement strand
TTCCCGATTGCCTCCTTTGCAGGCCACTGTGCTCCCGATAGCCAAGGGTGACACATTGTTTTTTGCCACGGATGGCATTAGTGGTGATTTTGCCGAGAACCTCTCCGTTCTGGGTAATCCGCAGAGAGCTGCTGAGAGGATTCTAGAGCGATACCGGAGCGGAACTGACGACGCGCTCGTATTAGTCGCACGATTGCTTGGAATTCAACCATGAAGATGGCCATAGGACGCAAGCCGAGGGCTCAAGCAAGTTTTGAAGCCAAGTACGCGTCTTATTTGCGTGAGTACGCGGCGGGCGGCGGTGAAGTCGCGCTAGGCAAGGCGTATGAGTTGGGGCGCCGAGCGCTCACCGAGCAGAAGAGTCTCGTGGAAATGGCTTCCCTGCATCATCAGGCCGTGGTGGAGTTAATCCGCGACGAGAAGATTGACAACCGACGGTAAGTGTTGCTCCGATCAAGCGCGGAATTTCTTGCGGAATGCCTGTCCCCTTACGAAATGGCACACCGTGGATTTCAGGATGCGGTAAAAGCCCTGCGGCAACTGAACGAAACGCTCGAGGAGGAAATCAAGCGCGTCGCGTACGCCGTGCATGACGAGGCAGGACAATTGCTTGTGGCTGCGCACCTGGCGCTCGCTGAAGTCGCGTTGGACTTGCCCGAACCGCAGCAAGTTAAGTTCACGCAAATCAAAGAATTGCTGACCGAGGTTGAAAAGCATTTGCGGCGTTACTCTCATGAACTTCGGCCAACGATACTGGATGATCTCGGCTGGGTTCCTGCAATCCGCTTTCTAGCTGATGGAGTATCGAAACGAGCCCACCTTCCGATCCACATCGACGCGGCAGTTTCCGAACGACCTCCAAGCACCGTTGAAACGACGCTCTATCGCATCGTTCAAGAAGCGCTTACCAATGCGGCCAAACACGCGAAGGCAAGCAACGTTTGGATTTGTGCCAGGAGGGAGGGTACTGCGCTCTGTTGCTTGATTCGGAACGACGGCACAGGGTTTACGCCTCAACAAAGGCGAAACCCGTTGCCCCGAAAAGGGCTAGGGCTAATCGCAATGCGCGAACGCGTGAGTGCCATTGGCGGAACGTTGCAGATCGAATCAAGCCCGGGCAACGGGACCGAACTTTCCATACGAATTCCCCTGAAGGGTGAACGTGCCAATTCGAATCGTCCTCGCGGATGACCATGTGCTGGTACGTCAGGGACTAAAATCATTGCTGGAACGAGAGAGATTTCAGGTCATGGCGGAGGCATCCGACGGACAGGATGCTGTCCGCCTGACGGAAACGCAGCATCCGGATATCGCGGTTCTGGACATAAGCATGCCGACACTAAACGGAATTGCGGCGGCTCGAGAGCTTGCTCGTTCATGCCCGAAGACGAAAGCAATTCTTCTGACCCAGCATGAAGAAGAGCAGTACATCCACGAGGCGCTCGAAGCCGGAGTGAAGGGTTACGTTTTGAAGAATCAGGTTGCAAGCGACTTGATTCATGCCATTCTGCAAGTCTCCAGAGGGGAATTCTATCTAAGCCCGGGGATTTCACGCGCGGTGATGGAGGCATACCGAACCAAATCCGATAAGCCCGCGGATCACTTGACGGTCCGCGAGCGCCAGGTCTTGCAGTTGATTGCCGAAGGAAAATCCACGAAGGATACTGCCTCCCTCCTGGGAATCAGCGTCAAAACGGCGGAATCTCACCGCATGAATCTCATGCAGAAGCTGGATATCCACGAGACAGCAAGTCTTGTGCGCTACGCAGTCCGCCGGGGGTTGGTGCAGCCCTGAATGGAAAACTTTTCGGCAACCGCAGCACGCTTCGACGTTTCCTCTTCTCGATGCTGCCCTCAACCGTAGTCGCGACTGTTCACAAAGCTCTCGATTCTGGCATTTCAGATCACCAGCGAGGGATCTTGGTGGAAGTTATGGACTTGATTGCCGTCAGCGCACTGCAACTGAAGCGAAGCGGTTTCAGGAGGATTAGAAACTGCTGCCAGATCATCTCGTGCGTCAGCCTCGCTACTGATCGGGTCTTTACCCCAGAGGAATAAAGGAAACAACCCGATTGCCTGGGCTGGAGGGATTTCTTAACCTGCCCACGAACGATGTCCACGCGCATTTTACTTGCCGATGATCATGCCCTGATCCGCCAGGGGCTGAAGGCACTATTGGAAAAACAAGGATTCCAAGTGGTTTCTGAGACTTCGGATGGACAAGAAGCACTGCGCTCAGTGGAAAAGACCCAACCTGATGTGGCAATCATGGACATCAGTATGCCGGTCCTGAATGGCGTGGACGCCGCTCGCGAACTGAAGAAATCATCGCCGAAGACAAAGGTAATTCTTCTTACGCAGCACGACGAAGATCAGTATGTCGCGGACGCTTTACGCGCTGGGGTCAAAGGATACGTCCTAAAGAGCCAGGCGGCTGACGATCTCGTCCACGCGATACAAGAAGTCTGTCGCGGCTCCGTCTATCTTAGCCCGAACATATCGAGCGCTGTCGTTGATGCTTACCTGTCAAAGACCTATGCTTCGACCGACCCTCTCTCAGGACGTGAGCGTCAAGTTCTGCAATTAGTCGGTGAAGGAAAGTCCACAAAAGACATCGCGGTGCACCTGGGGATAAGTGTAAAGACCGCTGAGTCGCACAGAACAAGACTGATGAAGAAGCTCGATATCCATGAAACAGCGAGTCTGGTCCGTTACGCCATTCGCCGCGGTTTGATCCAGGCCTGACCGAACCCATGGGAGGTTTGACATAGTACTGCCCTCGGTCATTTTACTCAGTCGAAATGGGTGATTCACCGGATTGAAATCAGTTGGCAACCGGCTATGTTGCAAGGATGAGGAGCGGGCCGCCTCCGTGATCAGGGCCCCCACCTAAATCACGCCAACTACCGAACTGTTCTGACGCGGAGGCGGGCCGAACTCATTTTGGTGGAGGTTCATGTAACTGGACCAGGGGCCGATACCGACATTTATAAGACGATGATTCTGTCTGTTGAGAAAGACACCATAGGCACCGTGGCGGCAAAGGAGGAGGTTATGAACAATCAAATTCCGAGATACGTCACGCAGGCAAGGGCTTCCTTCCTCCTTGGCATGCCAGAAGCCGAGCTCAGCCGTATCTCAAAGGAATCGGAAGTGGGCCACATAGAACGCGCCGGCACCGAGGAAGAGACGTACTTCACATACGAGGAATTGCAGTGGATTTGCATGATCGCCGCTCAGGTCAAGGATGCGCACATATGCCAATGAGCTCAAACAAGTTCACTAGATGCTTGAGGAAACGACAGTCAGGCGTCAAATCCGTGAACAATCCGTCTGATGTCTCAATCCTGAGCCTGGCAGTGGATTCTCAATCGTTGTTTCGCCGCAGAGCCCCAGGCTTGTCATCTAGCAGAGAGAAAAGAGCTATTGATGACGTTTTTCGAGCTCTTCTTACGGAGGCAAATCGAGACCTGGCCAATTTATTGCGAGACGTTCGAACGGAATCTCGCGGCATGGTGTTCGGCGATACCCGGAGCCAGCAGGTCAGCGAATTGTTGATGCGCGCCGTCCGCTGTGCTGCAAAACAGTATATGTTGCAAGCAGAATTGGGCAGTCTTGCACTCACCGACGAACTCACAGGTTTGTATAACCGCCGCGGCTTCATGGCTGTGGCAGAACGCCAATTGAAACTCGAGCGTCGATCCGGCCGGGGAATGTTGCTCTTTGTGTTGGATGTGGACCGCTTGAAGCACATTAACGATTCGTTTGGCCATTCCGAAGGCGACCGTGCACTAAAGCGCACGGCCGACGTTTTGGAAGAAACATTTCGGGATTCAGACGTTGTCGCTCGCTTGGGAGGAGATGAGTTCGCTGTTCTTGCGATCGAGGCATCCGGCCACAGCGAGGCCACAATCAAGACTCGACTTTTCGAGTGTTTAAAATCAATCAGTGCCGAGCAGTCCATCTACGAGATTTCTCTTAGTTTAGGCGTTGCACGATTCGATCCGAGCAACCGCACCTCGATTGGAGAATTGATGGTGAAGGCCGACCAGGCCATGTATGAGCAAAAGCGGCGACGAGCGAGTCTACTTCTCGAAACGGAGACCACTATTCAGTCTCAATAGGCACTATGCACTTTAGAGAAGCATCGCCGCCGAAATTCTTGGTTCCTGCAACCTCTTGGCACCGCCCAGCCCGGTGCAAGTTAACGGAACCCAGCCTGGAAGGTGACTTTACACATGCCTGTGCGGTCTGGACGACTTGAGAAACGGATTCGGCTGACGGTCCCGGTACAGATCTACAGCCTGCTGGACCCGGCCGCGACTGAGCGGACGACCACGGAAAACGTCTGCTCGCTGGGAGTACGCATTCTGACCCAGCGCGCTAGAGATTTGAATGAGCGACTGATGATCAGCTCGGTTAGCGGTGACCGGCGATCCCTCGGTCGCGTTGTTTACTGTCAGCGGCTACCAGATGGACGCTTTGGTGTCGGATTACAGTTCCAAGGACAAGTCGTCAACTGGTCAAAAGGCTCGATGGCAGGCGGCGCCGATTGAACGGCACCCACGCGGAATCTTCGCGCGTTCCCTACTACAGACTCGTAGAAATAGTGAACACTTATCTACGGTTTTAAGAGAACTGGCCAGCACGCGCATTTGCCGGCCCCAAACCTGATCCGGCACCTGGAATTAAGGTGGAGATGTCGAAACGCTTCGGCCCGCAAATCGAATACGGTACGGAGGAAATGGAACCGGAGGAATTGTAGGCAGGCCGACTCCACCCACCTGCGTGAACTGGACCGCTTAGAGTCACCGTGCCGGTGGAAGAACGCCGACCCGTCACGCTCGAGAGGCTAAGCGAGGAAAGTGGGTTGCATGTGGTGAAGACTACCGCTCGAAGATCAAGATTGCGGGATTCGGGTCGGTCAGCGAGAGTACGACAAATCTAGATGGCGAGACCACGTACAGAACGCCGTTGGTTCCTGCATTTCCGCCGCTTGTGGTTCCTCGTCCGTCTGTTGGCGCTGCCGAGATGGAATAGGTGGCATTAGCTTCCACGCCCAAGCTCGGACCGATCGGTGCACCGATATCTTCGACACCGGTCAGGTTCCCAGTTGGGGAAGCACCGTCTGCAGCGAACTCGCCAGAGAATACACTGACGCCAAGCGCCGCAGGCGTTGTGGCCAAACCAGCATACGTACCAGTGAGCGCGGTATTGCTGAACGACCCCGCGGCTTGCGCCTCGCCGAAGCCGAACAACACAGAGCCGTCCGGAACAATGAAGAACGCCTGATTAGCGCTGACCAGGTAAGCAGCAACGTAAGCCCCACCGAGCCGGAATGCGGTCCGGCCGTTGCTTGTGACGGCGTATGTCCCAGTCACGCCGGCGTATGAACTGGAGCCGCCTCCGCAGTTCTGGTCATATGTGAGATTGGCGACCCCGACGCCATTGGTCGTGAGCAGGCCGGCGATCACGTTCGGCGCCGCATTCGCTCCCCCAGGGCAGATCGTGCGTCCTGTAAGGTACATCACCGTATTTCCATTCAGCGAAGTGCTGGAGAATCCGCCCACGGGAGTCTGTTGCTGGAGGACCATGCCATTTAGCAGCGGTGTCAAAGGCGAGACAGCATCCATCTCCATCGCAAACAATTTTCCGGCGTTAACGACGTAAAAGACATAGTCAAGGTTCTGTGGGGCTCCGCCGAGCAAGGCAGGGAGGTTGATTACTCCCCGCCCGGTCGCCGTGTCGGTCACCATGTAACTCGCGGCGAACACGCTTAAGGTTGTGAATGTCCCTGACTGGTTGGCGTCCGCGGCTCCATTGCTGAGCATTCCTGATCCGTTTGCGGTAAAACGGCCCGTGATGGCCGTACGATTATTCGACTGGTCCAAGCCGGCAACGCCAAACGCATAGTCGCCCGTGATTTTGGCCGTGCTGTATGCAGTGATGTCCACCTTCTCCGCTGTCCCAGAACCGACCGTGCCGTGCCCACCGCCGGCATCGATCTCGACAAGCTTGGCATTGCCATTAGCCATCATGGCAAAGGCAAGCGTGCCGCCGCCCGGAATGTTCAGGTTCATTACACCCCTGTTGTCCGCGCCGATCGAATAGGTTCCCGTGAACGATTGCGCCACCGCCTTTTCCATGGCGCCTACGCCGTTGGCGTCAAGTTCGCCGTTCGACAAACTTCCAGCTCCATCGGCTGTGAATCTTCCCACAGCAGCGAAAGGAGTCGAGGTGACGCCATCGCCCGTGGTCATCCCGTTGAACGTGAATGCGTAGTCGCCCTTAAGCTCGACGTTATTCACACTCGAAGTTCCTTGGGCTCGCATTGCAGAAGTGAAAACCAACCCAATACACAACATAAGCAGAACATTCAGCTTTCGCATACTTTCCTCTTTCCTCTCTTCGCTGACTCGATGGCTGAACGGAACTTTTTCGCACTAACCAGCGATCCATCGCGCTTCAACTGAATCGCGCTCCCCCTCTGCTAAGTAGCGCCTGTGATGTTCAAACGCAATCGGGCGGATACCGGAAAACTTCATCAGGGAAATGCTTAAACGGGGTTTACACGACCACAAACAAGATGGGATGAGTGAGTCGGCTGCGCTCACCGTGCGATCAGAGAAATCTTAGGGACAGCGGCCGGCTCAGAACCGAGTGTCTTGCCATTTCTAATCCACTAGGTGACTTTGAAGGGCGTAGCGAATTAGTTCCGCATTTGTTTTCATTCCGATCTTCTCTAGAATCCGCGCGCGATACGTGCTGACTGTCTTCACGCTAAGGGAAAGCTCCTCGGCTATTCCTTTGAGAGTCTTCCCGGAAGCAATCATCCGCAATACTTGGAACTCGCGGCCCGACAAGAGTTCGTAAAGTTGTAGATTGGATCTTTTTTTCTGATCAACAGCCAGTTTCCCGGTGAAAGTTGCGCCAACGTGCCGTCCCCCTCCCACTATTTTCTTAATCGCTTCTTTCAGCTCGTCCGGCGAACAATCTTTAGTCAAGCAGCCAGCCGCAGAGGCTTCGAGTGTCGGTCGTGCAAATTGCTCAAGGTGCATGCTCAAAAGAAGAATCGGCAATTTGGGTCGCAAGCGCTTTAAGTCATCCAAGACGTCGAGCCCGCCCCCGGGAATTTTCATATCCAGGATGACTACATCCCAGTCTCGGCGATGCACATGGTCAAGCGCCTCCTGGGCCGTTCTTGCTTCGCCAAAAGTCACTTTGGAGAATGCTTCTGCCAGAGTCTCCTTTAGTCCCCGGCGAAATAAAGCAATGCCGTCAGCAATCAGAACCCTCATTGTAAGTTTTCTTGCGGGCTTTAGCGCGGCAAGGAAAGCCCTGTAACTTCCTGGCGAGATGGGCGCCAGAATAGTAGCCTTCCTTGCAACCGCTTCAGATTCAAGCAGTTGCGCCCAAGTAGGTCATCGGCGCCTCAGTCGAACGTGTAGGAATAGGGAGCACTACCCGTTCAGGCAAGCAACGTCCATGCCCAGTTCTTGGACCTGTGACCAGTTGAACCGCATCGGCGGATCGGCGCAGACTGACTTCTAGGAGTTCTGGTAGTTATAAAACCCCGGGATGCTGCTCTCGACCGTGCTGTTCTTCCTCCTCTCCACGAAACGAGCCAACTGCCGGGGCAAGAAACAGAGGGAGAGAACGGTGCGTCAATATTGCGTAGCTTTATTGGTTTTGCTATTTGCGACTTTGAATGGCGGGTGCGCCGGACTTGTTTCCGGAACAAACGACGGAGCCTTGGCGACACCCTCCGTTGCGACGGAGCCGACGGACCAAACGGTTACTGTGGGTCAAACCGCCACGTTCAGTGTTGTTGCTGCGGGCTCTGCCCCGTTGAACTATCAGTGGAATAAGAATGGGACTGCTATTACCAGTGCAACGTCCGCTAGCTACACGACGCCTGCAACGATCGCCTCTGACGATGGGGCACAGTTCACGGCGCTGATTAGCAACAAGGTGGGGAGAGTAACCAGCAACCCCGTCTCACTCCGTGTAAAGGTGCGGGTAGCCCCTTCGATCACCACACAGCCAGCGAGCCAGGGCGTAACCGTAGGTCAAACTGCGACTTTCAGCGTAGCTGCTACTGGTACGGCGCCGCTGAGCTATCAATGGCAGAAAAACGGCGCGGCACTCAGCGGAGTGACCTCTTCGACTTACACTACGCTGGCAATAACGAGTTCCGACAATGGGGCGCAATTCACTGTCCTGGTCAGCAACACAGTCGGCAGTGTCACTAGTAACGCGGCTACCCTCACGGTGAATGCAGCTCCAGTGGCTCCTTCGATTACCACCCAGCCAGCAAGCCAGACCGTGACGGCAGGTCAGACTGCGACTTTCAGCGTAGCCGCTACTGGTACTACCCCGTTGAGCTATCAATGGCAGAAAAACGGCGCGAACATCGCGGGAGCAACTACAGCGAGCTATACGACTCCGCTCACGACAACCTCGGAAAGTGGTTCGACGTTTCGAGTTGCCGTAAGCAACTCGGTCGGCACGGTAACAAGCGCCGCAACCACGCTCACCGTAAATGCCGCCGCTGTGGCACCTTCGATTACTTCCCAGCCAGCAGGCCAGACGGTCACCACTGGTCAGACTGCAACCTTCAACGTGGCTGTAACAGGCACTGCCCCGTTGAGCTACCAATGGCGGAAGAACAGCGTGGCGATCAGCGGTGCAACTTCGTCCAGCTACACCACGCCAGCCACAACCAGCTCCGACAACGGTGCACAGTTCAGCGTAGTGGTCAGCAATTCGGCCGGAAGTGTGACCAGCAGCGCAGCCACACTCACCGTGAACACGGCTCTGGTTCCGCCTTCAATCACGGCGCAGCCGATCAGCCAGACAGTCACAGCGGGTCAGACCGCTTCGTTCAGCGTGACAGTGACGGGTACTGCTCCGCTGAGCTATCAGTGGCAGAAAAACGGTGCGGCGATTAGCGGTGCAACTTCGTCCAGCTACACCACGCCAGCCACAACCAGCTCCGACAACGGTGCACAGTTCAGCGTAGTGGTCAGCAATTCGGCCGGAAGTGTGACCAGCAGCGCAGCCACACTCGCCGTGAACGCGGCTCTGGTTCCGGCTTCAATCACCGCGCAGCCGACAAGTCAAATAGTGACGGCTGGTCAGACCGCTACCTTCAACGTGGCTGCAACGGGCACTGCCCCGCTCGGCTATCAGTGGCAAAAGAACGGCACGGTTATCAGCGGTGCAAATTCAGCGAGCTACACAACACCAGCCACCACAAGTTCCGACAATGGGGCACAGTTCAACGTCGTGGTAAGCAATACGGCAGGCAGTGTGACCAGCAACGCGGCCACCCTCACGGTTACAAGCTCGGCGGCGTTTCCGGTGTGGGTCTCACCGAGTCTGGTAAGAGTGGGACAGACCGATGCCCCCGGCGCAACCTCTAGCATCAGCCTGTCAGGCGCACGTGGCGAGACTGTGGACACGCAGATCGTCGTTCAGGGCCCCGTGGGCGGCTTGACCAACGTGAACCTGAGCGCTTCGGCGCTCACCGGTCCCGGCGGCTCCACTATCCCCGCTTCCAGCTTGACGCTCTACCGCGAGCACTACATCACCGTCACGGGCACCGCGAATTACGGCGGCGGCAGCAATCCCCCGCTGGGTTCGGGAACCTACGCCGAGCCGCTCATCCCCTTCGATGACCCCGAGACCGGGTCGCCGCTATGCGGAACGGCGGCCGCGCTCAAAGCCTGCAATGCAACCGTCAGCAGTGGGCAGAATCAGCCTTACTGGATCGACATTTCCGTGCCCCGCGGAGCTACGAATAGTCCGCCAGGAACTTATATGGGCACCCTCTCCATCACCGCCGATCAGGGCAATGCGACCGTTCCGGTCACGCTGACGGTTTGGAATTTTGGGCTCCCCACGCAGCCTTCGGAGCTTTCTCTCTGGACGCTCTGGCCGCCCGCCGCCGGCAACACCACAACCACCTTGGCGCAAGCCTTGATGCGCAACAAAGTCATGGGTTGGTACGATGTCGCCGCCAACGCCTCTTCAGACATGACCAATCTCGGTCTCAATCGCTCCGGCCTGGACGGCTACTACTATATTGGCATCCAGTGCAACGGTTCCTACAGCAGTATTCCTTCTACTAGCCAAATCAACGCCGCCGCAGCCAATTTCCCGGCTGGTCTGGGACTGGACTTTTACCTCGCCGACGAATTGAATGGCTGCACCGGTGATTACACGCCCATCAAAACCATGGGTGCAAATGCTCATGCCGCGAATCGTAGTGTCAAGACAATGATGACCATCAACGCGGTTGACTCAAATCTATTCGGTGCCATCGACCATTGGGTGCTGCTCGATTCCGTGCAACAGTGGCCCGCTCTGCCGTTTGTTGGCGGGGGCGACCTCTGGAGCTACACCAGTTGCAACGCGGGGTTTGGCAACACTCCGGAATGGATGGTGGACTATCCCCCGATCAACGAGCGCATCCAAGCAGGATTCTTGAACTGGACGCAAGGCGCCACGGGTATCCTTTACTACCGCTCTGACGGATGGACTGCCGGAAATGCCATCGGCAGTTGGAACAATGTGGACACCACCGCTTGCGGCGGCGGCCTTGGTAGACCCGGCGATGGCATCTTCCTATATCCGCCCGCGCCTATTGCATCGACGGAATCTGCTCCAGGAATTCGTCTGAAAGCCATCCGCGACGGCATTCAAGACTACGAATACGCCCAAGTCCTCAAGAACCTGGGGCAAGTTCCTTTCTTGGATCCGATCCTCCTGCCGATTGCTGCGAGCTGGAGCAACTGGAGTCAAAACCCGAACGCCCTAGAAAGCGCCCGCATGCAATTAGGCCAACAACTCAATCTCCTTGCTCCTCCAGGGTTCTGAAGAACTGGACGGACTAACCGCCAATCTGGCTTGAAATTCCCGAGCGAGCTGCCCCATGGTCAGGCATCTCAAGTCTCCGTTGCGCACCATGCCGCCAAGTTCCTCGAGGAAACGAGCGACAACGTTTCCAAGCCGCGGCCACTCCGCATAGAGATTCTCTGGGTGGAACCAGACGTGGAAAACTCCGCCGCTCCGACGCACCCGATCCAATCCTTTCCGCAGCCGGCGCAAACGGCTCGAATCTGGTATGTACTTGCGCCAGCCGGCCTCGTAGCGGATCATGAGCGATCCCGGAATCGAAACCAACCCTTCTTTGAACGAAGGCTTAACTGCGCGCGGCGATACGCCAACGAAATCGGCCAACACCATCCAAAGCGACTTGAGCTTTGCGTTCGCAAAGCGGACCGGTAATGCATCAACGTCGCGAAAACAGGTAAACCCTGCATCCCGCAGCTCACTGAGATAAGCAATCAAATTTCTCGGGAAAACGAAACACGTGGTTGGGAGCCCCAATTCTCGCGCGGTCTGAACGCAATGATTGTACTCAGCGATCGCGCGTTCCCGCGTCATGCCCGCACACCCAAATGGGACGTGTGAAAATGAATGAAAGCCGATTTCCTGTTCCGGCTTGGCACGCCTGATCATGTCTACTAGGCCTGCGCCGAACCATTCGGGATGGGTCGATTCGTCGCCATCCTTAGGAACATAGCTGAACCAAGGCTTGGAGAAGTGCGGATAACTGACCTCGGGCAGCCCAGAGACGTCTGGCAACGAGGGACGCATCATCGCACCAACTACGGCCCAGGTTGCCGAGATGCCGTTGCGCGTGAGGTGATTCAGCAAATTGGTTGCGCCGATGTCGTGAGTCCACCGGGCCATCCTGAGCAGATCATCATTAAAACAAAGATCGAACGTGCCCCAGGTGAGCTCCAAATCCAAGCTGATTACAACCGTTGGTTGGGTCATTTCGTGTCGAGTGCCAGCCATGCCCTTCTGGCCGGATGACATTTCACGTGCCGACGCCCGTCTACGACGAATTCTTCCCGCGTCAAGAATCGGTCTGAGTTGCGGCTCAACCTTTCGACTTTAATCCTTCAGCTTTGAGCGGCAGACCTTCTAGTAGACCTTTGTATCGGTTGTAAAGATTCTTGTAAGCGAACAAGGGCAGATCCAGCAGTCCAGGCAAAGGATCGTCGGCGGCCATTAGAGCGAACTGGACTGGACTGCGAAACGAGCGCAAATACGCCCCGAGACTTAGCCGCCCGCGAAGCATTTCGTGAACAGCCGCCGGAAAGTCGGTACTTACGCGCATCCATCGCACACCGTTGCGTCCCGCTTGTTCCGCCACATCCCTGTTCATCATCATTCGCCAGAGCAGATACGGAAAGTCTATCCCTGCGCGCTCGCCCAGCGGTGACCAGGTCCAAAGCCTCGGATTTATGTCCAGAAGCTTGTAGCGTCCGTTTCGCGCGTCGAATTTGTACTCGATTTCGACAAGGCCCGTGTACCGGATTGCAGCCAGCAGGCGTCGCGAAGGAGCCACAATCTCAGGAACGTCGAGCGTTTCCACAAACGAGCTGGA
>Ga0247667_1000308_pt1 | contig 12516 bp, 12 predicted proteins | sample CNK08_metaG_FD_183027 | JGI IMG/M metagenome (GOLD analysis project Ga0247667, IMG submission 183027) | Soil microbial communities from Purdue University Martell Research Forest, Indiana, United States - CNK08 | ecosystem: Environmental > Terrestrial > Soil > Temperate forest > Bulk soil... | reverse complement strand
ATTCCCTTCTCGCTGGTCGGCATCATTCCGGCGCACGCGATGATGGGAGCGTTCTTCACCGCCACGTCGATGATCGGCTTCATCGCCGGCGCCGGCATCGTCGTGCGCAATTCCATCATCCTGGTCGACTTCATCGAGCTGCGTCTGAAGCAGGGCATGCCCCTCGATCAGGCGGTGGTCGACGCCGGCGCCGTCCGCTTCCGGCCGATGATGCTGACCGCCGCCGCCGTCATCGTCGGAGCGAGCGTGATCCTCTTCGATCCGATCTTCCAGGGACTGGCCATCTCGCTGATGGCCGGCGAGGTGGCATCGCTGCTCCTGTCGCGGTTGACGGTGCCGGTGCTGTATTACATCTCCGCGCGAACGATGCCGGAAGTCACGGAAGATGCGATCGCCGTGCAATCGGAGGCGGCGCTGGCGCGCTTGCGATGAGCATGCAGCGGCGCTCGAACACACGCTCACTCGAATTGTTTCCCTCGAGAGCCTTGCCACTCCCTTTGTCGAGAGCCCTTCTCCCCCAGCTGAAAGGCGCTGGGGGAGAAGGACTCTCGATTGGAGGTACTGCCGAGAACGAACCGCTCGCACAACTCCACATCGTTCCAAGTCTCGCCACGCTGTGCCACATTGGACCCTGCGAAGACTCGACACTGCAGCGAATACCGACGGGCAATGTGGCGCAGACACTCTTGTCTGTGCCCGGCGGCGCCAGCCGCGCCGTGCCGGGGCGCCCCTGCCCGGCGCACATCGATCCGTGTCACAGAACACAGTGGTCACCATCATCCGTGACGCATTCTCAGAAGAGAAGTCCATGCGCGGTTCCCACTACGGTTTTGATCTATTCGACGACTGCCTGACCTGTACCTGGCGTACCGAGGGATTCTTCTGCAATATCGAGCCGTCGGTGCGTCTGAAGTTCGACGCCATCACCTTCACAAACGTCTATCCGGACGGCGCCGTCCTTTTCTCGGAGGGACAGCCTCCTCGCGGCATCTTTCTCATCTGTCATGGCAGAGCAAAGCTGAGCATCTCCTCGAACGAGGGGAAGACTCTGATCACGAAGATCGCCGAGGCGGGAGAAGCGCTCGGATTGAGCAGCTCCCTTTCGGGGAATCCGTACAAGACCGCGGCCGAGACGCTCGAGCCCTCGCAGATCAAGTTCGTTCGCCGCGACGACCTGCTCCGGTTCATAGGCGAGCATCACCAGGCCTCCGCGAGCGTCATCCTCCAACTGGCGGCCGAATGCGAGGCCGGCACCGATCACATCCGGGCCATCGAGCTGTCGCATTCCGCTGCCGGCAAGCTGGCCAACCTCATCCTCTCCTGGTGTGCCACGCAGGGGAAGGGATGCGACCCGTGCCGGTGTCAGATGCTCATGACACACGAGGACCTCTCGCAGTTGATCGGGACGTCGCGCGAGACGGTAACCAGGCTTCTCAAGGAGTTCCGTGACAGGAAGCTGATCACGCTCAAGGGATCGGCGCTCACCGTGCAGAACCGCGCGGCGCTGGAGGCGTTGGTTGTCCTGTAGCGGCGTGACGTCGCTCACCGATGCGGTGTGCGCATGCTCCACGCCGGATTCTGACCGCCCGGCTATCGTTCCAACGGAGGGTGCCATGGGAGATGAAAGAGCAATTCTTTTCGCGGAACGTTCGGTCAGTGACGTCGCCGACGCCTTCCCTCAGGCCGTCGAGGTCTTTGAGGACGCCGGGATCGACTACTGCTGCAAAGGGGCGCAGACGCTCGCCGATGCCGCGGCCGCCGCTGGGTACGGTGCCGATGAACTGATTGCGTTGATCAAGGAGACTCCAAGGCCCGCCGAGGCCATCGAATGGTCGCGGCGTCCTCTGGACGAACTGGCGCGCTTCCTCTCATCCGACCATGCCGACATGGCAGAGAAAGTGATGCCCGCCGTTCGGGATTTGCTCGAGAAATCGGCGCGCCAGCATCCGGACCAGATCAATATCCGTCGCATGCTTACGCTCTTTGCCGGTCTGTCGGCGGCGATCACCATCCATATGGTCCACGAAGATCGCGATCTTTTCTCCTCCCTATCGGTAAGAAACGGTGGATCCAACGGTAAGCCGAGCGCGCGGCTCAGTCAGCGCGTGCTCCGCGAGCTCGTCGAGCACGCCACGTTTCGTGAAGAGCTCCGGACCATGCGCGAGCTCTGCCTCCTGGTCCGCGACGGCTGCGCGGACGAGATCTACTGCGCCCTGACCGAATTCAGCCGCAGCGTGCACTATCACATGCACCTAGAGAACAACATCCTCTATCCGCGGGCCATCGATCTCGAGAATCAGCTCCGGCGTGCCAGTTGACGACGGTCACATATGCACTGTGACCCGGCTCCTTTGCCTGTAGCAGGCGAAGCATTACAAATCAGACATGAGGTGAAAAGCCTCATGGAGGTTCGTCAATGTACAGGGTCATCGGCTGTTCACTCATCCTTCTGTTGGCGTTGACGGTCGGAGCCGCCGAGCATTCGCAGATGCTCGTTTCCACGTCATGGCTCAATGAACATCTCTATGACCGGCAAGTGACCATTCTCGAAGTCGGAGACAGTGCCACCTTCGAGAAGTCGCACATCCTCGGCGCGCGCTTCGTCTCCCTGGCCGATCTTCTCGTCGTGCGCGACGGCACGCCGAACGAGTTGCCTGATCCGGCGGCGATCGAGAAGGTGTTCGGCCAGGCCGGCGTTCCCGATCGCGGCAGGATCGTCATCTACGCGCGGGACCCGATCGCGGCGGCGCGCACGTTCTTCACGCTCGACTATGCCGGACGGAGCGACGACATCGCCATCCTCGACGGAGGGTTCGCGCGCTGGACTCTCGAGAAACTGCCCACCGGGTATGGCCAGGCCCGATTCGAGCCGCGGGCATTTGTAGCTCGCCTCCGCCCCGAGGTGGTGACCCGGCTTCTGACCATGCGTGTGCTGGCGGACGTCGCCGCGCAACGGCCGGAGGAGGTGGCACTCATCGATGCGCGCTCCCCCGAGCAATTCTGCGGAGCCGAATCGGGAGAAGGCGTCGTCCACCCGGGCCACATCGCGGCGGCGGTGAATGTCCCCTGGAATGAAGTCTTCGGCGGCGGACAGGGGGCGCTCTTTCGTACCGCTGACGATCTGCGCGACCTCTATCAGCGTGCCGGCATCGCCGGCAATGCCACGATCATCACCTACTGCCGCACCGGGATGCAGGCCTCGGTCACCTACTTCGTTCTCCGCTATCTCGGCCGTGACGTTCATCTCTACGACGGTTCGTATATCGAATGGAGCCGCGCCGTAGGCGCCGCGGAGACGGCGCGCAAACAGACCATCAAGGTCGACGCCGGCGGTTCCGCGGGGCAGCGGTAGAGCGACGAAGGCCACAAGGGCACGGCAAGCACCGCCCCCTCATCCGCCTTCGGCACCTTCTCCCCCAGCTGAAAAGCGCTGGGGGAGAAGGGCTCTCGATGTTAGAAAGTAGCGAGCGCTTTTGGCAGCATTTCTCACAGTCCACTTGCCACTCCCTTAATCGAGAGTCCTTCTCCCCCAGCGGTTTCTTGCTGGGGGAGAAGGTGCCGAAGGCGGATGAGGGGGCGGTGCTTGCCGCGCCCTCGCCGGTATCGACATTTGGATGCGGCTACGCCGCGCGAAGAGACTCTTCACCATGTACCCTGACCCGATGCACGCCATGGTGCTCACCGCTCCCGGCCAGCCCCTCGCGCTGACGGAGCTGCCGGTGCCTCGGCCGGACGCGGATCAACTTCTTCTGAAGGTCGAATGCTGCGCCGTCTGCCGCACCGATCTTCACGTCGTCGACGGCGAGCTTCGCGATCCGAAACTGCCGCTCGTTCCGGGACATCAGATCGTCGGGATCGTCGAAGGGACCGGCGAGCGCGTCGGCGTTCCGTGGCTCGGCTGGACCTGCGGCGTCTGTTCCTTTTGCCGGAGCGGCCGTGAGAATCTCTGCGACAAGGCCAGGTTCACCGGCTACACGCTCGACGGCGGTTACGCGCAGTACGTCGTCGCCGACCGCCGTTTCTGTTTTCCCATTCCGGAGAGCTACAGCTCCGCAGAGGCGTCGCCTCTTCTCTGCGCCGGCCTGATCGGGTTTCGCGCCTGGCGCATGATCGGCGACGCGCGGCGCGTCGGATTCTACGGATTCGGTTCGGCCGCGCAGATCCTGGTGCAGATCGCCAAAGCGGATGGGCGCGACGTCTTCGCCTTCACCCGCGCCGGCGACACCGCTGCGCAACGGTTCGCCCTCGACATGGGCGCCGTCTGGGCCGCCGACTCCGGCAGCGCACCGCCCGAGCTCCTCGACGCCGCCATCATCTTCGCGCCGGATGGGTCGCTGGTCGTCACCGCGCTCCGCAACCTGGTGAAGGGAGGCGTCGTCGTCTGCGCCGGCATTCACATGAGCGACATCCCTTCCTTTCCCTACGAGTTGTTGTGGAACGAGCGCTCGATCCGGTCGGTGGCCAATCTGACGCGCCTCGACGGCCAAGAGCTCTTCAAGCGCATCGCCGGACTTCGCATCGAGACCAGGCGGACCGTCTATCCGCTCGCGCGCGCCAACGAGGCACTGGCCGACCTTCGCTCCGGCAGGCTGACCGGAACGGCCGTGTTGATGACGTCATGACCCCGAAACGATGGTCCGCCGCCGGCCGGCTTCCCATCGCCTATGCCGCCACCGGCCTCCTGCTCGGCCTCGGCGCGCCGGTCGGTGCGTTGCTGTTGCATCTCCTCATCGACGGACCGGCACCGGTCGGTCTCTCCGGCGAGCTTCGGACGCACTCCTTCTTCTACCTCTACGACCTCATCGGAACGTCGCTCGTCTTCGCTGTCGCCGGATATGTGGCCGGCAAGCGCGCCGAGCGCCTGCGCAGAGCCGAAGACTTCTATCACCACCTCTCCGACGCCGATCCGTTGACGGGGCTGCTCAACGCGCGGTCGTTCCATGACCACTACGCCCGCTCGATGGAACGGGCCGAAAAGACCGGCGAGCCCGTTGCCCTCATCCTCCTCGACGTCGACCGGCTGAAGACCATCAACGACGAGCACGGCCACGACCGAGGGACCGCCGCTCTCGTCCGTGTCGCGGAGGCCATCAAGGCCTCGAAGAGAGTGAGCGACGAGGCGGCGCGATGGGGAGGGGACGAGTTCGCCGTTCTGCTCGACGGTGGCGACGAAGCCGCCGCCGTCCGCACCGCCGAGACCATCGCCCGCCAGCTTGCCGCGGCGCCCTCGCCCGATCCCCCGGTCGCCGTCAGCGTGACCATGGGCATCGCCGCCGGCGTTCCCTCCCCCGGCCACAACGACCTCTTCGCCCTGGCCGACGAGGCGCTCTACGCCGGCAAACGCGCCGGACGGAATCAGATCCAGGTCCGGCGCTTGAAGGATTAAAACGGAGAGCAAACGCGGACGCCGGCGCCCGGGGCACCGAAGATTTGCGTCGTTGGTGGGGAATCAACTGCGTTTCGATGAGCTCGAAGGCCCTCCCTCTCTCATTCTCGGCAGCGCCCTCCCGTCGAGAGCCCTTCTCCCCCAGCGCTTTTCAGCTGGGGGAGAAGGTGCCGAAGGCGGATGAGGGGGCCCGTTCTCGCGCGATCTGAGGCATTGATCGATGGCCGCCTGGATCATTTCGACGACGATCTCCGAGTCACGAATCAACTGTTCGTTCGGAATTCGAAGCATGTGCAAACCACGCCGGCGAAGGTAGGCTGTCCGGCGGTCGTCGTATTCGTCCGTTCCCGGTGAACGATGATGAGTTCCATCGAGCTCAATCACCAGCTTCAGTTCCGCGCAGTAGAAATCGACGATGTAGTGTCCGATCGGTACCTGCCGCCTGAATTTGTAGCCGATGAAGCGGCGGTTGCGCAGCCAGGACCACATGCGGCCTTCCGATCGAGTGGGATTTCGGCGCATCGCACGCGCATGCCGTTTCATTCGTGATGACATCCTGGGCATCGACATAAAGTACCTCGGTGCCTGGCGTTCTACGACCAGTAGCAAGAACGTTCACGTGCACAATTCACTCGTGCGCAACTTACGCTCTCGTGAAACGCCCCCTCATCCGCCTTCGGCACCTTCTCCCCCAGCTGGAAAGCGCTGGGGGAGAAGGGCTCTCGATTAGAGAGTATCGAATCTCGCAACGAGGTTCACGTAAGTGCGTAGCCTAGAAACTGCAGACAGACAAGAACTCTTGCGAATCAGCAAAGTCTCGGCGGGCCTCTACCGGTTGTGGATGAGAGGTTCCAACACCACACGTCGTCCCGAGTTTGTCGAAGCCCCAAGACTCGCTATTGGTGTTTCCTCAGTGGCGCGAGCTATCTTCGTTCGCGGCCGCGAGACCCCGCAACCTCGCGACCCCGAAACCCCCTCACACGCACCTGTACGCCACCTCACATCCCCCGGTGTCAGCGGCTACATCGTCCCTTACTGCACACGAATACATTTCCCTGCTAGCGCACACGAGTCCGTGACTCCCAAGGAGGGTGCATGACTTCGAATCTTACGATCGCTGAGCGGTTGAGACGGTCGGGTGTCAGCCGGCGGCATTTCCTGACCTTCTGCGGAAAACTGATGGTCGTGGCCCCCGCCGGCCTGGCCCTCACCAACTACATCACCCCCCAGGCCGTTGCCGCCACCATCGGACGGGCACGACGACCCTCGGTGATCTGGCTGCATATGCAGGACTGCACCGGCTGCACGGAGACGCTTCTCCGCACCTCGGAGCCCGACCTGGCCACGCTCCTCTTCGACGTCATCTCGCTCGATTACCACGAGACGGTCATGGCGGCCTCCGGCACCGACGCCGAGGCGGCGTTGAAAGATGCTATGTCGCAAAACGACGGCAAGTACGTCCTCGTCGTCGAGGGATCGATTCCGACCAAAGACAACGGCGCCTACCTGAAGATCGCCGGCCGCAACGGCATCGACATGCTCAAGGAAGTCGCCGACCACTCCGCGGCGGTCATCTCCATGGGCTCTTGCTCGTCGTGGGGCGGCGTTCCCTCGAGCAACATCAACCCCACCGGCGCCACCGGCGTCGACTCCATCGTCAAGAACAAGCCGGTCATCAACATCCCCGGCTGTCCGCCGAATCCGTACGTTCTCCTGGCGACGGTGCTCGAATACGCCACCGCCGGCAAGCTGCCGGCGCTCGACAGCCTCGGGCGGCCGAAGTTCGCGTATGACCGCGTCATCCACGACCACTGTCCGCGCCGCGCGCACTTCGATGCCGGCCGGTTCGCCGCGCAATTCGGCGACAGCGGCCATCTCAGCGGATGGTGCCTCTACAAGCTCGGTTGCAAAGGCCCGGTCACGCACGCACCGTGCTCCACGCGGCACTTCAACGAGGTGGTCGACTGCTGGCCGATCGGCATCGGTGCGCCGTGCGTCGGCTGCACGGAGAAGGACGTCGCCTTCACCGTTCCCATCTTTACGACCGCCGATATCAAGCGCCCCGTCCCACCCGATTTCTATCCCGCGGTGAATCCCGAGCACAAACCGATCAGTGCCACCGCAACCGGCGTGGCCGGTCTGGTCGGAGGCGCGTTGCTCGGCGCCGGATTCCTCGCCTCACGAAAGATGAACGACGGCGCCACCAAAGACGAGCCGAAGGAGTAGCCGATGAGCACCGATCGCCGGGCCTTCTTCAAGAACATCGCCGCAGCGGCGGCGACACTGACCGTGCTCCCCACCGCCGCTCTGGCGCGCGAAAAGAAAACCGCGTCCCCCGATGCCGTCGGCCTGCTCTACGACACCACCAAATGCATCGGCTGCAAGGCATGCGTGGTGGCGTGCAAAGACGCGAACAGGATGCCGGCCGATACCGACGGCTACGGTCATGGCCTCTATGACTCGCCGGACTCGCTGAATCAGTACACGAAGAACATCATCCAGCTCTACAAAGACGGCAACGAACAGTCCTTCGTCAAAAAGCAGTGCATGCACTGCGTCGATCCCGCCTGCGTCGGCGCCTGCATGCTGGGCGCGTTGAAGAAGGGGAAATTCGGAGTGGTGTCATACGACGTCAGCAAATGCGTCGGCTGCCGCTACTGCGAGACCGTCTGCCCCTTCAACGTCCCCAAATTCGAGTGGGCGAAAGCGGCGCCGAAGATCGTCAAGTGTGAGCTCTGCAAAGAGCGGCTCGCCGAGGGGAAAGAGCCGGCGTGTACGGAGGTTTGTCCCCGCAAGGCGGTGATCTTCGGCAAGTACAACGATCTGCTCGACGAGGCGCACCTGCGGCTCAAAAACAATCCCGGCAAGTACGTGAACAAGGTCTACGGCGAGCGCGAGCTCGGCGGCACGCAGGTGCTCTACCTCTCGCACGTCGACTTCGAAAAGATCGGCTTCCGCTTCCAGCAGGACGAGTCGGTGCCGCACCTCCAGCAGACCGTCAGCCACGGCATCTACAAAGGATTCGTCGGTCCGGTCGCGCTGTATGGGCTGTTGGGCGCCGTGATGTTCCGCAACCGCGGCAAATCCGAGAAGGAGAGCTGATGCACACGCACGCGCAACCGATTGGCGGTCCGCTCTTCACAAGAAGCTACTTCGTCCTGCTCAGCATCGCCGCGATCGGCATGGCCCTGATCCTCTGGCGTTTCGCCGTCGGACTGGGCGTGGCCACCGGACTCTCCGACGGATACCCGCTCGGCATCTGGATCGCGCTCGACGTCGTCACCGGAACCGCGCTCGCTTGCGGCGGCTATGCGGTGGCCCTGGTCGTCTACATCTTCAACAAAGGGAACTATCACCCGCTCATCCGGCCGGCCATTCTCACCAGCGCCCTCGGCTACACCATCGCCGGCGCCTCCGTGGCGGTCGACCTCGGCCGGCCCTGGAACATGTGGAAGATCCCCGCCTACGTCTGGAACTGGAACCTCAACTCCTCGCTGCTCGAGGTGGCCCTCTGCATCATGGCCTACGTCTTCGTGCTCTGGATCGAGCTGTCGCCGGCCTTCATGGAGAAGTTCAGCGTCGACGGTCCGCCACTGCTGCAGAGATGGTCGAAGCGCCTGCTGCCGATCCTCAACAAGTCGCTGATCTGGATCATCGCCCTCGGCATGCTGCTTCCGACGATGCATCAGTCGTCGCTCGGCTCCCTGATGATGCTGGCCGGACCGAAGCTCCATCCGCTCTGGCTCACCGGCTGGCTGCCGCTCCTCTTTCTCATGAGCTGCCTGGCCATGGGCTACGCCATCGTCGTCTTCGAGTCGGTCTTCTCCTCGAGGGCCTTCGGGCGCAACCCCGAGATCCCGATGCTGATCAACCTGCAGAAGATCGCCGCGTGGGGCGGATTGGTGTTCGTCGCTGTGCGTGTGGCCGATCTCGCCTACAGCGGGAATCTGCACTACGCCATGACCCTCGACCTCTACGGAACGATGTTCTGGATCGAGACCGTGCTGTGGCTTCTGCCGCTGGTGATGATGCTGGCCTCTCCGCGGCCGAACCTCGGAAGCCTCTTCCGTGGCGCGATGGTGGTGGCACTGGCCGGCGCGCTCTATCGATTCGACACCTACCTCGTCGCCTTCCAGCCCGGGCCGGGCTGGCACTACTTCCCGTCCGTTCCGGAGATGTTCATCACCATTGGTCTGGTCGCCCTCGAACTGGCCATCTACGTCGCCATCGTCAAGCGCTTTCCAATCATCGCAGGGGCGGCACGGCCGCCGGCGTTGGTTGCCCAAGGCTCCGCCAACAGTGGTGCAACAGCCTTCCACATCGCGAGCTCCCAGGAGAGAAGACAATGAGCAGAGTCACGATCGATCCGATCACCCGCATCGAAGGACATCTCCGCATCGACGTCGAGGTCGACCAGGGACACGTGCAGAAGGCGTGGGCCTCGTCCACGATGTTCCGCGGGATCGAGAAGATCCTGGTCGGCCGCGATCCGCGCGAGGCCTGGCTCTTCACCCAGCGCTTCTGCGGCGTCTGCACGACCGTGCATGCGCTGGCCTCGGTGCGCGCCGTCGAGGACGCACTCAACCTCGAGATCCCGCTCAACGCGCAGTACATCCGCAATCTGATCCTGATCGCGCATGCACTGCACGACCACATCGTCCACTTCTACCATCTCTCCGCGCTCGACTGGGTCGACGTGACCCAGGTGTTGAAAGCCGATCCGAAGAAAGCCTCCTCGGTCGCCGAGAGCCTTTCCGAATGGACCGGCAACTCCACCAAGCAGATGGCGGCCGTGCAGACCCGAGTCAAGGGTCTGGTCGAGAGCGGCCAGCTCGGACCGTTTGCCCACGGTTACTGGGGCCATCCGGCCATGAAGCTCACGCCCGAGGTCAACCTCATCGCCGTCTCGCACTACCTGCAGGCGCTCGACTACCAGCGCTACGCCAACCAGGTCGTGGCCATGCTCGGCGGCAAGACGCCGCACATCCAGAACGTCGCCGTCGGCGGCGTGCAGAACGCGATCAATGTCGACAGCAGCGCCACGCTGAACGTCGACCGCCTCGTGCAGATGAAGGGCCTGCTCGAGAAAGTCGTCGGCTTCGTGCAGAACGTCTACGTCCCCGACGTCTGTGCCGTGGCCGGCTTCTATCCCGAGTGGTTCGGCTACGGCAAAGGCGTCACCAACTACCTCTCCGTCCCCGATCTCCCGCTCGACGGCAAGAGCACGAAGTTCGAGCTCCCCGGCGGCTTCATCCCGAACGGCGACCTATCGAAGATGGTCCCCATCACCGGCCAGAAGGACGAGCGCTGGCGCAAGGCCGTTACCGAAGACAGCGCGCACGCCTGGTACAAGAGCGGTGGCCCGCTGCACCCGTGGAAAGGGGAGACCGATCCGAGCTTCACCGACTGGAAGGAAGACGGCAAGTACTCCTGGGTCAAAGCGCCGCGCTACGACGGCCAGCCCGCCCAGGTCGGCCCGCTGGCGAATGTGCTGGTCGGCTACGCGTCAGGAAATCCGCTGATGGTGAAGTGGACCGATGCCGCGCTGGGAAAAATCTCCGCCATCGCTGGCGTCAAAGCCACGCCGGCCATGCTGCACTCGACCCTCGGCCGCCACGGCGCCCGCGCCGTCCGCACCGCCGTCCTCTCCGAGCTCGCCGTCAAGCAGTTGGCCCTCCTGACCGACAACATCCTCAAAGGAGACACCAACATCTACAACAAGCCCGAGTTCCCGAAAGGGGAGATCGAAGGCGTCGGCTTCCACGAGGCGCCGCGCGGCACGCTCTCGCATTGGGTGGTCATCGACAACGGCGTGATCAAGAACTACCAGGCCGTCGTCCCGACGACGTGGAACGCCAGCCCTCGCGATACCAGCGGCGCCCTCGGCCCGTACGAGTCGGCGCTCCTCGGCACGCCGATCGCCGACGCCCAGCATCCGCTCGAAGTCCTGCGCACCATCCATTCCTTCGACCCCTGCATGGCCTGCGCGGTGCACATGTTCGATCCCACCGGCAACAACGTGGCCCGGGTGAAGGTGCTGTGAAGACCGCCGTCTACGGAATCGGCAACATCCTCCTGGGCGACGACGGGATCGGTCCCGCCGTCGTCCGTTACCTCCAGTCGCATGTAAACCCCGGCGACCACCTCACCCTCGAGGACCTCGGGACTCCATCATTAGACCTACCCAACTACCTCGACGGCTACGACCGCGTCATCTTCGTCGACGCCGTCAACGTCGACGCCCCTCCCGGCACCATCCGCCTCTTCACCCGCGCCGAGATCATGTCCGTCTCCCCCGGCATCCGCGTCAGCCCCCACGAGCCCTCCATCAACGACGCCCTCATCGTCATGGACTTCGCCGGCAATGCCCCGGCCGAGGTAACGCTGGTGGGGGTCGTGCCGCAGACGTTGGAGGGGCCGATGACGCTCTCCGACGCCGTCTCTCGCGCCATCCCCGCCGCGGCCGATGCGGTGATGGGGGAGCTGGGACGAGCGCGCGTCGTGGTGTATTGACGCGTTTGGAAGGCAATTCACCACAGAGACACAGAGATCGCAGAGAAAAAACCACATTCTGTTCCCGCAAGACTCCGCTCTCCTGCCAATACCAGAGGGCCAATGTGGCACAGACTGGCACAGACACTCTTGTCTGTGCCCGGCGGCGCAGCCGCGCGTTTGGCTTCGGCTACGCCGCTCTGTAATTTCGCAAAACGAGCCGTCGCCCCGAAAAGAGCTCGCACCTTCCTAACACCGAGAGTCCTTCTCCCCCAGCGCTTTTCAGCTGGGGGAGAAGGTGCCGAAGGCGGATGAGGGGGCGGTGCTTGCCACGCCCTTGCCGCTAGCCGCGCGTTTGGTTTCGGCTACGCTTCGCTGTGCCTCTGTGGTTGGATGGGTTTCGGCCGAACGCCTCGCTCTGATCCAGGCGTGGACCTGATGATCAAACCTCTCGGGGAACATCACTCCTCGCGCGAGGTTTCTTCTTCGCGCTCGTTTTTCTTATGCTGTCTCTCCGCTCCGATGGCGGCTCCCGCAACAGCACCCTTCTTGCCGGCGAGCAAACCGCCCGCGACGGCGCCGATTGCCGCCCCTTCCGCCTTGCTGTGATGTTCGCCGCTTGTTGCATCCCTGTCCTT
>Ga0247667_1000306_pt1 | contig 12628 bp, 20 predicted proteins | sample CNK08_metaG_FD_183027 | JGI IMG/M metagenome (GOLD analysis project Ga0247667, IMG submission 183027) | Soil microbial communities from Purdue University Martell Research Forest, Indiana, United States - CNK08 | ecosystem: Environmental > Terrestrial > Soil > Temperate forest > Bulk soil... | reverse complement strand
GGCCTGGACCGAGTAGCCCGTCCGCACCGCCAGGTCGAACCGCGATAGCTTGATGACGTTCTTGCGCCACCACTTCGCCTTCGCCGCCTCGGTCAGGCAGGCGCTAGATTGTTCTATGATGGTGGCTGAATGCATGGTAGTATTAGATAGCAAATCAGGAAGGGATGGGCAATGTGTACAGTTGACGGCGGCCTGTGGCCGATCATGTACGCCACAATTGCCGTCTGCATCACATGGTATGCGACCAAACGGCTAGAGAAAGGGCTAGACTGATGATCAACACCGCCGCGCAGTTCGCCGCCGATACCGTCAGGTTCGTGCAGTAAACCGGCTTGCTGTTGGATTGGCCGCCCGGTTGGCTACGCCCCAAGCCCTGACCGCAGCTACCTGCCTAGCCCGACCCTCAACCGTCCGCGGACCAGTGCTGTTGCCGCCATGGTAGCGGCAGCGTGTCTTGCCGGGTGCCGGTATCTGCTGGCAGAGCGTGCCTTGGCGTGTACGTGCACAGCAACGGCCCAGCATTAGCCGAGCGAACCTGTTAAGCCCATGGGCGGCGCGTGCTTTTCAGCGAGGCTGTTACCGCCCGCCAAGGCCACGCCAGGCACCACCAAAGCCTTCTCTGCCATGAGCCGCACCAGCCTGTCTAAGGCCTTGTCTTCTCTAGCACTTCTCATCCGCAGGCTGTCCGCCCTGAGCTGTGCGTTGATGGCGATCCCGGCCGCTGCGGACTGCGCCCGCAGTAATGCACTGTCACCGTCCTCAGCCGTTCTAGCCAGAATATCCTTGATCCAGTCCAGACCAGCCTGGGTAGCTACCGCCAGGTCACGCGCCAATCTGTCCGTCTCGGGGCTGCTCATAAGCTAGCCTTACCGTAACAGGCCGGGCCAGGCAACTCGGGGAAACCAGGGGGGACGGACGGGGGTTGATTTTTTCTAGACCCCCACCTCCAAACCGCGCGGATTTTTAGACTTCGGTTAACGTGACGTTACGGATTGTTACAGCCTGCGCTTGCCAGGTGGGCATACAGTTACGGTAACGCTACTGCTGGCCACGGCCTTGTCGAGTTCGGCCCGGAAGGCAGCACGCTTGTCGAGGTCCAGCGCGATTGCTTTTTCTGATTTGGCAAGCCTGCGCTTGGCGGCCTGTTTACGGGCCAGGTCAGGCCTGTACCCGAACGGGAGTGGCTTGCGCTTGCGTGGGTTGGGCTGGTCTTGCATGGGACGTGCCGTTCTTGCTTAAGCGCCTCGCGCGATGCCATTTTTGGCGTTCCAGCGCAAGTGTTTTGCAAGGCATTGATAATGTTGAGCAATATCGTTCCGTATAGAGGAACGCGCAATAATGTTGCGTTTTGGTTCCGGCATTGCTTAGCAATCTAAGTAATTTTATTGCGCGTAATTCCAACAAGTTGCGGCAATTGTTTCACGTGGAATATTAGGTTATAGGTTGGCCATGCCCTTCACGCCCCTGCAATCCTCGATGCTGGCCGGGTTCGACTACGACGCGGACGTGAAGGCCTTGAAGCTCAGGTTCCGCGACGGCCACGAGGCGGTCTATCTGGGTGTGCCGGCCGATGTGGTGGAGGGGCTGGACCTGGCGGATAGCCCCGGCAAGTATTTTCACAGCGCCATCAAGGGGAGGTTCACGGCATGGTGAGCTGCGGCCTTAACGAGGCGGACTTCATCTGGGGCATGGTGGCGGGGGCGGTGCTTTTGGCCTTCGTGCAGAGCTGGCTGGTGCCGATGCTGGAACACTGGAAGCGGTTGCGGCGGTGATGCCCGAGGAACATGAGGATTACTGCTACGACGAGCCGGACGATCCCGACGACTACGAAACCTATTGTGACGACCCGGCGCGCGAGGACGACGACTGCGACGAGGACGAATGACCAGCATCATCGGAGCGGCGGCGATCGGCGCGGCCCTGTTGTTCGCTGAAGGCGCCTTGGCGTTGCTGTACGTGGCCGCATCGCTATGACCGACAAGCCGGATACCAGAACCGAAGTCCTCTACAAGCTGGCCGACAATCTCCTGCTGGCCCACCAGACGCTGTTTGCCCACCGGCACCCCCAGGCCACCCCTGATTTCCATTGGGACATGATTCGCGATTGGCACTCGCCGCACCCGCGGGTGGTGAACCAGGCCTTCCGCGGCGCCGCCAAGTCCTCGATTGGCGAAGAGGCGATGTGCATCGCGGCCGGCTTCAAGATGTTTAGGAACGGGCTGGTGCTGGGCGACACTGCGGACCGCGCGATCGACCGCCTGCGCGCCATCAAGCACGAGATCGAAACCAACGAATCCCTGGAAGCCCTGTTCGGCAACCTGGTCGGCCCGGTGTGGCGTAACGAGAAGATCGTGCTGAAGAACGACATCGTAATCCAGGCCTACTCGCGCGGCCAGTCATTGCGAGGCTGCAAGCACAACGACACCCGGCCCGACTTCTGTTTTGGCGACGACCTGGAGAACGAGGAAACCTGTTCGTCCGAGGAACAGATCGCCAAGACCATGCAGTGGCTCTTGGCGGTGGTCATCCCGGCACTCGACATCAACGCCAAGATACGGATCAACGGCACGCCGCTGCATCCGAGAGCCATGATCTGCCAGATTGCCGCCGACCCGACATGGTTGAGCCGATGCTATCCTATTGAAATCATGAACGATAAGGGAGACGTCGAGCCCATCTGGCCCGCCCGCTACCCCCGCAAGTGGATCGACGACAAGCGCGAGAGCTACGCCCGGCACGGCTATTTCAACCACTTCGCCCAGGAGTATCTATGCAAGGCCGAAGACCCGCAGAACAAGACATTCCTGCCCAACATGATGAAGGTCGAGCCGACCGTGCGGACCTGGCAGCCCTGCTACTCGATGTTCGACCCCGCCCGTACCACCAAGCAGACATCGGCTTCGACCGGCTGCGCCACCTGGTCATGGATCAATAGGAAGCTCGTCGTCTGGGAAGCCAAGGCCGGGCTGTGGAAGCCCGACGAGATCGTGTCCGAGATATTTCGGGTTGACCAGGACTTCCGGCCGATCACCATCGGCGTCGAGGCGGACGGCCTGGAAGAGTTCATCATGCAACCCTTGCGGCACGAACAGGTGCGGCGGGCCTATGCCGTGCCGATCCGGCCGATGCGGGCGCCGAAGGGGAAACTGGATTTCATCAAGGCGCTGCAGCCGTTCTTCAAGGCCGGCGAAGTGGTGTTCGCCCGCAACTGTCCAGATGCCGTCAGCCAGTTCCTGGGATTTCCCACCGGCAAGATCGACGTGCCTAATGCGCTCGCCTATGCGCTCATGCTCCGTCCGGGCCAGCCGGTCTATGACGGGTTCTCGACCCAGCACGTCATCGAGGAATTGCCGCTGGTTCTCAGGCAGCCGGTCTATCTGGCCGTGAACGCCACCGGGGCCTGTACCACCGCGGCGCTGGTGCAGTTGTTCGACGGCTGCCTCGCCGTGCTGGCCGATTGGGTGCGGGAGGGCGACCCCGGCTCGAACCTGGAGAACATCATGCGCGAGGCCGGGCCGTATGCCCAGACGAGGCCCAAGCTGTTCGCCCCGCCCCGCCACTTCACCGCCTATGACATGATCGGACTTCGCGCCGCAGCGCGGGCGCTGCCCACCGACTTGGGCCGCGGCGGTGCCGAGAACATGGGCCGTGAGGAGATCAGGGGCTTGCTCAACCGCATGACCAAGGGCCGCCCGATGGTGATGGTATCGACCAACGCGCGCTGGACCCTGAATGCGCTGTCCGGCGGCTACTGCCGTGAGGTGACGCGGGCCGGGGCGCTGACCGAACAGGCGATCGAGGGGCCGTACCGGACGCTGATGGAAGGAATTGAAAGCCTAGCGGCTTTGACAAAATCAATTACAATGCGCGACGACAGCGAAATCAACTACGCCTACACGCCGCAGGGACGGCGATACATCAGCAGCAGGGTGGTGCAATGAAGATCAAGGTGGACCTGGGAGCGGAAGCCGAGGCCGCGCGTTACCGGCGGCCATTGTCGGAGGACAGGGTTTTCGCGGTGCGGGCCGAACCTGACGGCAAGCTTTACCTTCACGGCTTCACCTATGACGTTGACGAAATGACCGCTCCGAAACTGATGAAGGCGGCCGAGGATTACCGGACGGCGCAAAGATGACCACAGACGCCGATAGCTGGGACATCGTGTTCTGGACCTTCATCGCCATCCTGTTCGGCGCGCTGCTGTTCGGCGGCTTCTCCTGGCCGGTGCTGGCCTGATGGCCGACGACACCGACGACGATGACAAGTCCGATAAGCGCGGCAAGGATATCTCGCGCACCAAGTCGATCAAGGACGAGCTGCTGAAACTCTACAAGGATGTCGAGGAAGGTTTCCGCGATCAGTGGAATCGCAGCAATGAACAGATGGACTGGTGGGACATCTACCATTGTAAACTTACGTCACGTCAATTTTATTCTGGGAACTCAAAGATATTTGTTCCCATAGTTTTAAATGCCGTCAACGCCCGCAAGACCCGCTTCACCAACCAGATTTTCCCGCAGTCGGGCCGCTACGTCGAATGCACGTCGAGCGACGGAACGCGGCCGGATGCGCTGACCGCGCTGCTCGAACACTACGTCCGCAAGGCCAAGCTCCGTACCCGCGTCATGCCGGCGATGGTGCGCGCCGGCGACGTGGAGGGGCAATACAATCTTTATGTGTCGTGGTGCGACCGCAAGCGGCATGTGACGTGGCGGACCACCGCGGCACCGGAAATCGACGAGGGCGTGCCGAACCCGGCCGCCGACGAGATCGACGACATTCAAGAGGACACGATTGCGGAAGCCCATCCCGAGGTGGAGGTTATTTCGGATAGCGATGTTCTTGTGCTGCCTCAGACTGCGGACTCGCTGGAAGAGGCTATCGCAGACGGCGGTTCGGTCACGATCATAAGGCGCTGGGGCAAGGCCAAAATACGGCAGATGATCCGTTCCGGAGCGATCCGCGAGGACGAGGGCGAAGCGCTGATCGAGCAGATGCAGAAGAAGTCGCCGCCCGAGGTCGTCAACGCATCGAAGAAGATGGTGGACGCCGCCGGCATCAAGGGCGAAGGCAAGAAGCACGCGCTGGTCTACGAGACGTTCACCATTCTGAAGGTCAAGGGCGAACGGCGCTTGTGCCAGATATTCTTCGGCGGCGAGAAGAATATCCTGGGCGCCCGCCGTAACCCGATCTGGTCCGACCGTCTGCCGCTATTGTCCGTGCCTGTCGAAAAGGTTCATGGCTCGTTCAAGGGCCGTTCCAAGATCGAGCCGTGCGCCGATCTGCAATATGCGGCGAACGATGCGGTGAACGAGGGATGGGACAGCGCCGCCTATGCGCTGATGCCGATCGTGATGACCGACCCGGAGAAGAACCCGCGTGTCGGCTCGATGGTCTTGAGCATGGCGGCGGTGTGGGAAACCTCGCCCAAGGATACCCAGTTCGCTACCATGCCGCAGCTCTGGCAGCACGCCTTCGAGCTGGTCAACCAGTGCAAGACCGAAGTCTCGCAGACTTTATCGGTGTCGCCGGCCGGCATCACCATGGGCGTATCGTCGCAGATGAAGTCGAAGCCGAACCAGGCCATGGTGGTGCAGGAGCAGCAGGTCGATATCCTCAACACCGCCGATGCCGTTACCGTGATCGAGGAAGGCATTTTGACGCCATTGCTCGGCCTGTTCATGGAACTGGACCACCAGTACCGCGACAAGGCCATCACGGTGCGGCAGTTTGGCGAGATGGGCCTGCGCGCCGAGATGGAAGAGATACCGCCGATCCAGATGGACAAGCGTTACCAGTTCCGCTGGTTCGGGGTGGAGCAGGCGCGGTCGGCTCAGCAAATCCAATCGCAGATTGCGATGATGAACGTGTTCCGTGGCGTGCCGCCAGAACAATTGGGAGGCTACAAGCTCAACCTTGCTCCGCTGTTTGTTCAGCTATCCAGCAATGCGTTTGGGCCGCGATTGTCGCCGCTTATCCTGATTTCGCCAGAGCAGCAGATGCCCGTTCCGGTCGATCAGGAAAACATGCTGTTGGCGGAAGGCTACGAAGTCCCGACGCATCAGATGGACGACGATCAGCAACATATCGCCGCGCATATGCAGCTTATGAAGGCGATCCAGATGTCGGGGGAGGCAAAAAATCTAAAGAAGATTCAAGCGCATATGTTCCGCCATATGCAGCAGATGCAGGCCAAGCAACAGGCGCAGATGAAACCTCCGCAGGGTGAACCTGGAGTTCCTGGCGGCAGCGGAGCTGGCGTTGCGGGAACGCCCCGCATCGGGGCCATGCCGGGCCAGCCGCGCAACCAAGGGCCACCAGGTATGATACACCAGGACCAGATGCGTGATCCGGCTGTGATGCCGCGAAAGATGGGATGACCAAGGAAATAGCCATGAAGAAAATCGCTATCGTGTTGATGCTTCTTGCGGCTGGTTCGGCATCCGCGCAGCAGAGCAATCCCAACGCCGTCAATGGCGGCATCTACCAGGCCACGCCGCCGACCCTCACCGACAAGCAAAGGGGGGTGTTTCAGCTCGACTCCAACGGCAACTTAAAGGTCACGCCGTCAGGAACTCCCAGCGGAACGCAAGACATCAACATCAAGCAAATCCAGGGCGCGGTGCCAAGCGCAACCAATCCGCTCTGGGTGGCACCAAGGGCCGTCACATCCACGTTGGCCAAGATTACGATTGCAATAACCAACACCTATCAGCAAGCCCTCGCCGCGGCGGCTTCTAGAACCGGATGCACCGTTCAATATATCGCGGTTGCGGGCACCAAGGGATATGTGTTTTTTGGGACTGTTACCCCATCCGATACCACCACATCGTTCCAGTTGACCAACGGCCAGTCTTTGAATTGCGCTGTTGGGGGTTCTGCCGTAGCCACTGATGCGGTCCAGGTTACTGGAACAGCCACTGATATTTTCGTCGTGTCGAACCAGTAAAGGACGGCACTAAATGAAAAAATCAATCTCCGTTGTCGCGGCGTTGGCGCTATTATCGGGGCCAATTCACGCGCAGACAATCGGCCCAAGTTTCCCGCCGCAGTGGCACTCGACGCTCATCACCACAACCGGCACCTACACGCCGGTCACCAGCACGGTGTTTGCCGATTATTGCGGTGGCGGTGGCGGTGGCGGTGCAGGCCATGCCACTGGCGGGGCGGGCGGCGGTGGCGGGGCGGGCGGCACAATCTTGAATTGGCCCCTGCCAGTAACGCCAGGAACGGCACTGACCGTCACCATCGGCGCGCAAGGCACCGGCGGTGTCGTCACCACGACCGCAGCGACCAACGGCACGGCGACGACGATCACAGGCGGCTTGATTGCGGCGCCGGTTGCTCCGGGTGGTGCGCTCGGCGGCGCTGGAGCCGCAGCCAACGGCGGCAGTGGCGGCAATGCCGGCACGGTCGGCACCAGCGGCTCGATCACCACGGCGAACGTTGTCGGCACCGCGGGCACGGGTGGCGCATCGGCGGGCGCGGCGGGGAGCACAGCGGGCGGCTCGACCAGCTCGAACTACACCAGCGGTGCCGGCGGCGGCGCCGGAGCCGGCACCGGCTCGGGCGGCGGCGGCAAGAGCCGCGTCTACCAGGGCACCGAAACCGTGCCCGGCACCAACATCGGCGGCGGCGCCGGCGGCTCGTCGCCGTTCGGCAACGGCGGCGCGGGCGGCACGACCTCGGTCGGCGGCTCGTCGCCAAGCGGAACGTCCTGGTGCGCCGGCGGTGGTGCTGGCGGCCAGAACGCCAACGGTGCTGACGGCATCAAGGGCATGGCGGTCATCCGAGAGTTCTACTGACGCCACATGACAAACATCAACCGCAGATTGGCATTTTTTGCCGGGGCTACGGCGGTGGCTGCTATATCAGCAGCCAAGGCACAAACAATTCAATCCCCGCCACCGATCAATCTGCCGAGTACGTTCGTCGCCGCGCCAACCGAGGCTGGTGTCCGGGCGGCTAGAGCTACGGCGGTCGCGGCTGGCGGCGGCGTGGTCTATCTGCCGGATGCAACCATAACGCTGACAGCAACACTGCCATGCGATACCGGCGTTTATTACATCGGTGTACCGCCAAGGTTCACATGGTCAACGAGCCTGACCGAGGTGAGTTGGTCATTCTCTGGAGGAACGGTATTCCAGGGCGACGGCACGTTTCCCGCCTTCTCGGCTAACACCACACCTAAGGGCTCGCCGGATGCGAACTTTCTCGACAACGCTGTTGCCGATTTCGGTTTGGAAAACATTGGATTCACGAACTTCACCAACGCCGTCAGTATCGGTGCGAAGAACAACGCTGGCCTGATCTTCTCGTGGATCAGGAATATCTACGTCAACAACTGCACCGATTTTGCCGTCAAGTTCATAAACTTCCACCACGCCGACTTCGACGGCATCACCAACAACAACTGCACGCACGGCCAGTATTACGCCTGCGATGTCGCCCTGTCCGTGCTTCAGATGGGCAACTCGAACCTCAAGCATCTTGTCCACCAGGGCGTCAGTGCTTCGATAACCGGACGCGGCCTCGTGTTCGAGGCACTGGATTCCGCCAGCCTCGACAATACCAACGTCGATCGCCTGCAGGCCATTACCTTCAATCGCTCGCAGATCAGCCAGGCTGCGACGATGGTGAATTTGAGCACGACCATCGGCGTGACCGATGGGACCAAGTTCGTCGTCGGTTTGCCGGTTACTGTGTCGGCTACCGCCAATGGATTCACAGCCGGTCAGGTCTATGTGGTGCTGTCAGTGGCTGGAAATAACCTGACACTCGGCAATAGTAAAAACGCATCTGCCATTGCTGCCACAGGAAACTCAGCAACAAACATTACATCCTGGGGAATGCCGCATATCGAGATACGCGGCGACGCGACCAGCACGGTGCAGAACTGTGATTTTCTAGGGATGGATGCGGAAGGACCATCAACCGCGAATATCTATGCTGAAAAAGCCGCGAACTGCTTGCTAGACATCTCATCACTGACAATCTCTAATTCGACCGTACAAATTTGCGGCCGCAACATGGCGTATTCATATGTTCGCAGTTTCTTTGCGACGGCTGTAGATGATTTTGACGGAAACTCGGCAACATCAAAGTTTTTTGGGGCCAGAGGTACTATTGTTCAACGCACGCTTAGCGGCATTTGGAACGATAACATTCGCAATACATCTGTCTTGGCCATTGTCGGCGGAAATGCTGGCAATGTCGCAGATTTTGAAATACGAACCCCGGCCGGCAATTTCATCTATCCGATCGCAGGTATCGGAAAGCACGTCAAGGGGTCAAACGCTACCTCACAAGCGCTAAGCCCATCGTTCGGCTCGAACTGCCTGAGCTATCTCAATGGCAGCGGCGGGACTTGGACGTTGCCGACCATCGTTACCGATGCGTCTAATCCAGTGAACGCCTCCAACATCGGGTTTTCGATGGAGATTACTGTCGTCGGAGCCGGTACGCTTACGGTAAACACCGATGGTTCTCAAACATTCAATATGGTGGCAGCCAAGACATCGACCACAGTTACAACGGCACAGACGCTGATCGTGACCGCCTGCAAGGCGTCCGATGGGACATTGTTCTGGGCGGCTTATTTGGGGGGTGCTATTGCATGATTACGGCTGTCAAAATTTGGATTTTATTCAATATGCTCGTACTCTCGTTCGTGCTGGCACAAAAACCGGAAGCGTCTGAATGACGGAAGAAGATACGCAATGGACGAACAAACTTCCGGCGCTGCTGATCGGACTTGTTCTTATCGTCGCCGGCCTGTTCGCATCATGGCGCCGCGCTGTGATCGCCGCGGTTCTGCTGTTGGCACTAGGGACAGCATTCATCGGCTATTCGCTCACCATAAAGGACTGGTGCAGCCTTCGCGGTTCAACGCTCGGACAGTCGCCATGGGGGCAAGGCTTTGGCGCGAGCTTCGATCAGTGTGCGAAGCAGAAGGGCTGGTTTTCTTTATAGCCTTCTTCGTCGCCTGCGCCTGCGTTTCCTGTTTTCCTGACGGTGCGATCGGCCCGCGCATGTGGGCGATGTCGCTTGGCGTGCCGCTCCTGGCCTACGTAAAACCCCTTACCAGTAGAATCCCTTACGTAGTGTCTGCAGTGCTAGCCATTCCCCTGGCGTGGTCGCCCGATCCGGTCGGCGGCGTGCTGCTGTGGTGGGCGCTGGTCATGCTGGTGTTTCTGGTCGCCGTGGCGCCGCTCGACCTGACCAAGGCCTATTGGGGCATCGGGCTTGGGCTGTCCATCAATAGCGTATTTGCCGCACTGCAATGGTACGGTTACGAGCCGATCCAGCATGTCGGCGCCGGATGGGCCGTCAGCGGTCTGTTCTTCAACAAGTCGCCGCAGAACAACTTCATTGCGCTGGCCGTCATCGGTCTGTTGTCGATCAAGGACTGGCGCGCATGGTGCATTGCGGCATGGGCGGCACTACCCCTATTCGCCCCGGCCATTTCGCGCGGGCCGCTGATGGCTCTGGCGGCGGCTGGGCTGGTGCTACTGTGGCGTTACAGCCGTTGGATGGCCGTAGTGGCTGCGGTTATAGCCGTTCTGGCTCTGCTGGCCGCAATCGGCCAGCCCGGCCGGTTGGGATCGAACGTGGACCGGCTGACCACATGGTTCGACGCCGTTCACCACATGAACATCATCGGCAACGGCCTTGGCTCGTTCCGATGGCACTATCCCGAGATGGAGTACGCCCATAACGATCTGATCCAGCTCGCCTATGAGTTCGGCCCGGTTGGGGTTATAGCTTATGCGATGCTGGCCCTGACCGTGCTGTGGTGGGCGGGGCTGACCGAGCGGCTGATCCTGGTCGCATTCCTGACGGAGGGGCTGTTTGCATTCCCGCTGTACTGGCCGGCCACATCGTTCCTCGCGGCTCTGTGCGCTGGCTCTGCTTTGCGTCGGCGCGCTCTATACCGGCCTGTCGTTCGCGTCGAACGTGTTAATCATGCAGGCCAAGTCGTCGAAAGATACGCAGTATGACTTGACCATGCGGCGGCTCAAGCTGTCCGCCATGCTATTTCCGATACATCCGCAGTTCCGTGAAGCACCAGCCTATTATGCCATTTACGCCCAGACACTTGGCCTGGTCGGTAAACCGGAAGCCTTAGAAGAGACGGCTAAGGCCATGGACTTCAACAGAAATTCTGTTTACCTTCAATTGCATCTTGCCCGTCTTCTCCGGGAGAGCATGAAATGATTGGCTCTAGACCCGGATATTGGCTGGTGCTGGCCGCGATTATTTTCTGTCTGTTTCTTGTGGCGATGGCCCGTTCGTCCGTAATAGCGCAGGTTAAAGTCCCCCAGGAGTGCATTGATCTTGCTATGAAATATGGCCGTCCACTGGATCGTGTGATGAGCCGGTTCAAGGTCAACCAGGCCAAGGCCGAGTTGAAGATGCTTAGCGATGACGAGCCGCTGGTCAAGAAATGCCGAGATGCGGTGGCGAGGCTTGAGCGCAGATGAGCAGTCTATCATCCATTGTCGCGGCTGACGGTGCGCTGCGGCGCGACGATCCCGATGGCGTCGAGGTTCTTGTTCTGCAGACCGCACTTTCTCAGGCCGGCTACCGGGTCGGGCTGGACGGTATATTCGGCCCGCGCACCGAACAGGTTGTCAGGCTGTTCCAGACCGCACATGGCCTGGCCTCGGATGGCGTGGTCGGGCCGATGACCGCGGCGGCGCTCGACGCGCCCCATGCGGCACTGGTGGCAACCGCCAATCCACCGCCCTCGACGACATGGCCGCATGACGACACGGCAAGCCTGCTGTCGTTCTACGACAGGCCATGGTCGAACTCGGAACTGCTGGCACACGTCGAACCGCCGTTTCCCATGGTCTACCGGGAAGGCAACAAGGTCACGCCGATCCGGTCGATCCAATGGCACAGCAAGGGCGTAACCGCGCTATCGACGGCGCTTAGTCTGGTGTGGGAAGCGGCCAAACGCGATGAAAACTCCGAAATCTTGCGGCACGTCAAGAACTTCTCCGGGTCGTACAACTACCGTCCGATCCGGGGTTCTTCGCGTCTAAGTTGCCATGCCTTTGGCGCTGCTATAGATTTCGATGCGGAAAACCTGCCGCTTAGCAAGCCGGTTGCAATAACCGATATGCCGCAAGTGGTTGTCGAGTGCTTCAAGAGTGCCGGGTTCTTTTGGGGCGGTGACTACACCGGCCGGAAAGACCCGATGCACTTTCAATTAGCGCACGAAGGATAATCCATGAACCCCAACACCGAACAACTCATGTCCATCATCAGATGGCTGTTGAGCGTGGGCGGTCCGATCAGTTCTCTGCTGATCGCTCGCGGGATGCCGGCCGATAAGGTCAACGGCCTGACCACGGCAATACTTACCATCGTCGGCGCATTGCCGCCGATCGTTTCATTTGTCTGGGGCTTGTTCGCCCACACCGACAAGGCCAAGCTACAGGCCGTTCAGGCCATGCCTGACGTTGCCAAGATCGTGGCCGTTCCCGGCGCCGGGGATGGTGTTGCCAAGGCTCTTTCCGATCCCTCCATGCCGAAGGTGGTTTCACAATGAAGAAAACCCTCGCAATCTTTCTGGCGCTAGGCCTCTCGGCCTGCGCGACCATGAACAACCCGTTGACGC